>VFQP010001904.1_pt1 | contig 25214 bp, 25 predicted proteins | sample 3512351 | NCBI WGS metagenome assembly VFQP01 (sample SAMN10412372, study PRJNA504923) | tailings metagenome | isolation source: Relicate 1 Philex TSF1 revegetated site | place: Philippines: Tuba, Benguet | collected 2017-08-29
GGTAGCCGCATTCGCATGCTTGGTGGTGAAATGAAGTTTACTCATAATATTTCTTTTTAAGTGAGACCGGCGCTATCCCACCGGCTTTTTTAATTGGACGGCAAAGGTAGGCCTGTTCAAACCGATTTTCCAAGGAATTAGAGAAGGAATTTTTCTTGAACCTTTGTAAGGTATTGATTATCAATAAAAAATTTGTTGCACAATGAACATCATCTGTCGAAACACCCGTAAAATATGGCTTCACGCACTCCAACTCTGACAAAATCCTTCCTTTATAAGCATTACCAGTGCATAAAAAACGTACTCGTGTAGCGAGGAAATAATCATGATTAATCAACCAGAATTGAATTTCATAAGATAATTTTACTTTTTTGTAAATAATTTTACATTTTTGTAAAATTATTTACAATTACCTTCATATACATAACGTGAAGTTTAAACTGGTTGAACAAGATGGGCTTTCAGGAAACAAAATGCAGATTCTTTCACCTTTGTTATTCGAAGGTGACCACCTGCGCGCAAATACACTGTACGAAGATTTTTTCCTTGATAACATCCATACATATAAAGAAGAAATTGAAAATATTGACGATCGATTGAGCGTAATCGGACATCAATTAGGAATGCGGTCCTCTTATTATAAAGACCATGAAGGCAGTCCCGGCGATGGCATTATTGCTTTGTTCGATGATAAAAGAAAAAATCTCCGGCTATATGCCATCTTGTTTGGCAACGTAGCAGTAGTACTCGGAAATGGTGGCTTTAAATCCAAAAGAATAAGAGCATACCAGGAAGATGAGCTTTTGAACAAACAAAATAGGGCACTCAGAAAGATTTCTGCTATTTTAAACCAGGCCATACTGGATAAAAGAATTATTGTTACAGAATATGGTCTTGAATTTGACCCACACGAAATCTTTAGCGATGAATGATATTACTAAAGATGCAAAAACCTGTACTATGAAAAAGCAACCGCTAAAACACAAAAATCCAGCCGTTGACGCATATCGAAATCAACGTGATCCCAAAAAAAAATATAAGATAGAAAGTGCAATGGCCCTGGCTGCTGCTATTGAAGATGCCATGATCGCAAAAGGACTCAATCGTTCCCGCTTCGCTCAGGTAATGGGCGTACTGCCCAGTCAGATTACCCGATGGCTTAGTGGCACGCAAGGCATCAATACAGAATCTATCTTCGATATGGAGTTTGAACTCAACACAAAATTCATTCTCAATCATACGAACAAGCCTCTTGAAGAAGAATACAAACCTCAGATATTCGAAATACATCAAATTCCCTTATCCAATGAAGTAACAATCAAAACAAAATCGCCTGTTATTGCTATTGCGAAAAACAAAAACCATATACCAGATTGCAAGATCAAAATAACAATTCAAGAACATAAGCGAAAAGTGTTAACGCCAATTAGCACGCCAACACATAAATATTCTGTATCAAAGTATTAAGCGAAGCATGACAAAATCGAACTATACCTTCTCCCTAAAAAGAATTGAGCTTGCTGATAAAAGTATGTATTGGGAGCGGATGAAACAGGAAAGCCCATTTCAGTTTGGGTTACAAATTCAACTTAGCCATGTTCCAAAGGAAAATGAAAGCCATTTATTAGCCTCCGTACAGATTGTACAAGAGTCCGAAAATGAAGTAACAAATGAGCTGGCATCTATCCGTATCAATTTTGTTTTTAACATCCCCTACCTTCATGAGTACCGAAAAGAGCATGAATCGCAAGCCATTCATTTGCCCGATGATTTTATGTTGCTGCTTAACACAGTAGTTATTGGAACGCTTAGAGGCGTAATGTTCAGCGAGTTCCGTGGTACATTTTTACACGACGCCATATTACCTGTTATTGATCCATCTCAAATGACTACAATAAATCATAGCTCATCATAAAAATGGTTGAAATAAATACTTATACCTGAGGCATTTAAGATAACGCGAAATATATACTAAAAAAAACGGCCGGGCTCCCGCCCGACCGCTCCTCTTTTCATACAAATCCTGACTATTGGTTCTTCATGCCTGTCTGTTCCTATTTCCAGCTTACTGATTCCATCCCCCACCGAGGGACTTATAGATATTCACTTTAGCGCTTAACTGCTTCATCCGGATTTCGATGAGCTGCATCTTTGATTCCAATGCCTCTCTTTGCGTTAATAACACTTCCATATAATCTGCCCGCGCCGAATTGAAGAGGTTATTGGAAATATTCACCGACTGCAGCAGTATTGCCACTTCCTTCTCCTTCATACTATGACTGCGACCGAAATTATCGGCCTTGGCCAACTGATTCAATACTTCGGTATACGCATTCAGGATACTTTGCTCATATTTATATACAGCTTGTACCTGCTGTGCACTGGCATTATTAAATGCCGCTGTAATAGCATTCCGGTTCACCAATGGCGCCATCATATCACCTGCAAGATTGTACAGGATCGACTCTGGCTTGATCAGGTACACCGGATTGAATGCCTGAAAGCCAATACCCGCCTGTATCCGGAAAGAGGGATAAAAACTGGCCCGGGCCACTTTAATATCAATCCTGGCAGCTTCCAATTCCAACTCAGCCTGTCGTATATCTGGCCGGTTTACCAATAATTGCGATGGGACCCCTGTTTTCATCTCTTCCAGCTGCATATCATTGAACAATGCCGGATTCCTCGGTATCGCCGTATTATATGAGCCAGTTAGGAAACGAATCCTGTTCTCCGTTTCAGTGATGCGCTGCGAGATCTCGAATTGAAGATTCCGGGTATTTAATAATTGAGCTTCGAAGCGATTCACAGCCAATTGTGTTACTTTTGCTGCTTCCTTCTGTTGCCGCACAATCTTCAATGCATTGTCCTGCAGCTCAATATTCTGCTGCACAATAAGCAATTGATTATCCAGTGCCATCAATTCATAATAAGACTCCGCGATCTCGGCAATGAGGTGGGTAACCATAAAATTTCTTCCCTCAATGGTAGCCAGGTACCGCAAAGCCGCTGCCTTGGTAGCATTATGAAGCTTATTCCATACATCCAGCTCCCAGCTCGCTACTGCTGCAATCCGATAGTCGCCCAGTGGCTTGGGGAATGCTTTTCCCGGCTTTATTTCCAGGCCTTCTTCTACAGCACCATCACGGGTATATTGTCCGGCCTTCTCATAACCAATGCCCGACTGCAGGTTAACAAAGGGTAGGTATTCCCCTTTTCTTGCCCTGATTTCATTTCGGCTGATCTCGATTTCCTGTAATAAAATATTCAACTCCTGGTTGTGTTGTAATGCCGAATCAATCAGCATGGTTAATGCAGGATCTGCAAAATAGGTGCGCCATTGCGTTGCTACCATATTGGCCGTATCTGATTTTTGTGCTGTATATCCCACAGGCAGGTCTTCTTTTGTTGCCTTCTCTGTGATCTGCGGCACTTTACAGGCTGCTCCCAATACCATCACCAATGCGATCGCTATGTGTTTAGGCTTTATCTGTGTTCTCATTTTTACTTGCAATTTTCTTGATGATCTTTTTAATCTTACGGGTGAGTGTATCATCCGATCCATTATCTACAAAATCCTCACTCAGCGGATTTTCATCCTCATCCCTGATCAGCTTTCTGCCTTCAATAAGGCTACCGAATATGTAGTATAATCCGGGTACGATAATCACTCCGAATATGGTTCCGAATAACATCCCTCCCAATGCCGATGCACCAATCGTATGGTTACCCTTGGCTCCGGGTCCCGTGGCTACTACGAGTGGTATCAACCCGGCAATGAATGCAAAAGATGTCATCAGAATTGGTCTGAAACGAACACGCGCGCCTTCGATCGCCGCTTCCAGTACCGTTGATCCCTGTAAATGCTTTTGCACTGCAAACTCTACGATCAGTACAGCATTCTTACCCAATAAACCTACCAGCATAATCAAACTGATTTGCGCATAAATATTATTGGAGAGGCCCATCCATTTGAGTAGTATAAATGCACCAAATACACCCGCCGGTAATGATAGTATCACCGATAGTGGGATCACGAAACTTTCATACTGGGCTGCCAGTACCAGGTATACAAATAGGAGTACCACAATGAAAATATAAATGGCTTCATTGCCCTTTCCTGCTTCGTCGTACGACAACCCTTCCCAGGCAATATCATAGCCCCTTGGCAGTGTTTCCCTGGCTACTTCCTGTATAGCTTTGATGGCATCACCACTGGTATACCCATTGGCGGGAACACCTCTAATGGCCGATGAAGTGTATAGGTTAAATCTTGTAATTTCATTGGGGCCCTGCGTTTTCTTCATCGACATAAATGATGAATATGGCACCATTTCATCGCGATTGTTTTTGATGTACAGGTTCAGGATATCGCTGGGTAATTTCCTGTATTCAGGAGCCGATTGTGTGTACACTTTGAAAAAAGTATTAAATCGAACAAAGCCCTGCTCATAGGTACTACCTATAAGGATATCCAGATTATCCATGGCTTTGCCAATAGACACACCTTTTTGCATGGCCATGGCATTATCAATCACCAGTTCATACTGCGGATAATTGGCGGCATAGAAAGTAAAGAGTCCCGACAGCTCCTTACGTTTCCGCAATGCATCCATGAATTCAGTATTCACTTTATCAAAATCCTGATAATCTACCGTGCTGTTCTTATCGAGTAAACGAAGTGAAAATCCATCCGATGAACCATATCCCGGAACAGAAGGTGGTTCGAAGAATTCTACTACGGCACCCAGGTCCTTGGTCTTGCGTTCCAGTTCTTCTACAATCTCATGTACCGACTCCTTCCTCTCCGACCAATCTTTCAGGTTAATAATACAGGTACCTGCATTCGAACCACGTCCTTCAGTGAGAATCTCATAACCAGCCAGTGAGGAAACTGATTGTATACCGTCTACTTCTTCCGCTATCTTTTGTAGTTTCCTGGATACATCATTAGTGCGTTCCAGTGTACTACCTGGTGGTGTTTGGATGATTGCGTAGATCATGCCCTGGTCTTCATTGGGAATGAAGCCTGCAGGTAATGTTTTATTCACCGCAAATATGCCAAAGCCAAATGCAATGAGTAATCCGAATGTAACCAGCCTTCTGTTCACAATCAGTTTGAGTAAGCTGGTATAGCGTCCGGTAAGTTTATCGAATCGTTTATTGAACCAATCAATAAACATGTTCACCGGTGTTTTGCGCTTAGGTTTACCATGGTTATTCTTGAGGATCATGGCACAGAGTACCGGTGTGAGGGTAAGTGCTACTACGCCCGAGAGTACAATGGCGCTTGCCATGGTAATGGAGAACTGGCGATAGAAAATTCCGGTAGGACCTGTCATGAACGCTACGGGCACGAATACCGCTGTCATAATCAGGGTAATGGCAATGATGGCGCCACCGATCTCCGACAATACGCGTTTCACCGCCTTGTACAGCGACAGGTGTTCTTCTTCCATCTTCACGTGCACTGCCTCTACTACCACAATGGAATCATCTACCACAATTCCAATGGCCAATACCAATGCAAAGAGTGTGATGAGGTTAATGGTTAGTCCGAATAATTGCATAAACATGAAAGCACCAATAAGTGATACTGGAACTGCCAGGATGGGGATAAGCGTTGAGCGCCAGTCGCCCAGGAAAATGAACACCACGAAAGCCACCAGCACAAAAGCTTCAACCAGTGTATGGATCACTTTCTCAACAGAGGCATCTACGAATTTGGATACATCGTAGTTGATATCATAGCTCATGCCTGGCGGGAAATCGCTCTTCAATTCTTTCAGTTTCTCCTTCACATTTTCAATCACCTTGCTGGCATTACTACCAAAGTTTTGTTTCAATACGATAGATGCAGCAGGATAACCATCCTTATTCGAATAGATATCGAAGAACTCACTACCTAATTCCACATTGGCGATGTCTTTGAGTTTGAGTATTTCACCATCGGGTGTTGATTTGATGATGATATTCTCATACTCTTCGGGCTTATTGAAACGGCCTTTATAGGTAAGTACATATTCCAGCGACTGGGCTGTTTTACCTGAGCTTTGACCAATGCGGCCCGGACGTCCGATAACGCTTTGTTCACTCACAGCGCTCATCACTTCTTCAGTGGAAATATTATATGCACGCATCCGATCGGGCTTCAGCCAGATGCGCATGGCGAACTGCCGGCTACCCAAAATCTGGGCACGGCCCATACCACTAATACGCTGTAATTCTGGTAGAATATGTACGTTGGCATAGTTGTAAAGAAACTTCTCATCGGCATTCTTATCGGTGCTGAACAGGTTCACATACATCAGCATACTGGGCTGAATGGGTGTAATGATTACCCCTTCCCGCTGCACAAGTGGCGGCAGGTTATTCATGATCTGGTCAACCCTTGTTTTCACATTCACCACTGCTGCATTAGGATCGGTACCGGGTTCAAATATGATTTGAATGGTTGCCTCACCCGCACTGGTGGCATCGGAAATAATGTATTGCATACCCTGTACGCCATTGATGGCACGTTCCAGTGGTATGAGTGTTGATTTTACGAGTACATCGGCACTTGAACCCGGGTAGGCAATAAAGATATTGACACGGGGTGGTGCGATTTCAGGGAATTGCGATACCGGTCTTGTTTTAACTGCCAGTATACCCAAAAACACGATGGCAAGGGATATGGCAATGGCCAGGACCGGCCTTTGTATGAATTTATTAAACATCTTACTTTGGTTTTAGCGCTTGATTATTCTGCATGTAATGTGTTGAGCTCCGACAGTACTTTCGACTGTTCCATGAACTCGAACCGGATTTTCTGACCATTCTTCACCTTTCTCAATCCTTCTACCAGGATTTTATCGGTGGGGGCCAGTCCTTCCGTTACTACATACAGATGTGGCAGCTCTGTACCAATGGTAATTTGTCTTGACCGAACAATATTGTCTTTATCGATTACATACACATACTTTTTATCCAGTATTTCAAAACTGGCTTTTTGTGGTATGAGTAGGGCATTCTTTAATGAAATGGGCATGAGGATATTACCGGTTTCGCCATGACGCAGAATCTTTTTAGGATTGGAAAAGGTTGCCCTGAAAGGAATATTACCGGTTTCATTATTGAAATCGGCCTCAATGGTTTCTACAATACCCTTTTGATCGAAGAGTTCCCGGTTAGCCATTTGTAAGGCAACTGTGGCTCCATTATCATTTTTTTTGTGGGTCATATAATCGAGGTATTCAGCTTCGGGTACATTAAAGTACACCCACATTTTACTGTTATCAGACAGGGTGCTCAATAGTTCGCCTTCGTCTACCAGGCTTCCTAACCTTACGTGGAAGCGATCCATGTATCCATCAAAGGGTGCACGGATTTCAGTAAATGCCAGGTGGGCTTTGGCCAATGATAACTCGGCCTGGGCCTTATCCAGTCGAGCTTTGGCGAGTGCCAGTTCATTTTTGGATACAATATTGCTGTCGGCCAGCTGCTTGGTATTGAGGTATTCAATACGGGCATAATTTACTTCGGCATCAGCCTTCTGTGTTTCTGCCTGATAAATGAGCGGCATGATCTGGAACATGAGTTGTCCTTTCTTCACCAATTGCCCTTCATTTACATAGATCTTCTGTAAATAGCCTTTTTCAAGGGCTCTTAATTCAATGTGTTGGATGGAATGGATCTGACAAACATATTCCTGCTGAATGGTTGTATCTTTTTGAACAGGAGTGGTTACGATGAATGTTGTTTCTTCCTGTTTTTCTGCTGTATGTTCTTGACAACTGGTCGCGAAAAGAGAGGCCACCAGTAAGATGGAAATCGAAAATTGTTTCATGTTGCTTTGATTAATGAAAAGAGGGAATAGAACCATGTACCCGTTATGCTCATAACGGTACAGTTACTGACCACGGATGATGGTCAGGTTCAAATCAAAGTATCATGACAGGTAACTCTTCCAGGAATGATGGAGCACAAAGAGCGGTATACTGATCCGCTGCTGAATGGCCTGGTTAAAATGAAAGGATTGCACCACCTGTACCCCGGCATCTTGCCAGATGGATACAAGCTCCGAAAGATTAGCGGTGAAGAAACATTTCTTTGTGTCATCCTTACCAGCATCCTCTTTTTTCTCCAGCCCGGTACCGGCATCTTCCGGCAGCAGAATAGGTGTAGTGCTATGTTCTGGGCTATCAGACTGATGAGATGTAGCCGAAACCACCACTTTGGCGTGGTGCCTGTTACTGGCATTGGTGGTGAAGGAGCTGCAAAGGAATACAAACAACCATACAGCCATAGCGAATGAACCTGCAACGGTTCTGCAGGTATGATTCATAACGGATTGCTTGCTTTTTTTCCTTTTGAAGGCCATTGGTCAAGACAAAAGTATTTAAAAAGTGTTTTATTTTATAGAAAAAATACAATCACTTGTTATCTGATTGCTAAAAATTGATGAGAGTAAACGGGCAGAATCAAGAATTGACTCTAAGAAATGAGCTAGTCAATAAAAAGTTAATTTTAAAATTATTGTAAGCTTGAGATACGTAATTCTTTGCCATGAAGTGAATACATCCGGTTGTCGATATCGTTAATATCAAAGCAATTAGGCATTCCTTTCAATAGAATTCTCTTCATTGGATGCATGTTTTTATTGAAAACATATAAACTACAGAATTCGCCTGGAGTAACCCCATCCTCCGAGATAGGATTTGCATTAATGATGTATACATAGCTACCAGACATTACAGAATTTCTTGTCAGATACCCTTTTCTTTCTTTATTAAATAGCTGATTATTGGAAAGCAGGTTCCTAGCATCAGGACTTCCTTTATACCATGCAATTAGCTGGCCCTTTAAATCATATCGTATAATAAGATTTGCATAGTAACTATGAAATATAAAACTTGAACCATCATTACTGATGCTTATCGCCCCACGTAGCTGATCTATTTTTTGATCCCTCATTTCGTTAATAATTTCAGCTGGCAAATGTGCGATACTTGATTGCCATAGGCCGTCAATGGTGAATAATTTCATGATATAGTTGGGGTCATCTTCATGATTAATTTTTCTAGAGTTTGAAGCTGCATGTAAATTTGAATATATATCTGCAATACCAAGTTTATTGGGTAACATAATGGGAGAAGTATACAAGTAATAACCATTTGTATTATTAGGTCTCGTATAAATGTCACTTCTTCCTTTGTATTGTTGTATTGGAACGTTTGCAAATGGATCTGCGATTGAATCAAGTGAACATTCATAGAATCTCTGCATATTGTAATCAAATAAGTGAATACTAGATTCCCCATTGATATATTGAATTGAGAGACCACTGGTCAGTGTTTGCCCTGTATCATTTCCCAATGGCAGAAATGATTTAATAAGTTTTAATGAGTCTAATGTATAGGCATAAATTGTAGGTTCATTCATGCTATTATTTGCATCAGAAACTATCAATAAATTATATGAATGTACCACTCGTAAACTAGCTGGATTTTTCAATTGAGAAAATTGTACCCCCTTAAAAGTGGGCGTTATTGTTTGAATTGATTGTGCTTTTGAGTTAAGAAACATCAAAAGAAAGATTGAACATGTACAATATAGGAATAGGTACTTTCTCATTGCTATAGTAATATGTATTTAAATAACAGCTAGTTGTTCTAAAAAATAATTATTATGAGACATTATGTACATTGATATTACACCTGTAGCTTTCGTTGAAAATTTGTAGGAGTTTAAAAACTAATTTTTTGCATATCAAAATAGCTTATTGAAACATAATACTTTAAAACAGCTTACAGATTGGTGAACAATATGGTTTAAAAAAGGCGATTTTAAAAATTTTGCTTTGATTCATACACAAAGGGATTTACAGAAAGTTATACGACTATCTATTAAAATCTTCAACATTTTATTTTCTTATAATATACTAATGCAGTATTATTTTCAAGCAACAGTAACTATTTTACCGGATAATAGTAACATTGATTTAATAATTTACTATTTGATTTATAATATTTTTATCTTCATCAATAGTTGTAACTGAATGTAACGGTAAATAAGTATTATACTCTCTCGATTGATCTATTATTACGCAAGAACGAAATTTTGCAACCAACATATTATTTTTAAAGAGATTAATATTATTTGTAACTGCCATCAATACAAATTTGGTTTCATCTTTACTATACTCATTGTTACTTTCAAGTTCCTTAGCCTTTCCTATACAAATAGAACAGTCTCCATCCATATAATATACAAGAACTTTTTTATGCGTAAAACTTAAACACTCTTTCATAATCAAGTCATATATTTCCTTATCAATTTTCTTCCCAAGAGGCTTTACCTTACTATCATTGTTACAGTTAATTTGTAAGAATATTATAAAAAAAACACCTGCAAATTTAATCATACTCATAATTTAAAAATAACAATTTTGGGAGTTTTCGAATCAGATATTCCATATAATAATCCGGATGAAGTATCAATATCAAAATCAAAAATTTTTTTATCTAGTTGGTAATGCGTTTGTGGAACAAGGTTTTTCGAAAAAGATAACAGATTACTTGAATTTTCTTGTCTTGCCGAAATTAAGTTACCAGAGTATAGTGCTAAGTAATTATTATTAAACCAACAAACGGTTGGCATATAACAAAGCCTACTATTTCTGCCTGGAAGTAAAGTTTTTCCACCAGGCACATCAATCAATAAAAAATCAGGCTGATAATTATCGGGGCCTTGCCTAGAAACAATTAAATTACCGGTAGTATCAAATACAGATAAAACATCAGTATTTTGAAACGAATAGAGTAATCTATCGTGAGATATAAAATTTATTTTGCCTCTATATATTTCTCCATACGTGAAAAATGGAAATTTTTTTTGAACATTAGGAGGCACGCCCGTCCCTTTTTGAAATTTATATTCAGCATCATAAAAATCAAGTAAATGAATTTTTTCATCTACAATATTACTAGCGTTACTAACTATTGTGTTTGAATTAGCAATAATAATAGGATTTATAAGCTTTCGAACATTAGTTTTTCCAGGTGATTTGAAGTGTTCATTTACAATGTAGCCGTCTGCTATTCCAGACATAGAGAGAGAGTCAACCGAATAGTAATAAAAGCGTTGTAAAATTTCATCAAAAACATATATTCTATTTTCTTTCTCAACATACTGCATAGAGCTTGGTGAGAGTTGCTCGTTAACCCCAGAACCGTTTTTAATCAAGTGTTGAAGAAATTTTAATGAATCAAGCGAATATACAGATGCAAAATAATCCTTCGGATATGCTTCAAGAACTATAAGGATATTAGCTTTAGAAATAACTTTTATTCTATATGGATTAGTTAGTTTAGTTATCTCCTTTTCAGTCCCACTTAAATTTTTAGTGTATTTGAAATCACTCCAAGAAAATTTTGGAGTGATTTCACTATGACTTTTGTCATTAATACAAGAAAAGAACAAAAAACTAATTGTCGATAAAGCTAATAAGGTTAATTTCATAAGACAATAATAGTTTATATAAAATAAAAAAAAGAGGTAAAAACCTCAAAAATTCAGTTCACTTTGTGAGTGTCACTCTATAGATAGGATGCTTTTTAAATTATCGAAACCATATTATACTGTAAATAAAGTTTGTGTTTTTAAATCCAGCTAACAATAGTATATAATCACATTTTATTAGCTAAAACTAGGTTTTTAAAAAAGAGGGGTTTGCCTCTATTTTGAATGAAAAAAAAGCAAAAAATTTACCTAACTAAATTTAAAAAAATGAGAAAAAAATTATTTCTGACGGGAATTGTTGGTGCATTATCCTTAATTGTCATCCTTAGCGTAAAAGCTCAGACACCAGGCCCCGAACATTGTGCTATCTATTGTGAACCTAGTGTTATTTATGATTGTAAAATCTGGAATACGGTAACCCATGAAGAATATTTTTGTACAAAGCAACAAATGAAAGGTACTCCTCCTCCGAATAATTAAACAAGTTTAAGGCTTATAAAAAGAACTTTATCAAAGATTGATGTATGATTATTTAAAAGAGGATGTTTCGAAAGACCGATACATCCTCTTTTTATCAGAGTACGTGGAGGAAATTTTTTCTTTGAGCAATTCTTAACGCCTTTATTTTGCTTTGAGACTTCCACTTTTTGAGATTTTTTCATCAAGATAACATACTGTTTTAATCTTGAATGCGTAGATGGCAGAATTGTCATATGGCACTGCAGATTTTCTTGAAACTTTTAAATCCAGTTCTAATAAGTTTAAGCTAAACCATATAGCTGGATTTATTTCATTATTGTTACTCTCTGTACCTGCTGATTGCACTCCCAATAGTATTTGAGGTGCAATCAGTTTTCGGATATGGGTGGGTATTTAAAATATTTATTAAATTTTGGTTAACCTTGACTGTTATCATATGGATCAAATAACCCATTTCGAATTGCAAACAATGCAAGATCATTACGATTTTTAAACCCCATTTTCTGATATATCTTATCTCTATAATTTTGTATGGTTTTTATCTCTAATTTGAGCTTTTGTGATATTTCCTCATAAGAACTTGCTGTTGCAAGTAGGGAGCATAATAATGCTTCTCTAGTTGTAAGATGATTTTTACCCTGAAAACCTGATTTTTTTATTAAATTTCTTGCTTCAGTTACAATTGATGGTAATCTTAAATTTTGATTGTAGTGCCCCTCATAATAAACATGCTTTATTATGACATCTAATTCCTTAAGATCTATTTCTTTATTCAGAAAAGCGAAAGCGCCTAGCGATAATGAATTTTGAATCGCATCTAAACTATTAAGAAGGCTAATCACTATTGACCTTATGTTTGGATAATTAATTTTTAAAATTCTAAGTAATTCAAACCCGTTCATAAAAGGCATATTTAAATCAGTGATTACTATATCAGGTAATAACTGAGTATTCAATTTTTCTAAAAAATCTTTTCCATTAGACGCTTCTGATAGAAGTATTATTTGATCATCTGAATCTATCAACCTTTGAATACCTGACCTTACAACTGGGTGATCATCAACAATAGAAACCTTTATTTTATCCATAAAAATTAAAATTGATGTATTTTATTTAAATACCTTTTTCACAAGAATAATTATTTTAAATAATAAAGATATAAATTTAGGAAAATTTAATATTTTTAACATCATGAACAACTCCCCCTCGATAAAATATTTACTTCCACATGATTTTATATGCCGATAAGTATTTGTTAAATAAAGAGATTACCATTCCAACCTTTCAATCATTACGTCTCTTATTGAGTAACTAACCTACCTATCATGAGAAAATTACTAGCCAAGCTTATCTGTATTATGGCATTTTATGGTGTTCATGCTCAATCAGATACCCCATTTGCCTATGCGCACTATCAATTCTCACATATCGACGACACCACCCAGAAACACTTTCCACGAAAAGAAGAACTATATCTATACCTGGGAAAAGATATGAGTTGCTCGGTGCCACATGGCTCTATGAGTGCTATTCTTAAAATGATGGAAGACCCGCAAACCAATGCTGGCCTCATGAAAGACTTACGTGAAACCCTGATGCGCAGTGCCATTTTCAAAGAGCCAGCTAAAAACAAACTCACTTTTGTGGCGCCGGCAGGACTCACTACTTATTTAATTGAGGAAAAAATACCCACCATTAACTGGACTATATCCGATGAGACCAAAGACATCAAAGGCTATACCTGCCAGAAAGCCACTACCCTGTTTCGTGGCCGTAACTATGAAGCCTGGTTCTGCCCGCAATTAGCCTACAGCAATGGCCCCTGGAAACTGGGTGGTTTACCCGGACTCATTCTGGAAGCCTATGATGTAAACAAGGATGTGACGTTTGAGTTCGTCGCTTTTTCCAATGAGCCCGATATTAAAACCTTTGCCATTCCTATACAACTGGAAAAGACCACACAAAAAGATTATGACCGTTATATCGGAACCCTGAATAAAGATGCACAAGCCATGCGGGGCGCTTCTGCAACAGGGCGAGTAGTTTCTGGCATGCCTACCAATTCCGGCGGAGGCCCACCCAAGCGTACCAAGATCATGAATAACCCACTTGAAAAAACCGCACAATAAGCAAAAGACCATGCGGTTACGATTAATCCTTTCTTGTTTATTGCTATGCTCACTGGTAGCCAACTCACAAATACAAATTAGCGGTAGCGTAAAAGATAGTACTGGCAAACCCATTAATGGTGCCAGTGTTAGCCTGCTGAATAAAAAAGGATTGATCCTCTCTTTTGCCATTACACCCCCAACCGGTTTATTTCAACTAAAATACCAGGCGTCTGCACCCGATAGTTTTCAGGTACGTGTAACGGCCATGGGGTTTGTGCAGCAAACCAAACCTGTTACCAGTAACTCAGAAGAAATAGCATTCCGTTTGGATCATGGCAAGCTCTTATTACCCGATGTACTCGTGGTAAGCAAGCCCATATTACGCAGATCGGGCGACACCCTTAATTATGATGTATCGGCTTTTAGTGATAAACAAGACAGGGTGATTGGTGATGTGATCAAAAAATTGCCAGGTATTGAGGTAGATGAGCAAGGGAAGATATTTTACGGTGGTAAACCCATCAACAGATTCTATATCGACAACGATAATCTGCTCGACGGTCGTTATAATATTGCGACAAAAAGTATTCCCACCGACATGGTATCGAAAGTGCAGGTGCTGGAAAATCACCAGCCTGCAAAAGTATTGAAGGATCTTGTCCAGAGTGATCAGGCCGCACTCAACATTGTACTCACCGATAAGGCCCGTATTAAACTCATTGGCACAGGAGATGCGGCATTAGGAACTCCTCACTTATATAATGCGGGTATTAATGTGATGGCATTTAAAAAGAAATTTAAATTCATCAATTTCGGCAAACTCAATAATACCGCGCAGGATCTCGGAGATGATATACAAAACTTCTTTAGCCCGGAAGCAACACCCCCCGCCTCACTCATGCAAGCCAGTAGTGCAGGCATGCCCGATATATCAAAACGGCGTTCCCTCTTCAATCATGCCGGACTCATTACCGCCAATAACTTGTTGAACCTGGGTAAGGACCTGCAATTCAGGATTAATGCGAATTACCTGCAAGACAAACAATTTCAGGCTTACCGTTATAATGCCATCTATTATTTAACAGGTGATACCATTCGGTATAATGAACAATTAACCAATCACCGCTCATACAATACATTCAATACCCAATTTACCCTCACTGCCAACCGGGATGATTATTTCCTGAACAATACCACCATACTGGAAAATGCTCCCGAACAGTCCAACGCCTCGCTGGTAGCTACCGGTAATGGTGCCGTAGATCAAAGATTATCGGGTGTACGCACCAATATCATGAACCGTTTTAACCTGATCAAAAAAAAGGGAAAACATACTTATGAGATCTTCTCTTTGCTAAACTATGCCAATAACCCCTCTACTTTACGTGTTGAGCCCGGCTTATTTGAAACACAATTCAATAATGCCATGCCTTATGCAGGGTTGGAGCAATTGGCTGCAATTCCTACTTTCTATACAGATAATTACCTGAGCTTTGGATCACCCAACACCACCATTCGACAGCAATATCGTATCGGGATTCGTTACCAGGATCAGGATTTGAATAGCCAATTGTTTCGTGAACAATTATCCGGTAACAAAGAACTGGTGGCAGATAGCTTCGCCAATAAATTACAATGGCAAAGAACCACCTGGTATGCCCAGGCAGATTATTCTTATTCCAAAGACCGATGGGTACTTTCTATGACAGTGCCCGTTCAATATTTGCACACCAGGTACACTGGCAGACAGATTTATCGCAACCAGCATAACTTTCCCGTAACGCCCAAATTCAATAGCCGTTACAAATTAGGGAAAGAAGACTTTCTGGAAATGGGCTATGGATATGGCGCCAACTGGGGTAATATTACCGATGTGTACGATGCTTATATTATGCGAAACTATCGCGATTTCTTTGCCAATGGCAGCTTACTCAATGAAGTGCGTAGCCACAATGTATCTATTGGGTATGACCTGCGAAAAAGCATCCGTATCTTTTTCTTTTCTGCTAAAGCCGGTTATAGTATTACCGACAGAAATACCATCAGTGATCAGCAAATCAGTACTGTGATCCAACAATCCCGACTGATTGCTTTTAATAACCGATACAAGAACTATTCCTTCATCTCTGCCATCAGCAAATATATTTTTCCATTGCTTACTACAATTGGGGGCAAGTTTATCTGGAATAAGTCTACCACCAATCAGTTTCAGAATAGTGAGCTGTTAGGTATCCAGCATACCAGCTGGACCTTAAGCTGGAATTCCAATTCAAAAATTGGCTCCTGGCTAAACCTGGGGTACAAAGGCACTTATATGAACAGCAGTTCCTCGTTTGCCGACAATAGTAAAAGAACCACCACACCTGCCGTACAAAAATGGTTGCACACGGCAGATGCTGCTATGACTTTTGGCAAAAAGATCACGGCAAAACTGGTAGCAGATAATTATACCTATCTCTTACCTGGCGCACAGGATGTACGGGTTACGTTTGCCGATGTATATGTTACCTGGTACATGGATAAGTTGAAAAGCAATATCGAATTTTCCTTAACCAATATTATGGGAACAGATAGCTACACTAATATTCACCTTACAGCTAATAGCATCATGGAAACCATGTACACCATTCGCCCGAGGATGATGCTGGTGAAATTCTATTATCGGTTCTGATAGTGATGCCGCAGTGCCGATTTGTATGGCTTGTGCAAATATGTTTCTGTGAAGCATGATGGCAATTATACAACCCACTGCAAAGCACGCTGAGCAAATCGTACCTTTGCCACTACCTAAAACAACAACATGTTTCTTTCTCCGCAATTACAGTCACGTGCCGGTGGCCTCTGTGAACTGTGTAATAATGAACCTGCTACGCAGGCGTATACCGTTAGTCCGAAGAGTGGCGATATTATAGAAGACCAGGTAGCTATTGGCGATACCTGTGCTGCCGCTATCGCTTCAAATGATACAGGTAGCCACTGGCGTTGCCTGGAAGGTGCTATCTGGCATCAGGAGCCTGCCGTACAGGCACTGAGCTATCGGTTACTGTATCGTATTCAGGAACAGACCTGGGCCAGTGAGGTAATGAACGCTGTGGAGTTGGATGAAAACGTACAGCAATGGGCGCTTCAGGCATTTGAAGTAGCGGCTGTTCATCAGGATGCTTTTGGCAACACACTTGAAACCGGAGATACTGTGGTACTTACCCAGGCACTCAATGTAAAAGGAACCAATTTTACTGCCCCGAAGGGTACTGTAGTCAAGCGTATACGCCTTGTACCTGACAATACCGGTCAAATAGAGGGCAAGATCAATGAACAGGTGATTGTGATTTTGACGAAGTATGTAAAGAAGGGATAAACAATTATGTAAGATCCTGGTAAGCTATCTGCAACAAAAGATTCACTGACCTCAGTAAAACCATTGTTGTGATAAGCATACCAGGATCATTTTCATTACCCAATGGCCTGATTAAGATCGGCTATCAGATCATCAGCATCTTCAATACCCACACTTAAGCGTATCAAACTATCTGTTAAGCCATTTTTGATTCTTTCCTCACGCGGAATGGATGCATGTGTCATGGATGCAGGGTGGTTGATCAGAGATTCAACACCACCCAGGCTCTCTGCCAGCGCGAATACCTTGGTAGAGCTGAGCACACGTTTAGCATTATCCACACTATCATCCTTAAGTGTAAAACTCATCATGCCTCCAAAGCCACGCATTTGTTTGCTGGCAACGGCATAACCTGGATGATCGGGAAAACCACACCAATATACTTTACCCACTTTAGGATGCTGGCGCAGGAACTGCGCAATTTTTTCGCCATTCTCACAGTGCCTCTGCATGCGCACATGCAGGGTTTTGATACCCCTCAATACCAGGAAGCAGTCCATAGGACCCGGTACAGCACCACAACTTTTCTGAATAAAATACAACTGTTCGCGCAGGCTGGCATCATTCATCACCAAACAACCCTGTATCACGTCGCTATGTCCGCCAAGGTATTTGGTGGCCGAATGCATCACGATATCTGCTCCCAGATCGAGCGGATTTTGCAGGTATGGTGAAGCAAAAGTATTATCCACACAAAGCCAGATGCCTGCCTTACGGGTAATGGCAGATACAGCGGCAATGTCTGTAATATTCATTAAGGGATTGGTAGGTGTTTCGATCCATACCAGTTTGGTTTTTTCAGTTAGTGCTTTGCTGATATTATCGGCATCGGTAGTATCAACGTATTTGAAGCTGATGCCAAACTTTTCAAAGATCTTGGTAAAGAGGCGATAGGTACCGCCATACATATCATTGGCGGCAATCACTTCATCGCCGGGTTGTAATAGTTTGATTACGGCATCTGTAGCTGCCACACCACTACTAAAAGCCAGACCAAACTGACCGTTTTCGATCTGGGCATACGCATCTTCCAATGCCTTGCGGGTAGGGTTTTGGCTGCGGGCATATTCATACCCCTTGTTTACACCAGGAGCTTCCTGTACATAGGTTGAAGTTTGATAAATCGGTGTCATGATCGCTCCGGTGGAGGGATCGGGTTCAGTACCTGCATGTATATATTTCGTTGCCAGTTTCATGATTATCCTTTGGTTTTGGGTTTGGAGGTAGTAGCAGGCGCATCTTCTACAGCTGTCATGGGGAGGGCTGCTTTCATATCATCCCATAACACCACCATTTGTGCCCCATTTTTGGTGTCTTCGAAATATATGGTAAACGCCTCAACAGATTCGTTCTGACGGCCAATTTCTATGTCTGTGCGGATTACATCCTTTTTTGCATCATAACTGAAATTCCCCCAGCAAAAATTATCCTTATTCAGGATCATTGTCCACTTATTCTCAGTAGGAATACAGTAAAGTGTATAGCGGCCTTTGGCTATTAACTTACCATCGATCTTTACATTCTTGAAGAATTCGATTTCCGATGCTTCATTCGCACCTAAACGCCACAGTTCATTGTACTTGATGATGCCACCAAAAATATCACGTCCATTCCTGAGCGGACGACCATAAATAACCCTGGCAATAGGCTGGTCTTTAGCCTTACCACTCATTTTTAGGATAGGATAATTAGCGGGCCAATAGCTCATATCCATGGGCGACTTATCCAGGTCGGTTGGCTTTTGCTGCGCCAGTAAACCACTTGTACAAAACAAAAACAGCAATACAATACAATATCTCATATGGTACAAAATTTAGCACAAAGATACAGGGTGCAGACTTTTACTGCTCATCGAAAAAAGCCCTGGCAGCTTTTTTAACATCAGGAAAAAAACTGTGGTAGGCAGCACTGAAATGGTCATATTCCTGTAAGAAAATACGGAATGCCGGTTCACTTTGCTCCAGGTATCGGGCTCTTCTTACCACCCCCTCAAAGCTTTTCTCAATTCCCCAGGTATGCCTGTAGTTGAAGAGCCAGTTTTGACTACGCATATAAGGTAACATTTGAGCAAAGCGGGCGGGCATGATGGCCACATCCTTGTCGAGCTCCTGATACACCCACTCACTAAAACCGGCCCATTCATGTTCAGTTAGTTCTGATGGATCGATGGCCAGAAAATGATCATAGATCACATCCATAAAAGCACCGGCATAAGCTCCAACAAAGGGTTTCAATAATTGTTTGACCGTTCTTGTTGCTGCATGGTCATCGGTATAGGCATCTATGAAGCGATGCAGGCGTATTCCCTTCTGGATGGTGGCATCATAACTGTATTGTGCACGCCCCTTAACAAAATCGCTGATCATATTGCCCGTGAGTACCCCGGGGGTTTGAAAAGACAGGTATGCATGGGCCAGATAATTCATATTTGTTGGCGCTTGAAAAAACGATAGGAATAAACCGATGGAATAATGACCATGAGTGCAACGAGAACCATAAAGGAAATGAACATGGCCATAAAGGGCAAAGATACAGCAGCCAGTATGATCAGTATGCCACCTGCCTGCCAAACAAAAGCGGTTATACGATGGGTGGCAGCCCAGTTCTTTGGATCTTCCAGTGTCCAGGGCAGCCGAATACCAACGAAATAATTGGGTTTTATTCCTTTCATTAAAAAGCCGAGTACCAGGAATAAAACACCTAGTAATGCAAAAATCAGACTGGATAACCGATTAGATAATTCCGGATAAATGATGGAACTGCTAATGATTATTTGAACAATTGAGAGAAATAGCACAACAACGGTTCCAAAAACCTTATAGGTTCGGGGATCTACCGATTGCGACTTTTTTGGATCGAGATGATGAATATTGGCCATGAGCAGGTACACCCCTGCTGATACAGCACTCATAACCCCCACAAGTACCCAGATAGTCGCTTTTTTCCCAAATCCATCTGCCTCTCCCTTTGCATTAAAATGCACGGGAATAACCTCTGGTAATCTGCCATAATGGAATGCTACAAATGCTGCAGGTAACAACAAAAGCAGGACAATAAAAATTGGAGATGTAAATAAACGCCGCATACCAATATTTCCTGAAAGTTAAGATGATTCAGGGAGTTTGGGTGGTCTTGCCACTGCTAAAAATTAACCCCTTGATAACTCGTTTTGTGTTTTTATTAAGAAACCCTTTCTAACCCTTTACAGCAAAGGGTTACAGCGCTTCATTAACAAGCATTAACATGGCCATTAACACCATTTATCCGTATAAACAGTAGGAACAATGCTACCAGTCATAATATGCTTTTACCACACTGTAACACCGCATAGTTTTGTTGCGTTAAGTACACTGAAAACAATCAATCATTCTATTAAATTGAACCGTATGAAAAAGATCATTTTACCCGTAGTCGCCCTGCTGATTACTTGCTTTGGCTTATTTGCCATGGATATCAGTAAAGTAGGATATCGCGTACTGAATAACTTTGAAGCCAGCTATCCAGGGGCAGAAGATGTAAACTGGACTGTTAAACCGGCATTTACCAAAGCCAGCTTTTCAATTGATGGCGAATCCTTTGAAGCTTTTTATAGCAGCAATGGCAATTTCATTGGTGTTTCTAAAAAAGTAGACCTGAAAACACTGCCTAAAAAAGCCGTAAAACAAATTCAGCAGAAGTATGCTGAATACAAAATAGTTGAAACGGTACTGTTTGATTTTGATGGACAGAGTAACTATTTCGTTTCATTGGAAAAGAATGGTGTTAAGAAAATATTAGAGGTAACATTAGGTGGCACTGTTTCAAAATATGAGGGTGCACTGAACTAAAACTCTGTTGGTTTGGTTAATCAGAAAAGGGCGCTGACTATTGTTGGCGCTTTTTTATTTCGTTAAATGATTCGATTGTTACAAATTCACCTTCAAGAGAAAGGAACCGAATTAATTCTTGTAAACGATCTAATAGCACTTTTCCTGCATGTCGGGTGGTGTATGCCGGCAGGCCATATCCTTTTATGTCTGTAAATTCCCATGGATGAAAGTACAGGCAAATATGGCCATCTTTGTGCAGCGTTCGTTTACAAAGCTGACGAAACAAAACCGGAGAAAAATTCTTAAAGCTAAGCCAGAACAAAGGAATCCTGCAAAGGGGTGTAACAGAAGCCGGCACACGCAACATGCCGTTATCCATATATGGTAAGCGCGACAAATGCAGGTTATTGTATCGTCCAGGCAACCAGGTAGGGTTCACCGAGGAATCATAGTGATAGCCAGCATCCATTACATCCGCCATATTCACGGGCCGCATGCGGGGCATACGCAAACCTGTAACCTGTTTACCGGTGATGGTTTCCAGTGCAAGACGGGAACTGAGCAAATCAGGAACAGCAAAGGATGAATGATAATAGGTATGCGAAGCTATTTCATGATGCTGTGAAAGAGCTCTGATCTTGCCTGGAAAAGTATTGGCAAAATTGGCTGTGGTGAATAAGGTGGCAGGCTTTGAGCCATCCAACAAAATAGGCATCAATGCATCCAGGCCCGCTACACCAACCCTCATTTGTTCCTCTGGGCTGATTGGGTGACTGTATTCAAGTGGCATATCAAACTCTTCCACATCATAACTCATCAAAATATACCGATCCTTCATAGCCTTGACTCTTTGATGATATAATTGGGCCTGTGTTTGCTTTGCATGAATAGTTTGCCTAAATAGATACCGATAATACCCAGGATCATCAATTGCAATCCACCCAAAAAAGCAACAGTTACAATGAGTGATGTCCACCCGGAAATGGATCGGCCGGAAAAATAACTATAGGCAATATAGGGAATGTATAGTGTAGATAATAACGCGAAAATGATCCCGATATAGGCAGCTATGTACAAAGGTTTGGTACTAAATGACGTAATACCTTGTACAGCGAATTTAACCATTTTCTTGACAGAGTATTTAGACTTGCCATGGTTTCGTACTGCTGCTTCATAGGTTAACCCTATTTGCCGGAAACCCACCCATTTAACCAATCCACGCAAAAAGGGATCTGATTCATTGAATTGTCTGAATACATCCATGACCTTTTTATCCATTAACCTGAAATCGGCCGAGCCTTGTTCCATTTCTATATTGGACATGGTATTCATGAACTTATAGAACATATCCGACGATACCCTTTTCATGAAACCGATGTCTTCACTGGGTTTGCGCAGTGTATAGACCACATCGTAACCAGCTTTCCATTTCTGCAGCATTTCATGTAATACTTCAGGCGGGTGCTGCATATCGCCATCCATCATGATCACACAACTGCCATCGGCATGGTCAAGACCTGCTTTAAGGGCATTCTGATGCCCGAAATTGCGCGACAGGCTGATGTATCTGATTCTGTTATCCTTCACTGCTAATCGTTGCAGCAGTTCCAATGTATTATCCGAACTACCGTCATCAACAAAGATCACTGTGTAAGGATAGCCGGTTTTTTCCAGTTCGCGGGTCAAAACATCAGCCAAACAGAGCACATTGCCTTCCTCATTATACAGTGGAATAACTATGTCTATCTTTTCTGGCATATTCGGCTACAAAGGGTATAGTTAAAAAGTTTTGTGTGAGCAGTTGAAGTAACATTGCACACCAGGCAACAAAACAGGGCAGGGCCTTCAATGAATACTGTACGAAAAATCCGCTTCTGATATATGGTGGATACAGATCGGTTGGTGAAAGGATAGTGAACAGGAAAAGGAATACGAGTAAGCCTTTCATGGCCAGCGTGATCTGGGGCTGATAAGCGATCCATGTTGCAATGGCAACCACAGCAATGACATAGGTAGGCGATTCGGCAGATGAACTAAAGATCACCGTTCCTACCATGAGCAAAAGATAATATTGCAACTGAAAGCGGGTAGCGGCAAATTGTGCCAGCCTTAAAAGCGGTAGCAGCAGCAACAACATGACAGGCAATAATACCTGAAGATTAGAGAGCTCCTGATACCCGAAGATTCTTCTGATCATGCCTCCTACAGATATATCCTGCATACCACTACCTAAAGAAATATCGGTATTGGTACCATTCTTTCTAACCAGTGCCTCGAACCAATCTGTATAGCTCTGAAAAACAAAAGAAACCGAACTGATGAGCGCTGGCAGGAAGAATAGAATAACCGACCAGCAAGCTAACCAGCCCACAAAAGCCTTCTTTTTTCTGGTAAACAGAAAGAGGCTGCACCCAATAATAGGATAGAGTTTGATCATAGTACCTGCTACGATGAGCAAAGCAGCCCAGGCAATCTTACCTTCTTTCACCCATACATAGGCCAATAGCATAGCGCCGGTTAGCATGGGGTTAAATTGTACGCTATGAATAGACGTCATCATTTCAATGAGTCCGATAGCTAATAATATATTGGTATTCGCTGGCGATAACCCTAATTTTCTGATCGCATAAAACAGTACCGCTGCATTAGCTAATGCCCATAACACACAGGCTGGCGCTGTTGGCAACAAGGCAAATGGAGCAATAAGCATACTGAACAGGGGACCATAGTGGTTTCTGTCTGCATACTCGAGCGGATACTCCAGGAACAGATTCGTTTGCCGAACCGTATGCTCGAATACACCTTTGTAGATCAGGAAATTATTAACGGAATGTGTTCCCCGGCCAAGTTCAAGCAGAACGGCCAGGATGGCAGCACCAAACCATAAAACAGAGATTATGGCAAAGCGGTAGCTACCGATCTTGATATCGGTAAATAGTAATTTCATGCGGGGTAAGGCAAATAACTAAAAAAAGATGAAAATTTGATAAAGCAGTAGAAGTTCTTCTAAAATTTTAATCCTCTCTTCAGTTTAGTGCATAAAAAACAGGCTCATATTACGTGAAACTTAAATTTCATGAGCGATTTGGTCAAATGAGGTAATTTTGCAGCCAATCAAATAGAAAAAAATGAGTAAGGGTCCTGTTTCGCAATTCATCCAGCATCATTATCGCCATTTCAATGCTGCGGCTTTGGTGGATGCGGCGAAAGGTTATGAAACGCATTTACTGGAAGGTGGTAAAATGCTGGTTAGTTTGGCGGGTGCCATGAGTACGGCAGAATTGGGCATTAGCCTGGCTGAAATGATTCGCCAGGATAAAGTTGCCATCATTAGTTGTACCGGTGCCAACCTCGAAGAAGATGTAATGAACCTGGTAGCACATAGTCATTATAAGCGTGTTCCCAACTATCGTGATCTTACACCGCAAGATGAGTGGGACCTGCTGGAGAATCACTATAACCGCGTTACCGATACCTGTATTCCGGAAGAGGAAGCATTCAGGCGTTTGCAAAAACACCTGGTAAAACAGTGGAAGGATGCAGAAGCTGCGGGCGAGCGTTATTTCCCGCATGAATTTTTATACAAAACCGTATTAAGTGGTGAACTGGAGCAATACTATGAAATCGATCCTAAGAATAGCTGGATCGTGGCTGCAGCCGAAAAAAACCTGCCCATTGTTGTTCCGGGTTGGGAAGACAGCACCACTGGTAACATCTTCGCCAGCTATGTAATTAAGAATGAGCTAAAGGCAAGTACGGTAAAGAATGGTATTGAATACATGGTTTGGCTGGCCGACTGGTACAGACAGAACAGTGGTGGTAAGGGCGTAGGCTTCTTCCAGATTGGTGGTGGTATTGCCGGCGACTTCCCCATTTGCGTGGTACCTATGATGTACCAGGATCTGGAATGGCATG
>VFQP010001905.1_pt1 | contig 25202 bp, 17 predicted proteins | sample 3512351 | NCBI WGS metagenome assembly VFQP01 (sample SAMN10412372, study PRJNA504923) | tailings metagenome | isolation source: Relicate 1 Philex TSF1 revegetated site | place: Philippines: Tuba, Benguet | collected 2017-08-29
TAGAGCATCTGACTGTTAATCAGAGGGTCGCTGGTTCGAGCCCAGCAGAGGGAGCCATTACAAGTATAAGCCTTACCATGTCCGGTAGGGCTTTCTTGTTTCCTGAGGTTTTCGATATGCCACCGGATCATGTGCAAAAGTTGTGGACTAGGAATAAACTTTAGATAAGCGTGCGTTAAAATTTAAGTTGCGTGCGCAACTTTGGATCGGAACCATTTTTAGCCTAACTGGAGAAGGCTTTAAGATTTCTAAGTTAACGTTAATTTTAATTCACAAGTTTTATATTTGTGCATGCTTACTTCTAAATTAGCTGCCTTACGTCGTAAGAAAGGGTTAAGCCAAGAGCAATTATCGAACCTTTCTGGGATAAGTGTACGAACTATTCAACGTATTGAAAAAGGTATTGTGGAGGCCCACGTAACTACCATTAAAATATTGGCTGATTGTTTAGAGGTGGACGTAGAGAATCTTCTAGGAGCTGAGTCTAGTGCGACGTCTGAAACTGTTGCAAATGCAAATAAATTATCTCCCGCTTTTCATGCTTTAGCACTAGCGGGAATGTTTTTTCCTGTGCTAAATATTATTCTTCCTGGGGTTTTATGGTTGATTAAAAAAGACGATTCGATAAATTATGATTTTCATGGAAAACAAGTCGTGAATTTTCAGCTTACCATGTCTTTCTTTTGTTTTCCGGCTATTTTACTTATGATTTATTATTTCCCTTTGGGGTTTCCTTTGTTCTTGTTGTTGTATTTTTATGCAATTACAATGAGTTTAATCAATCTGTTCAAGTCTATCAAACAGCAGCCTACTCGTTATCCGTTTTCCTATATTTTTTTCAGATAATTACTTTTTATAACCAAAATAAGCTTAAATGTCGTAAAAGTGTCGCAAATCTGTCGCAAATCTGTCGTTGAAAGTTAGCGGTATCTGGACTTACCTTTGGCATAAATGCGTTAATGATGAAAACACTATTTACACTCGGTTTGGTTTGCTGTCTTTTCCCCCTGCTTGCGCAAGATGCTGCTCGGGTAAAACACCTCGATGGACAATCCATTAGCACCGAAGTTCTTAAAGAAAGACTGACATACTTAGTTGATAGTGCTAAACTAGCAGGTTTGCAGGTGGCTATCATAAACGAAAACAAGCTGGTATGGAGTGGCAGTTTTGGATTTAAGGACATCGAAAATAAGAAAGGCTTAAATGACAGTACCGTAATGTACGCGGCATCCTTAACCAAACCTGTAGCTGCTTACATTTTTATGCGCTTAGTAGATAGGGGCGTTTTTAGTTTGGATAAGCCTATACACAACTATTTGAAAAGTGGCATTGGTACTTATCCGAAATGGAAAGATTTGGCAGAGGACACCGTTTTGTTTAACCAAATAACGCCTAGAATGCTGTTGAGCCATAGTGCAGGCTTGCCTGTTTTGCGTCAAATATATGGAAACAGCACAAAGCTAATTGCCAAGCCGGGAGAAAGGTTTTATTATTCAAACGAGGGGATCAACTTGCTGGGGCTATTGATTGAAGAATTTTTGGATAAGCCTTTGGAGGTAATTGCCCGAGAAGAAGTTTTTGAGCCTTTGCTTATGCCACGTACCAGCATGATTTGGGAAAAACCTTTTGAAGATAATTTTTCGTATGCTTATTTTAAAGATGGTAAAAAATATGGATCTGAAAGAAGGCGAACTAGTAGGGCGGCTGGTTCTATGTCTACCACCGCAGCTGATTATGCTCGCTTTTATATTGTTCTTATGACAAAGAAAGGATTAGCAAAACAGAGCTTTAGGCAGATGTTGGAGGCACAAATTCCAGTAACCAGTAAACGTGGCTTTGGTTCCTTTAAAGATAGTTTAACTCATGAAAATGATGCCATAAAGCTCTCTTGGGGTTTGGGTCTAGGTCTGTTTCAGTCGCCTTATGGCAAGGCGTTTTTTCATACGGGGCATGGTGATGCCAATCAAAACTATGCTGTAGCCTTTCCCGAAAGAGGAATGGCAGTAGTGTTGCTGAGCAACAGTGAAAATTTTGAAAAAACAAGCGCTCAAATTATAGAAGCATGCATTGGAGACCGCTATTCGCCTTTAAAGTGGTTGGGACATTTAGATCAGTAGCGCTTAACTATTTGAGATGCAAACTTATTTCAGGGTTAGAAGATTTAAAATAAAAAGTAATACTTTGTTTTATATTTTTGCGCTATTAAAATCGTTTAAAAACATACTCGTCAAAGCTGCTATCTCAAAGAGCAGTGCCAATCATTGGGGAAACTCGCCCGATAAAGATTTTTATGTCCCATTATTTTCTTAAATCAATGACACCTATAGATAATGATATACTAAGTTTCTATGCTCAAAGCAGCGAAGATAGCCGCCTAAAAACAGGTTTAGGTCCGCTTGAATTTTATCGAAATAAACTCTTAATTACCAGATACCTTACCCGTCAAAATATGGATGTCGCAGATGTAGGCGGAGGTACTGGGCATTATGCAGCTTGGCTGTCTGGCCTTGGTCATAATGTTGTACTTATAGATCCAGTGCCCAAACATATAACTCTCGCACAAAAGCGGGTAAAAAAGAAAGATGGAGGTTATACTTGTCAATTGGCTGAAGCCCGAAACCTGCCCATCGCTGATCATACTAAGGATTTGGTTATCCTTCACGGCCCGCTTTATCATCTTCAGCATAGGGCTGACAGGATTAAGGCGCTCCAAGAAGCTAGACGCATTGTGAAGCCTTCAGGTGTGGTAATTGGTTTTGCTATCTCGCATGCTGCGTCTACTTTTGCGGCGCTACAGGCCGGACTTATTCATAACGACGAGGTTTTTGACATGTGCATCGAAGAGCTCCGTACTGGCAAACACCATCCAACAACCAGCATTATCGGGATGATGCCAAAAGCCTTTTTTCACCATCCGGTTAGTTTTGAAGAAGAATTTACCGAAGCGGGATTTGTAATTAACGAATTACTTGCAGTAGAAGGAATAGGATGGCTTAGCGGTAGCTTTTTTTCAGATTGGGCTGATCCTAAAAAACGGGAGAGGTTGTTAGAACTGATTGAATTTACTCAGGCAGATCGTAATTTGCTTTCACTAAGTCCACACATCATGCTGGCGGCAAGACCAGGTCTTGAATGTGGAAGTTTCTGAAGGTTGAATACCTGAAGTAAATCTTGGTAGCAAGTTGGAACGCTTCCACGTAATTCGGGGATATAGATTTTGGCACACCCAACGTTCTGCCAACTTTTGTGCCGGTAATATGAGTGATCAAGATTATCGACTAAAGCACGGAATTGACTAATGGTTTAGACAAGATATTGGAATAAACTACCCACTGAAGATCAATAACATTTGCCTTATGTGGTTAGTTTACAGGATACTATTTTTAGTCTATTTCATTTTAGCAATCAATGGAGTAATTGTTTGAAATCTTCTAAAGGATCTTCGTCAATCTTTGAAATTCTAGTTAAATCATCTAGCAAATTTCTAGAAAAATACACGGCTTCGGGAGCCTTAGTGGGCAAGCACGAAGATTAGGTCGCTTGCCCTTTTTTTTGCCTTGTAATTTGCTGTTAATTATATAGATAAACAATAAAATATAGCTTCGTTTAGCGGTTCGATGTTTTAGATTTTCAAAAGTGAATTTTTCGGGGTACATCGAACCAATTATTCTTCTTTGCACTTCGGTCTTCGCATTAAAATATATTCCATAAAGTGGGATTACAACTCAAATTACTGTTACATAAAACAATTGATAGTTTTAGTATAAAATACCTTCGTTATCTCAAAGAACCAATGATGCACAGTAGAGAAATAAAAGAGAAACTAAAATTTATGCGTTTGTGGTATTCCTTAGTCGAATATCTATGAATATGTGCGTTTTCGTTAATATTTTTTTAATATTGTGTTTACAATCAAACATTTCTAATGACACCTAGCTATGATTTTTCTTCAGATGCAGAGCTTATTGCTCTATTGCGTAAAGGAGACCATCATGCTTTTACAGAGGTTTATAAAAGGTTTTGGGATAAGATTTTTGTAGTAGCCTACCATAGATTAAAAGATCAAACCGAAGCAGAAGAAGTGGTTCAGGAAGTTTTTTACAGCTTATGGAAACGGAGAGAAACGCTACAATTGCAATATAGTCTTAATACTTATTTGAGTACTGCGGTAAAATATCAGGTCATAAACAAGCAAAGCAGAAACTATACAAAAAGTTCGGATGTTACACCAATAGACCAAATGCCCGAACAAGGTGTAGATAGTACCCAACTGTGGTTTTCTGAACGGGAATTGAAACAGCAATTAGATTATCATATAGCGCAACTGCCCGAAAAATGCCGCTTGGTTTTTAAAATGAGCAGAACGCAATACCTTAGTAATGCAGAAATTGCGAAACAAATGGGTGTGTCTGAAAAAGCCGTAGAAGCCCATATTACCCGAGCACTAAAGATACTAAAAGATAAATTGCACATTGGTATCCCTTTAATCTCCTTTTTGTTAGCTAAATAATTTTTTTTTCGAGTTGATGTAGGGTTGTGTCCGTTTAATGTGACTATATACTAAAACGCATCAAAATTGGACTTGAAAAAAAACAACATATCGATACAAGAAATTGCTTATAAAAGGCAAAAAGGAATTGCTACAGCCGAAGAAATCGAATTTTACGATACTTGGTATGCTTCTTTTGACGATACTGATTTACAGTTGGGAGATAGAGAAGAAGACTTAACTGCTGAGCTAGGAGCAAGCCTTTATGCTAGATTAATGGTGGAAATAGTACCAGAGCAATCTAAAAAAATCTGGTTTACCCCCTACAAGAAATGGATTTCAGCTGCCGCTGCAGTGCTTGTATTAGCTATTGGCTATTCGCTTTATGAAATCAATACCTTCGATAATTTATTTGGTGGTGCCTTTGCCAAACATGAGAAAATAGTTCCAGGTAAGGCCACTGCAACATTAAAGTTGGCTAACGGCCAGCTGATACAGCTTAAAGAGAATGAAGATGGATTGGTAATTGACTCTAAAAGCTTGACTTATACCGATGGCTCTGGGGTAGCTGTACCAAAGGAACAAGCTTTGCACACGCAAGAACTGTTGCTGAGCACGCCAAAAGGCGGCACTTATCAGGTGCTATTGCCTGATGGTTCTAAAATATGGCTCAATGCCTTAAGTAGTATCAAATTGCCAGCAAATTTTGAAAGTGCTTTTGAGAGACAAGTAGAATTAAGTGGTGAAGCTTATTTTGAAATCGCAAAATCGGAAATGAATTTAAATGGGCAGCAGAAACGTAGGCCTTTTACGGTAAATGTTGGCAATAAAAAGATAGAAGTGTTAGGTACGCATTTTAATGTGAACAGTTATGCCGAAGAGCCTGGTGTAAAAACGACCCTGTTAGAAGGTAGCGTAAGAGTAGTTGCCGGAAACAAACAGCAATTGATTATACCTGGCCAACAGGCTTTGGCTACCAACCAAAATATTGTTGCCACCACTGTTGATGTGGAGGAGGTAACGGCTTGGAAAAATGGGAATTTTCAGTTTTCGGACGAGAAGATACAGCCGATCATGCTCGAAATTGGTCGCTGGTATAATGTAGAAGTGGTATATCAGGGCAAGGTAACCAATGAGAGTTTTTGGGGAACGATCTCCAGAAGTAAACCGATTACAGACGTATTGGCTTCTTTAGAAGAAACTGGAGCGGTACATTTTAAAATTGAAGGAAGGAGGATCATCGTTATGCCTTAGCAAACATAAGGCCGTATCCAAAAAAAAAGACCGGAAGTGGTTCGAAGCACTCCCGGCTAAAAGTTCGGAACGGTTCAGATCAAAAAGTGCGTTAATCAACTAAACCATAATAACCAAACAAACATCGGATACCCTTGCCAAGCGCAGGTATTCATTTCAAAGATATGAAAAAATCCATTTTATTGGAGAGTAGGCAATACGCTTATTCTTCCAATCAAACTATGGGGCGGATATGGAAACTTATTGTAGTTTTTCTTACTGTTTTCGCCTTTCAACTTCAGGCTAGTTATGCCCAAACGGTAACCATTGTTAAAACTAATGCCAAAATTGCGGATGTATTTAAGGAAATCAGGAAACAAACCGGATATGATTTTGTGTACACATCCAGCCAAATCAGTCAAGCAAAGCCTGTTACTATCAACGTACAAAATGTTTCTTTAGATGATGCTTTAGCGATTTGTTTTAAAAACCAACCAATAAGTTACACCCTAAAAAACAAAACCATCATCATTAAAGAGCGTACACCAAATTACCGAACCGCTGCCGAAGGTCAAAGTAATCGCTATCGTACAGTTACCGGAAAGGTAATTGATGATGGCAATAAGCCCATTCCTGGTGTAACGGTATTATCTAAAGAGGTAAATGTGCGTACCATTACCAATAAAGATGGCCAATATAAGATTGATGTGGTAGACGAAGGTTTGGCAACTTTGGTTTTTTCTTACATCGGTATGCAAACTAGAGAAGTAGTTGTTGGCAGTAGGTCAACTGTAGATGTTAGCCTTAATCCAGCGGTTAATGAAATGCAAGAGATGGTGGTTACAGGTTATCAAACCTTAAAAAGATCTGATGTGGTAGGCTCTATAGCTACTATCCAAGCAAAGGAGCTTAATTTTAATGGTATCAATACTTTAGAACAGGCGTTACAAGGTAAATTAGCAGGCTTGGTAGTAACCAGTCCAAGTGGATTGGCAGGTACTAAGCAAAATGTACGGGTTAGAGGAACTTCTACCTTGGTAGGCACCCAAGAACCTATTTGGGTAGTAGATGGTATCATCCAAGAAGACCCACTACCTTTTAAATCGCAAGAGCTTAACACAGCTGGTGGTATCACTACAGATAACTTCGACTATATCCGAAATTTCGTAGGCAACTCTATTCGCTGGTTAAACCCTATCGATATTGAAGACATTACAGTATTAAAGGACGCCTCGGCAACGGCTATTTATGGGGTGCGTGCCGCTAATGGTGTAATTGTAATTACTACTAAAAAAGGACGGGTTGGCCCACCTACCATCAATTATTCTACCAATTTCAGTATGACTGATAAGGTAACTTATGATAAACTGAATTTGATGAATTCGAAGGAACGCGTGGCTGTTTCTAGAGAAATATTTGATAGAGGCTTAACCTCGCCTGTGGTAAACAACAGTATAGGATATGCAGGTGCCTTAAATGAGTATTTATATTTAAAAACCATTAATGAAACAGAGTTTAATGCCAAAGTTGCCGCCATGGAAACGGTTAATACAGATTGGTTTGATATTTTATTCAGACAACCCATCAGTACCTCACATAACTTAGGTATTTCTGGCGGTAATGCAACTACTAGATATTATTCTTCTTTTGGTTATAATACAACTAATGGTACCGCTATAGGTAATGATACACGTAATATTACTGGTAATTTATCCATGACTACACAACTATGGAAAAACCTAAATTTGGGCTTACGTTTATCTGCTTCAAAAAATACCACCAACGGATTTTACCAAGTAACGCCTTATGATTATGCTTCGAAAGTGAATAGGGCAATTAGCGCTTACAATCCAAACGGAGAACTTAGTTTTTATAGAAATAATTCAGGCTACCAGTTTAATTTTATTAATGAAAGGGATGAAACCGGCAACGTGAATAATATACTGACTACAAATGCCGTAATGGATGTGAATTATCAAATCTTAAAAAATTTGAGATTTCAAACCTTATTTAGTTACAGTGCCTCAGCAACTAATGGAAATACCTACGCTACCGAAAAAACGGAGTACATTTCTAAAACACTTCGATACGCTGAGTATGGGCTTAGGCCAACAGATGCTGCTTATATTGCTTCTAGATTACCTATTGGTGGTGAGTATAATGAAATAAGTAGTACCAACCGTAATTGGGCATGGCGTAACAACGTATCTTTTAATCAAGTTTTCGCAAAAAAGCACTCTGTAAGTGCAATGCTCGGGATAGAAACCAACAGTACTCAATATGACGGTTATCAGGCAACCAATTATGGTTACTTACGAGATAGAGGCAAGTCTTTTGCTTCTTTACCGCTTACTGTAGGCGTACTTAAAACGGTAAACTCATTGTTAGTAGGTAACTCGCCTTATATTATTGATAGACGAACAAATACCATGGGAATGTACTTAACCTCTAGCTATTCTTATGACAGTAGGTATGTAATTAACGTTAGTATAAGAAATGATAGATCTAATCGTTTTGGGCAATTTACCAATGAGAAGTTTAATCCTGTTTGGGCTGGTGGTTTTAGATGGAACGTGGCCAATGAGAAATGGTTTGCACAAAACAATTGGTTAAATGGCTTAAGTTTACGTAGTTCATTTGGATATCAGCGTAATATCGCTTCTAATGTTAGCCCAGATTTAATCATCAGAATACCTATAGGCGCTACTTCAAACAGTACTGATTCTTTTAGTGGTGAAACATTGTTAACTGTAAAAAGTCTTCCTTATGGTGATTTACGTTGGGAACAGACCCTGAGTATGAATTTGGGGATTGACTGGAGTTTATTTAAAAATAAAGTAAGCGGCAGTTTCGAGTATTATACAAAAAGGGGCAAAGACTTAATTACAAGTTTGGATGTACCATCTGAATACGGAGTAGCTTCTATGTATGTAAATGGGGGTACGATGAAGAATTCGGGATACGAGGTATCTGCAAACTTTGTGCCCGTTAGGACAAGAACCTTTACTTGGTCGGTAAACTTGAATACTTCGAAAAACATCAATGAAATTACCAAGACAGGGCCACAAGTTGTGAATTGGCAAACTGCCACTATGGGGCAATTAAATGTGGTAGGTAAACCAGTTTCAGCATTCTATGCTTTTAAAACTACAGGAATAAATCCGGCTAATGGTGAGCCAATTATCGATCTTTCCGTAGCGCCAGGTGCCAATGTAAAAGACCCTACCTCGTTCATGCAATACATGGGGAAATTAGATCCAGATTTTACTTCTGGTTTAGGAATGAACTTTAGGTATAAGATGCTTACGCTAAGTAGTTCTTTTTACCTACAGGTAGGTGGCAGCCGTTTTTTAGCTCCATTGTATAACTATGCGTCCAGCAATAGTGGCTTGCCAACAGAGTATGAAAATCTTTCACGTCTAATCTTAGACAGGTGGACACCAGCTAACCCTAATGCAACTGTTCCGGCACTACCTAATGGCACACTACCTAACGTAGCTTTGCCTAACGGAGATAGTAGGGGTGGCAACAACTTATATACTTTTTATAACTATAGTACTGATAGGGTAGTAAGCGCTACTAGCTTGCGTTGTAATAACGTGAATGTGAGTTACACCTTGCCAGAAACAGTGGTTAAAAAGTTGAAATGTAAAAACGTAGCTGTAGGTGGTGGTGTATCTAATCCATTTTCAATCAATAGTGCAGATTTTAGAGGGATAGATCCTGAAGTTGCCTTTGGAGGCCAGCCACGTACCAGAACTTATACATTAAACCTAAACCTTAGTTTTTAAACAAATGAAATCGCTATGATTTTCAAAATCAAATAGAAGAAAAAATTAATCATAGCAGCTTCGTCACAAATGAAAACAAAATTTAAACAGATGAAAAAGATATTTTTATATAGCCTCATCTTCCTCGCCATGGCTTTCTGCTCATGCAAGAAATTTTTAGAGGAATATAGTCAGGACGAGATGCGCCCAGGAACTACGGAAGATCTGCAATCTTTGATGTATAGCGATGCCTACCCTTACGGCACAACAATGGAAACTTTTGATGCTTTAACAGATGACCTACAAAATAATCCTTTAGTATATACAAACGGTGCTCCGGTAGCCGCTTATTTTGCCAAGGTACAAGAAGCTGCGCTAATGTACACTTTTAATCCGCTAATGTTTGATGGCGTTAACACGGCGATAACCGCACAAAATGTTTACAGTACAGCTTATTCAAAAATCAAAGGATGCAATGTGGTCATAGATCATTTAGATAAAGTTTCTGGTACGGCAGCCAATAAAAACGCCATCTTAGGACAATGCCTTTTGCTAAGATCATTTTATTACCTTAAACTAGCTACTTTATATTGTCAAATGTACAATGCTCCTGGAGTAGATCCTAACACTGCGTTGGGTGTGCCGCTGGTATTGAGTAGCGAAGTACGTGATGGAGGTTTAACGAGAAATAGCTTAAAAGAGGTGTACGATCAGATTGAGAAAGATTTGATTGCTGCAGAAGATTTGTTAAGAAGTAGTGGTTACATACCTGTAAACGCTTATCGTGTAGGAGCTGATGTAGCGGCAGGCTTGCTTTCTCGCTTTTATCTCTATCGTAATGCCGATGGAGATTGGGATAAAGCCATCCAGAGCGCTGGTCGTGTTTTGCAAAACCGATCGGTGTTAACCTTTCTGGCAAGCCAAGTAGGTGCAAATGGAGCCATTGCAGCTAATGGCATTTATAATGTTGCTAATCCAGAAATACTTTGGTTTTGTCAGGGCGTTCATCCTAGTTTGTTAGCAGTAGAAGTGAATAGCAGTTCTTTACCTCCGTTCTCGGTATCTGCAGATCTAATTGCGCAGTACGACAAAGGTACGGGAACAACCAACTACGGTGACCTACGCTATCAATATTATTTCCAATTTTTTACTGTAAGTGGGAGCAGATTTCCTTATAGAACTGGAAAAAATGTGCTAAATGCTACAGCATCGGGTTCAAAAGGAATGAGAGTTGCAGAAATGTATTTGAACCGTGCCGAGGCCTATGCGCTTAAATACCTAAAAAATGGAGATGCAGCAGATAAAACGGCTGCACTGGCTGATTTAAATACATTAAGAAGAAGCCGCTACGATACAAGAAATACCGCATATACGCCAATTAACATTGATGATGCACAAGCTTTATATACATTCTGTCAACAAGAGCGAAGAAGGGAGTTAGCTTTAGAAGATGGTCATCGTTTTGTGGATTTGAAAAGATGGGGCTTTGGGGTAACACACGTTTTTACTGGTACAGACAATGTGACCGGTACCTACACCTTGCCAAGCAACAGTCCATTATTTGCTTTGCCTATACCATCGTTTGCCATGTCGGCAAATACAAGTCTAGTTCAAAATCCAAGATGATCATAAACTACTAAAAAAATAATCATGAAAAATTATTTAAAGATATTCGTTTTACTGGCTGTTGTTATCTGTATCAGTTCATGTAAAAAATCTGAGGAAACTTTAACGCCTTCGGGAATTACAATGATCTATACTTTACCACAAGGCAATAATGCTTTCGATCAAAACATTGTTAATTATTACAATGAGTACGGTAGTTATTTGCTGTATAAATTTAACGAACGCGATGCTTATTGGACACCTACCGGGTGGAAAAGACCTACGCCGAGCACTGCGCCAAGCCCTTGGACTGGAACAGATGTTGATGTTGCAAATCCAAGTGCGGTTGCCGCACAGTTAGATTTGTTAGATAACAGCTTGTTCAAGCTTTATCCTAAATCTTTTCTTAAGGAATTTTTGCCAGTAAAAATATTATTGTGCAGTAAAGTCGATTCCATTTACACCACATATGTATTCACCCCAACCTACACACCTACAAGAAGCGTCAAGAAAATTCCCGCTTTCTATAGTTATGATAATATCTACGTCAACTATGGCGATGCTACAATAAGCCAAATGACTGCCGCAGACAAGCTAGCGTTTTTAGCAAGGGTAAATCAGGTTTTCTTTCAAAGTATTAACGATCGTGCGCTAATTAAAGCAACTACCGATTTTATCTTAAGCGCAGATTACAGTTCAAGTAACGCTAGCCAAGCAGTTGCGTACGGTAAGGGGATTGTTGGAACCTATATTTCTTCTAGTGCTACAACTGATTGGGCAGCCTACGTCATGGCGATGGTTACTTTATCAGAAGCTGATCTAAATCGTTCTGTACCCAATACCAATACAAGTTTAGTGGGTATCTTAAATCCAACGAAAGATACCAACGGATTGATCAGAAAGCGATATAACATTGTTAGAAATTATTTCATTAACACCTATCAAGTAGATCCTCAAATCATTGGAAATAAGTCTAGAGGGTTGTAAAGTTTTTATTATACACACAAATAAACGTATCGTCCACGGCTACACCGTGGCGATACTTTTCAAACACACAGCAATGAAACTACTTAAAAAGTTGTTGCTAATTGGACAGTTGTGCCTCGCCACTACGGTAATGGCACAAACTACACCACTTCCGGCAATACAAAAGTTTATAAAACCCAATGCCCCAAAATACGCAGGCGTATTTAACGTATACTTACAAGAAGATAAATATTACCTAGAAATACCCGATACATTATTGAATAGAGATATCCTCTCTATGATTGTCATCAATAAAGGATCAGCACAGGCATCAAGAGATCCTAGAAAACGTTTTGGTTTTGCTGGCGATGTGGTACATGAAGCTGTTTTTAAATTCAATAAAGGGAAAAAGGGAGCAATAAATATAGAACAATCGCAGTTTTACGTAGCTCCTAAAAATGAGAAACTAAGCACTTACGAAGCAACATTGAAAAACAAGGTTGCACCTATCGTGTCAACCTTTGCACCAGTAGCACAAGATGCTACAGCAACACTCATAGATATTACCGCTACGTTTAACAGCGATATGCCGTTTCTGTCGCTTAGCGGCGGAAAAGACGAGTTAGGTCTTGGTCCTTATCAGGCCAATATGTCGCGTCCGTTAGGTGTTGCTGCTTATAAAAACAATATTGTTTTTCGTTCGCTTAGGGCTTACGGTGCAGGCGCTGCTACGCCCAAACCACAAGGCTTAACACCGGTCGAGCCTCAGCAGCCAGCAGAGCAAGATAAGCAAATGAACGGGCCAACAATATGGGAAATTGGCGCAAGCTGGTATTTATTGCCTGCCCAACCCATGCGCCAAAGAATTGCAGATAAAAGGGTAGGCTATTTCACTAGATCAATCAGAGATTATGAAAAGAATGCCAATAAAATAGAAGACAGGGGGTTGGTCGCCAGATGGAAGATTGAGCCAAAACCACAAGATGTAGAGAAATACAAACGTGGCGAATTGGTAGAACCAGCAGAGCCCATTGTGTTTTATGTAGATAAAAATACGCCAGCATATTTACAACCATATTTTATTGCCGGTGTTAATGCTTGGCAAAGTGCTTTTGAAAAAATTGGTTTCAAGAATGCCATAATGGCCAAAATGGAGCCCACACCAGAAGAAAATCCGGAGTTTTCGATAGACAACGCAAGCTACTCAGTAATTTCTTACAAACCTTCTACTACAGCCAACGCTTATGGGCCAATGGTAGTTGATCCGCGTTCTGGACAAATCATCAGCTCGCACGTTGCGGTTTTCCATAACATTACAGATTTACTGCAGCGTTGGTATTTTATCATGTGTTCGGTAAATGATCCCGAAGCCCGAAAATTACCTTTATCACAAGATATCATGGGTCGTTTAATGAAGATGGTAATTACACACGAAGTTGGTCATACCCTTGGGCTTAGACATGATTTTGCCGGCAGTCATACCTACGATGTAGACAGTGTACGTAATAAAGCATTTGTAGCTAAAAATGGTTTTGGCGCTTCTATTATGGATTACCTAAGGTTCAATTATGTGGTACAACCAGAAGACGGCTTTACCGCCGAAGAGCTTTTGCCTAAAATCGGTATTTATGATGATTATGCCATTGAGTGGGGCTACAAATACTTCCCACAGTATAAAACTGCCGAGCAAGAAGCCGAAGTTTTGAAAAATTGGGTTACCCAAAAACGTAAAGATCCAAGGTTTTTTTATTTTCCAGAAGGCGATTTCTCAGACCCGAGGGTACAATCTGAAGATATGGGGAATAACGCCATGAAAGCTGGAACACTTGGCATCAAGAATTTAAAAGTGATTATGCAAAACTTAGAAACATGGCTCGAAAAAGATGATGATGAGAATTACACCATGATGAAAAGAATGCACAGTGCCGTAGCAAGCAGGTATAACGAATATTTAGCCCATGTGCTAAAAAATATTGGCGGCAGGTATGCCGATCAGGCTTTGGTAATAGAAGATAAACCAAATTACCAACCGGTTAGCAGAGCGGTGCAAAAAGAAGCCATGGCTTTTATTAATGAGTATTACTTTAAAGAACCCAAATGGCTTTTTCCTGATCATATTGTAGATAAGACAAGATTTACTTTTGCGGGCCCGGTAGCTGCAGATTACGAAACTTTCTTGGGTAGAGTGTTTTTCAAGTTTTCTTCTATTTCTAAAAACGAACGTATTGTTGGGCAGCAACAGTATCAGGCCAGTGAGTTTCTAGCTGATATCTATAATGGCGTTTTTTCAGATTTGGAGAACGAAACACCAATTTCTGAATATAGAAGAACGCTACAACGTGGCTATGTGAACAAGCTCTTAAGCTCGGTTTATAATTCTGCAAACGACAATGATGTTGCCATCATCTTAAAACAACAAATAGAATCGGTAAAGCAATCTTGCGATAAAGCATTACAAAAGCAAACAGATGCCACTACTAAAGCGCACTTAAATGCAATTTCAGCAATGATCCAACAGTGGCAAGGCAAAAAGCCAACAAGTTAATTATCATCAGTACTGACAACAAATAAATGAAAAAAATATTCTCTATAGCAATTTTGGTGTGGGCCTGTGTGGTCCACTCGGTTGCACAGCAAGCAAAACCTAGCGTCCCTTTAACCTTCGATAAATTTTTCAAGGATAAAATGAACGAGGTTAAAGGACATTTTCCAGTATATCAACTAGATGATAAATATTACCTCCAAATCGGTGCACAGCAATTAAATAAGGATATCCTCGTAGCGGGAGATATTCGTTACGGTAGTGCTAACATTTCTAAATCTTCAGGCGTACTTAAATTTACCAAAGGTCCGGGCGAAAGTTTATACGTAACTAGAAGTAACTATAGCGAACAGGCAATAGACAATGCCCCAATGGCTAATTTGCTAAGCGGATCAACATTAGAGCCCATCAGTTTTACTTTTAAAATAGAAGCTTTGGGTAAAGATACAGGTAGTTACATTATTGATATTACCAAACAACTCATTGATGGTGGCGAACTGTTTTCGTTCAAAAATTACAGCCAAATCGCTAATCCAGACCCATCTAGGTCTGCTGTAGAAAGTGTTGCGGCAATTAGTAATGGAGTAGCTTTTAATGTATACAGATCTCAGAACAATTCGGGAAGAGACTACAACGGAAAAGCTATTGAGCAAGCATCTACTTTCCAAATGGGCTTAGTGTTACAAGAGCTTTCGGCTACGCCAATGCCAATTAAACTGAGCGACCGAAGAATTGGCTTCGAAACTCGCTCATTTACAGATTTTGGATTAGCCGGATATGCCGCAAAAAAGGTCAACATCATTAAAAAATGGTACTTACAGGTAAAACCTGAAGATGCTGCCAAATATAAAAATGGCACTTTGGTAGAACCTCAAAGGCCAATTGTAGTTTACCTTCATCCATCAATCCCAAAATTTTTGATGAATGCAGTAAAAGATGGCGTGTTGGCTTGGAACAAGTGCTTCGAAACAGCGGGATTTAAAAATGCAATCAAAGTAATTCTTCCCGAAAACTCTACACAGCAGTTAATGGAAGAGGGTACGGTACTCATTGCTTGGGGTGGTGTAGCCAATAAGCCAGCTGTAGAAACCGTTGAAGATCCACGTACTGGAGAAATAAAAACGGCAAAAATCACTTTGTCCGACTTCGTAATCGATGATTTGCTTCAAAAATACTTTGTACAGGTTGGCGCCAATGATATACGTATCCAAAAAGATGCTTATTCTCCCGCAGTTAGAAGCGATATTTTGAAGTTTAAAGTAAGCCAAGGTATGGCACAGGTATTGGGTATGTTGCCTAATTATGCAGGTAGTGCCGCTTATAATGTACAACAGGTAAGTAATCCGCAATGGGTAATGCAGCATGGTTTTACCTCGTCTATTACTGATGATTTAGAGTTCAATTACCTGATGGCACCTACCAAGAATTTCAATAGCAAATTGCTAGTTCCAAGCATTGGTGCTTATGATCATTTTGCGATCAACTGGGCTTATCGTCAGTTTCAAAACGACCAAGCCAAACCAAATTTTTTAAAAGATGGCAAAATAGATCCAGTTTATTTTTATGCAGCCGAAGATAAAAGCAATCCGCTAAGCCAAGCAAAAGATTTGTCTTCACAAAACATAGAAGCAGCGCAAAAGGGCATCAATGGGCTCATTGCATTTTACCCTAAATTAGATGGTATTGCTGCCAAAATGGATGATGATACCTGGGACACCTACATGTTATTGGCTGCAAATTTTATCATGTCTTATGATCAGTACGTTACCAGCGTACTCCCAAATATTGGCGGTAGGCAACGTTTTACCGTAATGAAAGGATATAACACGGTACCGTTGATGTATACACCCAAAGCTAGACAGCAAGCCACATTTGATTTCTTGTACCAAAATGTACTTAAAGGAGTGCCTGCATGGACTAGAAATGATAGGGCACAATTTACCGATGGTTCTAACACAGAAACGTTGGTAACCAAAACCGCAGTGAAAGTGGTAAATGCCTTAATTAATGCCGATTTGATTAAAAATTTACTGGAGGCAGAAAATTCTGGGCAAAAAGATGTTTTTGGTACTAAAGACTTGTTCCAAAACATTGATCGTTACGTGTTCCAAAACTTCGATCCTAAAGTAGCACTTACCGGCTACCAACGTAATGTGCAATCTACATTAATTAGAAGTTTACAGGCATTGGTAGCTAAAAACAAAATTGGTGCAGGCCTAAGCGATATCAGTGTGGTTTTAAATACTTATACAACTGCGCTTAATGAGCGCATCGGTCAGATGGCAAAATCACATACAGATGTATTAACCAGAGAACATTTTCAGTTAATGAAGATGTTAATGGACAACGAACAAAATGCGAAATAGAATGAAAAAATTAATGATAACAGCTTTGATGCTCGTACTGGGCATCTCGGCAAAGGCGCAAAACAGAGCTATCAATTTCGAAAAATTGACTTTTCAGGAAGCCTTGCTAAAATCTAAAAAAGAGAACAAGCCCATTTTTGTAGATTGCTACACCACGTGGTGTATTCCTTGCAAACGCATGGAGGCAGATGTATTTACTTTAGATAGCGTGGCCGATTTTCACAACCAAAACTTTATCAATATTAAAGTAGATATGGAAAAAGGCGAGGGGCCCGATTTGCGTAAAACATATACGGTAGAGGCCTATCCATCTTATTTAATTGTGGATGCCGATGGTAAAGTGAAAAATAAATACGTAGGAGGCATGGCCGCCAAAGATTTTTTAGCGAATGCTAGAAAAGGGTTAGGCACCAGCGAAGAAGCCAGGTTAAACGCACTTTACGAAAAAGGAGATCGTTCGCCAGAGTTCATGAGAAATTACATCAAACATAAAGTTAAAGTAATGGAAATATCAAAGGCTAAAGCACTTAATGTAGAGTTAATGGGTTTGCTTACGCCAGAACAAAAAGCTAGTCCAGAAAATTGGTTCCTTTTTGGCCAAAACAGATATACCATGTACTTGTCTGATTTATTTAGCCCTAATTTTAAATACCTAGCAGATCACTGGAAAGATTTCGTAACCAAAAATACAAAGGATACAGTAGATAAGAAATTATCGTCGGTATACAGGCAAATAGCCTCTTGGACACTTAATGGTTTTTATGTAAAAGTGAAACCTTATGATAAGGCTACTTACGAAATGTACAAGGCACAAATTAAAAAAACAGAAATGCCAGATAAAAAGCAATTATTGGTAATGATGGACATTGCTATGGCGGCAGGAGATAAGAACATAGCTAAAGTAACTGATTTATTCTTGAAACACTTGGGTTCTTTTTCGGAAGATAACCGCCGCATTCTCTTTGACTATGTTACTTTCGCTACATCTATAAAAGGATACAATTATCCAAAAATTGCTGCCCTTTCAGATGAGATTGAAAGGACTTCTACTAATCCTTTTTTGGTTAGACAGTTTAAAAGTATGAAAGAACGTTATGCAAAAAAAGCAAATTAGTTTAGTAGGCCTACTATTGGTTTGTTGTGTGTATGTATACGCACAGCAGGCCAATTATGAGGCTGCAAAAAAATACGATGCGCCTAATCTTTCTAAGCGCATAGGCACATTAAAGGTAATTCCGTTTTTCCTTAAAAAAACCAACAGCTTTTGGTTTCTAGCCGAGCAGCCTTCGTTTTCTGGTAAAGAAAGCGATACGCTTACCAATAAAGATAGGGTCTATTATATTGTTGATCTAAAAACTGGCAAAAAGCAAGAACTCTTTGATAAGAAAGCAATTGCCAATCAGCTACAACAATTTATAGGAGAAAAATTTGATAGTAAGCAGCTCAGTTATTTCCCTAATTTTTCGGAAGACGAAAAAACAGTAAAGCTAAAATACGCTTCAAAATCTTACAGTTACAATTACCTAAGTAAGCAACTTACCGAAGATCATGAAGGCCAACAATCAAAAAAAACATATCCTAAATTTGGTGTTTCGGCAGATGGTAAATGGGAATTGTACACCCGTGCGCACAACCTATACATTGCCAGTGCTGACAATAAAGAAAAAGAGCAGCAACTCAGTGAAAATGCCGAACCCTATTATTCGTTTTGTGTAGATGAAAAAGGAGACTATACGGCAGATAAAACCTATCCTTCTATAGCAAAATGGGTTACGCCTAGATATTTTTATGCCTTAAGAACAGATAAGCGAAAGGTGCAAACCATGTCGGTAATCAATTCTGGTGTTACACCTAGGCCGCGAGTTTCTACTTATAAATATGAGTTGCCAGAAGATAAAGATGTTGCCCAATACGAACTGATGATTGGAGATGCAAACAGCAGTACGATTAAGAAAGTAAATTTGGAGCGTTGGCCAGACCAGCAGTTAGAAGTGGTTGCAGCACCAGGTAATTTTCAAGAACTCTTTGTGATACGCCGTAAACGAACCAGAGACGAAATGGAACTTTGCGCCGTAAATTTGGCCAGTGGAGAAGTAAGGTCGGTTATTCATGAAGTAAGCAAACCTTTTATCAACGAAGATTTTTTCAATGTCTCCATTTTAAACGGAGGAAACGACATTATTTGGTGGAGCGATAGAAGTGGCTGGGGACAATATTACCGCTACAACAATCAAGGTAAACTTCTTAATCGCATTACAAAAGGCAACTTTACAGCTGCAAAAATTGCCGCTATAGATACAGCAACTGGTACTTTGTATTGCTACGGATATGGTAAACAGCCTAACGTAAATCCATATTATGCCTTTTTGTATAAAATTGGTATAAACGGCAAAAGCGAAAAACTGCTTACGCCAGAAAATGCAACGCATCAGGTTTTTATTTCTCCAGATAGGAAATACTTGATAGATACCTATTCTAGGATAGATAGCCCGCCCGTAACCATACTCCGTAAAACAGATGGCAAGCAAATAAGCATGGTATACAAAGCAGATGCAGGCAGTCTTTATGCTTATGGCTGGAAAAACGCAGAACCATTTGTAGTCAAAGCGAAAGATGACTCTACCGATTTATATGGCTTAATCTGGAAACCATTTGATTTTGATCCGAATAAAAAATACCCGGTCATATCGCAGGTTTATCCAGGGCCACAGATAGAAACCGTATGGAACGATTTTACGGTGCTAGATAAATACAATAATGCGGCTTTGGCTCAATTAGGCTTTATTGTGGTTGCCGTGGGGCACCGTGGTAATTCGCCCATTCGCAATGCGGCCTACTATAAATATGGGTATGGTAACCTTAGAGATAATGCCATTGATGACGATAAATATGCTTTGGAACAATTGGCGCTGCGGTATTCATTTATTGATTTAACCAAAGTTGGCATTTTTGGCCATTCGGGAGGCGGCATGATGACGGTAGCTGCCATGTGCAAATACCCTGATTTTTACAAAGTTGGCGTAGCTTCTTCTGGTAATCACGACAATAGGATTTACAACCGTACGTGGGGCGAGAGTTATCAAGGCTTTCAAAAGAAGATGCAAATTAACCAAGAGGTAGCAAAAAATCTGCAAGGGCATTTAATGTTGGTTACTGGCGAGGTAGATGAGAATGTAAACCCAGCACATACTTATAGGCTGGCCGATGCGCTAATTAAAGCTGATAAAGATTTTGATCTCATGGTGCTGCCAGGGCAAAGCCATAGCTACGAAGGTGTATATAAAACTTATTTTGAAAAACGCCTACGCGGATATTTTGTCAAGTATTTGATAGATGAACCACAAGTGTTGAAATAAATAAACGTGAATTATGAGTCTTCGGTTTTATGTCAAGCCCTAGTATTAACCTTTAAATCGGCTCTAAATCGGCCTTGGCCTTTGCGGTAACGATGTATTTGCTCTAGCTCTTCCTCTAAAGCAAAGGGCGCAGCCGACGACTTTTCCTCCATTTTGGTCGCTCAAACAGCGAAGCTATCTTGAGTACAGCCGAAAAAATATATAAAAACGAAAAAATGGAGTGCCGATGCCCGGCATGAGGGCAGGAAAGACTGAGGGATGGGTTATAAAAGCGATTTTAGCTATATATAATGAAAATTAGATCCATAATTCACGTTAAATAAAGAGAAATTAATGTTTAGGTAGTTAATAATTAAACGGAGCTGTGCCGGATGGCCACTCCGTTTTTATAAATCACTAATTTGATTGTTTTAACAGTTAGGCGCTGTCTTTCGGTATCATCAAACAAAAATGGCATCTGTTAAAGTAACTTGCTTAAAATAAACCAGCGGCATAAGGCATATCCCTAGCAAAAAGCATTCATAATGCTATTTGCTATTCTTCCTATAACGCACCTCATAAATAGCTTCCAGTTGCTTCAGAAAGCTAAAAAGCTCTCCTTCAAAATGGCATTTCAGTACAGAAAAGCAAAAGCTGTATTTCTTAAACCATTGTACCAACGCTACATCCTGTAAACTGCCCAAAAGATAAAAATTGCGGTGCTCATCTTGCACAAAAAACAAATAGTCTGCATAAGCAATAGCATGTAATTTGCCATCAACTTTTACACACAAGCTAATATCTAAATAATCGTTTCGCATGTTGCACACTACACAAAGCCGAGGGACAAGTAACGAAGCTTGTATGTTTATAATCCAATTTCTGTAAGGTTTAACTTTATAATTTTCAGTTCTGCCTAACAAATAGCATTTCAAAAAAGGCTGTACAGCCACTAATGGCCAAGTCTGCTGCCATGTGTTAAATAGTTGATGTACTTCTTCTGGCCAATTGCTCCTTGCCGAACCGTCTTTAATATGGAAAGTCTTATTGTCAAAAGGAAGCATTTCCTCAACATAGTTCATCAATTGTTCTTGTACAGCATTTGGCGAAATAACAATAGCTGCGCTATCTGTAATTAAAGTGCGATACTGTTTCACTGCACTTCTATCTTTTTTAAGCAGCCCCTCACAAGCTAACAAAAAGGGAAAGGAAGTGTAGTGCTTAAACAGTTGATACCTTTTAGTCACAAAAAAAGAAATTACTTCTTCATCTAAAATAGACTGAGGCACTTCTTTTGATGGCTCTTCATAACTTAATGGTAAATCTTGTGGTTGTAAGTCTTGCAGCAAAAATGTTCCAGGTTTGTAAAAGCTATTGTAATTCGCTTTAAGCTCAATGTCTAAGCCCATCCTGTCGTTAATGATGGTCAAGAATTTGCTCTTTCCTGTTTTGGGATTAAAGAAGTTTGGCCAATAATATTTCTCAAAATCCACTAACTGATCATAATTCATCATGCGCTCTAAACAGTGATAGGCATGGTAGCTCAAATACGCTGAAGTGGTATCTACACTACAAGATATCTGCAAATGGCTACGCAAAACTTTCAAATAAACTTTTTCCTCTTCGCCATCACGCTCAATAGTAACACCTAGGGTTAAAATCTCATTCCGGTAACTAATCACACGACGACCAACGTACAAGTAAGGCGAACTAGGCCTGCGATGCTCAGAATGAGCATTCAGTGTGGCTAAAGTCAATTTCCAAGTACCTTCCTCAAAAGGCAATAGGTAAGAATTTTCTGAAGATAAAACGAAATTAATCATTGCTTACCTCCTCTGCTTTTACTAGGGCAACCGCAGCTTCAAATTCCATTAATTTATTTTTGCATAGTTCTTTGCTTAGTTGCACAAAATCGCAAACCAAACTATATAGCTTATCTGCATGGGTGTCAAGTACCGTATAATCATTTTTGTAACGAGCATGACTGTAGCTTTCCATCATCAAGGTCAGCAGTTTATCATTCTCGGGCGTAGCTATAAAATGCTGTAGAGGCTGCTGAGAAAAACAGGCACATAAGTACAATAATCGTCTTAGGTTATGCATGTCTGATCGGTAACCCATAAATACCCAAATCATTCCAATACAGAACTGCTCTACCACTTGGTGCAAAAGGAATACGCAAACATTGTAAAAACCGTTATCAAATGCAGTATCTGCTGCTTTCAAAAAACCATTGGCCATATTGTAACGGTGGCGCCAATTTGATTGAGCCCTATCTAAATGCGATTGCAAATTGAATGTTTCTGCTGCCGTAGACTGTAAAATACCATCTACGCTGTAAATCAGCAAGCCCCTATGCTGCACTGCATTAAAAAAATCATTGCACATACGAGGGCTTTGTTTAAAGATGGCCTGCCCATGAGCTAGCACTACAATCTTACCTTCTGTATAATGCTGGTTGGCAAAATCTTGAATACCATTTTCAATGCGGGTACTACCCTCGGTAATAATTAACAGATAGTAAACGGCTTCGTCTTTATGCTGCGGGGCACAAAACACACTTGCTGCCTGCCATTGCTGCGCAAACTGTGCATACTGGTAAACTTGCAGTGGTTTAAACTGCGCCACTAGCTTTTCTAAAAAAGCCATAAAATGTGCTGGCTTTTTGGCGCTGCTCAAATAATTTGTTGTTTCCATAAAGTTTAGGTTTTAATGTTGAATACGAAATTACCTCAGCCTAAAGCGGTACCCAACCACAGCCTCTTGTAAAAAACCACAGCGCAATTGTTTTTTACCTACCTTTATTTCTTTTATATTTGGATATGGAAAACGCTACTAAAACTACCCGCACTCATTTAGGAAGAAAGATTAGCCGCATACGCGAACTGCGTGGCATGAAACAGGATGCCCTAGCGGCAGAACTCGGCATTAGCCAACAAGCGGTAAGCAAATTAGAGCAAAGCGAGGAGATTGAGGACAGTACTTTGGAGAAAGTGGCGAAGGTGTTGGGACTAACAACCGCATCAATCAAGAATTTTAGTGAAGAGGCAGTGTTTAACATAATTGGTAACACAGTTACAAATCATGACAATGGGGCGTTATTTAATTACCAACCTAGTTTTAATCCATTGGATAAACTAATTCAAGCTTTGGAAGCTAATAAAGAACTTTATGAAAGATTGCTAGCTAGTGAAAGAGAGAAAATAGAGATATTAAAGAGAAAGTAAATTCTTTCTACTATAATACACATATTTAACGGTATTGGCATAAACTGAGCCATAAAACAATAATATTATGGATAAGAATTTTGACAAACATACTTTGAGAGAAGTGCACTTCACTGCTTGGTTGAAAAACGGAAAAGTTGAAAACAATGGCAACGTAGGCCTAGTTGGATATTTTCCCTTAGCTGGCGCACGCGTTTCGCGTGTGCTCTTACTTATTACTTTGGCAGGCCAACAGTTTTAGCCTTTCCATTTTGTAGTTTAAGTGATCGCTGAAAAGCGAATGCTTAAACAGAAGAGAATGTTATTAAAATTCATTAATATTTCTCCCAACGACTGGCGCACGCCAGCGGCGTGTGTATTCCAAATTTTACCCCATTCTGGCTTAAGCATTTCGTCTAGCGCAAGCATAAGTGCAACGGAGCTTGTGCTTAATTAAATTCATATTTCTAATCCTTACATTCTGCATCTTGTTGAATATATCCTGCAGTGCACACCAAGGAAAGTGCTGGTTTTTTTCGAAAACAGGATTGATTTGGCTTACCTATCTTCGAATTGAGACCTTCTAAAAAAGCAATAATTTTTTGTTATCAAAAAAACAAACACGCTTAAATCGCTCTAAAAGAGGTTGGTTTTTGTGTTGTTTTTTAAGATGACGGCGAAATGTGGGGTTGTGCAACAGTTACCGATGTTAGCGGTTCGGGCTTTCATTGTCCGTATATTTTTGTTTTTAGGTTAAAACTATATTCTGTCAAAACACTTTCAAGTTTTTGTCTGTTGTTACTACTTTCAGGTGCTTTATTTTCAAGTTGTTTTGTAAAGTCGTTAATTACTTTTAGTATTTTTTCTTTGTCGTTTTCTAATACTTCTTCTTTTTCTGTTTGTTGTTTTTTTCTTTCTAAACTGTCTTTTGCGATTTTCAAAACGTCATTGTCGTTATCGAATTGATTAAAAAGGTCGTCAATCAAAAGTTCTGGAATAATTTGTCTTGTTGCAAGGTCAGCCGATAAAAGTCCACGAATACAATAGAACGCTGTCTTGTAAGTGAACTTTTTCCCTGTTTTCATTAAGTTGATGTTTCCTTTCGCAAGCGAAACGTAATGATGAAACAATGCCTTAAAATCAAAGTTTGTAATTACGTCTTGCTGAAAAAATGTCCATTCGGGTAGCTCGTTGAAGTAAACAATATTTGCTCTTATCCATTCAAAAACTGTTGGGTTGCTTTTTACTAAAAGTCCAAACATTTTGTCAATGTCGTAGGAAACAAAGTCGAAATCACCGTCCATAACTTCAATAATGTCACGGTGTTTTTTGAAGTCGAAATATTGTTCCTTTGATTGAAGATGAAAACCACGAACATCATAATCACTATCAGGACTTGCTATGCCCCAAAGTCGGCTTCCACTCTCAATGTAGAAAAGTGGTTTTTCGTCTATGTTGTTAAATAAATTGTCTATTTGTCCTCTCATTCTGTCTGTTGATGCTTGGTCGTTCTAGCCTGACCGCTAACGGTTCGGGGCTTTGCGATGGTGGGGCAATCGAAGTACAAAACTTCAATTTTGCATAAAAGTTGAACCGAAGAACAACTGTTGAATTTTGCAGGTTCGCCCCACTATTGCAAAACCCGTGTGTTTGTTGCACAACACTAAAGTACGGAAAACATTTTAATGCA
>VFQP010001907.1_pt1 | contig 25188 bp, 22 predicted proteins | sample 3512351 | NCBI WGS metagenome assembly VFQP01 (sample SAMN10412372, study PRJNA504923) | tailings metagenome | isolation source: Relicate 1 Philex TSF1 revegetated site | place: Philippines: Tuba, Benguet | collected 2017-08-29
CCCTTGTACGGCACCTGTCCCTCGATGCCTTCCGGCACCAGCTTCAGCGTGTCGCGCACCTCGGCCTGGAAGTAGCGGTCGGCCGAGCCGCGAGCCATGGCGCCCACCGAGCCCATGCCGCGATAGGCTTTGAACGAGCGACCCTGATGCAGGTAGACCTCGCCCGGGCTCTCGTCGGTGCCGGCCAGGAGAGAACCGATCATCGCCGCGCGGGCGCCGGCCGCCAGCGCCTTGGCGAGGTCGCCCGAGAACTTGATGCCACCGTCGGCGATGACAGAGACGCCGGCGCTGTCGGCGGCCTCGACGGCCGACATGATGGCGGAGAGCTGCGGCACGCCGACACCGGCGACGATGCGGGTCGTGCAGATAGAGCCCGGACCGATGCCGACCTTCACGGCGTCGGCGCCGGCGTCGATCAGCGCCCGGGTGCCCGACGCGGTCGCGACGTTGCCGGCCATGATGCGCACCGAGTTCGACAGGAGCTTGGCGCGGGTGACCGCATCCAGCACGCGCTGCGAGTGGCCATGCGCGGTGTCGATGATCAGGAGATCGACGCCGGCATCGATCAGCCGCTCGGCGCGCTCGAAGCCGTCGTCGCCGACCGTGGTCGCCGCCGCGACGCGCAGGCGCCCCTGCGAGTCCTTCGTGGCGTTGGGGTTGAGCTGCGCCTTCTCGATATCCTTGACGGTGATAAGGCCGACGCAATTGCCGTCGGCGTCGACCACCAAGAGCTTCTCGATGCGGTCGCGATGCAGGAGGCGCTTGGCTTCCGCCTGGTCGACGCTCTCCTTCACCGTGACGAGGTTCTCGTGCGTCATCAGTTCGCTGACCTTCTGCGAAGGATCGGAAGCGAAGCGCACGTCGCGGTTGGTGAGGATGCCAACCAGCTTGCCGGTGATCTGGCCGCCCTTACCGCCATTGGCAACGACCGGAATGCCGGAGATGCCGTTCGCCCGCATCAGGGCACGCGCGTCGGCCAGCGTCGCCTCAGGGCCGATGGTGACCGGATTGACCACCATGCCGGACTCGAACTTCTTCACCTGGCGGACCTGCTCGGCCTGCTCGACGGGGGTAAAGTTGCGGTGGACGACGCCGATGCCGCCGGCCTGCGCCATCGCGATGGCGAGGCGCGATTCCGTCACCGTGTCCATCGCCGCCGAGAGGATCGGCACGTTGAGCTCGATGTCGCCGGCGATCCGCGTGCGGATGTCCGTCTGGCCCGGCATGACCTCGGAATGACCGGGTTGCAGCAAGACGTCGTCGAAGGTCAGGGCCAGCGCCCCGGTTGCCGTCTCGATGATGCTCGCCATGCCAACTCCGCCGTTCGGATGCGCCGGACCGGCGCTGGACCGTGATGGCCAGCGCGACTCGAATCCGTCCATTGAGGATTGGCGGTGGCTGGTACCACGTCGGCACGGGCGTGAAAAGATGATCCGCGCGTTGCTTGCCAGCGCACCGCAACTTCGACAAATGTCGACGCAACATGAATTCTCCGGCGGCGGAGGAGAACCCTTGGATTCCCCGATCCCCTCTTCATCGCCGCTGGCCGGCTGGCGGCGCGAGCGCTTCGACTTCCGTGGCAACGCGCGGGAGTATTTCGGAATCTGGATCGTCAACGTGCTGCTGACGATCGTCACGCTCGGCGTCTATTCGGCCTGGGCCAAGGTGCGCCGCCAGCGCTATTTCTACGGCAACACCTGGCTGGCCGGCGCCAATTTCGACTACCACGCGCGGCCTGTGCCGATCCTGATCGGACGGATCATCGTGGTCGTGATCATCGTCGCCTACAACCTGGCGCTCGAGTTCCTGCCGATCGTCGGCGGCGTCATCGCGGTCGGCTTCATCTTCGCGCTGCCATGGTTCATCATGCGGGGCCTGCGCTTCAACGCCCGCGTTACAAGCTATCGGAACGTCCGGTTCGATCATACCGGCACCTATGGCGGCGCCTTCCTCGCCTACATTCTCGGCGGCGCGCTGGTCTATGGCTCCGCCGGCATCCTGGCGCCGCTGGCATCTCAATGGATGTGGAACTACACGCTCGGCCACCTTCGCTACGGCGACCGTCCGGTCACCTGCGACCCGAGGCTGGAAAAGCTCTACGGCCAGTGGTGGCTGCCGGCAATCATCCTCGTCATCTCCGTCGTCCTCGTCGGCGCGGCCATCGTCGCCGCGTTCGTCGGGCTCGTCGCCACGCAGCCTGAACTGTTCGAGCCGGAAGGCGACGGGCCGTCGCCCTATCTCATACTGCTGGCCGTCTACGCCGTGCTGGTGCCGTTCTTCATCATCTATTTCATCGCCGGCATGATCTACCGGGCGGGCACGCGCAACGTGGCGTTCAACGAGACGATCATCGATGGCCGCCACCTGCTTGCCTCGTCGATCCATCGCGGCCGCTACACCTGGATCGCGCTCACCAACATCCTCGCGACGCTCGGCACGCTCGGCCTCGCGCGACCGTGGGCGGCGATCCGCATGGCGAAATACATGGCGTCGGTGACCGCGCTCGACGCGACGACGTCGCTCGACGAGTACATCAGCGGGCTGCGCGACGAAGGCGCGGCGGTCGGGTCGGAATACATGGACGTGGAAGGCCTGGACTTTGGCTTCTGAGAATGCAGTCGACCGCATCATCGTCGGCGTCTGGCGGCCGGAAGGCGCGGCGCGCTCGACGGATGCGTCGCTGGAAGTCGACGCCGACCGGGTGGCCAACGTCACCGAACAGCGCGGCGGGCGCCGGCTGGCCTCGGCGGTTTCGGCCGCCTTGGACGTTTCGGCGCGAGTCGGGTCGATCCCGCGACGGCTGACATTCCCGGACGGCAGCGTCTTCGAGACGTTCGACAATGACGGCGTCGACCGGCTGCTCGCCGTCGGACGGAGGTCGCGCCTCGTGCCGGCGCTGGAGCAGTTCCGGCCGCGGCTCGCGGCAATCGTCCTGCTGACGATCGCGCTCGCCTTCTCGATCTACCGTTTCGCCCTGCCGGTCATGGTGGAGGTCGCTGTCGCGGTCACGCCGCCGGTGGTGCCGCAACTCATCAGCCAGAGCGTCTTCCGGTCGCTCGACGGCACGGTGTTCGAGCCGAGCGGGCTCAAGCCGGAAAGGCAGGCGGCGATCGCGGACGGCTTCCGGTCGCTGACGCAGCTGACGCCGCGCGGCGCGGCTGCGACGCCAGAGAGCCCCGGCTACGTGCTGCACTTCCGCAAGGGCGGCGCCATCGGCCCCAACGCCTTCGCGCTTCCCGACGGGACGATCCTGGTCACCGACGAACTGGTCGAACTCGCCAATGACGACGAGATGGTGCTGGCCGTGCTCGGCCACGAGATCGGCCATGTCGACCACGAACACAGCCTGAGGCAGCTCTATCGGGCAGCCGGCGTGACGGCGCTGATCATGCTGGTCGCCGGCGACATCGGCTCGGGCACGGAAGACCTGCTCGTGCAGGGGTCGGCGCTGCTGACGCTCTCGCACACGCGCGCCGCCGAGCGCGACGCCGACCGCTTCAGCGTCGAGATCATGCACCGGGCCGGCCGCGACCCGGCGGCGATCGTCCGGTTCTTCGAACTCTTGCGCGACAAGTTCGGGGACAATTCGGAGAACGATTTCTTCTCGACGCATCCGGCGACGGGCGACCGGATCGAGGAGACCCGGCGCTACGCGGAAGAGGTCGCGAAGCGTCCGCGCCAGCAATGAAAAGCCGGAGACAACCCGGCGGCCCGCGTGTTAACCGGGGGTTGCGCATCCTCCGGACTTCCAGCCCTCCCTGGTGAAGAACCCCGTCCCCCTCGTGCTCGCCGTCGCGCTCCTGATGGAGCAGATGGATTCGACCGTGATCGCCACATCGCTGCCAGCGATCGCCGCCGACATCGGCACGAGCCCGGTGGCGCTGAAGCTCGCGCTCACCTCCTATCTCGTGGCGCTCGCCATCTTCATTCCGGTCAGCGCGTGGATGGCGGACCGGTTCGGCGCCAAGCGGGTCTTCCGCGCGGCGATCATTGTCTTCGTCACGGGCTCGGTGCTCTGCGCCCTCGCCGGCTCGCTCGTCGAGTTCGTGGCGGCGCGGTTCCTCGAGGGCATGGGCGGCGCGATGATGACGCCGGTCGGGCGGCTCGTGCTGGTCCGGGCGACGCCGAAGAACGAGCTCGTCGCGGCGATGGCGTGGCTGTCGATACCGGCGCTGATCGGCCCGCTGATCGGGCCGCCGATCGGCGGATTCATCACCACCTATTTCTCCTGGCACTGGATCTTCCTGATCAACGTGCCGATCGGCATCGTGGGCGTCTGGATCGCCGGGCGCGTGCTGCCCGACATCGAGCCGGCCGGCAGCAACCCGCTCGACGTGACGGGCTTCCTGCTGGCCGGGCTCGCCGCGTCCGGCATCGTCTTCGGCCTTTCGGTCGTCAGCCTGCCGGCATTGCCGCCGTCGGTCGGCGCGGTCACGCTGGCGGCCGGGCTGGCCGCCGCCGGCCTCTACCTGCGCCACGCGCGGCGGAGCGCGTCGCCAATCCTGGACCCTCGGCTCTTCTCGAACCCGGTGTTCCGGGCGGCTGTCGCCGGCGGCACGATCTTCCGCATCGGCAACGGCGCCGTGCCGTTCCTGATGCCGCTGCTCTTCCAGGTGGGTTTCGGCATGACGCCGTTCGAGTCGGGCCTGCTCACCTTCGTCGCAGCGTTCGGCGCGATCTCGATGAAGTTCCTGGCACCCTTCACGTTGCGCACCGGCGGCTTCCGGACCGTGCTGATCGCCGCCTCGCTCATCGCCGGCGGCCTGATCGCGCTCAGCGCCGCCTTCCGCGCCGACACGCCGGCCATCGCCATCGTCGTCGTGCTGCTCACCGCCGGCTTCGTCAGGTCGCTGTTCTTCACCGCCGTCAACGCGCTGGTCTTCGCCGACATCGAACCGGGCGAGATGGCGCAGGCGACCGCCATCGCCGCCGTGTCGCAACAGTTCAGCATCGCGCTCGGCGTGGCGCTTGCCGGCGGGATACTGGAGGGCGCGGCGCTGGTCGGCGGCGAGGCGACAAGCCCTCAGGCCTTCTCGGTCGCCTTCCTGTCGATCGGGGCGATCACCGGGCTCGCCGCCCTGCCCTTCCTGTCCATGTCGCGCAATGCCGGCGCCTCCGTTTCCGGACACGTCGCGGCGCGCGGGCCGGACGGCGACCCGACCCAGCCGATCTGAACGCTATGCCGTCTCGCGCCCCTTGAAGTCGCGGGCCAGCAGGTAGAGTTCGACGGACGCGTCGCGCGAGGCCGGCGGCTTGACGTGATGGACCGAGCGGAAGCGCTGCTTCAGCATCGCCAGCAGTTCGTTCTCGGTGCCGCCCTGGAAGGTCTTGGCCAGGAAGTGGCCGCCCGGCTTCAGCACCTTCACGGCGAAATCGGCGGCGATCTCGCAGAGATGCATCGTGCGCAGATGGTCGGTGCGGCGATGGCCGGTGGTCGGCGCCGCCATGTCGGACAGCACCACGTCAGGCTCGCCGCCGAGCGTTTCCAGAAGCCGCGCCGGCGCGGCGTCGTCCAGGAAATCCATCTTCAGGAGGGCGACGCCGGGGATCGGGTCCATGTCGAGATAGTCGATGCCGACGACGCGCGGCTCGGCGTCGGTGGAGCCGACAATGTCGGCGGCTACCTGGCACCAGCCGCCGGGTGCGGCTCCCAGGTCGATGACGCGCTGGCCGCGCTTCAGGAGCTTGTAGCGCTCGTCGATCTCGATCAGCTTGTAGGCAGCGCGCGAGCGATAGCCTTCCGCCTTCGAGCGCTGGACGTAGGGGTCGTTGAGATGCCGCTCCAGCCAGCGCCGCGACGATTCCTTCAGGCCGCTCTTCTTGGCGACCTTGGTCCGCACCACGCGCGGACCGCCGCCGGTTCCCTTGCGCGGGCTCATGGCCGGCGCCCTTCCGGTCGCGGCCGGCGCCAGACACCCTCCTCGGCCATCAACTCGGTCAGGATGCCCTCGCGCAACCCGCGGTCGGCCACGCGCAGCCTGTCGGCCGGCCACATGGCGCGGATCGCCTGCAGGATGGCGCAGCCGGCGAGCACGAGGTCGGCCCTGTCGGGGCCGATGCACGGATTGGCAACGCGCTGGTCGAAATCCCAGCCGAGCAGCTTCTCGATCATGGCGTCGACGCTCGGACTATCCATCCACAGCCCGTCGACGCGGCGCCTGTCATAGCGGGCAAGCCCCAGATGCACGCCGGCCAGCGTCGTCACCGTTCCCGAGGTGCCCAGCAGGTGGAAGCGTTCGCCGCAACGGACCGCGTCGAGCCGATGGCGGCCTTCGAAACGGGTCAGATGCGCGGAGACATCGTCGACCATGGCGTCGAAGACAGCGCGATCGACATGCCTTCCGCCGAAGCGCTCCGCGAGCGAGACGACGCCGACAGGCAGAGACGTCCACGACACGATGTGGTCCGACAGTCGGGGCGTGCGGTGGCGCGACAGGTCGACCAGCGCGACCTCGGACGAGCCGCCGCCGATGTCGAACAACACCACGCCGTCGGTGCCGCGCTCGACCAGCGTGCCGCATCCCGAGACGGCGAGACGCGCCTCGGTCTGGCGATCGATGATCTGCAGGCGGATGCCCGTTTCCTCGCGAACGCGGTCGAGGAACTCCTCGCCGTTGTCGGCCGAGCGGCAGGCTTCCGTGGCGATCAGGCGCGCGCGGCGGATCGGCCGCGCCTGCAGCTTGTCGGCGCAGACCTTCAGCGCCTCGATGGCGCGGTCCATCGCCGCCGTGCCGAGCCGTCCATTGGCCGACAGTCCCTCGCCCAGCCTGACGATGCGGGAAAACGCGTCGACCACACGGAACTGTCCCGGACGGGCCGGCGTCGCGACGAGCAGGCGGCAATTGTTGGTTCCGAGGTCGAGGGCAGCAAAGGCGGGCTCGGCGCCTGGCCGTGCCTGGCTTTGCACCACGGCAGGGCGCGGTTCCGGCTGAGGCGCCGGGACGGGTACCGTGTCCCGCGCGAAAACCTTCCGGCCGCGCTTGCGCCGGCGCCGACGCTTGCCGGCTCGCTCGCCCTGGTTTGCATTTCCGTCTGGCTCGGAAGGAGACCCCGCCACGGACGCGCGCGCGGCTTCATCGCGCCTGTCCGGCTGCGGGCCCCCTTCCGCCGGCGCATCCGTGCCGGCTTCCGGGTTCTTCACCGTGGTAACCTTTCCGCGCGGCGCGAACCTCACGGACGCTGCGCGCGCGACAATCTTCTGTTGGGGCCAGATTAACAGCGCGCGCGCCTGCGACCAAGTGCTAATATCCGGTGGGGACGCCGTCCCGGAGGTCAGTGCGCGGCATGGGGATCCGCTGTGCGGGCGCGCATGGGTTGCCGCAGGGGGCTTTTTGGGGTTCCCTTGCCGGTGTCGCGCGGCTATCGCCCTCGGGGCCAACCAACGATAACGGGGGAAAGCGGGCGGGATGACTTTGAAGGACTATCTCTGGGCAGCGGTCGGCCTCGTCGCCGTCGCCGTTGCAGTCTGGGTCCTCTATCACGAACTGAGCGGCATATCCTTCGACGACGTCTGGGGCAGCCTCAGCGTCATACCGATGTCCGACTGGATAATGGCGGCGGGCGGCGCGCTGGTCGCCTACGGGGCGCTGGCCGTCTACGACCATCTCGCGCTGAAGCACATCGGCAAGCACGTCTCGTGGCTCTTCGTCACGCTCTGCTCGTTCACGACCTACGCGCTGTCGCACAACATCGGGGGGTCGGTGGTCTCTGGCGCGGTCATCCGCTACCGGGCCTACGGCTCGCGCGGACTGACCGGCCAGGAGGTCGGCATTCTCGTCGCCTTCTGTTTCGTCACCTTCATCCTCGCCGCGGCGCTGGTCGGCGGCATCGTCTTCCTGATCGAACCGTCGATCATCGATCGCTTCGTCGACTTCCAGGGCCTGCCGGTCAAGGTTTCCAAGGGCACCGGCCTGCTGCTGCTCGCCGGCATCGGCCTCTACGTGCTCGGCAGCTTCCTCAGGCCGAGGCCATTCACCATCGGTGGCGCGCGGCTCGAATATCCGCGGCCGGGCCTCGTCGCCCAGCAGCTGCTGATCGGCCCGATCGAGATCGTCGGCGCCGCGGCGATCGTCTATTTCGCGCTGCCGGAGGCGGGGAACCCCGGCTTCATCGTCGTGCTCGGCGTCTTCGTCGTCGCCTTCTCGCTGGCGACCAGCACGCACGCGCCGGGCGGGCTCGGTGTGTTCGAGGTGGTGATGCTCACCGGGCTCTCGGACATGGACACCGCCGGCGTGGTCGCCGCGCTGGTGGTGTTCCGCCTCTTCTACTACATCGTGCCGCTGGCGCTGGCGCTGATCTTCGTTCTGGTATTCGAGCGCCTGCAATTCATCGGCAAGCGACGGGGGGCAGCGACGGCGACGACGCCTGTCGATCGACGCACCGACGGCACTTGAACCACTCGGACAATGTGCTAAAAGGCGGCCCGCAACGATCCGGGAACTGACTTTACCGTCGCGGCCCGCGCCGCGGAACTCCGGATCGCTCCAGGCATTTCTTCGCGAAGGCTCTTGGGGAATAGGTTAACGGTAGACCCACGGACTCTGACTCCGTTAGTCCTGGTTCGAATCCAGGTTCCCCAGCCAGCCACTTTTGCCCAAACCACCCACTTCTCGAGGTCTCGGAATAGCCTTTTCCTTTCCGTGACTTGCTGCCGTGGTGAGCATCTTCTTGCCTCTCCCGGAGACGGGAAGCGTGCCATTCGACGGCTTTCCGGGCCCGCGTCTCTGGCGGCAATTTTTGGACTAACACGGGCGCATCGCGCGATGCTCGGTCGATGGTCTCGCAATGCAAATTCGATGCTGTTTTGCAGGGCTGTGGGCATGACGCGTCGCCCTAGCGGCATGGCGCATCTGCATTGTCGCTACGCATTCTTGCGAATTGCCCCGGGGCGCAGGCGATGGTGGGTATTGGTCGCTGGCCGTCTCCCCCCAGAAGTGATGCCGATAGTGATCGCGGTGCACCTCCTCCCGCGTCGCGATCGAGATCAGGCCCGTTGCCACTTCCCGGCAACGGGCCTTTTCTTGGGGCGGTGTCCGGAAGTCAGAGCCTGGCGAGTGCGCGCTGATCGGCCCAGCTCGATATGGCGGCGATGGCGATCAGACGATCGAGCGTCAGCGCCGACGGCTGATCGCCGTTGATGATGGCACGGACGATGTCGGGCGCGAGGAAGGCGAGCGGCAACTGGTTGCTGATCCAAGCTCGTGCCACACCTTCCCGATCAGCGAGGTCGGCTATGGTCTCGACCTTGCGATTCACGATCAGGTCGAACCAGCGGCGCGAGCGGCTGATGGCTGTGATCAGCATCGGATCTGCGGTCTTGTCGGAAGATGCGGATGCCAGAACGAGGCGCTGCTCACGGCGTTTGCGTCGGCGAGCGGTCGGCACGTCGATGTCGATAGTCTGACCGCAGTCTTCGTTGACACTGGTCCCGGCGCCGATGCGGTCCATCAGCACTGCGCGGCTCAGGCTGACGCGGACCGCTTCCGGTGCGATGACCACCTTGTCGACTAGGGCCCTGATGTCCTGGTTCTCGACCGGCTCCACCTGCCCGGCGAGTTGTGACGCTGTTTCCATGATCGTAGCGAACGTTGCTGGTAGCTCGCCATCTATACGCAGCAGATCTGACAGCCACGCGCTGTCCCTGAGTTTGACGACGACGCTGCCTCGTACGAGGTGCTCGATATCAGACGCCGACAATCGCACTCCGTCTCCAACCGACGATGGCGCGGTAGTGGCATAGTAGCTGTAGCGATTGGGACCTTTGACAGTGTGGGTCGGCGTCAGCCGTCGACCGTCTTCGGTGAACAGGATGCCGGTGAGAAGACTGGCGTGGCGCGTTGGTCGTCCCTTCGACCGGACGACTGCGTGCGTATCGAGCTTCGCCTGGACGGCGGTCCAGAGGTCGCCGCTGATGATCGGTTCGTGGATACCATCATGGACCTCACGGCGATGCCGAACCTTGCCGATGTAAACCGGGTTCCTGAGGATGGTGTAGAGGTGGCCGGTGAAGAACGGCAGTCCGCCCCTGATGCGCTCCTTTCCATCCGCTGATGTCACCTGCCTCCGCTTGGTGAGAATACCCGCTCGATCGAGTTGTTCCTTCACCTGCCGGACTGTCCCGCGCTGCAAGTAAATCTCGAAGATCAATCGGACGGTGGCTGCTTCCTTAGGATTGGGTATCAGCCCGTGATCGACAAGGTCATAGCCGATAGGGATGTTGCCACCCATGAACATGCCCTTGCGCTTCGAGGCGGCGATCTTGTCGCGGATGCGCTCGCCCGTAACCTCGCGCTCGAACTGGGCGAACGACAACAGCACGTTCAGGGTAAGCCGACCCATTGAGGTGGTCGTGTTGAACGACTGGGTTACCGAGACGAAGGACGCTCCTGCCGCATCCAGGATCTCGACGATTTTGGCGAAATCGAACAGAGAACGTGTCAGGCGATCGATCTTGTAGACCACGACCACGTTGACCTTGCCCGAGCGGACATCGTCGAGCAGCGCCTTCAAGCCAGGCCGCTCCATCGTACCGCCAGAGAACCCACCATCATCATAGGCGGTGTGAACAGTCGTCCAGCCTTCATGCTGTTGGCTATGCACGAACGCCTCACAGGCCTCACGCTGCGCATGCAGCGAGTTGAAGGATTGTTCGAGACCTTCTTCCGATGATTTGCGGGTATAGACCGCACAGCGGATCGGACCTGATCGACGGAACTCAGGCATCGGCGGTCTCCATATCCTTCGATCGGCGCTTGTCTCGGCCAGCAGTTCCCGTCAGTCCGAAGAAGCGAGGGCCGGACCAGCGTGCACCGGTGATTAGACGAGCGATCTCGGACAACGATCCATACCGCTCGCCCTTCCAGAGGAATTGATCGTCGAGCACGATCACCTCATGCACCCTGCCCTGCCACTCGCGCACCAAACGATTGCCTGGGCGGAGCGTGACCGCAGGAGCCTTGCCCTCGCTGCCCGGTCGATCGGCTGATTCACCGCCAGCCAACCGCTCGAGCTGACGTAGTTCCTTCGGCATTAGTTCGCCCCCCGACTTCTCCTGCAATCGATAGGCGACCGCCCGCACAAGGAGCTCACGGCTGACACGGTTGGCGGGCTCGATGCCAAACTCGACGGTCCAGGCTGACCTTAGCTGGTCCACCGACAGCGTCTCGAGCCCGGCGAGGTCGATCGCCGGGCTCGTGTTCTTCTTGCGACCGGGTGGCATGGTCAGGCCTGGACCGTGTAGCGGCGGACACCATCCGATCCGGCTTCCGACTTCACTTCCAGCCTCATGCGCTTCTTGACTACCGCCGAGATGAAGCCGCGCACGCTATGCGCCCGCCATCCGGTGGCCTCACCAATCTCGGCGATCGCCGCACCCTTCTTGCGCCGCAGCAGCTTCAGCACCATTGCCGACTTGGTCGTTGTGGTAGCGGTAGGCGGGGGCGTTGCGGGTGCTGTGGCATCTATAAGGCCGGATTTCTTTGCGGCCTTCCGAGGCGGGTTCGCGAACGGGCCTGCCTTCTTGCCGTGCGTCTTCTTGGCGGCAGCGGCAGTCTTAGCAGCGGTGGTATCAGTCGCTTCGCTGGTGGTGATCGTCTCGTTGGTCATCGGTCTCTCCATCATCGCGGCGCGGACAATCCGCTGCCGGCACTGACGGAAGCCCGCTCGCCGGCGGGCCCTGACCTTCATCCTTTGAGGCGCCTCGGCGCCGTCTCACACAGCAATGCTTGCTTTGCCGAACTAGTCCAGCACGAAGATCATAGTCGCGCCGGACGATCCTCCGCGGTTACCTCAAGCAGGTCCTGCCATGATCCCCAGAGCTCCTGGATCGCCTGGTCCCCGCACCGCGACAAGGCCGCCAGCGCGATCGGCTCCAACTGATCCCGCGCCTCACCCAGCGACCGCAGCGTGACCAAGAGCCCCTCCAGGAACCTCAGCTCCGGCTCCATCTTCATGATCAGGTCGATGGCCACAGCGTCCCTCGACCTCACCCTGCCCTTCGCCATACGCGCCATTCGTGGACCTTCGCTGGGTGCGCCGCGAGCCTCTGTGGAGGCTTGTCACCGAAGTCCGCTTCCAGGCGTCGGCAAAGTCTGTCTGAACGTCCGACATGAGGGCGCAAAGCGGCCACTCGCGTCCTTCAGCGCGATATGCTCTTCGCTTCGGATTAGCGTATACTCAGCTTACGATGACCGGTTGTCGGTCCTGCAGCTCCGCTATCTCGGTGGCTTCAAGGCATCGAGAACAGCCATGGCCCGGGTCAACGCCGCCTGAGCTGCACCCAATTCAATCGCCAGAGCGTAGGCTTCTCTATGGGCCATGCGGAGCAGCGCGCGGAGAACGCTTTCCGAGTGTCTAGCTAGTAGGACTAGGTGGCGGCCGTCTGGGCCACGCGCGCCCGAGAGCCAGTACTTCGCTGCTCGGTCACTCGCACCTGTCCAATGCATAAGCGTCTTCGTTGCACGTGCACTGGTCCCCAATTCTGCGCGCAGCGCTTTGGCAATCATGGTTGCGTAGTCACTAGCTGCGTCGATCTCGGCTTGCGGAACGGCTGTGCCCTTCTTCGGAAACATTGTTCGGCCTCCTTCGGCTAAACTCCCGGTCCCAAACTCATTGTAGCATGCGTCTCAACGGATGGTGATCGATTGGAATCAGACTGGCGCAACCGATAGGACGGCAGGTGAACGAGATCGAACTCGGGCCGCCGCCTACGTTCGGATGTCGACCGAGCACCAGAAGTATTCCACTGACAACCAGATGGCGGTGATCCAGCGCTACGCAGACCATCGTCACTACGAAATCGTCCGCACCTACACCGACGCCGGCAAGAGTGGGTTGCGCTTGGTCGGCCGTGATGCCTTGCAATCGCTATTGCAGGACGTCGAGGCAGGAAGGGCGGATTACAACGCAATCCTTGTCTACGACGTGAGCCGATGGGGGCGCTTCCAAGATCCTGATGAGGCCGCTGCGATCGAGCTCCGCTGCAAGCGAGCCGGTATTGTCGTTCACTATTGCGCCGAGCAGTTTGAGAATGACGGCAGCATTGGCTCGTCAATCGTAAAGACGGTAAAGCGAGCGATGGCCGGCGAGTACAGCCGCGAGCTGTCCGTAAAGGTCTTTGCCGGTCAAGCCAACTTGATCCGGCTCGGATTTAGGCAAGGCGGAGCGCCTGGCTTCGGGCTGCGCCGCGTACTCGTGGATCAAGCTGGCAATCGAAAGGCCGAATTGTCTCGCGGTGAACACAAGAGCATAGCAACCGACCGAGTGGTGTTGGTCCCAGGTCCTCTGGAAGAAGTCGACGTCGTTCGGCAGGTCTACAGATGGTTTGTAGAGGACGGGCTGGCTGAACGGCAGATCGCCAATCTCCTCAACAGACGTGGAATAGGTTCCGACCTCGGAAAATCTTGGACACGTGGAACCGTCCACCAAATCTTGATCAACGAAAAATACATCGGCAACAATGTGTGGGGCCGAACCTCGTTCAAACTCAAACAGACGCGTCAGAAGAACACTCCAGAGGTTTGGATTCGCTCCGACGGGGCGTTCGAGCCTATCGTTTCCGCGGAGGCGTTTGCGGCTGCTCGGGCTATCATTGAGACGCGCGCGCTTCGTCTGTCAGACGAGGACATGCTCGCCAAGCTGGAGCAGTTGCTCCGTAGCAGAGGCATGCTCTCGGGTCTGATCATCGATGAGATGGAGGACCTGCCCTCCAGCAGTTCCTACGCGTCGCGGTTTGGCAGCCTGCTCAGAGCTTACGCCTTGGTCGGGTTCGTGCCGGATCGGGATTATCGCTATCTTGAGATCAACCGTCGGCTACGGCATCTCTACCCAGATATCGTCAGGAGCGTGCTTAAAGGCATCGAACAAGCCGGCGGCCGGTCTGCTCAGGATGAAAGCACTGACCTATTGCACGTGAATCAAGAGTTCACAGCCTCCGTCGTCATTGTCCGCTGCATGGAGACGGCCACCGGTGCAACGCGCTGGAAGGTCGGACTCGACACTGCGCTCAATCCCGACGTCACTGTCGTTGTCAGGATGCGTCGTGGCAACGAGCGTCCGCTCGACTACTACCTTCTTCCTCGTCTCGACATGCATGAGGCGGTTCTTCGGCTTTGCGAGTTCAATGGCCTCTCATTGGATTGCTACCGCTTCGACGATCTCAGCCACTTCTACTGCATGGCCGCGCGCACAAAGATACTGGAGGCCGCCTGATGGGTGCTGTTCCCGCACAACGTGTCGAAATGATCCCAATCAATCGGATCACCGTCGTCAATCCGAGGCTTCGGAACAAAAAGGTATTTAAGGAGATCATCGGCAATATCGCTGAGATCGGACTGAAGCGGCCAATCACAGTAACGCGAAGGGCGGAAGCCGGCGGCCCCTACTACGACCTTGTGTGCGGCCAGGGTCGATTGGAGGCGTACAAGGCCCTCGGGCAGAAGGACGTGCCTGCTCTCGTGGTCAGCGCGAACCAAGAAGACTGTCTCGTTGCCAGCTTGGTGGAGAATTGTGCGCGGCGCCAGCATCGTGCCATCGACCTGCTGCAGGATATCGGCGGGTTGAAGCAGCGCGGCTATTCCGTTCCGGAGATTGCTCGGAAGACCGGTCTGACGGCCGAATACGTCTATGCGGTAGTCAGGCTTATCGAGAAAGGTGAACAGCGACTGCTGCGCGCCGTGGAGTCAGGTCAGATCCCCTTCAGCGTTGCGTTGGAAATCGCGGACGCAGACGGTGCCGGCGTACAGGCTGCGCTACAGAATGCCTATGAAGCCAATCTATTGCGCGGCAGAAAGCTGCTTACCGCAAAGCGGCTTGTTGAAGCGAGACGTCATCTGGGCAAAGGCCTCAAGGTTCATCAAACCTCCAAGCGCGCATCCCCTCTCTCTTCTGAAGCCTTGGTCCGCGCATATCAGGAGGATACCGACCGAAAGCGGGTGCTAATCCGCCGAGCGGAAACCGCGAAAGGCCGACTTGTGTTTGTCGCCGAAGCGTTACGGCGGCTCGTAAACGACCAGGCCTTCGTCGGTATGCTCGGTGAGGAAGGGTTGGACGATCTTCCGGCATCGATCGCATCTCGGATTAGGCAGGAGGCCCGTTTGTCATGAGACCTGCGCGCAATGCCGTCGGCGTGGCACGGGGGTTTGAAGACGCCAGTCTGCGGATTCCAATCGCAGACATTATGCCTTTGAAGATTTTGACCCCGGCAGTCCTGAAATCTGTCAAGTACGCTCAGATCGCGGCCTCGATAAAGGAGGTTGGCATCATCGAACCGCCCGTCGTCGCCCGGGATAAGAAAGACCGCGACCGGTTCCACTTGCTCGACGGGCATGTTCGGGTAGATGTCTTGGCAAAGCGCGGTGACACGGAAGTTGTCTGCCTGGTTGCAACGGATGATGAAGCCTTCACCTACAACAAGAGGGTTAGCCGCATCGCGATCATCCAAGAACATAAGATGATCCTAAAGGCGATTGAGAAAGGTGTTCCGGAAGAACGGCTTGCTAGGGCACTCAACGTCAACATCTCAAACATCCGGCACAAAAAGTCGCTAATAGACGGAATATGCCCAGAAGTCGCTGAGTTGGTGAAAGACAAGCATGTACCAATCAATACATTCGGCATGCTCAAGAAGCTGAAGCCGGTTCGTCAGATTGAAGCTGTCGAATTGATGATTGCGATGAATAAATTCACCATCAGCTATGCGCGGTCACTCGTTGCTGCGACACCGGAATCGCAACTAGTGCGTGGGAAGAAACCGGTCAAGGGGCTAAGTGATGAGCAAATAGCACTGATGGAGAACGAGTCCGCTCAGCTGGAACGGGAGTTTCGAACCATCGAACAGGACTACGGCACGGACCACTTGGATCTCGTACTGGCGATCGGTTACATCTCGCGGCTGCTGAGCAATGCACGCGTCGTGCGGTATCTAGCCAGCAAACACGCCGACGTGCTGTCTGAATTCCAGAAGATCGCCGAGTTCCAAAAGGCAGCGTAGGAAATCGGAACGCTCTTGGAAGTGGCTAGGGCTGCTTCTTGGTATCTGGTGGGTCGAGCGAACAAACGCTCTTAGGGTCAGCCTCGCACGTTTGGAGGCCTGACATGACGCTGCGAGCGGTCCCGCATCACACATCGGCACCGCCCCCTCAGATCGCCCCGCCGATGTCGCGGCGGATACGACCTTGCAACCGGGTGACTGAGGATGCCCCTACTAGCATGGTACAAAGGCCGATTTCGGCTCACTTAGCAGGGGAAGGCTAGGCAATGCGCTCCTCCTGACATCCGCGACTTGTGAGAGTCGTAGACCTGCGCACGACGTACGAACACTACCGCCTCGACGCTCGCCATCCAGCGGCTACGGCCTCGGCTTCCGAGCAGAACCATCGCTCGCCCTTGCGCGGGGAGATCTTGGTTTTGGCGTAGTGCTGCTGGCCGGGCACGTGATAGATGCGCTCGCCCTTGGCGCTGATGTTGCCCTTGATGTTGCACGAACCAGAGCTGGCGACATCCGTGATCAGCGGTTGGGCCTTGGGTAGCCTGACCTGCTCTACCCTCGCCGCCTTGCGATACTCCCACGGCAGATCGAACTGCCCCACCCAGATCCCGACCCGCTCAGCCTTGGCAGTTTCCTGAAACGGCACGTACCGGCCGCTGGAATATCGCGGCCAATCGAGTGCCCAACCGCTGCGAACGAGCAGTTCCTGAACGTTGCTGTTGTCGGCACGGAAGCAGTTGCCAACGAACCGACCGTACTGATCGTATTCGACGAACTCGCAGCGTGTTGGTGATGACGCACGCAACATAGCCTGAAGGGCCTCGGCCGACTTGGCGCCACACCGATACTTCTTGCCGCTTGCGTTCGTGCAAAGCTGGTCAGACTCAGGCGCATCGATGCCATTGAAGCGGATTGTTTCACCGCCGATCCGGATCGTGTCTCCGTCGACGACATTAGCCCGGCCAACGAGTGAAGTAATTTTCGGTGGTGCCTGCCGGAACATGGTTTTGCCATCCGGTACAAACAGGCTTGAGAGGACCGCCACGCTGGCGACTGCCAAAGCTACTCCCACCAAGATAGCCAGCCTCGGCGTGCGCGGGATGACGCGACGGCGCATCGGTGGGACGAGCCGCAACGACGGTCTACGCGGGCGATACGGTCTAAGCGATCTCAAGTACCTCGGCCCTCCCCCCTCCAGATTGCACAACTAGAAACTGCCTAGGAAATTAACTCAAACTGCGTCTAAGTTGTAGTTCTTGCGCACCAGACGATCTGAAGATGCAGTGGGATTCGGCGCAGCTGGTTAGCTATTGGTAGACTTCATGTGCACATTGTCTCACCCGGCTGGTCGAAATCATTGAATCGCCGATGGATTGGGATAAAGGTCGGTGTAGGAATTCTTGAGGGCCAAGATATGGACAACGACACTTCGCTCAACTCGTCGACGATGATCGAACTCACTACAGAGATCGTCGTGGCCTACGTCGCAAACAACCGGATCGACGCTGGCGGGCTGGGCGCGCTTATCAGTGCGGTGCACGGAACGCTTGTCCAACTCGGTGAGCCCGCACCAGAAGCTAAACCTGTCCCCGCTGCCAATCCGAAGAAGACGATATTTCCCGATCACATCATCAGCCTTGAAGACGGCAAATCGTACAAGTCTATGAAGCGGCATCTGTCGGTACGTGGCCTCACTCCGGCCGACTACCGCGCGAAATGGGGACTGCCCGCCGACTATCCGATGGTCGCTGCGAACTATTCAGCGGCGCGGTCTGAACTGGCCAAAACGATTGGTCTCGGACGCAAAGCCAAGGCGACCGTCAAGGCGAAGAAGAAGCTAGCGAGAGCCTAAGCGACCTAACCTACGGGAAAGGTCCTTGGATCCCAGGTTTATCCACGCTGCTCAGTCGCATGCGATTATGACTCCGTCGTTTGATGGAGTCATGTTGTGCAGTTCTATCTCGTGTTGGCCGCTGTCTTTGCCCTGACGCTGTTGAGCGGCGGCACGGCAGCCCTGCTGGTTTCGTTGCCAGGCCAGACCGCCGCCAGGAAACTCGTCGCCGAACGGCTTGCCGCCGCTGCAGTGATCGGTGTCGCCGCACTCGCAGGCTTACTCACTTCAACGAGCGGATTGTCCTCGCCATGAGCGCTATAGGGACAGAAACTGGAACCCGTCTGGTCCATACTTGGGATAAAGGCGCTCTTCGCAAAAGGCCTTGCCACCCTCGCCGATAACCTCGTTGGCGAGGTCGACATACGGCCCGAGGCTGGTCACGATCTCTTCGCGGCTGACACCATTTTGGCGAGCATAGGCAGCAATGGCTGCGAAATCGATCTCGTAGCCGCACACCTCCGCGCCGCGCATGGCCATCGCAATATGGGTCATCGCGACGACCTTGGGCGGCTCGTCGGCTTTTGGCTTTGCGTCTTCGCTCGCGACCTGCACGGCGTCGGAGATTTCATCGAGAGATTTTTGGCCGCACAGCGCCAGCCCGACCTTGATGACGTGATTGACAAGCCGGAGATAGCTGCCGGGTCTGAGTTCGCGCACCTGGCGCAGAATGCCGTCGTCGAACATGACGCCATCGCCATCCTTGAACCGCACGAACTGCCGGGCCTTGCCGTTGGCGGCATAGAGAGCGCCGTCGATCGTAAAGATCACGGCGTTGTTCCCGTCCTCGAAACACAGGATGTCAGTGAATGAAGAGGCAATCGTCCATATGTCGGGCGCAACGGCGGAGCGCTCGATGCGCTTTGTGACCGGCCTGGTGTATCGGTGGCGTGTCCTCCTCTCGCGGCTCAAAGTTGAGAAGAGTAAGCAGCGCCTTCCTGTCCCCTTTCAGCGCGTCGTTGACGAGACGCTTGACGGCAATCTCGCGTTTCGTGAGGCGACGTGTCTTGCCCCCTTCACGGATGACGAGTTTGACCGTCTGTTCACGCGCGACAGGCCGGTGATCTTTGCCTATCATGGCTACCCCTACCTCATTCACCGGCTGACCTACAGGCGAACGAACCACGACAACTTCCATGTCCACGGGTTCCAGGAGGAAGGGACCACGACGACCCCCTTCGACATGGCCGTGATGAACCAGCTTGATCGGTTTCATCTCTTGTTGGCGGCCATGCGGCGCCTGCCGGCGTTCGCCCAACGCTCCGCGCAATTCGCCGCGTCGATCGAACGTAAACTCGAAGAGCACAAGGCCTATGTGCGGGAGCACGGCGAGGACATGGCCGAAAATCCAGGAATGGACCTGGCCGGGACCGATCAACTGACGACGTCCGGTCACATTTCCGCGTGTGGCCGGATCACCGCCTCGCCAACGAGTTCGCCATCGGCGCGGACGCTTATTCCTGCCGCGTTGGCCTCGTCGGTGTCGATGTGCATTTCGGTGAACGAACCTTGCGCCACCCGCACAAGCGTTCTGGCGAAAGTCAGGCCCCGGTGCTGGTCGCCAACCCTTACGTCCACGAATTCACCATCTTCCAGACCGAGACGTGCTGCGTCCTCCGGGTTCGCATGGATATGGCGCGCCGCGATGATCAGCCCGTCGGTGGTGACAGCGCCGGCAGGCCCTACGATGGTGACCGAGGGAGTTCCGTCCAACTTGCCGCTGTCGCGGACCGGTACGTCGATGCCGAGCGTGAAGCTGTCGGTCCGCGACACCTCGATCTGGGTGCGCGCCCTGAGCGGCCCAAGAATCGCAACGCGCTCCAACACTCCCTTGGGCCCCTGCAGCGTGACCCTCTCCCCAGCAGCCCAATGACCCGGCTGGCGAAGCGGCGTCGCCCGGTCCAACTCGTATCCCGGCCCGAACAAGACATCCACCGCCTGCCGCGAGAGATGGACATGGCGGGCGGAAACCGCGACGGGGATCGTTTCCGACGCTAAACTGCTCCGCGCAAGCGTCGAGGCCGTTTCGCGCGCGATCATCAACTGCTCTGCCGTTTCCGTGACCAGGACGCGAACGCGCGACCCATAGGCCTGTATCTGCGGCGCGGCATGGCCGGCCAGCTTGACCGCCTGGTTGCGGTCGTGATCAAGCTGCAGTCCCATGAAATCGAGGCCGTCGCAAATGCGACGACGCATAGAGGGCGAGTTTTCTCCAATGCCGCCCGTGAAGACGACGGCATCCAGCCCGCCCATCGCCGCAGCATAGGCGCCGACATATTTGCGCGCGCGATAGGCATAGATCTCGATCGCAAGCTGGGCGCGAGGGTCGCCTTTGGCCGCCAAGTCTTCCAGGTCGCGCATGTCCGACGAGCCGGCGAGACCCTTGAGACCGCTTTCGTTGTAGAGCGCCTCCTCGATCTCAGCGACAGGCAAGCCAAACGTCCGTTCGAGGAAGCCGAAAACTCCCGGGTCCACGTCACCTGATCGGGTTCCCATGACGAGGCCTTCCAGTGGAGTCATGCCCATGGAACTGTCCATGCTCTGGCCGCGGTTGACCGCGCAGACGCTGGCGCCGTTGCCAAGATGGATGCTGACAATCTGCAGGTCGGCGAGCAGTCGGCCGATTTCCTTTGCGGCCCGGTTCACGACGTACTTATGCGACGTACCATGGAAGCCGTAGCGCCGGAGCCCGACGTCGCGCCAGCGCGCGGGGACCGCATAAGTCGAGGCGAAGGCCGGATTGGTCAGGTGAAAGCTGGTGTCGAACACCGCGACCTGGGGAACCGTCGGCCATAGCCTGCGACACAGTCTTATCGCCTCAAGGCTGGCGGGATTGTGCAACGGCGCCAGCGGCGTCAGTTCCTCAATCGCGTCGACCGTTCTATCGTCGAGAATCGCCGGAGCGGCGAACTGCGACCCGCCATGGGCGACACGATGGCCGACGGCGTCGACGGTCTCCACACGGAAGCGTCTGAGAACGTCGGGCACGCGCTCCATCGCCATTCCGACGTCGCCGCACTCCGCAGTTCCCTGCTCGTCTGCCGAACCGGTGCGAAACCTGTAGTCGCATCGGCCATCACGGAAACGCTCGAACGAACCCTTGAAGACTTCTTTAGTGCCCCCATCGACCAGGAAGACGCTGAACTTCAGGCTAGAACTCCCGGCATTGAACACAAGTATTTTCATACAGATTCACCTATCCGCACCAATGCGACGCCTTGGCCTCCAGGCATATTCGGCTCTCTTTGATCTCGATCAAGCTATGACCGCCCCAACGACATACAAAAGCGTCGGAAAGCTGCGTTAGGCGGCGCTCCGACGCTCTTGTCGCCTCGCGGTCCACGCCGGCGAGTCGATTACGTCGAGGGCAACGCGATGCATGCGAAACAGGAGCTCCGACCATGTACAGCCATATCCTTATCTCGACCGATGGTTCCGATGTCGCCCAGCGAGGCGTCAATCATGGGCTGTCGCTTGCCAAGAGCCTCGACGCGAAGGTGACCATCATCACCGTCACGGAGCCTTTTCCTTTCCATGCGAGCGCGGCCGGCGCGGGATGGGTACCAATTCCCGAGGACATCTCCGGATACGAGGAGGGGCAGAAGAAGGCGGCGGACAAGCTGCTTGCGGCGGTTCAAGAGTTGGCGACCAAATTCGCCGTCAGCGCCGATGTGCTGCACGTCCCCGACGCGAGGCCCGCGGAAGCCATAGTCGAGGCGGCAAAATCACGCGGTTGCAGCTTGATCGTCATGGCCTCACACGGCCGACGCGGCCTTGGCCGCCTGCTGCTGGGCAGCCAGACGTCGGAAGTGCTCGCGCACAGCCCCGTGCCGGTGCTTGTCGTGCGCTAGCGCTGAGGGCATCTCCGAAGCACCGAAGGATCCCTGCCATGAAGCTCCGCGCCCTTGTTCCCCTCCTCACCTATCCCGATCCGCACACACAGGCGGCCGCCGTCAATGCGGCAACGGCTGCCGGGTTGCTCGGCGCCGACATGCACGCCTTGGCGCTTGAAGCGGACATCCCTCCGGTATCGAACGCGTTTTCGCGCATGCTCATGAACCTGCCGGAAATGATCCGCAATGCCGAGAAACTCAGCGCGGACAATGGCGCAAAACTGCTGGCTGCGGCCAAAGGTGAGGCGGAAACCAGAAGTCTGACTCTGACTACTTCTGTGGACAGAACGCAGGTCGCGCTGTTGGGCGAAGCCGCCGCCCGCCATGCCCGCTATTTCGATACGGCGATTGTCGGGTGGAACGCCGACAACCTCAGCATCCGCGCTTTGGCGGAGTCGGTTGTCTTCGGCTCCGGTCGCCCGACAATCCTCCTGCCCGATCAAGCCCCGCCCTCCAGCTTCGGCCGGGTGTCGATCGCGTGGGACGGCTCGCGCGTCGCAGCCCGCGCGGTTTCCGACGCGAGGTTCATTCTGGAGCGCGCCACGGAGATTACCGTCGTCACCGTCACTGACGAGAAGCCCATACAGGAAGTCGATGCTGGAGAGCGGCTCGCAGATGGCTTGCGCCAGGCCGGGCTGAAGGTAGCGTTGTCTGCGGCGCGGGCCGAGGATTGCCCTATAGCCGAGACGCTCCAGCGGCATGCCGCCGAACTGGGATCAGGCCTGCTTATCATGGGCGGCTACGGTCACTCACGGCTCAGGGATTTCGTCCTGGGCGGAGCAACCGAGGGCATATTGTCGGACCTCAGGATGCCCGTGTTGCTCTCGCATTGAAGGTCTGTTTCCAAGATGAAGGATGCATTGCCTGACTGGTGAGCGACGATCATTCCTCTCATTGCGGGGAGCCCTCGTTGGCGTTGCGCTCGGCGGCCTTGCGCTAGGCTCCATTGGCTGGGCCTTGGGGGCGGACAGGCATGCCTCCGCATGGGCCATTGCGACCGCATTGGTACTGGCGGCGCTTGGGTTCGAAATCGCACAAAGCCTTTATCGCCGGGAAGTCGGGCTTGATCTCGTTGCCGCGCTCTCCATGTCGGCCGCGCTCGCATTCGGCGAGTTCCTCGCCGGCAACGTTGTTGCCGTGATGTATGCGAGCGGTCAGTTTCTCGAGGGCTATGCCTCGAGCCGTGCGCGGCGGGAGATGACGGCGCTGCTTGGCCGCGTTGCCCATAGCGCCATGCGGTACGGCTCCAGCGGCCTCGAAGAGGTTCCCATTCAAACCCTCGCTCCAGGCGACCGGATCCTGGTCCGGTGCGGCGAAGTGATCGCCGTCGACGGAAACCTCGCTTCTCACGCCGGCGTCCTCGACGAGTCCGCCTTGACCGGCGAAAGCTTGCCCCGCGCAAAGCGGCTGGGCGACGAGGTCCTGAGCGGATCGACCAACGCAGGCGATGCCTTCGATCTCATTGCGGCTAGGCCCGCGGCCGAAAGCACCTACGCCAACATCGTGCGACTGGTCAGCAAGGCGCAGGAAAGCCGGCCTCCCAGTGTGCGCGCGGCGGATCGCTATGCGATCTGGTTCCTGTTGCTGACGCTTGCGGCTGCGGGCGTTGCTTGGGGCATCTCCGGCGACCCGGTCAGGGTGCTGGCCGTGCTGGTGGTGTCGTCGCCGTGTCCGCTTATCCTCGCCCTCCCGGTCGCCATCATCTCTGGCATGTCACGCGCCGCCAAGGGAGGCGTTCTCGTCAAGGACGGCGCCGCTCTGGAGACGCTTGCGAAAGTGAAGACGGTCATCTTCGACAAGACCGGGACTCTCACATTCGGTCAAGCTGAGGTGGTGGACGTGCGCACCGCTGTGAATTGGTCTCCCGACGACGTCCTGCGGCTCACTGCCTCGCTCGACCAAGCGTCCGGCCACGTCACGGCTGCGGCGTTGGTGGCCGACGCGCGTCGGAAAGGACTCTCGCTCTCGGCGCCGACGGACGTCAGCGAGGTCGCCGGGACCGGGATAAAAGGGATCGTCGACGGACGCAGGCTAGTGATCGGCGGCAGCCGTTTCGTCAGGGACGCGATCACGCAGGGCGACCCCTACGCTCTGCGCGAAGGTCTCCCTGAAGGAAGCGCCGTGGTGGCAGTCGGCGTGGACGGCGTCCTGGCCGGGATCATCGTGATGGCAGACGCAATCAGGCCGGAGGCGCCCGCAATGCTGCAGGCATTGGAGGAGGCTGGCATTGATCGGATTGTGATCGCGTCAGGCGATCGACAGGACGTGGTCGACTCCGTCGCTGCCCGACTGGGGATAGCCAAGGCAGATGGCGAACTGGACCCCGCGCAGAAGGTCGACGTCGTTATTCGGGAACGCCGAAGCGCTCCCGTGCTCATGGCCGGGGATGGCGTGAATGACGCTCCGGCGCTAGCGAGCGCTGACGTGGGCGTGGCGCTAGGCGCCCGCGGCTCCGCCGCGTCATCCGAAAGCGCCGGTGTTGTCCTTCTCGTCGATCGCATCGACAGCCTGGCATTCGCCGTGGATGTCGCGCATCGAACGCGCCGCATAGCGTCCCAAAGCGTGGTTGTCGGCCTCGCTCTCTCCGTCTGCGGCATGGCTGTGGCTGCGTTCGGCTACCTCCCGCCCGTGGCCGGCGCATTGGTGCAGGAGGGCATCGACATCGCGGTGATCCTCAACGCCCTGCGTGCGCTGCGCTGACAGTCCAAGACCTCGGAACGGTGGCGCCTGAGCGCGATGTCAATCGGATCGGAATGGGGACCCTGGATCGGCGTCCAAACGGGACCCCTTTTTGTGGCACGACGGTGAGCGCCCGACCGGGTGGAGTTGGTCGGGTTAGCGCAGCCCGGTCGGGCGCGTTGGTGAGGCTTTTCGGCTTTAGCTTTGAGAGCGGTTCTTGAAGCGCCAGGATTCGTTGCCGGTTTCGATGATCTCGCAGTGGTGGGTAAGCCTGTCGAGCAGCGCGGTCGTCATCTTGGCGTCGCCGAAGACGGCGGGCCATTCCCCGAAGGCGAGATTCGTGGTGACGATGATCGAGGTCCGCTCGTAGAGCCGGCTGATCAGGTGGAAGAGGAGCTGTCCGCCGGCCTGGGCGAAGGGGAGATAGCCCAGTTCGTCGAGCACGGCGAAGTCGAGCCGGGTGAGGTAATCGGCGATGCGGCCCTGCTTTCCGGCGCGATGCTCGGTCTCGAGCCGGTTGACCAGATCGACGACATTGAAGAAGCGGCCACGTGCTCCGTTGCGGATGAGTGCGCGGGCGATCGCGATGGCCAGGTGCGACTTGCCCGTGCCGGTACCGCCGATGAGAACGGCGTTGCGCTGGTCGGCGGCGAAGGCGCCGGTGGCGAGGTCGCGCACGAGCGTTTCGTTGACGGGCGTGTCGGCGAAGTCGAAGTCGTCGATGTCCTTGGCCAGCGGCA
>VFQP010001908.1_pt1 | contig 25165 bp, 27 predicted proteins | sample 3512351 | NCBI WGS metagenome assembly VFQP01 (sample SAMN10412372, study PRJNA504923) | tailings metagenome | isolation source: Relicate 1 Philex TSF1 revegetated site | place: Philippines: Tuba, Benguet | collected 2017-08-29
CAGGCGGTGGATTCGCTGCGCGACAGTTCCAGCGCCTGGGCCATGTAGCGGCTGCCGGCTTCGTTGTGGCCCAGGCCGTGGGCGGCGCGGCCCAGGTAGTAGTAGTTCAGGTCCAGCGGGTAGTCGGTTTCCATCACGCGCACGGCCAGGTCGCGCCAGCGGTTCTGGTCGTGGTGTTCTTTCAGTTCGCGCTGTTTGAACACATAGCCCGGGCTGTCGGGCGACTGGAGTTCGACGCCGCCGGCCTTGAAGCGCTCCCAGGCCGGCGAATACAGCGCAATGGCCTGCGATGGGTCCACCACGGGGCGGCCACTGGGTGGGCCATACAGCCAGTTGTAGGGCGGCCGGGGCTGGGCCACGGCCTGCTGGTACATGGGCGCCAGCGGCACGGCCAGTTCGTTCAGCGCCTGGGCGCGGTTGGCGGGGGATGGGTGGGTTCTGAAGAAGTCCGAGCCCCCGCTGCCTTCGGTTTTGACCATTTTCAGCCAGAGCTCGTTGGCGGCTTCGGGCCGGTAGCCAGCGCGGGCGGCCAGCTCTATGCCAATGCGGTCGGCTTCGGTTTCGGTGGCGCGGCCGTTGGGCAGATTGATGAAGGCCAGGGCGCCCATGGTCATCACGGCCTGGGTGTCGTTGAAATCGCGCGCGTTGCGTGACACCGCAGCCGACAGCAGGACCACCGCCAGGCTGCTGGCCATCTGGGTGGACATTTTTTCAGCGCCGTGCCCTGCCAGCGCGTGTCCGATTTCATGCCCCATGACCTGGGCGATTTCATCGTCCGAGGCTTTCATCTTCTCGAAAAAGCCGGTGTAGATGCCCATGAGCCCGCCGGGCATGCAGAAGGCGTTCACGGTCTTGGGGTCGTCGATGACCATCACGCGCCAGTTCCAGTCGCGCGATTCGGGCCGGTAGCGCACGGCCTGCTCAATCAGCCGGTTGGTGATGACATCGACCCGGTCTTTGATGGGGCCGCTGGTGATGAGCTTCTGCTTGCGCCGGTAGTCCGCTTCCATGGCGGTGTACTGGCTGGTGCTGCGCTGGGATATCTGGGCATCAGACACCAGGCTGAGCTGTTGGCGCCCCGTCATGGTGTTGGTGGCGCAACCGCTGAGAGCCAGCACGCCCGCTAGGGCCAGCAGGGCTTTCTGTCGGGCAAGGGCTGATATGAACCGCATCTCGTGATTGGCGAATCGATCTTGCCCGAGAATACCTTGAATGAAACAATATTTATCATTTCAATGTTGGGCTTTTTGACTGGTGGAAACCCGGCGTTCGCCCTACCTGTGCCATCGGTTAGATTGCCCCGATGACTGCCTCCCTCCCCGCCCACCCGTCCCTCATCGACTCCCGCCAGGCCGCCTGGCGCCTGCTCGTCACGCTGGGGCTGGTGGTGCTGGGCAACAGCAGCATGTACGTGGTGTCGGTGGTGCTGCCGGCGGTGCAGGCCGAGTTTGGCGTGGGGCGGGCAGATGCGTCCATGCCTTACACGCTGATGATGGTGTGCCTGGGCCTGGGCGGTTTGTGGACGGGGCGGCTGGCCGACAAGCACGGCCTCGCGCCGGTGCTGTGGGTGGGCGCGCTGGCGGTGTGTGGCGGCTTTGTGTGGGCGGGGCTGTCGGGCAGCATCTGGGCCTTCGGGCTGGCGCATGGGCTGATGGGGCTGGTGGGCAGTTCGGCCACGTTTGCGCCGCTGATGGCGGACACGGCGCTGTGGTGGAACCGGCGGCGTGGCATTGCGGTGGCCATCTGCGCCAGCGGCAACTACATTGCGGGCGCGCTGTGGCCGCCCATCGTGCAGCACGGCATCGAGACCATTGGCTGGCGCCACACCTATATCTATATGGGCCTGCTGTGCGGGCTGGGCATGCTGGTGCTGTCGCTCTACATGCGCCAGCGCCCGCCGCTGGTGTCGGCGGCACCGGCCAGTGCCAGGGCCAACGCGCCGGTGCTGGACCCGTCCCGCCCGTTCGGGCTGAAGCCGTCGCACGCGCAGTTTCTGCTGTGTCTGGCGGGTGTGGCCTGCTGTGTGGCCATGTCCATGCCGCAGGTGCACATCGTGGCCTATTGCACCGATCTGGGCTTTGGCGCCGCGCGCGGTGCCGAAATGCTGTCGCTCATGCTGGCCTGCGGCATCGTCAGCCGGCTGGTGTTCGGCGTCATCTCCGACCGCATTGGCGGCATTCGCACGCTGCTGCTGGGTTCGGCGCTGCAGGGCATTGCGCTGCTGCTGTTCCTGCCGTTCGACGGGCTGGTGCCGCTGTACGTGATTTCGGCGCTGTTCGGGCTGTTCCAGGGCGGCATCGTGCCGTCTTACGCCATCATCGTGCGCGAACACTTCGCCCCGGCCGAGGCCGGCATGCGGGTGGGCGCGGTCATCATGGCCACGCTGCTGGGCATGGCGCTGGGCGGGTGGATGTCGGGCTGGGTGTTCGACATGACGGGCAGCTACGACGCCGCCTTTGTGAACGGCATCGCCTGGAACCTGCTGAACTTCTCCATCGTGGGCTGGCTGTACTGGCGGGTGCGGGGCGGTGGCACCCGCACAGCCGCTACAGTGGCGCCATGAACCCGCACTTCCAGCCCGTTGCCCTGCACCACGCCAGCCGGCTCATCAACCACGGCCCCACGGTGCTCGTCACCAGCGCCCACGGCGGGCGGCGCAACGTGATGGCGGCGGCGTGGTCCATGCCGGTGGAGTTTTCGCCGCCGCGCATTGCCGTGGTGATCGACAAGCACACCTTCACCAGCGAACTGGTGAAGGCCAGCGGCGGCTTCGCGCTGTGCCTGCCCACCCCCGCGCTGCTGGACCTGACCCACGACGTGGGCCAGCACAGCGGACGCGATGGCGACAAGTTTGCGCAGTACGGCATCGATGCCCACCCGGGGCCGGTGCTGGGCATGCCGGTGATGGAGGCCGGCTGCGCCGCCTGGCTGGAGTGCCGGCGCATACCCGAGCCGCACACCGAAGGTGCCTACGACACCTGGTTTGCCGAGGTGGTGGCCGCCGCGGCCGACACCCGCGTGTTTGCCAACGGGCACTGGCTGTACGACGAGACCAATACCACGCTGCAGACCATTCACCACCTGGGTGGTGGAAACTTTGTGCGCGCCCACGGCGCCGCCCGCGCGCGGCAGCCCTGACGACGCTTCAGCGCCCCGGCGGGCGAAACGCCCGGCGTGCCTGGGTCGCCTTTGCTCGGGTTACACACGCCGAGGCGTGGTCGTTCACCAGCCCCATGGCCTGCATGAAGGCGTACACCGTGGTGGGGCCCACAAACTTCCAGCCACGCTTCTTCAGGTCTTTGGACAAGGCCACCGACGCGGCCGATGTGGACACGGTCTGCGGCGTGCCCAGCGTGGCCGCATCGGGCTCGTGGCGCCAGAAATAGGCCGCCAGCGAGCCCTCTTGCGCCACCATCTCCACGGCCATGCGGGCGTTGTGGATGGAGGCCTCTATCTTGCCCCGGTGCCGCACGATGCCGCTGTCGGCCAGCAGGCGCGTCACGTCGCGCTCGCCATAGCGGGCCACGCGGTGGAAGTCGAAACCGTGGAAAGCGGCGCGGAAGTTCTCGCGCTTGGCCAGTATGGTCCGCCAGCTCAGTCCCGACTGGAAACCTTCCAGGCAGATCTTCTCGAACAGGCGCTGGTCATCCGCCACCGGAAAGCCCCATTCGGCATCGTGGTAGGCAAAGAACTCGGGTGCGGCGGCGCACCAGCGGCAGCGCGGCAGGCCGTCGGGCCCGGGAATGGTGGCGTCCATTACGTGTCTCCTGTTGCTGGCCGCCAGCATAGCCCGCCTGCCTGACAGGCTCCCAGCGGAACTTTTGCGGCGCGCAGCCTGTCGGCCCTTCTTTGACGTAATTTGACAAAGGAGACCCGCCCCGTGACCCCCACGCTGACAGCCCTGACCACACGTTCCCTGCCCGCTCTGGCACTTGCCGCCACCCTCGCCCTCGTCGCGCCGCTGACCTCGGCCCAGAACATGGTCAGCATCCAGGGCGCGAGCGTGAACATGCGCTCAGGCCCCGGCCTCAAGGATCCGGTGCAATGGACGCTGAGCAAGGGCTACCCGCTGCGCGTGACCGCACGGCGTGGCGACTGGCTGCAGGTGAGCGACTTCGAAGGCGACAGCGGCTGGGTCAGCCGCCGGCTGACCGGCAGCACGCCGCACCACGTGGTGAAGGTGCCGCAGGCCAACCTGCGCGCCGGCCCCGGCACGGGCTACCGCAAGGTGGGCGAAGCCGCCTACGGGGAGGTGTTCCGCACCGTGGAAAAACGCCCGTCGTGGGTGCGCGTGTCAGCGGGCGACGGCCGCAAGGGCTGGATGGCCCGCTCGCTGCTGTGGGGCTGGTGACCGGCGCCAACCGGCGCGGGCGGCTGTGGAACAATCCTGCGCCATGCAACTCGCCACCTGGAACATCAACTCCCTGAACGTGCGCCTGCCCCAGGTGCTGGACTGGCTGCGGGCGCGCCCCGTGGACGTGCTGGCGCTGCAGGAGCTCAAGCTCACCGACGACAAATTCCCGCACGAGGCCTTTGCCGAGCTGGGCTACCAGGCCCAGGTGTTTGGCCAGAAGACCTACAACGGCGTGGCGCTGCTGACCCGCGAGCCGGTGGTGGACGTGGTGAAGAACATCCCCGGCTTCGACGACGACCAGTCGCGCGTGGTCTGCGCCACGGTGGCCGGCACGCGGGTGATCGGCGCCTATTTCCCCAACGGCCAGGAGCCGGGCAGCGAGAAGTTCGAATACAAGATGCACTGGCTCAAGGCCCTGCGCGACTGGGTGAAGGACGAGATGACCCACCACCCGCAACTGGTGCTGATGGGTGACTACAACATCACCTTCGACGACGCCGACGTGTGGGACCCGGATGGCCTGCGCGACACTATCCACTGCACGGAAGAAGAGCGCTACCACCTGCGCGCGCTGATCGCGCTGGGCCTGCACGACGCGCTGCGGCTGTTCCCGCAGCCCGACAAGAGCTTTTCGTGGTGGGACTACCGCGACTTCGGCTTCCGCCGCAACCGCGGGCTGCGCATCGACCACATACTGGTGACCGATGCGCTGAAGGCCCGCGCCAGCGCCTGCGAGATCGACAAGGGCCCGCGCAAGAACGAGCGCCCCAGCGACCACGCGCCGGTGGTGCTGACGCTGGATTAGGCGCCGACTTTCACGACGGTGCGACCCCGGACCTGACCTTTCAGTATCCGGCGGGCCAGTTCAGGCACCTTGTCCAGGCCGGCCTCGACCGTCGTGGATGCCAGTTTGCCCAGATCCAGATCACGCGCCAGGCGGGTCCAGGCCTGCTCGCGCACCGCGACCGGCGTGTTCACCGAATCGATGCCAGCCAGCGTGACGTTTCTCAGAATGAAAGGCAACACCGATGAAGGCAGGTCCGTGCCCTGCGCCAGGCCACAGGCGGTGACGACGCCGCAGTACTGCGTCTGTGCGATCACGTTGGCGAGCGTGTGGCTGCCCACCGAATCCACGACACCAGCCCAGCGCGCCGCCGCGACAGGCTTGCCCGGTTCGGACAGCGTCTGGCGATCGATGATGTCGGCCGCGCCCAGCGCGGTCAGGTAACCCGCCTCCTCCTGGCGGCCGGTCGAGGCGACGACGCGGTAGCCCAGACTGGACAGCAGCGCGATCGCGATCGACCCAACGCCCCCGCTGGCGCCCGTGACGAGGATGTCGCCGCGTCCCGGCGTGATGCCACCATGCTCGAGGCCCAGCACGCAGAGCATGGCGGTATAGCCCGCCGTGCCGATCGCCATGGCGTCGCGCGTGGTGAAACGCTCCGGGACACGGATCAGCCACTCGCGCGGCACGCGGGCCTTTTGCGCATAGCCGCCGTTGTGGGTCTGGCTCAGGCCCCAGCTGTTGGCCAGCACCCGATCCCCGGGCCGGAGGTCGGGATGGTCCGAACGCTCGACGGTGCCGGCGAAATCGATCCCGCCGATCAACGGGTAGCTCTGCATGATGTGGGCGCCCGCCAGCGCCAGCCCGTCCTTGTAGTTCACAGTCGACCACTCGATGGCGACCGTGACGTCGCCCTCTCCGAGGGCCGCTTCATCAAAGGCCTCGATGGACGAGGCCGTCTTGCCATCGACCTTTCGGGTCACCAGGGCTTGGATAGTCATGGGAATGCTCCTTGTTGAATCAGTGAGGGGATAGCGCCTTCACATCCTCCAGCCAACCCGGCAGCCAATGCAGGGCCACCTCGTCGGCGAAGGGTTGCGTGGACGCATCGATTTCCAGCATCGAACCGACGCGCTGGGCGCCGAGCAGGGAAAAGAGTCCGTCAACACGGCGGCCACCGCCGCAGAACGTGTCCGAATAGGTTTGGTCGCCCAGGGCAATGACGCCGTAGGCCACCCCATCGAAGTCGACGCCCTGGTCTTCCAGCGCGTTCATCAACGCGACCAGGTTGTCCGGGACGTCGCCGGCGCCGTGCGTGGAGCAGCAGACCAGGATCCAGGGGTGTCCCGTCAGGGCGGATGGGGCAGCGCAATCTTCCGGCAACACGTCCACGCCGATGCCCAGCTGCTCCAGCCGGTTTTTCACGGTCTGCGCCACCATGGCGGCGTTGCCGGACTGCGTGCCCACCACGATCAAGAGCGATTCCACGATGCTTGCTCCATTTCAATAAATACAAAACTTTTGTTAACAAAACTTGAAATGTATTATATAGAAAACTTCAATCCCCACAGCCACCCAACAGGAGACCCGAGATGAACCGGCAAATGATCCACTTGCGACACATAGAAGCCGCAGCCTATGTCCGCGACGATGGCCTGTGGGAGATGGAGCTCACCCTGCATGACCGCAAGACGCGGACCTTCCCCGGTGGCGCGGGCGACCACCCTGCCGGCGTGCCCATACATGGCATGACACTGGCCTGCACGCTGAGCGCCGACGGCACGGTGACGCAGGCCCAGGCCCGCATGCCCTCGGTCCCCTTCGAGGTGTCCTGCCGGTCCTCGGCAGATGACTACGCCAGCCTGGTCGGCCTCAATGTCTTCGACCGCTTCTCCGCTCGGCTCAGGGAGCGGCTGGGCGACCGCTCGGGCTGCCACCACCTGACCACGCTCGCGGGCATGCTGCCGACACTGGTCATCCAGTCATTCGCCGGCGAGGTCGTTGCAGTGCGGGACGACGGCCTGTCCACCGAACGGCCGGCCGCGCTCGACGGCTGCCGGGGCCTGCGAACCGATGGCGAGGCGGTACGCCTCTATTGGCCCCGGTGGCATCGGCCAGCTCCATCGTCACCCAAGTCTCAGTCAAATGAAATACAAAAAAAGTTTTGACGATTGAATATATGTGTCATAACATGGAGGCCATAGACAGGCCCGACAGGGCGATACCACCACCCCTTGAGAACGGAGCAACCATGAAGTTCTATGACAAAGGCGACGTCATGCCGCCCGAATACAAGCAGGCCCTCGTCCATCTGCTGACGTTCCAGGCCGATTCGGAGTACGCGGGCGCCCAGCGCGTGGGCGAGAACATGCAGTTCGCCCCCCGCCCCGAGGAGGCCTACCGGCTGGCGAAGAAGACCATGGAGGAGTACGGCCACGCGTTCTACCTGTGGACGCTGGTCGAGGAACTGGGCATTGACGTGAAGGCCCGGTTGACCGAGCTGCGGGACAACCCCGAGAACCCCGACCCGACCAAGGTGAACATCATCAACGGCTTCCGCCGTTCTTACTGGCGCGACCAGTACCAGTGCTGGGAAGACGTGGCCATGATGTCCTGCGTGGCAACGCCTGCGGCGGTCATCTTCCTGTCCCAGTACGAGAAATGCTCTTACCTCCCCTGGGCCCGCGTCTCCGAGCGGATCTCCCGCGAGGAAGTCGGCCACATGGGCTTCGGGCTGTGGGCGGCCAAGCGCTGCATCCAGTTCGGCGGCGAGAAAGCTCGCGAGCGGCTGCAGGCTCGGGTACCGAAGTTCATCGCCAACGGACTGGGCCATTGTGGCCGGCCCAGCCTGCCCGGCGACAACGCCTCCAAGAACTTCGATCGCTACTACGAGATGGGCCTCAAGATCCTGAAGCCCGAGGAAACCCAGGAGCGCTACCTTGAATTGACACGCAAGCGCCTCAAGGACGCCGGACTGGAATGGGTCGACGGCGTGGAGGCGGACTACGACATGCGCACCGGCTACGCCATGGACGATGCCGAACTCGATGCCCGGATGACCAGCCAGGCCTGAGGCACCACGATGCAGCACATCAAGACCGAGACCCGCGACGGCGTGGGTGTGATCACCCTGCACCGGCCCGATGCCCGCAACGCGCTGAACCGCGCGCTGGTGGCAGAGCTGGATGCGGCCCTTCGGGCGTTCGAGGCCGATGAAGGCGTTGGGGCTATCGTGATCACGGGTGGGGACCGCATCTTCAGCGCGGGCGCCGACATCAAGGAAATGACGGAGAAGCGGTTCGCCGACGCCTACCTGGAAGACTTCGTGACCCGGGACTGGCTCGCCATCGACAGCTGCCGCAAACCCGTGATCGCCGCCGTGGCCGGGTACGCCCTGGCCGGTGGTTGCGAATTTGCCCTGATGTGCGACATCGTGGTGGCGGATACCACCGCCCGGTTCGGACAGACCGAGATCCTGGTCGGCACCATACCGGGTGGCGGCGGCACCCAGCGCCTGGCCCGCTCCATCGGCAAGGCCAAAGCCATGGAGCTGTGCCTGAGCGGGCGGCACATCGATGCAGCCGAAGCCGAGCGCATCGGCATCGTGTCGCTTGTGGTCGAGGCCGGCACCCACATCGAGAAGGCGCTCGAGATCGGCCGGCGCATCGCTCAATGCTCCCGCCCCATCGTCTACATGATCAAGGAATCCATCCGGGCGGCCTTCGAGACGCCATTGCGCGAAGGCCTGCACCTGGAGCGCCGTCTGCTGCATGCCACGTTCGCACTCGAAGACCAGAAGGAAGCCATGCGCGCCTTCGCGGAAAAGCGCCAACCTGTCTTCCGCCATGCGTGAACCCGGCCGGCCTCTCCTGCACGTGCCGCGCGGGGGCACGCCGTTCCGCGTGCGCTTCGACCCCGCGACGGTGGCCGATCTGCGCCAGCGCCTGTCGAACCGCCTGCCGGCCCCACAGGCCAGCGGGACGGACTGGCGCAGCGGCCCGCCGGAAGACTACCTGGAGGCGTTTCTCGCCGAGTGGCGCGACGCCTACGACTTCCAGGCGGCGGAACACCGGTTGAACCGTTTCGCCCAGTACCTCGTGCCAGTCTCTCTGGCCGATGGGACGCCACTGGGCATACATGTGACCCTGGAGCCCGGCTCCAACCCCGGACGCCCCCCCTTGGTCATGACCCATGGCTGGCCCAGCCTGCCCTGCGAATTCCACGCCGTCATCGATCGCCTGGCCCATCCGGAACGGCACGGCGGCCTGGCCGAAGAAGGGGCGACGGTGATCCTGCTGTCCTTGCCCGGCTTCGGGTATTCATCGACGTCGCGTCCGATACACGCCCGCGAGATCGCCGAGGCATGGGTCCGCCTCCTGGAAGAGGCATTTGACTGCCCCCGTTTTTACGCGCATGGCGGGGACTGGGGCGCGGTCGTCGCGTCGTGGATCGCGGTCGACCAGCCCCGGCGCCTGCACGGGCTGCATCTGAGCATGCTGGGGTTGCGCCCCGCCCTGCCGGCCGACCAGCCACTGGATGACGACGAGAAGCGTTGGGTGAAGGACGTGCAGCGCCGCCTGGCGGCCGATGGCGGCTACCGCGAGCAGCAAGCCACGCGGCCCACGACGCTGGCCTATGGCCTGGCCGATTCGCCCGCCTTCGTGGCGGCCTGGCTGCTGGACAAGTACCACGGCTGGGGCGGAGCCGGAACCGACCACCCCCCCCTCATTCCCCGGGAACGGATGCTCGACCTGGCCACCCTCTACTGGGTCTCGGGCAGCCTCGCCACGGCGGGCTGGATATACCACGCGGACCGCGCCCAGCGACACGATCTGCTGCCCGGCCAGCGGTGCGAGGTGCCGACCGCCTGCGCTTTCTTCGGTGGCGGCTTCTTCCCGCCCCCGCCCACCCGCTGGGTGGAACGTGGTCACCTGCTGCGCCTGCGGCGCGACTTTCCCGATGGCGGGCATTTCCCCGCCTTGGTCGCTCCCGGCCAGTTGACCGATGCGCTCGCGGAGTGGCTCCGGCATCCGGATTTCCAAGGCCGGACGGAGGCGTGAGCATGCCGCAGCAGTCGGCACCGACCAGGCCGCGGCGCTATGCCGTTGTCGGCAGCGGCGCCGCCGGCTGCTACATGGCCGAGGCGCTCCTGCGGGGTACCCCCGAAGCACGGGTCGACGTCATCGAGCGGTTACCCACGCCATTCGGCCTGGTCCGGTACGGCGTCGCGCCGGACCACCAGGGCACCAAGGCGGTGACACGAACGCTCGGTCGCATCCTGGAAAACGAGCGGATCGGCTTCTATGGCGGCATAGATATCGGCAGGGACGTGCCGCTGGAAACGCTGCGCCGGCAGTATGACGCCACCGTGTTGGCCACCGGCCTGAACCGCGATCGCCGGCTGCAGGTCCCGGGAGAGGAGCTCGAGGGCGTCCTGGGCTCAGGCGCCCTGGCCTGCTGGTACAACGACCATCCGCTGGGTCAGGACTTTTCGCGGCAGGTGGCCCGTTCCCGGGACGTGCTCGTGATCGGCGCCGGCAATGTCAGCCTGGACGTCGCGCGGCTTCTCATGAAACAGGCCAATGGGTTCGCGAACTCGGACCTTTCTCCCGCTGTCCAGCAGGCACTGTGCCGGCATCCGGCGCGGCGCATCGTGATCGCGGTGCGTCGGGGTCCCGAACACGTGAAGTTCTCGCTGGCCGAATTGAAGGAGCTGGTGCGCGAGCAGCCCGGCCGGGTCCGGATCGATGCCCGAACCCACGCCGCCTGGACAGCCTCGGGCGCCGGGCACGCCACCGGGGGCGGCGCCGTGTTGCAGGCCCTGCTCTCGTTGCCCGTGGCGCAGGAGAGCCCGATCGATGTCCCGGGTGAGCCCACGGTCGAGTTCCGTTTCCAGGCGCAGCCGCTGGAGTTTTTGCCTGCCGACATGGCATCCGGACGCGTGGGAAGCGTGGTCATGACCCGCTCCTGCGGGGGCGCGACCGGGACCGAGACACTCCGGATCGATCTCGCCGTCAGCTGCATCGGCTACGAACAGACCAACCGCCTGCAGATGCCAGTCGTCGACGGGGTGATGAGGAACGAGGCCGGCCAGGTCGGCGACCGGCTCTACGTCGTTGGCTGGGCTGGTCGCGGCGCGAGCGGCTCCATAGGCCTGAACAGGACCGACTCCCACCGCATCGCGGCCCGGGTGCTGCGGGAACCCGCAGCCGCTGGCGACAGGCCCGGCATCGAACCCCTGCTGCGCGCGCAAGGGCTGAAGTGGGTGGATTACCCCGGTTGGAAACGCATCGACATGCTCGAGACGGAGCAGGCCCGCGAAGGGCGCTGCCGGCTCAAGTTGCGGCGGATCCCCGAACTGATGTCAGCGGCGGCTCAGCCAAGATGAGTGACATCCATGCCGGCGCCCCGAAGGCGGCATGGCCACCTTCGGCCATGCGCTCAGTCCCGCAGGCCGCCAAACCGGCTCCACAGCGCCTGGTTGGCGGGCCTCAAGGGCCCGTCAGACGTTTTCATCACCCGGTGCAGATAGGCCTCCGACCCGTCGAGCACCTGCTGGTACAAGGCCTTGCACAGGGCAAACGCAGCGTGCCCCGCCCAGGGGTGAGGCAACAGGCTGGAGGGCAGGTGGGGATCGCGAATGGCAATCACGCGATAGTCCAGTATGAGCAACGTGCGAATGACGAAGCAGGTTTCGTCGTCGAGCGATTCGCCATGACGCTCGATCACCTGGAGCAGCGGCCGGAAGCGGGCGAGGAACCCTTCGTACTTCTTTTCGATCTCGGAAAGGGTCCAGGCTTCCCTCACCATGCGGCGCACCAGGTCGGGGTCCTTGCCCGCCACGGTCTGGGCCGTCAGCATCTGCACCCGGTTGTCCAGCTTGAACTCGTCAAGGACGTGGCGGATGCGCTCCGCGTCGGCGGCGGGGACGATGAAGACGTGGGGGGACAGTTGACCGACACCCTCCCAGATCAAGGCCTGCCGCAGCTTCGTGTAGGCCTGCTTGGGCAGGTCTGCCATGGCCGTGAAAACGATCAGCCAGTCATTGGTCCATGCTTCGTTGGGAACACCGTAGACCGGCATGACGTAGTCGCGCAGGACGTCTTCGGACATCGTGTAGTAGCTGAGCTTCCCAACCCGGAAGTTCTTGAGCCAGCCCTCGTAGCCCAGGCGGAGTATCGATGTGCGGGCATGCGAAGCGCTGATATCGAACAGGGAAGCCGATTCCACCAGGCTGCCAAGCCAGATGAAGCCGCCGTGCGGAAGGATCAGATCGCCGAAAACGGTGCTGATGATCGCCTTGGGCGAAAAGCGATGGGACTCCTTCAGATGGGTGACCAGGCGGCGTATGGAGGGGTGTGTGGACATGACAACGGAGCCCTATCTGCTAATACATACATTGCATCAGAATTTTAACGTACGTAGCATAAACGAGGTTCCCGCACCAGGGCCTCGCGTCTTTCCGTTCATTCAACAGCAAGGAGACAAAGAAATGGTCGTGACACTTTCAGACATGCTGAGGAACGCCGCTCGGCGCTGGCCCGACGCACCGGCGTACGCGTATGTTTCCCGGACGCTCACCTGGGCCGAGGTCGACCGGCGCGTCGATGCCCTGGCTGCCGCGCTACAGGCACGCGGCGTAAAACCCGGCCAGGTGGTGGGGAGCCTGACACGCGACGGCCCGGTCATGGTCGAGCTCGTCTTCGCCGCCGCCCGGATCGGGGCGGTGCGCGTCGGCCTGAACTACCGGATGGCAGCCGGCGAGATCGGCACCATCCTCCAGCATTGCGCCTGCAGCCTCGTGTACGTGGAAGACGCCTATGCCAGTCTGGTGCCGGCACTGCCCGGTCTGCAAGTGCTGAGCGCGGGGGATGGTCAACAGGAGCTTGGCCAGTACGCGGATGACTTGCTACACCACGCAGGCGCACCGGTCGGTGAGGTCCGCCACGACATCGCCCAGTACTGCTACACGACCGGATCGACCGGCAGGCCCAAGGCCGCTGTCTGGACACACGAGGCCGTCGATTACGCGATAGCGCACAGCCTGATGGACTTCGGGTTCCGCCACGACGACGTCTGGCTGCACACCTTCCCGGGGGCGGGAACCCCCATCGTGCTGGCGATCTGGAACGTGCTCAAAGGATTCAAGACCGTCGTGATGCCAGGTTTCGAGCCGGCCCAGGCACTGGACCTGATGCAACAGCACGGCGTGACCCGCGTGCTGCTGGTGCCCACCATGCTGAACGCCTTGTGCGAGGAACAGAAGGCCAGGCCCCGACAGGTCGACAGCGTCCGCTGCATCACCTACGGATCAGCCCCCACACCACCCGCCCTGATAAGGCGGGCGGCCACCACCTTCTCCAATGCGGTGTTCGAGCAGGTCTACGGCGCGACGGAAGGCTGCGGTGGTTTCTTCGCCAAACTCAGCGCCGAAGACCATGCCAAGGCGCTCCTGGGCAGCGAGAAGATGCTCGAGTCGTGCGGCATGGCCACTCCGCACGCGATCATCCGTGTCCTGCGAGACGACGGCACCCCATGCGATACCGATGAAGTCGGCGAGATCTCGGTGCAGGGGGGGTTCATCATGCAGGGGTACCTGAACGAGCCCGAGCTGTCCGCCAACGCGCTGCGCCACAACGCCTACATGACCGGTGACATGGGACGCATGGACGAAAAAGGCTACATCTACCTGGTTGACCGCAAGCAGTTCATGATCATCACCGGGGGCTACAACGTCTACCCCATCGAGGTGGAAAACACCGTGGCGGCCCACCCCGACATCCTGGAAGTCTGCGTTTTCGGCGTTCCAGACCCCCACTGGGGCGAGATCGTGCACGCAGCCATCGTCCAGCGGCCGGGTACGGACCTTACCCAGGAGCAGGTACTTGCCTGGAGCCGGGACCGCCTCGCCAAGTTCAAGATACCGAAGTCCATCGAGTTCCGTGACGCCCTGTTGCGCGGCGCCACGGGCAAGATACAGAAGCGGGCCGAGAGGGACCGCTACCTCAACCAGCTGGCTTCAGTCTGACCGCCAACGTTTCTCCGGATGCCATGAACGCCTCCACGGCATCCTCGAAACGGTCCCTCAGCCGCGTGTAAGCCTCCACCAGATCAGGCCCCGCCCCGCCTTCGGCGATCGATGCGTGGGCCTGATCGCAGGCCTCCATCATCCGGTCGAGCTCGCGCCGCTGGCGCACACGCTCCAGCGCCAGAGCCTGCTTCGAGGGATCAAGCCGGCTCAGGGACACACCGGCCAATGCCGGGTCGATGCCGGGTGCCAGCAGGCGCCACTCGTGCTCCAGATCGCCCCCCTCGTCGGCGCGCGATGCATCGACATACCCGAACCGCCTGAGCGCCTGACGGCGCCCCGCTTCGTTGAACAGTGGAAGGTTGGTGTTCATGCTCTCTCCTAAGTAAAACAAATGTGACAACCAAAGTTTTAAACAATGTACTACATTGACACCAGACTGACAAACACGAAAGGAGACCCGATGTCCGATGAAATCGTGATCCAGAACGAGAGCGGCGTGATGGAAATCCGCCTGAACCGGCCCGAAAAGATGAACGCGGTGACGCCGGGCATGGTCACCCGTCTCGGTGCCGCCATCGAGGCCGCCCGCAAGGACGCGGCGGTGCGCTGCCTCTTCATCAGTGCCACCGGCAAGGCATTCTGTAGCGGTCGCGACCTGGCCTCCGCCAAACCGGGGGAAAGCGCCGCGGCCATACTGGCCGACGAGATGAACCCCGTCATCTCGGCCCTGCACCAGCTGGAGAAGCCGACGCTGGCTGCCGTTCAGGGAGCCGCCATGGGGTTCGGCCTGGGTCTCGCCTTGGCGTGCGATGTCGTCTACGGATCACCGTCGGCGCGCTTCGGCATTCCATTCGCCAGGCTGGGAGCGGCGCTAGACAGCGGCGGGCACTGGTTCCTGAGCCGCCGGCTTGCACCAGGCAAGGTGCTCGAGATGATCTATTCGGCGGAAAGCCTCGGTGGCGAGGCTGCGGCAGCGGTCGGCCTCGTCGAACGCTGCTGGCCCGACCAGGAGCTCTATGCGCGGGCACGGCTGTTCGCGCAAGCTTGCGCGAACGGCCCGGCAACCGCCTTCGCCCGACAGAAGGCGCTGTTGCTCGAATCGCAAGGCTGGCCACTGGAGCAGGTGCTGTCCGCGGAAGCCTCACTCCAGGGAGAGCTTGCCCTGACCACCGACTACGCAGAAGGCATCACGGCCTTCCAGGAGCGCCGCGCGCCAGTCTTCCGCTCTGCCTGAAACGCCTCACAGGTCTTCATTTTTAATACAAAACTAAAATCAAAACAATTGATGATGTATCAATCATGTGTTAACCTGAAACGGTCGATTCTGGTCGTTTCGGATGACCTTCGATTGATGGAAGATTGCCTACAGCCAGTCGGCCAAGTGGGCTCGGGTTTGACAGTTCAATCCAATCAGGAGACAAAATTGAAAAAACTATCCTCACTTTTTGTATCAGGATCGATGCTGATGGCACTGACCCTGTCGTCAGCCATCGCTGCGGACCCGATCCGCATCGGAGCGATCATCTCCAAGACGGGCCCGGCCTCCTTCCTGGGAGAACCACAGGACATCACGCTGCGGCACTACGTCAAGAAGATCAATGAAGGTGGCGGTGTGCTGGGTCGCCCTATCGAGCTGACCATCTACGACGACGCCACCGATGCGAACACCGCACGGACCTTCGCGTCCCGCCTGGTGAATTCGAACAAGGTGGTCGCGGTGCTGGGCACCAGCACCACCGGCATCACCCTGGCCGTAGCGCCCGTATTCGAAGACGCCAGCATCCCGATGGTCTCGATGGCGGCTGGCATCGAGATCGTCGAGCCCACGCGGCCATACGTGTTCAAAACCCCGCCCACAGACCGCATGGTGTGCCTCAAGAAGATCGCTGACATCAAGGCACGCGGGTTCAAGCGCCTGGCGATGATCAACGGAACAGACGGCGCCGGGAAGACGCTGCGCACGGAGTGCACAGCGGCGGCGAAGGCCGCAGGCCTCGAAATCGTGGCGGACGAAACCTTCAACCCCACCGATGGCGACATGACGCCACAGCTGACCAAGATCAAGAATCGGCCTGGCGTCGACGCACTGCTCGTCGGAGGCTTCGGCCAGGCTCTGGCCCTGGTCACCCGCAACTACGGCCAGCTGGGCATGACGGTGCCGCTCTACCACGCACATGGCGCGGCCTCCAAGGCGTTCATCAAGCTCGCGGGCAATGCGTCCGAAGGGGTGCGGCTGGTGGCCCCGCTGTTGGTGGTGGGTGCCCAACTGCCCGAGTCCGATCCCACCCGAAAAGTGGTGATGGAGTACGACAAGACCATGCGCGAGGTCACGGGCTCCGAGGCATCGACTTTCGGCGGCTACTCCTATGACGCGTTGATGCTGGTCGTCAACGCCATCGAGCGGGCGAAGTCCACCGACCCGAAGGCGATACGCGACGCGCTCGAGGCCACCAATGGTTTCGTCGGCGTGACCGGCGTCTTCAAGATGAGCAAGACCGATCACCTCGGCATCGACGAGCGCTCGCTCTACATGGTGGACATCAAGAGCGGTGGCTGGTCGGTCAAGCCTTGAACATGAAACCGAACAGGACCACCCGGGAGGCGCGCGGTGTCTGAGCTGCTCCAATTCCTGATCTCCGGCATCACGGTGGGCGCCATCTACAGCGTGGTCGCACTGGGGTTCACGATGATCTACAACGCATCCGGCGTCGTGAACTTCGCGCAAGGCGAGTTCGTGATGCTGGGCGCGATGCTTTCGGTGGCCGGCATGGCCTTCGGCCTGCCCATGGTCGTTGCCGTCGTTCTGGCCATCCTGGCTTCGGCGCTCCTGTCGGTGGCCCTGTACGACCTGGCGATCCGGCCGGCGCGCGGCGCCCCCATGTTCGCGCTGGTCATCATCACCATTGGCGCTTCCATCCTGATCCGCGGCATCGCCAAGATATTCTTCGGCACGTCGCCCAAGGATCTACCAACCCTAGCGGGCGACACGCCGATACGGCTGGGTGGCGCCGTGCTGCAGACCCAGAGCCTAGTGGTGGTCTCCAGCGCCGTTCTGATGTTCGCCGGACTGCACGTGCTCATGACCCGAACCCTGGTCGGCCGTGCCGTGGTTGCCACCGCAACCAACCGCATGGCCGCCCAGCTCGCGGGCATCAATGTCGAACTCACCATACGGCTGAGCTTCGCCCTGTCGGCCGCCATTGGTGCGTTGTCCGGCGTGCTCATCGCCCCCATCACGCTGGCCAGCTATGACATGGGAACCATGCTGGCGCTCAAGGGCTTCGCAGCGGCCATCCTCGGCGGCATGGGAAACCCGCTGGGCGCCGTCGTGGGCGGTGTGTTCGTCGGGCTGTTCGAGGCCTTGTCGTCGGGCTACCTGTCTTCGCAGTACAAGGACGCGACCGCTTTCATGATCATTGTTCTCGTCCTGCTGCTCCGGCCCAGCGGGTTGTTCGGAAAGTCGACGTATGAGCGTGTCTGACAGGGTTCATCCCATCTTTCGCCGACACGCGCAGGCCCTCGGCCTCGGGGCCCTGCTCTGCCTGCTGGCCTTCATGCCGGGGACGGACTTCCATTTCCGGGTGCTCGCCATGGTCTGCGTCTTCGCGCTGGCCGCCGTCGGGCTGAATGTCCTCATGGGACACGCAGGGGTGGTCAGTCTGGGCCACGCCGGCTTCTTCGCCATCGGCGCCTATGCGGTTGCGATCGGCCCAGCCAGGCTAGGCCTGTCGTCCTGGAGCAGCCTGGCGATCGGCGTGGCACTTGCGGCCGCCATCGCCTTTGTCATCGGAAGGCCAATACTGCGGCTGAAAGGCCACTACCTGGCGGCTGCCACGCTGGGCTTCGGCATCCTGCTGTTCATGGTGCTGACCAACGAAGTGGCCTGGACCGGCGGACCTGACGGCATGCCTGTCAAGCGGCTGCAAATCGGCGACCTGCGCGTGGTAGGCCCCAAGGTCTGGTACGCGACGGCGGCGGTGCTGCTGGTGGTCGGGGTCTGGCTCGCGGCGAACCTGGAGCGCAGCCCCACAGGGCGCGCGCTGCGGGCCATACATGGCAGCGAGGTGGCGGCATCCGTCAATGGCGTCGACGTGGCCCGCTACAAACTGGTCGCCTTCGTCGTATCGGCCATCTACGCCGCCATCGCGGGGGCCATGCTGGCGCTGATGGATGGCCACGTGACGCCGAATGTGTGCAATTTCCTGCTGTCGCTGCAGTTGGTCACCATGGTCGTTCTGGGCGGCATCGGTTCCATCCTGGGTGCGGTGGTCGGCGCTGCGGTGCTGCTGTTGCTGCCCCAGTTCCTGACGGTGCTGCACGATTATGAGCATGCCTTCCTGGGCCTGATCCTGATCCTCTGCATGATTTTTCTTCGCGCAGGCATCGTGCCCACCCTGGCCGCGCTGTGCCGCAGGAGCTGAACATGCTCGAAGCAGAAAACCTGGGCATCGAGTTCGGCGGCCTGCGCGCGCTCGACGGGGTCTCGTTCCGTTCGCAGCGCGGCCGCATACTGTCCATTATCGGTCCGAACGGAGCCGGAAAAACAACCCTTTTCAACCTGATCTCGGGTCTCTACCGGCCCCAGACCGGCAAGGTCACGCTGGATGGACAGGACGTCACCGGCATGAACGCGCACCAGCTGGCCCGACTGGGTCTCTCGCGCACGTTCCAGAACCTGCAGGTCTTCTTCCAGATGACCGCATTGGAGAACGTCATGGTGGGCCGGCATGTGCACGAGCGCGGCGGCGTGGTCGCTCACATGCTGGGCCTGCCCGCCATAGGTCGGCAGAACGCCACGAGCGAACGGATCGGGCGTGAACTCCTGGCTCGCCTGGGGTTGAGCGACTACGCCGCCACGCCAGCGGGTTCCATGCCCTACGGCGCACTCAAACGGCTGGAGATCGCACGCGCCCTGGCCCTGGAACCCCAGGTGCTCCTGCTGGACGAGCCGGCCGCCGGCTGCAACCCCAGCGAGACGGTGGAACTCGACGGCATCATCCGGAGCATCGCGCAGGACGGGGTGTCGATCGTCCTGGTCGAGCACGACATCCGCCTGGTGATGAACCTGTCGGACGAGATCGTCGTCCTCAACTACGGCCGCAAGCTCGCCCAGGGCAGACCGGCCGAGATTCAGGCCAACCCCCAGGTCGTTGAAGCCTACCTGGGCGCGGAAACCACGAAGGAGGACGACCATGCTCGCTGTGCGTGACCTGCGCTCCCGATATGGGCGCATCGAAGCCTTGCACGGGGTTTCGCTGGACGTCGCGCGCGGCGAGATGGTGGTCGTCATCGGAGCCAACGGCGCGGGCAAGACGACCTTGTTGCGCGCGATCTCGGGCGTCCAGCCGATCACGGCCGGCACGGTCGTCTTCGAGGGCCGGCGCATGGACACCTGCGCTCCGCACCGGGTGGTGGCACATGGGGTGGCCCAGGTACCCGAAGGCAGGCAGATCTTCGGCCCACTGTCGGTGGCCGACAACCTGCGCCTGGGCGCGTGGTCCCGGCGGGCTGACGGCCGCTCCAACGACAAGGTGCTGGGTTGGGTGTACGACGCATTTCCCGTGCTGCACGAGATGCGGCAACGCCCCGCCGGCAGCCTGTCGGGCGGGCAGCAGCAGATGCTGGCCATCGGGCGGGCGCTCATGTCGTCCCCGAGCCTGCTGCTGCTGGACGAACCCAGCATGGGATTGGCACCGCTCATCGTCCGGCAGATTTTCGATACCCTGGCACAGCTCAGGCGCAACGGCCTGACGATCCTCCTGGTCGAGCAGAACGCCAACGCGGCACTTGCCCTGGCGGACAGGGCGTATGTGATGGAAACCGGCAAGGTGACCCTGGACGGTCCAGCCAGCGTGATCGCCGCCGATCCGCGGGTCCGTGACGCCTATCTGGGACACCGCTCCGCTGCACAGGAACACTGACATGCAGGAATCGACAAACTCTCGCGGCGTGGCCTGGATCACGGGCGGCGGCTCCGGCATCGGCCGGGCGGCGGCATGGGCTCTCGGCGCGGCGGGATTCCATGTGGTGGTATCCGGGCGGCGGCAGGCAGAGCTCGACGAGACCGTGCGGCAACTTCACGCCCAGCAACTGGCCGCGTCAGCCCTGGCCCTGGATGTCGGTAACGGTGAGGCCGTTCACGCGGCAGCGCGACGCATCGAAGCCGAGCAGGGCCCGGTCAGTCTGCTGGTCTGCGCCGCGGGGCTCAATGTCCCGGACCGCTCGTGGGCGGACGTCCGGCTGCAGGACTTCCGCCGCATTGCGAGCGTGAACCTGGACGGCGTGGTGCACACCGTCCATGCGGTACTGCCTGCCATGCGCTCGCGCGGCACCGGCACCGTGATCGTGATTTCGTCGTGGGCCGGTCGCGAATTCCTGCCCGTCGCGGGCATGGCTTACGGCGCGACCAAAGCAGCGCTGTCACCACTGGTCGAATCGATCAACTGCGAGGAAGGGCGTCATGGCATCCGCGCAAGCCTGATCATGCCGGGCGAGGTCGCCACCCCGATGCTCATGACAAGACCCCGACCGCCATCGGCGCAGGACTTCGAACGCATGCTGCAACCCGAAGACCTCGGGAGCCTGATCCGCTTCATCGCCACCGCCCCGCCCAGGATGTGTGTGGGCGAGGTACTGATCGGACCGACCTGGAACCGCATCTACATCGGGGCCGACGACATGCGGGTGACGCGTCCATCCCCCCCCTAGGGAGTCGACGGCGGCCCCCCCAGGCGCGCGCGCAGTCCCGCGAAGCCAGCTTCAAACACCTGGGCCGCACGCTCGCGCATCGCGTCGGGCTCGTCGGTGCCGAAGTCGGCCGTCCATTCCAGCTCGCAGGCCCCGCCCGGGTCGTGACCGCTCGGGCTGACCCGCATGCGGGCGCGGTAGTCGCGCAGGCCCATGGGGCTGGGTTGCGGACCATCCACGATGCGGTACTGCAGCACCCGGTCGTCGTCCGACAAACCACTGAGCCGGTGCACCCACACGCCGCCCGCACCAAAGTCCAGCACCCGGCGGCAACCCACGCGGTCGGCCGGCCCGTCTTCGATGCGGGAGCTGAGCACGCTGGCGTTCCAGGCCGGCATGGCATCGAAATCGCGCACCAGAGCCCACACCCGGTCGGCCGTGGCCGCCAGCGGGGTGCGCGCGGTCACGCTGACCTCATGACTTTCGCGTCTTTGCATATCACTTCAGGATTCGTTATTTGTCTTAACATTCCGGGCATGCTACCGGCGCCCGCTGGTGCCGATTGTCCACACACCCTACCAACGGAATCCCCATGAAAACGCTCATGCAACGCCTGACCCTCGGCCTGGTTGGCGCCGCCTCGCTGACGCTGGCGGCCCACGCCGCCGAACTGCGTTTCAACAACCCGCTGCCTGAAACCCGCCCCGAAACCAAGGAACTGACCAAGTTTGCCGAGGACGTGGGCAAGAACAGCGGTGGCGCCCTGAAACCAAGGAACTGACCAAGTTTGCCGAGGACGTGGGCAAGAACAGCGGTGGCGCCGTCACCATCAAGCTGCACAACGGCGGTTCGCTGGGCATCAAGGACGCCGACGTGCTGCAGGTGCTGCCGCGCGGCGCGGTGGACATGAGCCTGATCTGGGCCAACTACGTCTCGCGCGATGCGCCCGCGCTGGGCACGCTGCTGGTGCAGGGTGCCATCGGCTCGGTGGACGAGCTCAAGAGCGCGCTGCCGGTGCTGCGCCAGATCCAGGACGCCGAGTTCAAGGAATGGGGTATCACCGCCGTGGGCTACCTGGCCATCCCCATGCTGGAAGCCTCCATCTTCTGCCGCGACACGCCGGTGAAGACGCTGGCCGACCTCAAGAGCAAGAAACTGCGCGTGTGGGCCAAGGAACAGGTGGCCGCCTTCCGCCGCCTGGGCGTGGCCGCGCAGATCATCGGCCAGGCCGACATGTACGTGGCGCTCAAGACCGGCGTGGTGGACTGCGCGGTCTACCCGGCGCTGTACGCCCACACGGTGAACATGCACGAAGTGGCCAAGTACGGTGCCTTCCTGTACCCCATGCCGTCGGCGCCCTACGCGCTGGGCATTGCCACCACCAAATGGAACGCCCTGCCCGCCGCCCAGCGCCAGGCCATCACCAAGGCGGCTGACGACACCTGGACCCGCACCAACGAATACGCCAGCGACCACCAGCGCGAGCTGGCCGCCCGCGAGGAGCTGAAGAAAAAAGGCCTGAACTGGCTGGGTGACTTCCCCGAGGCGGACCGCAAGCAGTTCCTGGACGCGATGTCGCAGACCTGGGCCGAGCTGGCCAAGGAAGCCGGCGGCAAGGCCCCGGCCAACCGCGAGGCCGTGCTCAAAGCCATGGGGCGCTGAGCGCATGCGCGGACTCGTCTCCAGGCTGGAAAACCTGCTGGGCCTCTTGGCCCGGCTTTTTTTTGGGGCGTCGGGCCTGGCCCTGGCCGCCATCGTCGGCATCATCGTGGCCAGCGTGGTGATGCGCCGGGTGGTGGGCTCGCCGCTCTACTACACCGAAGAGCTGGTGGGCCTGCTGCTGTGTGCCTCGCTGTTCCTGGCGCTGCCCATGGTGACGGTGAAAGCCCAGCACGTGCGCGTGACCTTTCTGGCCAGCGCTCTCAGCTCTCGCGGGCGGGCAGTACTGGCGGTGTTCGCCAGCGCGGTCACGCTGGCCTTCTGCGCCTGGTACCTGATCGAGGCGCTGCCGTGGCTGGAATTCGCCTTCAAACGCAACATCCGCACCGAAGCGGCCAGCCTGCGCCTGGCGCCCTGGATGGCGGTGCCGCCGGTGTCGGTGGCGCTGTGTGCGTTGCTGGTGCTGGTGCGCACGGCTTCGGGCAGCGAACGCTCGGCCCTCGACAACCCCACAGCGACCGAGTGACCCGATGTTCCTGACCGCTTTTTCCTCGCTGCTGGTCGTCACCGCAGCCTCGGGCGCCGCACTGGGTGCCGCACTGGGCCTCACCGGCTTCGTGCTGCTGCACTTCTTTGCCAACGGCGCCACCTCGCTGGCCGTCAACGCCATCTGGAACGTCTTCAACTCGTTCACGCTCAGCGCCATCCCGCTGTTCATCCTGCTGGGCGAGATCCTGCTGCACAGCGGCATCAGCCAGCGCGCCTACACCGCCTTCAAGCCCGCGTTCGCACGGGTGCCCGGCGGCCTGCTGCACACCAACATCGCGGTCTGCGCGCTGTTTGGCGCGGTCAGCGGCTCCAGCATGTCCACCGCCGCCGCCGTGGGCTCGGTGGCCTACCCCGAAATGGCCAAACGCGGCTACGACAAGGCCACGGTGGTGGGCAGCCTGGCGGGCGGCGGCACGCTGGGCCTGCTGATACCGCCCAGCCTGTCGTTCCTGATCTACGGCGCGCTCACCGACACCTCCATCGGCAAGTTGTTCATCTCGGGCATCGTGCCCGGCATCCTGGTGACGCTGATGTTCATGGCCTACATCCTGGTGCTGTGCCTGCGCAACCCGTCGCTGTACCCGCACGAGCAGGAACGCACGCCCTGGCGTGACATCCTGATCGGCAGCCTGCGCATCTGGCCGGTCATCCTGCTGATCCTGGCCATCATGGGCAGCATCATCTTCGGTTACGCCACGCCCACCGAATCGGCCGGCGTGGGCGTGGTGGTGGCCATGGTGATCGCCTTCGTCTGGGGCGACCTGACGCCGCGCAAGCTGGTGGAGAGCGTGATGCGCTCGGCGCTGGTGTTTTCGTCCATCGGCTTCGTGGTGCTGGGCGCCACGGTGCTGGCGCAGTCGGCCAGCGTGCTGGGCGTGCCGCAGGCGCTGCTCGAATCGACGCTGGCCGGTGGCCTGGGCAAGTACGAGGTGCTGTTCATCGTCGTCATCGCCTATCTGGTGCTGGGCTGCTTCTTCGACGGCCTGTCGCTGATGGTGATGACGCTGCCGGTGGTGTTCCCGCTGATGACGCAGCTGGGCTTCGACCCGATCTGGCTGGGCGTGGTGATCACCATACTGATAGAGATCGGGCAGCTGACACCGCCGGTGGGGCTGAACCTCTCGGTGCTGACGGTGATGACCAACGGCGAGATCAGCCTGGGCCGCGCGGCCATCGCGTCCACCCCGTACTGGCTGATGCTGCTGCTCGCCATCCTGATCCTCACGTTCTTCCCGGCCATTGCCACCTTCCTGCCCGATCTGCTGATGTGACGGAGCCCCCATGCAGGTGAAACTCAAACCCAAGACCTACGGCCCGCTGCGGGTAAACCTCCCGGCGAATGGCGCGCCCCGCTTTACCAGCGAGGCCGGCTTCCAGGGCGCCGGCGCACTGTCGCCCCAGGCCGACGGACTGTCGCCGTCGGACCTGCTGCTGGCCTCGCTCGGCACCTGCATCACCATTTCCATGCGAATGGCGGCGCAGCAGATGGGTCTGGCGCTGGGCGAGCTGCACGCCGTGGCCAGCGCCGACAAGGCCACCGACCTGCCACACCGCTTTGCCCGCCTGACGGTGGAGGTGCACGCCCCCGACGCGCTGGACGACGCCGTGGCGCAGGAGCTGGTACAGCGCACCAAGGCACTGTGCACCGTGAGCAACACGCTGGGTGCCGAGGTGGTGCTGAACCTCAGAACAGGGGCATCTGCCCCGGCTGCCCCGGTGGCCTGAACCGCGACAGGTCCAGCCGCTCGCGCTGGCGGTTGAAACCCAGGCGGCGGCAGGCCTTCTCAAAGCGCTGGCGTATCAGGTCAGCCCACAGGCCGCTGCCCTTCATGCGGCTGGCAAAGTCGGCGTCGTAGTCCTTGCCGCCGCGCATGTCGTGTATGCGAGCCATCACGCGTTCGGCCCGCAGCGGGTGATGGGCCAACAACCATTCCTTGAACAGCGGCGCCACCTCCCAGGGCAGGCGTATCACCTGGTAGAAGGCCGTGCGCGCGCCGGCTTCCCAGGCCGCCTCCAGCACCTGCTCCATGTCCTCGTTGATGAACGGGATCTGCGGCGACACGCTCACGCCCACCGGCACACCGGCCTCGGCCAGGGTGCG
>VFQP010001910.1_pt1 | contig 25153 bp, 33 predicted proteins | sample 3512351 | NCBI WGS metagenome assembly VFQP01 (sample SAMN10412372, study PRJNA504923) | tailings metagenome | isolation source: Relicate 1 Philex TSF1 revegetated site | place: Philippines: Tuba, Benguet | collected 2017-08-29
TCAGACGACGATACAGACGACGAGGACGAGGAGGAGGACGAGGAGGATGAAGATGATGAAGATGATGATGATGAGGAGGACGAGCCGACCACGTCCAGCGCTGGGGGCAAGCAGCAAGACATGCTGATTGGCGCGCACCCACCCAGCGCGGCGCGGAGACGCTGGCTCACCACAGACAGCTCCGACGCCGCGCAGGCGAGCCAGGTGGCCCTGGGGGGTCACGTCACGCAGCAGGCCACTCGCGCCACACCCGCCAGCTCACCAATGCTGCCATGCTCGCCTGCGCGCAGGACCCTCCCGCCCAAGAGGCGCAGGGCAGCCACCCCATTGACAGCATCTCGGCGGGCGTGACCAGGCTGGCCCTGGACACGAGCAACAGCCACTTGTCCGCGGAGCAGCGGCGGCGCATCCGGCAGGACCTGGCGCGCAGCGTGGCGGAGCTAAAGGCCGCTCAGACCGCCCTGGCAGACGATCCTTTGCTGGGCGCGTGACGACGGCTCGTGCTGGTGGTTGCACGAACGACAAGGCGAACAGCAGGGCGGAGGAAGGCTGCCTAAAAGTCGTCCAAAAGCTTGTGCACCTTGCTCCGCGTGACGTGCGTGTTGAGGCCCCGCTGCTTGAAGACGGCGCCGCCAAACGTCTTGGTGAAGGCGCCCGTGCTCCCGGCGTACGTGTCGGGCAGGTCCAGCTGGGTGGGCGCCCGCTTGCCGTACTCGCTGGCGGTGGTCTCGTACACTGGGTGCTGCCTCTTGGGGTTGTGCCTGCGGGACGTTCAACGGGAGTGTGGCGGCCGCGCGTGTGCTGCGTGCCCACGCACTGAGTCCAGGGACGACGCTGCAACGAGGGACACAACGAGAGCGCGCACCTGCGGAGGCTGGCGTCCGCCATGTGCGCTGGGAGGGGCCGTGGGCCGAACCTGACCGTCGTTGCCTGGGAGGGCTGCTGCGCCTCCGCCAGCCTCTCCTCTGCGTTCACGTCAAACTTGAGCCAAAGGGCCTTGGACACGGGCACCGACTCGAGCAGCTTGACGACTTCCTCGTAGCCGTGGCTGGTGGCGCCAGTCTCCTGGGCGGACGCCGTCACGACCGCCAGCGCCTGGGCTGCAGGGCCGCGGTTGTGCGCGGCCTCCGCCTCTGCCTGCGCGCGCGGTGGCAGTGAGGGGTGGCACGCGCCAGCAAGGTGCTCAGTCTCTGACACGCGCGTCGTGCGCCCCCACTGGCCGCTTTCAGGGTTGTGCTGCAGCGCAGGTGGGGCCAGCAGCTGCCCCCACCGCCGACTGCACGCCTCCCTCACCAGCCAGTAGTCGACAAAGAGAGAAGTGTAGAGGAGCCCGTACGCTGTGCTGCAGTCGACGAACAAGTCGATGGGCAGGCTGTGGACTGGCGCCGCCTTGGCGGCGGCCAGCAGCTTGCTGAAGAGCGCCGGCAGCTGCTTGATGGCGGGCAGCGCGCTGCTCTCGTGCGCCGCCGCAGGCACGTGCGACAGCGCCGCGGGGGTCAGCACCGCAATGGGCGCCGCCGCCGTGGTGGAGACGCCGTCTGCGGCGCCCTGGGGCCGCAGGTCCAGCGCTTCGACGCGGGGGTTGGCGGCGGAGGAGCCACCCGCCAGCCGCAGCTCGCTGTGCGGCTCGAGGCTGTAGCCGGGCGGCAGCACGCAGCCCACGAGCGTGTCCTTGCCCCGGATGATGGTGTGCTCCACGATGCGCTGCAGGGGGATGTCCAGGCCGTAAAAGTACGACGCGCTGCGCCGCATGTTGGGCGAAGGCATTGCGCGTGCACGTCGTCAGCGCGTCAGGCACCTCAGGCGTGTCCCCCAAGAGAACAAGCAACCGTGTGCTCACCTGGCCACGACCACGTAGCTGTCCTGCAGGCTGGGCACCTCGCCCAGGGCGAACTCGAGCTCCTGCAGCGGGGCGGCCTGCCCCGACCACGCCCGGTGCTCGAGCAGGTTGGCGGCCGGGAAGCCGCCCAGGGACGCCGCGCGGTCCGCCGCCCACTGCTGGTAGCTGCTGTGCGTGGCCGGGCTGGTGACGATGAACACCTTGTCGTGCAGCGGCAGCAGGCGCGCGGTGTGCTGCAGCGCCTGGATCCAGTAGTTCACCAGCGGCTGGCCCCCCACCGAGCTCAGGCCAGGAGCGATGCCTGCAGGACCACGAAGGGCAAGGTGGACGTGCTGCCTTTCTTGTGAGCAGATGCGAGCGTGCTGCGAATTGCGGACCGGCCGTACCCCGATGTCGCGGCGCTTCGAGCACGCCCTCCCGCGCACCTTGCGACCCAGGCGTGGTGTCCAGAAGGACCAGCTTGACCTGCACGTGAGACGGCGCGTCGTGTTCGGTTCAGTCGCGTCGCGCGCGGTGCTCGGCCATGCATCATGGAAGCAGCTGCTCGAAGGGCGTCAGACTCTTCACACCTGCTGCGGCATCCTTGCACGATGAATGCTGCGATCCAAGCAAGCTGTCGAGCACTCGCTTCCGCGTGCTCGCTGCGGTCTGCATGTGCACCGGGCTTGGGCGCCTGAGGGCGCTGAGAGCCCCTGTGTTGCGCAGGCGCTGTGCGTGTTGGGGACAGCACCAGCCACGCACCAGCATGTGAGGAGCAGCGGCGGCATGAGGAGGCGGGCCGTGGCGGATGGCGTGCTGAGCGGGGACGAGTGCCGCGAGCTGATCTTCGTCCAGCGCGCGCTGGCAGTCATGGGCTACCGGCCTCACGTCTGCAGCCTCACGCTGCACGAGCTTCTGCACGCGCAGCCGGCTCTGCTGGTACCCTTGGTGCGGGCACGCCACAAGGTGTGGATGGCTGTGGAGGAGCAGCTGGGCGTGGACGCGCTGGGCGGCGGCGCGCAGCAGGGCCTGTTCGTCGAGACCACGTCACTCATCGCGTGGGAGCCCGGCGCGAGCCTGGGCTGGCACACCGACGACAACCAGCCGTACCTCCGCGCGCGCCACGTGTCTGCGGTGCTCTACCTCAACGACGGCGGCGGCGCCGACTTTAGCGGCGGAGACTTCATGTTTCGTGACAAGGGCGTGATCGTCCCGGCCACGGGGAAGCTGGTGTCCTTCCTGGCCACCGAGGAGCACTGCGTGGCGCCCGTGCTGAGCGGCGAGCGGCACGCGCTCACCATGTGGTTCACCCGCGACCTGGCGGCCTGCGAGGACGCAAAGGTGCTGCGGCAGTTGCCTGACCTGGCCGCGCCAGGCAGGGCAGAGCCGGCTGGCCTGCCGGACACCATGTACCTGCTCGCTGGCGGTGACGCCGCACAGCCCGGCGATGCGGGGGCGGCGGGGGCAGGGCAAGGGCCGGCGGAGCAGCGCGACGTCCGGCTGCTGCGGCTGCGGCGGTGGGGGCTGCCCTCGGAGGAGCTGCGCAAGCTGTCATCGTGGCGCGGCAGTCCCCATGTGACAGCGCCCTCTGCCACTGGCCACGCGGGGCTCCCCGCGGCCCGCGCGGCGCTGACGCCGACCAGCCAGGCCTGGGTCGCCTCGTCCACGTCCTGGGGCCGGGGCGTCGCTGCGGCGTGCCTGCGCGGCGCCTTTGCGCTGTGGATGCAGCAGGGCGATGGTGATGAGGCGGACTTGCAGCAGCGCTGCGACGCCTGGCGCGCCCAGCAGGCACGGCGGCTCGATCGGATGGTGGCGGACTCGGTGGCCTGCGGGTTCCTGCTGCTTGAGGACGAGGAGGAAGGATAGATGGCTGCATGGGCCGGGTTGATGTGCCCTCAATGTTGTACAAGTGTGCGGCAGGACAACTCCACCACTTTTTGCGCATCCACTCGCCAGTCAGCAGAGCAGAGCAGGATGTCGGGTGCTTCTCGCCAGCTCGCCCAGTGGGCCCTGAACGCCTCGCGCAGCTTCGCTGCCTCCGCTGCGGCCGGCCCCGAGCGCAAGGTGGCCGTGCTGGGCGCCGCTGGCGGCATCGGCCAGCCGCTCTCGCTGCTGCTCAAGGTGCGGCAATCATCGTCGTGGGCGTCGCCTGCCTGAGGGCGCCCCACCGTTGGGGATGAGGCCTCGAGCTGGAGGAGGATCGTCGTTGGATCCGCGCCTCTGTGGCCTGCGCCACGCGCGCAGCTCAACCCCCAAGTGTCCCAGCTGTCCCTCTACGATATCGCTGGCACGCCTGGCGTGGGCGCGGACGTGAGCCATGTCAACACCAAGGCGCAGGTCAAGGTGCGCGCTCGAGCGGGGAGAGGGAAGGGTCACGCCACCCGACAACGTGGCGGGAGGCGATGGCGCCACCACCACGACGCTTGCCTTGATTGCCTGCGCACGCACGCTGGCTCGCAGGGCTACGACCAGGCGGGCCTCGCTGAGGCCGTGCGCGGGGCCGACCTGGTGATCATTCCCGCTGGCGTGCCCCGCAAGCCGGGCATGACGCGCGACGACCTCTTCAAGGTGAGCGGGGGGCACGCTGAAGATGCCGCTAGTGCAGCAGTGGCCCTCGCAGCGCCCCTCGACAGCGACGCGCTTGGCGCTCTTCTCGAAGGGCACCTACCCGGAGCTCGCGCCGCTGCCGAGCGAGCGCAAGCACGCGATGAAAAGGTGCTGCGGTGCACGGTGCTGCTGGGCCGCAGATCAACGCCGGCATCGTCAAGGGGCTGGTGGAGGCCATCGGCAAGCACGCTCCTGGCGTGAGTCCCAGCAGAGAGGAGCACGCTGAGCAGAGGATGCAGGCGGGGGAGCAGCACCTGCGTCTCAACCAGCAGCAAACGGGACTCACTGGGTTGGAGCGGGGCGCCCTGGCGCTCTCTCACACGCCGGCCGATGCGCGCTCGTACGATGATCTGGCGGACTCTGCGCAGGCCGTCATCAACCTCATCTCCAACCCCGTCAACTCGACGGTGCCCATCGCCGCCGAGACTCTCAAGAAGCTCGGCGTTTACGACAAGCGCAAGGTCCTGGGCGTGACCACGCTCGACGTGGTACGTGTGCCGTGCACGAGCACGTGGTGCCTCGGCTCTGCATTCGCTGGTCAGGACCTGCCACAGACGGTCCTGCCTGTACACGTGGACACACGCCGCCGCAGGTGCGCGCCAAGACCTTCTACGCCGAGAAGAAGGGCCTGGACGTGTCGCAGGTGGACGTGCCCGTCGTGGGCGGCCACGCCGGCATCACCATCCTGCCCCTCTTCTCCCAGGTGCAACACCTGGGCTGTGGGTGCACGCAGCACGTGAGCATGCGCCTGTCGTGAGCTTTGTGGCCCTGCTGCTGCGGCCGGGCCCACAACTCTGGGTGGTTGGTGTCGTGCTTGTGCAGGCCACGCCCAAGGTGTCGCTGACGGCCGAGGAGATTGACGCGCTGACCAAGCGCACCCAGGACGGCGGCACCGAGGTGGTGCAGGCCAAGGCCGGCAAGGTGCGAGCACAAACGGGGCGGGGTGAGGTGACACCCTTGGCTGCTCAGAAGCAGCCTGCTGCTCACCCACGCAACGCGCATTTGTGTTGCTGACCGCAGGGCAGCGCCACGCTGTCCATGGCGTACGCGGCGGCCCTGTTCGCCGACTCGTGCCTGCGCGGCCTCAACGGTGTGCGGCGGGGGATGCTGTGGCCGCGCACAGGGGCACAGCCACCCAAACGGCGCAGCAGTGCCGTGGCCAAGGCACGCAGTGGCAGCCAGTTGACACATGCTGGTGCTGCACGCCGCGTCGTCCTCGTTGCTGCAGGCCAGCCCACGTACGAGTACACGTACGTCGAGTCGAGCATCACCGAGGTGCCCTACTTTGCCAGCAAGGTCAAGCTCAGCACCGAGGGTGAGTGTATGCTTCTCTCGCATGATGGGCCTGCGTGCAGGCACTGGCCGCGTACTGGGCGAGGGCAAGATCTGACCCCTCCGCACGGGCGCACCACGCGTGGTGCGCAGGCGTGGAGAAGATCTACGACCTGGGCACGCTGTCCGACTACGAGAAGGCGGGCGTCAAGGCCCTCATCCCGGAGCTGACCTCTTCCATCCAAAAGGGGGTGGACTTCTGCAAGTCGGCGTGAGGCACCCTGCTGCCGTGCTCTCTGCTCGCATGGCCAGTGGCCAGCTTTGCCTGCACGCTGCAAGCACGCGGTGCACGAGACATCTGGGCCCTCATCTCGCCCTCAAGGCACGCTCAGCTCGGCGCCAAAACTAAGGAAGGAGCTGCGCGACACCACCACCACAATGAGCGCGGCGTGCAGATAACAACAGCCCGAGCGAGTGGGCCACACTGTGGGCGCCGCTTGGGAGGGAGAGCCGCGACAAATGGCCACGGACTTCAGGCGGTTCGAGTGGCTGAGGGACAAGGTCACTTGCGCCCTCAGCGTGGAGCCCCAGCTGGTCGACGAGCTGTACGAGGACCAGCAGGCGCAGTCGGCCATCCTTCGCTTCCTGGATGGAGGTGAGGCCCGGTGTCGGGGACGCGCTCCGAGCCATCGCTCGCGTCCGAGGCAGCATAAGCAGCGAGTTACCTGCTGTATGGAGACGGCGTCGGTGCTGCGTCTCGCGGGGGAGGCCACGAGCGTGCGGGTCGAGATTCCCAACATGTTGTACACGCCTCTGCGCACGCTGCAGAGGTGCAAGCGTCTGCTACGCTGGTGTTCACCCTAGAGCAGCAGACAATCCAGGTGGAGGAGATCCGGGAGGTGCCCAGGTGCGCAGCGGCGGGCGCGGGCGCGGACCTCGATGCCGCGCACGGCAGTGGACGCCACGCTCACAGACAGCTGCGGCAGAGCCATGGGCCACTACGGGGGTGAAGCAGTTGGAGCTGGCACGCGCAGCAGCATACAGCACGCGCACACAACACACACGTCCTGGGTGCGTGCAGGGCCGACCCGGTGCCTGCCGCCGACGGTGAGCAAGCGGGCGAGGGCAGCGCTGGCGCAGAGGAGGCCCAGAACGGGGAGGAAGGTGAGCGCCGTGTGGGGAAGGAGCGCTGTGCTCGTCGCGCCAAACTGGCCGAGGTGTGGGCGACGCACTCCACTCTCTGGAAGCCGCGCCTGCGCCGCACGCAGGCGCCGCAGGGGACGCCCAGCCCGAGGAAGGCGAGGCAGCCACCGCCGACGGCGCCGCCGCAGGCGAGGGCGAGGGCGCAGCGGCAGCGGCGGCAGCAGACGCGCCCGCAGAGGGCGAGGGTGCTGCCGAGCCAGGCGGCGACGCTGGCACGCCCCGCGAGGCCGCCGCCGACGGCGCGGACGCGGCCGACGGCGCAGAGGCTGACGCCGCCGGTGAGGGCACCGCCGAGGGTGGCGAGGAGGCGGCTGGCGAGGGCGACGCCGAAGCCAGCCCCGACGCCGTGGAGGCGGCCGCCGCCAGCGCCGCTGCCCGCAGCCGGTCGCCGCAGACCATCGTGGTGCTGGTGCCCAAGGTGGTGCGCAAGCTGCACGTGACGGTGGGGCAGATCCCCGAGGAGCTGGCGCACTACGCCTCGCTCTTCTTCATCAGCAACCGCGACGGGCCCGTGGCGTTCGAGGACCTCGACACGGTGCTCGAGTGCGGCATCCTGGGCGTGGGGTCGCAGCTGCAAGTTTTAGAGCAGGTGCGGAGGGGGACGGGCGCGCCGCCCGCGGCCGCGCTGCAGCACCACAGGGCGTGGGGCCAGGCCCGGCTCGCCGCCACAGAGCGCCACCCACGCTCGCCAACCTGCGTGCTGCTGCGCGCTTTGCTTCCCCCCCACCCTTGCTCCGCAGACGCTGGCCCACGTGTACATGCCCATCCTGCTGCAGCTCAGCGGCACGGACGCCTCGCAGGGCGGGCTGCTGCTGACGGCGGGCACCAGCAACTGCCACAAGGAGCTGCTGAGCAACATGCAAAAGTTCCTCAGCCAGGTCAGCCACGCGCTGCAGCAGCTGAGCGGCGACGTGACGCTGGCGCTGCCCGACGTGGTGATTGACAGCGTGGACAAGGCCGTGACCGACTCGGAGCTGGTGCTGAGCCTGGAGCACTACATGAGCGAGTGGAGCCAGGTGCTGGCCAACGTCATGCAGCGCGAGAGCGAGAAGCAGCCCGTCGGCACGGGCCCGCTGGCCGAGATTGAGTTCTGGCGCGAGCGCAACGTGGTGCTGGGCGCGCTGTACGAGCAGCTCAACCTGCCGCACGTGCGCAAGATGATCCAGACGGTGGAGCAGGGCTCGGACGACCGCAACCTGCTCGCCGGCTTCAAGAGCCAGGTGCGGCATGGCGCAACGCGTGGGGGGACAGCGGGGGCCACCACTGGGGGGCTGGCTGCGGGCAGGGCGGCAGCGCTGACGTGGCGCCGGGCGGGCGGGCACGTGAATTCATTCGTCGCGGGGTGACGTTCTTGTGCACGCGTGCGCGTGCGCAGCTGGCGGAGCTGACCAAGCTGTCGGCCGAGTCGCGCGACAACGTCAAGTTCCTCACCACGCTGGAGCGGCACTTCAAGAACGTGACGAGCGGGCCGCTGCAGGGCATCCTCGACACGCTGCCGCCCATGATGAACGCGCTGCGCATGGTCTGGATCATCAGCCGGCACTACTCGGACGACCAGCGCATGGGCAACCTCTTCCAGCGCATCGCCCGCGAGATCGGCGACCGCGTGGAGAGCGCCGTCGACATGCGGCAGCTCTTCCGCATGCAGCCGCAGGACGCCGTGGAGCTGGTCCGCACCTGCAAGAGCGTGCTCGAGCACTGGTACATGACCTACATGCAGGTGAGGAGAAGTCTAGCGCCCCGCTGCTCTTCTTGCTCGGGGACGGTGCGGGTGGGTGTGGGCGGCAAGGGCGGCGGTGCAGGCGGCGCGACGGCGTGCTGAGCGCGTGCTGTGCCCTGCGCGCAGGTGCGCGAGCGCATCGAGATGAGCGGCCGCGACGCGCGCTGGGAGTTCCCCAAGCAGCTGCTCTTCGCGCGCACCAACTACATGGCCGAGATCTGCAACGACCTCATCGAGATGGTCGAGATTGTCGACGACTTCCACAAGTTCCTGGGCCCCGAGCTCAAGGCCGTCACGGGTGCGCGCACGTGACGCGTGTGGCGCTGGCGGGCGTGGGCGTGGCGACGCAACAAGGGTGCCTTTGGGGATGCATGCGAGCTCACGTGCGTGGGCGGTGTGCGGCGCGGTGTGGTGCTGGTGCGCAGGCGACACGCAGGGCATTGACCGCGTGATGCAGCGCGTCAAGGCCATGTACGAGCCGGTGGAGGCCGTGTCGTTCAACGTGTTTGACTACGCCAACAACGGCGCGTGGAAGGCGGCCAAGGCGGCCTTCTACACGGACAACGAGGACATCAAGGTGAGCAGGCGTCTGGCGCTGCGCGTTCGGCCCGCTGTGCAACCCATGTGCCCCACAGTGGCAGCCGCCACATGGCCCTGAGCTGCACGCTGACAGTCTTGCCCGTTGTTTCTCCCATGATGGCGGTGCACCTCGCAGAACGCCACGCGCGAGCTCATCGACACGAGCTTCCGCAAGCTGCGCAGCGCCGAGGGCGCCTGCGACCTGCTGCAGAACTTCAAGTCCATCAAGAGCAAGGGCGCCATCCAGAAGCAGGTCATCAACAAGTTCAACGACATCCTGGAGCAGTTTGCGCGCGAGATCGAGACCACGGCCGAGATCTTTGACAAGTCCAAGGACAAGCCGCCCGTCACCAAGAACCAGCCGCCGGTGGCCGGCGCCATCAAGTGGGCGCGCTCGCTGCTGGCTCGCATCAAGCAGACCATGCAGAAGCTGCAGAAGACCGAGGACGAGATCATCCGCACCACAGGTGCGGCACTGGGCAGGCCGCCTTTTTGTGGGTGGGGCACTTGCAAGCACCCCGCCCGCCCTCCAAGCGAGTGCGCGGCCAGGGCTGGGGGAAGCGCCTCGCTAATGGACTCTGCCGTGCTCACGGCTCATTGTTATGCGCGTTCCCCCTTCCCTCGTGCTGCAGAGATTGGGCAGCGCGTGGAGCAGGCCTTCCGCTCGTTCGCCAAGTCCATCATGTTTTTCGAGAAGAAGTGGTTTGCCACGTGGAGCGACTCGATCAACGCCGTGGCCATGCAGCACCTCAAGCAGGCCATCTTCAAGCGCAGCACCGAGACGGGCAAGGTGGTGGTCAACTTCCACGGCGACCTGGTGGAGCTCATCCGCGAGACGCGCTACCTCGACCGCATGGGCTTCCCCATCCCCGAGATCGCGCTCAACGTCGCGCTGCAGGTGAGGGAGGGCAAGCAAACGACACGCGTGCACGCTGGCGGGGGCCATCGCGTGCAGGCGCCGTCAGGAGCTCAGCGAAAGGACCGTGGCGCCCGCGCCGCACGTGTGGTGGTGCGCGCGTGCCCGCAGGAGGTCAAGTACCACCAGTGGCTCGAGGGGCTGGACCAGATGCTGCAACACTACTACGACGTGATCGGGCAGCTGACGCCGGTGGAGAAGCAGCTGCTGACGCGCAAGCTGGAGGAGCTGGAGCAGAGCCTGCAGCCGGGCTTCCACATCCTCAACTGGAACAGCCTGGGCATCCCCGAGTTCATCCAGGCGTGCACCAAGGCCACCAACACGTTCCAGCAGGTGGTCAAGCAGGTGCAGAAGAACAGCGGCATCATCGAGCAGGTCGTGTACGCCATCGCCGGCGCCGACATTGTGGTGGAGCCGCCGGGCGGCGCCGACGTGCTGGACCTCCAGGAGTTCAACGAGGCCATCGAGAAGGCGCGCGTCGAGGCGGTGGAGAAGCTGGTGGGCAAGTACCGCACCATCAGCCCGCTGCTCGGCAAGATTGAAGAGGTGAGCCACGCGCACCGGCGAGCGGTGTGCGGGCGGTTGGGCTGGGGGCGCGGCCTGTGCACCTCAACCACAGCGTGGGTTGGACGGCGAGGCGGAAGGGAGCGTGCGTGGTGTTGCGTGGCCACAATGATGGCTTTGGCGCCGCCTCCTGTTGCGCAGGTGGTGGCGGGGACCAACACGGGCAAGTCGCCGCAGCTGGCGAGCTACTACGCGTTCTGGGAGCGCGCCATCTTCAACGCGCTCAACGCCATGGTGCTCAACGCGATGGACACGCTCCAGGGCATGATCGACCAGCGCAGCCGCAAGGCCGCCGTGGCCGCCGCGACCGCCGCCGGCGACGACCTGGCCAACCTCTCGCGCTACCGCAAGCCGCCGCTGTTCAAGATCACGGCCTCGCTGCAGAGCCAGGACATCGTGATCCAGCCGCCGGTGAACGAGGTCAACAAGTCGCTCGGCCGCATGGTCCGCAGCATGGTCGAGAGCACCAAGCCCTTCGTGCGGTGGATGGACGGCACCTGCGTCGAGACGCCCGACCAAAAGGGCCCGACGGAGGACGACGAGCCCGTCGTCTTCACCTTCTACTGGGACGTGGCCTCCAACCCCCAGGTCATCAAGACCATGCTGCAGCTCAACCAGTCCATCCAGAAGGCCATCAACGGCGTCTCGCGCTACATCGAGAGCTGGCGGCGGCACTCGCAGCTGTGGAAGACGGACAAGGGCGTGGTGCTCGACAAGTTCAAGACGCGCGACCCCAGCTGCGGCGAGTTCGAGGAGAAGCTCGCGCGCTACACCAAGGTGCCCCGCCGCCCGCGCGTGCTCGTCGACCGCACTCGTCGCTGCGGTTGACACCATCCCGGGCCTCGCTGCGAATCACCTTGCTTCGTGCGTCGCGTGCTCGCAGATGGCGGCGGACATTGCCGGGCAGAGCAAGGACCACGACCAGGACTTCATCCGCGTCTCGTGCCACTCGCTCTCGGCGAGCGTGCACGACGAGGCGCTGGGCTGGGTGCGCGCGCTGGCCGGCTGCATGCGCGAGATGGACGTGGCCACGCTGACGCACATCCGCGACAAGGTGCACAAGTACGACGTGGCGCTGCACCGGCACCCCGAGACGCTCGACGAGCTCAAGGCGGTGCTCGCCACCGTGGCCACCATCCGCAACGAGGGAGCGGCCATGGAGCTCAAGTACGCCGACCTCGAGGAGCGCTACCGCACCCGACTGCTCTACGCGTCCTCGCCGGCCGAGGCGGCGCAGTGCGCCGAGGAGCTCACCGACGCGCAGCAGGTGCGCGATAAGATGAGCGTGCGTGAAGGCGCGCAGGCGCCGCCCGCACCAGCCGGGCGCGCCACGATGTCGTCGCGACGCCGCCCTCCACGATCTCGCGCTGATGTCGCTGTCTTGCCCCGTCCCTCGCGCGGCGCGTGCACGCAGTTGCGCGTGACCTGGCAGGCGCTGGTGGACGAGGCGGACCGCGTGGACTGGTCGCTCGAGGACACCAAGAAGCTCTTCAGCGAGACGACGCGCGCGCAAGTCGCCGACTTCGCCACGTACACGGCCGAGCTCTGGGAGCGCTTCAAGGACACTGGGCCGGGCCTGCCGACCATCGAGCTGCCACGCGGCCTCGAGCTGCTGCACGAGTTCCAGGGCGAGCTCGACACGGCGCTCAAGCAGCGCGAGCAGCTCGTGCTCGCCGAGAAGCTCTTCGACATGCCCATCACGAGCTACCCGCACCTCTCGCAGCTCGAGGCCGCCATCAAGCAGCTGCAGCAGGCGCGTGCTTGCCCAGGGGGGGACCCTCTGGGGAGCAACTCCACCTTGCTGGGGGGTTTGGGAGAGGGATGCAATGTGCTGACGGCGCTGTGTGCCTTGGTGCGGCGCCACCCCGCGCTGCGCAGGTCTACGCCGTGTACGCTGAGCACGCCGACAGCGTGCGGTCGTACGCCAGCATGCTGTGGGCGGACCTGGACGTTGGCAAGATGATGACGAGCACAGAGGAGACGGGCAACAAGCTCAAGAAGCTCAAGCACCTCAAGCACCTGCCCACCTACGAGCTGGTGGACAAGGAGATCCAGGGCTTCTTCAACTCGCTGCCGCTCATGAAGGAGCTCAAGGGAGAGGCGCTCAGGTGCGCCACACGCCTGACTCGGGCCGCCTTGCGCTCTCTGCTGCGTGCGCTCTGCTGGGCACTCGTGACGGCAAGGCGAGTGTGCGTGAGGGGCTGCGCACCACCCGTTGTGCGTCGCGCAGGAAGCGGCACTGGACGCAGCTCATGGAGGTGACGGGCCAGCAGTTCGAGATGGATCCCAAGACCTTCACGCTGGGCTCCATGTTCAGCATGCAGCTGCACAAGTACGCCGACGAGATTGGGCGCATCACCAACGCCGCCGTCAAGGAGCTCACCATTGAGACGGAGATCAAGAAGCTGGCCGACGTGTGGCGCGAGCAGAAGTTCGAGCTCAGCAAGTACATGAAGGTGCGGGCGCGAGACGTCTCTGCTGGTGCTGCCTCCTCCATGCAGCCGCACGCCGCTTGCACGTGGCTCATACACGCGGGGACACACTGTCGCACGTCGTGGTGGTGGTGGTGGTGTGCATGCAGGGCACGGAGGACCGCGGCTGGGTGCTGCGCTCCACCGAGGAGATCATGGTGCTGCTCGAGGACATGGGCCTCAACCTGCAGTCCATGATGGCCTCGCCCTTCGTGCGCCCCTTCCTCAGCGAAGTGCGCGGCTGGGAGCAGAAGCTCTCGCTGATTGGTGAGTGCGCCGCGGCGGTGTGGTGGGGCGTTGACGCGGCTCGGCAGCGACGCAGCTGCTGATTGAGCACGTGCTCTGCTTGGCGCGGGGCACCAGGGTCGTGCACGTGTGCCCATGTGGTGGCGCTTGCTTGGTGTCGTGGTGCGCAGGCGAGTGCATCGAGGTGTGGATGCTGGTGCAGCGCAAGTGGATGTACCTCGAGTCCATCTTTGTGGGCAGCGACGACATCCGGCACCAGCTGCCCCAGGAGGCCAAGCGCTTCGACAACATTGACAAGCAGTGGCAGAAGATCATGACCGACACGCACAAGAACACCAACGTGCTCGAGGCGTGCAGCATGGACGGCCGCCTCACCAACCTCCAGGTGCGCGCGGCACCCTCGCCCTGCGGCGGCGCGTGTGCTTTGCCGTGGTGCAGCAATGAACACGTGCCGCTATGCAAGGCGTGGCTGAGCGCTTTTGGTGCGATTCTTGCTTGCTTGGTGCTCGCAGACGCTGAGCGAGCAGCTCGAGGTGTGCCAAAAGTCGCTGTCCGAGTACCTGGACACCAAGCGCTGCGCCTTCCCGCGCTTCTTCTTCATCTCGGACGACGAGCTGCTCTCCATCCTGGGCACCTCGGACGCCACCAGCGTGCAGGAGCACATGCTCAAGCTCTTTGACAACTGCGCGGTGAGCGGGCCCGCCCTCGCGTGCACGCGTATGTGGTCTGAGCAGCACCTGGCGCACGACACCATGTGGCAGCACGGGTGCCAGGTTTGAGCAACGTGTGCTGCACGTGCTCATCCGCTGGGGTGCGCAGGCGCTCAAGTTTGGCCGCGGCAACAAGAGCATCGTGGGCATGATCAGCAGCGAGAAGGAGACGTTTGACTTCCGCACGGCCGTGCCGATCGAGGGCGCCGTGGAGAACTGGATGACGGCGGTGGAGGCCGAGATGCGGCGCACGCTGTACCAGATCACCAAGGAGGGCGTCTTCTTCTACGCCAAGACCCCCAGGTGCGTCTTGCATTGGGTTGGCGCTGCTCCGTGGTCGCCCTGCACCGGGCTTGCATGCCTGGACGTGTGGGAACACGGGGGCATGAGTCGCGTCCCGCTGCCGTGCTACATACGCGCGCGCGCAGGACCAAGTGGATCGGGGACAACCTGGGCATGGTGACGCTGGTGGGCAGCCAGATCTGGTGGACGTGGGAGACGGAGGACGTGTTCCGGCGCGTGCGCGAGGGCAACAAGCACGCCATGAAGGAGTTTGCGGCCAAGCTGACGGCGCAGCTGTCGGAGCTGACGACCATGGTGCGCTCGGACCTGAGCAACGAGGTCCGCAAGAAGGTCAACACGCTCATCATCATCGACGTGCACGCGCGCGACATCATCGACACGTTTGTGCGCGACTCCATCATGGACGCGCGCGAGTTCGCCTGGGAGAGCCAGCTGCGCTTCTACTGGGACCGCCCTACCGACGACATCAACATCCGCCAGTGCACGGGCCTGTTCAAGTACGGCTACGAGTTCATGGGGCTCAACGGCCGCCGGTTCATCACGGCGCTCACCGCCCGCTGCTACATGACGCTCACCACGGCGCTCACGTACCGCCTGGGTGGCGCCCCGGCAGGGCCCGCCGGCACAGGTGCGCCCACTTGACGGCACGGGCCCCAGGGTCCCCGCCGCACCTCCGCCCGCGTCTGCAGCTGTGCCTGTGGCGCGCTGTGCACCATGGCCCAACGGTCGCACTGGGTGCGCCTTCCTTTCTTGCTTATATCCATGCGCAGGCAAGACGGAGACGACCAAGGACCTGGCCAAGTCCATGGCTCTGCTGTGCGTGGTGTTCAACTGTGGCGAGGGCCTCGACTACAAGGCCATGGGCAGCATCTTCAGCGGCCTGGTGCAGTGCGGCGCCTGGGGCTGCTTCGACGAGTTCAACCGCATCGAGGCCGAGGTGCTGTCGGTCGTGTCGTCCCAGGTGCGTTTTGGGGTGTCGCGGGGATAGGGGGTCGTTCGGGGGCCGACGCGGTGCCGTCGCCAGGTGCGACCGCGGGCACCGCACGACGCGCGCCTAGCGCCCCTGCCTCGCCCCTCGCCCCTCATCCTCGCAGATCAAGCAGATCCAGGAGGCGCTCAAGAACAACCTCACCAAGTTCCAGTTCGAGGGCAAGGAGATCGCGCTGGACCCGCGCGCGGGCATCTTCATCACGATGAACCCGGGCTACGCGGGCCGCACCGAGCTGCCGGACAACCTCAAGGCGCTGTTCCGCCCCGTGACCATGGTGGTGCCCGACCTGGAGCAGATTTGCGAGATCATGCTCTTCTCCGAGGGCTTCGACTCGGCCAAGATGCTGGCGAAGAAAATGACTGTGCTCTACAAGCTCTCGCGCGAGCAGCTGTCCAAGCAGCACCACTACGACTTCGGCCTGCGCGCGCTCAAGAGCGTGCTCATCATGGCTGGCAGTCTCAAGCGCGGGGCACCGGACATGTCCGAGCAGCTCGTGCTCATGCGCGCGCTGCGTGACATGAACTTGCCCAAGTTTGTGTTTGATGACGTGCCGCTCTTCCTCGGCCTCATCAACGACCTCTTCCCCGGCATGGACTGCCCCAGGGTGCGCTACCCGCAGTTCAACGACACGGTCGAGGCGGACCTGGCCGAGCACAAGTACAAGGTCATGGCCGAGCCCAGCGAGCAGGCGAGTGCGCGCGCACCCCTTGCGGCGGGCGTTTGTCCTCACCCGGTGGGCGGCGGGCGCACCACACGGCTGCTCGGCCAGCACACCCTCGCCCCTGCTCCTGCCGCCGCTGCTGCACAGGTGGACAAGGTGATCCAGCTCTACGAGGTGATGATGACGCGCCACACGACCATGGTGGTCGGGCAGACGGGCGGCGGCAAGACCGTCATCCTCAACACGCTGGCGCGCACCCAGACCAAGCTGGGCAAGAAGACCACGCTCTTCACCATCAACCCCAAGGCCATCACCGTGGCCGAGCTCTACGGCGTGCTGGACCCCGACACGCGCGACTGGACCGACGGGCTGCTGTCCAACATCTTCCGCGAGATCAACAAGCCGCTGCCCGCCGACAAGGACGAGGCCAGGTGAGCGCCTTCGCCCCGGGGGGCCAGCCGCCGCGCTTTCGCACCGCTGCCAGCCGCGTGACTGCTCCGTGTGGGCACTCACTGACCACGGAGCGTGCTCCACACCGCGCGTGGCCACGCAGGTACCTCATCTTTGACGGCGACGTGGACGCCGTGTGGGTGGAGAACATGAACAGCGTCATGGACGACAACAAGCTGCTCACGCTGCCCAACGGCGAGCGCATCCGGCTGCAGAACCACTGCAAGCTGCTCTTTGAGGTGTACGACCTGCAGTACGCCTCGCCCGCCACCATCTCGCGCTGCGGCATGGTGTACGTGGACTCGCGCAACCTGGGCTACCGGCCCTACGTGTGGACCTGGCTCAACGGCCGCACCAAGCAGACCGAGGTCGACATCCTCAAGAGCCTGTTTGACAAGTACGCGTCGCCGTGCGTGGACTGGGTGCTCGAGGGCGTCGACGGCGACGACCTAGTGAGTGCCACGCGCCGTGGCGCTGCGGCTGCGCCTCGATTCACGCGCCACAAGCCCTGACCTCTGCTGTCGCCGCTGAGGAGCGACCTTGTGTGGGTGCACGTTCCTTGCCACGCTTTGCGTGCTGTGGCGCGTCGCAGGTGCGGCGGCCGCGGCTGACCATCCCCGTGACCAACCTCAACATGATCACGCAGCTGTGCGCGCTGCTGGACGCCACCATCGAGGACCACCCGCGCATGGGCGACCCGCAGATCCTCGAGGCGCTCTTCATCTTCTGCGTGGTCTGGTCCATCGGCGCGTGCGTGGTGCAGCGCCCCGAGGCGCCCGACCGCGACCGCTTCGACGCCTTCATCAAGCGCATCGCCAACATGGGCTCGGTGGACGGCGAGCGCGTCAGCGCCACGCAGCTGCCCGCCAAGTCCATCTACGAGTACTGCTTCGACACCACCGAGGGTGAGCGGGCGGGCCCTCACCACCTCTGCAGCCCTTGCTCTCTCCAGAGGCACAGCAGCACCTTTTGTGTGCCATGGAGCTCAAACGGGGCGTGGGGCCGTGGCTCTGCCTGCACCACCTGCTTGCTGCAGGCGTGTGGAAGGCGTGGAAGACGTACGTGGAGGACTACGAGCCGCCCAGCGACGGGCAGTTCTCCAAGATCCTGGTGCCCACGGTGGACGTCGTGCGCACCACGTGGCTGCTGAGCACCGTCATGGGCGCCGGCAAGCCCTGCCTGCTGGTGGGCGAGTCGGGCACGGCCAAGAGCGTCACCATCGGCAACTTTTTGGGCAGCCTTGACGCCGCCACCAACATCATCCTCAACATCAACTTTTCCAGCCGCACCAGCTCGGCCGACGTGCAGCGCGCCGTGGAGGACAGCACCGAGAAGCGCACCAAGGACACGTACGGGCCGCCCATGGGCAAGCGGCTCATCATGTTCCTGGACGACCTCAACATGCCGCGCGTGGACAAGTACGGCACGCAGCAGCCCATCGCGCTGCTCAAGCTCTTCATCGAGCGCAAGGGCCTGTACGACCGCGGCAAGGAGCTCAGCTGGAAGAACATGAAGGACGTGCAGGTGGTGGCGGGCATGGGCCCGCCCGGCGGCGCGCGCAATCCCGTCGACCCGCGCTTCATCTCGCTCTTCAACGTGTTTGAGATCCAGTTCCCCTCCACCGACAACCTCCGCACCATCTACCAGGTGAGAATGGGCCCTTGCGTGGGTAGAGGAGGCGGGTGGCGATGCTTGCAGGGGAGGGTGGTGGACGACTCGCTGTGTGGGCGCCGGTGCTGGCACTGCAGGCGATCCTCTCGCGCCACCTGCTCAAGCTGCCCAGCGACGAGATCCGCGAGGTCATGGGCGACCGGCTCACGGACGTGACGCTCGAGCTCTACAACTTCATCTGCGACAAGCTGCCGCCCACGCCCTCGCGCTTCCACTACGTGTTCAACCTGCGCGACCTGAGCCGCCTGTACGAGGGCCTGCTGCTCTCCACGCCCGACAAGATCAAGTGCGCCTGCGTGCGCGTGTGCAGATGGCGAGGTGCCTAGGCGCGCCGCGCCTTCTGTCGCTCGTTGCGACGGATGCGACGCGGCGCTTGCGGCCCCGCCTGCTTCGCGACCGCAGGAACGGCGAGCAGTTCCTTCGCCTGTGGCGCAACGAGGCGCTGCGCGTCTTCTACGACCGCCTCATCAACCAGGACGACAAGCAGCTCGTGACCAACCGCCTGAGCGAGCTCGTCGAGCAAAAGTTCCCCACCTACGCCCAGCACACGCTCCAGACGCCGGTGCTGTTCGGCGACTTCAGGTGGGGCGCGGCGCTGTCAAGCCGAGCCTGTTGGCGAGGTGGCACGCGCACCTGCGCACTGCTGCATGCGGCGACGGCCACGCTCGCGGTTCGACCCGTGGCTCCCACCTCCACGCGCGCAGGAACGCCCTGGCGTCGCTGCTGGGTGACGGCAGCGAGGTCCGGCTGTACGAGGACGTGGGCGACTACGACACCATCAAGCCCATCTTCGAGGAGATCCTGGCGCAGTACAACGCCAAGCGCAAGCCCATGAACCTCGTCTTCTTCGAGGACGCGCTGGAGCACCTGACGCGCATCAGCCGCACCATCCGCCTGCCACAGGGCAACTGCCTGCTGGTCGGCGTGGGCGGCTCGGGCAAGCAGAGCCTGTCGCGCCTGGCCGCGTACACCGCCGGCTGCGAGGTGTTTGAGATCACGCTGACGCGCGGGTACGACGAGGTGTCGTTCCGCGAGGACCTCAAGAAGCTCTACGGTGCGTCGCGAGCCGGCGTGTAGGGACCCGCCGCCTGCGCCACCGCGCGTCGAGCTGAAGCATTCAAGCCCTGTGCTCTTGCCTCGGCTGGCCCTGCCTGCAGGCATGCTGGGCGCGGACAACAAGCGCGTCATGTTCCTCTTCACGGACGCGCACGTGGCGGACGAGGGGTTCCTCGAGCTCATCAACAACATGCTCACCAGCGGCATGGTGCCTGCGCTCTACGACGACGGCGAGAAGGACGGGCTCATCAACAGGTGTGGCGCGAGCGCTGCGCGCGGAGGAGGAGAGCATGCTCTGAAGCAGCGAGCAGGGCCACTGACGTTGCGTGCGGCTTGCCTTGGCCGCGCTCCCTGCCCGCACGCAGCGTGCGCCCCGAGGTGGAGAAGAAGGGCCTGCTGGCGACCAAGGAGTCGTGCTGGTCCTACTACGTGCAAAAGTGCCGCAACAACCTGCACGTGGTGCTGGCCATGAGCCCCGTGGGAGAGACGCTGCGCACGCGCTGCCGCAACTTCCCCGGCATGGTGCGGCGCACGCTGCCAACAGACTGCAGGCCGTCCTCAATCCGCTGTGCATGCTTGACGGGCAAAGCGTGCACCAACCCATGTGTTCGCCCGCACGCTTGCTCTGGCGGACGTGCAGGTGAACAACACGGTCATCGACTGGTTTGAGCCGTGGCCCGAGCAGGCGCTGCAGAGCGTGGCGACGGTGTTCCTGTCCGAGGAGGTGCTGCCCGACGCGCTGCGGCCCGCCATCGTGGAGCACATGGTGACGGTGCACCAGTCCGTCCGCACCTTCTCAGCGCGCTTCCAGGTCCGTCGCTGCGCCGCCTGGGTGCTGACTCCTGCACGCGCCTCTCCAACCCTACGGGCACCTCCGGTCCCGCCCGCACACGCTTGCCCATGCGTCCCCCCCTGCAACATCGCAGGAGGAGCTGCGCCGCGCCAACTACGTGACTCCCAAGAACTACCTCGACTTCATCAACAACTACAAGCGCTCTCTGGCCAGCAACCGCGCGCTGCTGGACGAGATGGCCGGGCGCCTCAGCGGCGGCCTGCAGAAGCTTATCCAGGCGGCCACCGAGGTGGACGCCATGCAAAAGGAGCTGAGCGAGGCCAAGGTAGTGGTGGAGCAGGCCACGCAGGAGTGTAACGAGCTGCTCGTGGTGATTGGCGCCAGCACCACGGAGGTGGAGAGCAAGGCCAAGGCGGCGGTGGAGAAGGAGGCGCAGCTCAAGGTGGACAGCGAGAACATCAGCGTGGAGAAGGCCGAGGCCGAGGCGGCGCTTGAGGAGGCCATCCCCGCGCTGGAGGAGGCCGCGGCGGCGCTCGCCGACCTGCGCAAGGACGACATCACCGAGATCCGCTCGTTCGCCAAGCCGCACGTGCTCGTGCAAAAGGTGCGCCGCCCGCCCTCCTCGCAGGGCGCAGCAGCAGCACAAAGCACGGCTGCGACCAGCGTGCAACACGCGCGTTCGTGCTTGTGCATGCGCCTGGGTGCAGGTGTGCGAGTGCGTGGTGGTGCTGCGCGGGCTCAAGGACGTGAGCTGGGCGGGCGCCAAGTCCATGATGGCCGACGGCAACTTCCTGCGCTCCCTGGTCGAGTTCGACAAGGACAGCCTCACGGAGAAGCAGGTGGGCTGCCTGCTGAGCTTGCATTTGGCTGCAGGCGCGGCGCAAGCGCCCCTCCCGTTCCGCACGCAGGCGTGTGCCGCTGCATCATGTGCTCGTGTGTGCGCGCGTTGCCGCAGGTCAAGAAGGTCAAGGACTACATGAAGGACAGCGCCTTCACGTACGAGAGCCTCAAGACCATCTCCATCGCCGGCGCCGGGCTGCTCAAGTGGGTGCTGGCCATGGTCAACTACAACAACGTGGCGCGCACGGTGGAGCCCAAGCGCAAGAAGGTCGCCGACGCCGAGAAGAACCTCCGCATCGCCCAGGTGCGAGCTGGCCTTGCCTCTCCCACGTCACGCTGACGCCTCGACGCGCGCTGGTCGCGGCCCACTTGACGTCGTGGCCTCGTTTGTACGTGCTGCGCTGTGCTGTGCTGTGCTGCGTGCGCCCGCAGAAAGACCTGACCCAGACCAAGCAGCAGGTGGAGGAGCTCAACAAGCAGCTGTCGACGCTGCGCGCCCAGTTCGAGGAGAAGACGGCCGAGCAGCAGGACCTCAAGGCCAAGGCCGACCTCATGGAGCGCCGCCTCGTGGCGGCGTCGCGCCTCATCGCCGGCCTGGGCAGCGAGCGCTCGCGCTGGACGCAGGACATCCAGGAGCTCGACAGCCGCAAGGAGCGGCTCGTGGGCGACTGCCTGCTCACCTCGAGCTTCCTGTCCTACACCGGCGCCTTCACGTACAACTACCGGCACGCCATGGTGTACGACATGTGGCTGCGCGACGTGACGGACCACAGCATCCCACTCACGTCGCCGTTCCGGCTGGAGGACCTGCTCACCAGCGACGTCGAGACGACGCAGTGGTCGAGCGAGGGCCTGCCGTCCGACGAGCTCAGCATCCAGAACGGCATCCTCACCATGCGGGCGAACCGCTGGCCGCTGTGCATCGACCCCCAGATGCAGGCGGTCAACTGGATCAAGTCCAGGGAGGGCAAGCAGCTCGAGGGCAAGGTGAGGGGGGGGGGCTGGGTGCAGTGGGCCGCCATACCTGACGGGCGTGCGGTTGGGGCGCGCGGGGGCGTGGATCACAACGGTGCCCGCACGCGTGCGTCGGCCACTCCCCCTGCGCAGGTCAAGACGTTCAACGACACGGACTTCCTCAAGCAGCTGGAGCTGGCCATCCAGTACGGCTTCCCCTTCCTGTTCGAGAACCTGGACGAGTACATCGACCCCGTCATCGACCCGGTGCTGGAGAAGAACTTCATCCCCACGCAGAACGGCAAGCTCATCATCAAGCTGGGCGACAAGGAGGTCGAGTGGGACAGCAACTTCCGCCTCTACATGACCAGCAAGCTCAGCAACCCGCACTACGGCCCCGAGATCAGCGGCAAGACCATGATCATCAACTACGGCGTCACGCAGCAGGCGAGCCGCGCGTGCGCTCCGTCACCCTCCAGCACTCTCCCACACTATGCCGCGCATGCACGCCGCTAACGCTGGCTGTGCTGGGTGTCCCCCTGCGTCGCGTGTCCCGTGTGGCTGCAGGGCCTGACGGAGCAGCTGCTCAACGTGACGGTCAAGCACGAGCGGCCCGACCTGGAGGAGGCGCGCGAGACGCTGGTCAAGGAGATGAGCGAGAACAAGGCGCTGCTCAAGGGGCTGGAGGACACGCTGCTGCGCGAGCTGTCCAACGCCACGGGCAACATCCTGGACAACCAGGAGCTCATCAGCACGCTCGAGAGCGCCAAGGCCAAGGTGAGGAGGCACTGCAGCGAGCACGCTTGCGAGGCCGCGTTCAGTCCACGTGCGCCGGCCACGTGTGCTGCCTTCATGCACGTACAGCAGCTGACGTCTGGCGTGCCCACACCTCCCCACACCTGTCGCAGGCAGTGGAGATTGCCGAGAAGCTCGAGGCGAGCAAGGTGACGGCGGCCGAGATTGAGGAGGCGCGCGTGCGCTACTCGCCCGTGGCCAAGCGCGGCGCCATCCTCTTCTTCGCCATGGCCTCGCTCAGCGCCATCACCAACATGTGAGTGGCACGCCCTCGGTGGAGGAGTCCTCTCGCAGGCTGCTTGTCCCCGCTGACGTGGCTGACTGGGCGTCCGCGCCTGTCTTGCACTCACACGCTGGGGACGCGCAGGTACGAGTACAGCTTGGCGTCGTTCCTGACGGTGTTCAACCTGACGCTGCACACGAGCAAGCGCGACCCGACGCTCGAGGGGCGCCTGCGCAGCGTCATCGAGGCGCTCACGTACGACGTGTACAGCTACACGTGCCTGGGCCTGTTTGAGCGGCACAAGCTCATGTTCAGCTTCCAGATGACCATCAAGATCCTCGAGGGCGACAACCCGCTGGACCCCACCATGCTCGACTTTTTCCTCAAGGGCAACCTGAGCCTCGAGAAGGCGCGCCGCGCCAAGCCGTACGAGTGGCTCGCGGACCAGGGCTGGCAGGACCTGATGCGGCTCGTGCAGGTGCGACGCCTCCCCTCGACCCGCTCTTGCGCTCGACGCCAGCCTGCACGACCGGTCCGCCACACTCGCGCGCACACGCGTTGCTCGAAATCCAGCTGTCCGGCGCGTGCGACGCGCGCGCACACAGATCGGCGGGAGCAAGCTGGACTCGACTACGGGCAAGGTGCACGCGCTGGCGCACCTGGCGGACGACATCGAGGCGGAGGAGGGCGTGTGGCGCGCCTACTACGAGCTGGAGGCTCCCGAGGAGGCGCCGCTGCCCATGGGCTACGACCACTCGCTGAGCGAGTTCGAGAAGCTGCTGGTGCTGCGCTGCCTGCGCATGGACCGCGTCACGGTCGGCATCACGCGTTTCGTGATCAGCGTCATGGGCGAGCGCTACGTGCAGCCGCCGGTGCTCGACTACGCCCAGATCTACAAGCAGTCGACGCAGACCACGCCCATCGTCTTCGTGCTGTCGCCCGGCGCCGACCCCGCGTTCGACGTGTTCAAGCTCGGCGAGGAGATGGGCTTCAAGCCGGGCGCCAAGCTCAAGTACATGGCGCTGGGCCAGGGCATGGGGCCCAAGGCGGCCGAGTTCATCGAGACGGGCGTGCAGCGCGGCCTGTGGGTCATGCTGCAGAACTGCCACCTGCTGCCCAAGTGGCTCAAGACGCTCGAAAAGATCCTCGAAAAGATCACCAAGCCCCACCCCGACTTCCGGTTGTGGCTCACCACCGAGCCCACCGACAGGTTCCCGCTCGGCGTGCTGCAGCGCTCGCTCAAGGTGAGGGAGGCCCGCCTGACCCTGCACAGAGCGTCGGGCGGCCATCCGCCTGGGAGGACGCACCGCTCACGCGGCGTGTGAGCTGCTGGCCGCCCGGCTCCACGTGTGCACGCAGGTCGTGACGGAGCCTCCCAACGGCCTCAAGCTCAACATGCGCCAGAGCTACGGCAAGATCAACGAGGAGTCGCTGGCCGAGTGCCCGCACAACGCCTTCCGCCCGCTCGTCTACGTGCTGGCCTTCTTCCACGCCGTCGTGCAGGTCAGGCATCCTCCTGCTCGCTTGCTCGCCCCTCGCAGCAGGTGCCCCGCTTCACAGCTCCTCCTCACGAGCCTCCTCCTGACGTGTGGTGGCGTGCACCTGTGCGGCCGACTGCTACTGCTGCAGGAGCGCCGCAAGTATGGCAAGCTCGGGTGGAACGTCGCGTACGACTTCAACGAGACGGACTTCCGCATCTCCATGGCGCTCATCGGCACGTACCTCTCCAAGGCCCATGAGAACCAGGTGCGCGTGCTGTCCACGCGCGCGTGTGGCCCACCGTCACCGCCCCGGTGCTCAGATGCCAGCAACGCCACTACGCAGCACGCAGCGCCTCTGCCCTCAGATCCCGACCGAATGCTGGCGCAATTTATCACGTGCGCGCAGGACGAGTACATCCCGTGGGGCACGCTGCGGTACCTGATTGGCGAGGCCATGTACGGCGGGCGCGTGTCGGACAGCTTTGACCGGCGCATCCTCACCACGTACCTGGACGAGTACCTGGGCGACTTCCTCTTTGACACGTTCCAGCCCTTCCACTTCTTCCACACCAAGGACGCCGACATCAGCATCCCGCCGCTGGGGCCCCGCGACAACTACGTCAAGGCGGTCGAGGCGCTGCCGCTGGTGCAGAGCCCCGAGGTGTTTGGCCTGCACGCCAACGCCGACATCAGCTACTACACCAACGCCACCAAGGCCATCTGGACCGGGCTCATCGACCTGCAGCCACGCACCGGCGGCGTCGGCACGGTGCGTGCGTGCGTGCGTGCGTGCGTGCGTGCGTGCGTGCGTGCGTGCGTGCGTGCGTG
>VFQP010001911.1_pt1 | contig 25152 bp, 23 predicted proteins | sample 3512351 | NCBI WGS metagenome assembly VFQP01 (sample SAMN10412372, study PRJNA504923) | tailings metagenome | isolation source: Relicate 1 Philex TSF1 revegetated site | place: Philippines: Tuba, Benguet | collected 2017-08-29
CCAACAGCGGAGCCGAGTGCGCGAATCCATGGCTGGTCAGGTAACGGGTCATCTCGGCTTCGGGATGAACGCCGCCCGCCACGCGGCGCACCAGCTTGAGCACGCCGGTATTGCCGTATGCCAGCGAACTGTTCGACTGCTCGGCCGACATCCACTGCACAGGTTCATCTTCGAGCGGTGCGGTGGCAAGTCCGGGTTCCGCCAGGAAGCGGATCGTGCCATGCGTGGTTTCGGCGTTCGCGCCATCACGCATCGCCTGTACCACGGCCCTTGCATATGGTTCGACCACGAAGCCGTCGGTCGCCACGCCCACGCGGCTGCCGCGGCGCACGCGCGCCATCGACAAGCCATGCACCAGTTGCGACATGCCCTCGGTGTTCTCGCGGTCCCACATCAGCGCGACCGGAAGCTGGTAGCACTCGGTGCGGCCCGGTAGTGCCACCTCGACTTCACAGTGCCAGATTTCCTCGCCACTGTTGGCCCTGACAATTGGCCAGGCATAGGCAACGCCGACACGTTCGATGCGCTCGCCTTTCGAGGCAAACCAGCGGCGGCGCGCCAGATAGTTCGGCAGCACCTCGGTGGTCAGCGCGCGGCGCGCCGACTCCGTCAGTTCCGAACGCCCCGCGTTGTTTTGCAATACCAGCGTGACCTGATCGACCATTTGTTCGGGCGCGTTGACGTGCCACGAGGGCGGTTGCGCGTCCTCGCTGAGCACAAACCAGTAGAAACCGTACGGTGGCAGCGTCAGCAGGTAAGTCAGCTGGCCGATGGCGGGGAAGGGCGTAGCACCGAGCATTTCCACCGGCACCCGGCCATTGAACTGGGACAGGTCGAGCTCCACGGCTTGCGGCGCACGCGACAGGTTGGCCACGCACAGGATGTGCTCGCCGTCGTACTCGCGCAGATAAGCCAGGATCTTGCGGTTGCCCGGAAACAGGAAGCGCAATGTGCCGCGGCCAAAAGCGCGATGCTGCCGGCGTAGCGCCAGCATGCGGCGCATCCAGTTCAGCAGCGAATGCGGATCGCGCGTCTGCGCTTCGACATTGACCGCTTCGTAGCCATACAGCGGCCCCTGCAGCGGCGGCAACACGAGCCGTTCGGGGTCGGCGTGCGAGAAACCGCCATTGCGGTCGGGCGACCATTGCATTGGCGTGCGCACGCCGTCGCGGTCACCGAGGTGAATGTTGTCGCCCATGCCGAGCTCGTCGCCGTAGTAGATCACGGGCGTGCCCGGCATCGAGAACAGCAGGCTGTTCATCAGCTCGATGCGGCGTCGGTCGCGTTCCATCAACGGGGCCAGCCGGCGGCGGATGCCCAGGTTGATCCGCGCGCGGCGATCGGACGCATAGACTTCCCACAGGTAGTCGCGCTCGCTGCTGGTGACCATTTCCAGCGTCAGTTCATCGTGGTTGCGCAGAAAGATCGCCCATTGGCAGTTGGGTGGCACTTCGGGCGTCTGCCGCATGATGTCGGTGATCGGAAAGCGGTCTTCGCGCGCAATCGCCATGTACATGCGCGGCATCAGCGGGAAGTGGAACGACATCTGGCATTCGTCGCCGACGATGCCGCCGTCGGGACTGGCTGCGCCCGTGGTGTCGGCCGTGCCGCCGCCGCTGGCGCCGCCAAAGTATTGCTGGGCGTCCTCGGGCCACATATTGGCTTCGGCCAGCAACATGCGGCCTGTGTAGTGTTCGTCCAGATGACGCCGGATCTTGCGGATCACCTCGTGCGTCTCGGGCAGGTTTTCGTTGCTGGTACCTTCGCGCTCCACAAGGTAGGGCACGGCATCGAGACGCAGGCCGTCGATGCCGATATCGAGCCAGAAACGCATGACCGAGAGCACTTCGTTGAGCACCTGAGGGTTGTCGAAATTCAGGTCGGGCTGGTGCGAGTAGAAGCGGTGCCAGAAATACGCACCGGCTTCGGCGTCCCAGCTCCAGTTCGACTTCTCGGTGTCGCAGAAGATGATGCGCGTGCCCGCGTACTTCTGGTCGTTGTCAGCCCAGACATAGTAGTTGCGTGCGGCCGACCCGGGCTTGGCCTTGCGTGCGCGCTGGAACCACGGATGCTGGTCCGAGGTGTGGTTGATGACCAGTTCGGTGATCACGCGCAAGCCACGCGCATGCGCGGCGGCGACAAAGCGCTTGGCCTCGGCCAGCGTGCCATAGTCGGGATGCACGTTGCGATAGTCGGCAATATCGTAGCCGTCATCGCGCCGTGGCGAAGGGTAGAACGGCAGCAGCCAGACCGTATCGACGCCAAGGTTAACGAGGTAGTCGAGCTTGGCCAGCAGCCCGGCAAAGTCGCCCACGCCATCGCCATTGGCATCGTAGAACGATTTGATGTGGAGCTGATAGATGACCGCATCCTTGTACCAGAGGGGGTCGGCGTTGAGCATTGCGGCGTTGGCGCGCTCGGAGAGTCGCTTCATGCCGTGTCTCCTGATTGTTGTTGGGGCCGGACGTGCCAGAGCGAGAATGGCAGTTCGTGCGGGTCAAGGCTGATTTGCTGCCGCTTGCCATGCCATGTGAAGCGGGTCCCGAACATCTGGTCTTCCACATCGAGTGCGGCATGGTCGGGCAGTCCCCATTCCCAGAGCGGCAGCTCGATCTCGCATTTGCGCGGCGTGCGCGGATCAAGGTTGATCGCGGCCAGCAGCACATCGTCGCCAAATGCGCCGGCACCTTCCGCGCCGGTGGGAACGAAGCGCGCAAAGTAGAGCACGGCGTCATCGCTGGCGTGATAGAAGCGCAGGCCAAGATGGTTCTGCAACGCGGGATGATTGGCGCGGATCTGGTTCAGGCGCGAGATTTCGGCAACGATATTGCCCGGCGCATTCCAGTCGCGCACACGCAGTTCGTACTTCTCGGAGTCGAGGTATTCCTCGCGTTCCACGCCGTTCAGTATCAGCGGCGCGCTTTCACAGACCTCGAATCCGCTGTACATGCCCCAAAGGCCGGAGAGCAGCGCGGCCAGCGCCGCACGTATCAGGAACGCGGGGCGCCCGCCGTCATGCAGGAAGAACGGATTGATGTCGGGCGTGTTGACAAAGAAATGCGGCCGGTAGTACTCGCGCAGCGGGCTTTGCGTGAGCTCGGTCATGTACTCGGTCAGCTCGGCCTTGGTGTTGCGCCAGGTAAAGTACGTGTACGACTGCGCGAACCCGAGCTTGGCAAGCCGCGCCATCATCTTGGGCCGCGTGAAGGCTTCGGCCAGGAACAGCGTGTCCGGGTACCTGGCGCGCACGTCGGCAATCATCCATTCCCAGAACGGCAACGGCTTGGTATGCGGATTGTCCACGCGGAAGATCCGCACGCCCTGATCGGCCCAGAACATCACCACATCGCGCAGCGCCTGCCACAACTGTTCGGCCGCCGGCGCGGGGGCGTAGAAATCGACGTTGACGATGTCCTCGTACTTCTTGGGCGGATTCTCGGCGTAGCGCAACGTGCCATCAGGACGATGCGAGAACCATTCGGGATGCTCACGCAGCCACGGATGGTCTGGCGAACACTGGATCGCGAAGTCCAGTGCGAGCTCGATGCCCATGCTCGCGGCCGCGTGCCGCAAACGCTGGAAATCCTCGAGCGTGCCAAGCTCGGGGTGCAGCGCATCGTGCCCGCCTTCGGCGCTGCCGATTGCGTAGGGGCTGCCGACATCGCCGGGCTCGGCCTTCAGGCTGTTGTTCTTGCCTTTGCGATGGGCCTGGCCAATCGGGTGGATTGGCGGGAAATACAGCACGTCGAAACCCATCTCGCGAATCGCCGGCAAGCGCCGGATCACGTCGTCGAACGTGCCATGCTGGTTCACATTGCCGCTTTCAGAGCGCGGGAACAGTTCGTACCAGCTTGCGAAGCGACCGGCGAGCCGGTCCGCCTCGACCGGCATGGTCGTGGGATAGCGGCTGGCAAACGGCCGTCCCGCCGGGGTGCTCATGGCCGTGCGCATGGCGGCTTCGGTGCGCGGCGAGAGCAGGATTTCAAGCCGCAAGGCGTCGTCGCCGGCCGCGCCGGAAAGATCGGCAAGCACTGCGCTGGCATCGGCCGTGGTGTCGCTTTGCGGCGTGCCCAACGTTTCGGCCACGAGCCGCGCGCCTTCCTCGATTTCAAGGTGGATGTCGACACCTGCCTTGCGTTTCTTGCCGACTTCGTCGAGCCAGCTTGCAAACGTATCGCGCCAGGCTTCGACTGTGAATTCATGACGGCCCAGTGCCGTAATCGGGAAGCTGCCGCGCCATCGGTCGTTGACGACATGGACCATGGGCGACGCGTGCCAGACCTGTTCGCCGGGACCGCGCCATAGCACCACGGCGGCCAGCTTGTCGTGCCCGTCCATCCAGATATCGGCACTGACTTCGACACGCTCGCCCACCGTGCGGCGCACCGCGAAGCGTCCATTGTCGGTGGTGGGCGAGAGGTTCTCGATGGCCACCCGTGGCGCTTCCAGCGCCGTTGCCAGGGCCCGGTCAGACGCCTTGCGCGCCGAACCGTTGCGCTTTGGCGGCGCCGCTGTCGGGGCCGGCAACGCTTCGAACAGGCGGATATCGGCCGGTGGCAGCGTAATGGTGCCGCATGGGCCAAGGCCGGTGTCGTCTTCCAGCGTGCCGCCCGGTCCGCCTTCGGCTGGCGCCAACGTAGCCGCTGGCTGCGGCAACGCGCTTAGCACGCGGTCGACACCGAACGAGGCCGGTTGCAGCGGGCACGGGTTCAGCACCACGGTAAGAGCCGGTGTGCCGGCGGCGCCGTTGGCCAGATGGCTTGGGACGCGGGCCAGCACTGTCAGGGGCGCATCGGGCCCGCTGACCTGGCGTACCGCTACCGCCGGCTCGGCATCCTGGGCGGCGAGCCAGGCGTTGGCCTGCATGACCTCGTGAGTCAGATCGTAGGGCGCGTCGACGATATCGTCGGGGTGGTCGTCGGCCTGTGCGGCCGGCGCAGAGTCATGTGCGGCGGCCGCTCCCGTTTCATAGCCGGCTGGCACCATCCAGCCGTCGCCGATCGCCGCGGCAGTCCACAGTGCGCGCCGCGCGGCCAGTACGTCGACCCCGTCGGGCGCCAGTGCCGGAGCGGCCAGCACGCGGCCGAAGCGACGCAGCCGGGCGATTTCCTCGGTCAGCCACGCGCTGCGGTAGTCCCACCACGGTAGCGAGGAAAAGGCGCCGTCGAATGGCGCGGTGGCCAGGTCATCAAGTTGCTGCGGCGTGCTGCCAGGGGTCCAGGCCAGGAATATCGGGGCTTGGCCCGTGTCCGGTACATTGCCACGGCGCTTCAGTGTCTCGATCAGTTCGGTCCAGTGCCTTCCGGCCACTCGGGTAGGCGCACGGCAACAGAAGCCCGCCGCGCCGGCGGCCACGGCATCGCCCAGTTGGGCGCTCCACCATGCCACCAGCTGGCTGGCGGTCGCGTCGTCGAACCACCGCACGCGCACGCCCGGCAAGTGATTGTCGGTGGCTTCGGGGCTGCCTGCGGGCCGGGCATGATCGACCCAGCCATCGTGCATGGCGGCAGCGTCTTTCGGGAAGCGGTCGAGCGCCAGATCCAGCAGCGGCGCCAGGCCGTGTCGGCGGCAGGCCTCAAGCGCGGTGCGCAGTACGTCCGGCCGCATCTGGGGGGCGGACCAGCCCGCTAGCAGAACATGGTCGAAGCCGAGTTGTACTGCGCGGGCCAGCGCTTCATCATCCACTGCCCGCAGTTCCTTCAGGTTGAGTTGGCAAATGCGCACGTCACACGTCCTCTGGCCGTGAGCGCCCAGGGGCAGGTTGGGCGCGCGAGTGTCATGGTCAATTCCGTGAGGACATGCGAATCACGTGCCAGTCGCTGGCAGAAGGTGTTACCGGCTGCCTGACGTGCGGTGCAGCAACGCTTTGCAACGGATGTCTGACAACACTTCTGATGGGTCAGAGGTGTAAGAAATACACGGTCGCCAACGCTGGCGGAGTAGGAATGCCCGGGCGCTGCCCGAGGCACACCTCCAAACGGGTGAGGCGTACATTTACGAGGCTGGGAACGAAAACGCCCGCCATTGGGCGGGTGCCTGGCGGAGGGACGGCTTTCAGCCAGCCCGGTAGACGTCGAGCCGGTTGTAGAGCGTTTTCAGGCTGATGCCCAGCGCCTTGGCGGCCTGGCGCTTGTCGCCATCGAACTTGGCCAGCGTGGCCAGGATGATTTCGCGCTGGGTGTCGGCCAGCGTGGTGCCGACACGTACGCTGACCACGCCATCGACGGTGGTCGGGCGCTGGGGCTGACTGGCCAGCCCTGGATTGCCAATCTCCACCTGACGGTCGGCCAGGATGTAGGCGCGATAGATCGTGTTCTTGAGTTCCCGCACGTTGCCGGGCCAGTCGTAGCGAACCAGCCGCTCGAGCGAACCAGGGGCGAAAGCCTTTTCGGTCTGCTCGATCGCATTGAATTCGTTGAGGAAATGGCGCGCCAGCGGGGCGATGTCCTCGGTCCGCTCGCGTAGCGGGGGAATATGCAGCGGGAACACGGCCAGCCGATATAACAGGTCTTCACGCAAATGTCCGCCGCGCACTGCGTCCATCGGGTCGCGATTGGTGGCTGCAAGGATACGAACATCGCTGACCAGCGGTGTATCGCCACCTACCCGATGGAAGGAACGGCTCTCCAGCACGCGCAGCAGCTTGATCTGCATCTCCGCCGGCATTTCGGTGACTTCGTCGAGAAACAGCGTGCCGGCCTGCGCCTGCTCGAAATAGCCGGCCTTCTGCTCCAGCGCTCCGGTAAAGCCACCTTTCTCGTGTCCGAACAGTTCCGATTCGATCAGCGTGGGTGCGATCGCGCCGCAATTCACTGCCACGAACGGTCCGGCCCTGCGGCTGCTGCGCTCATGCACGGCGCGTGCTACCACTTCCTTGCCGCTGCCGCTTTCGCCGACCGCCAGCATGGTCACGTCGGTACCGGCCACGCGGTTAAGCTGGCCAATCAGGCGCTGCATGGCGGGCGAGGTGCTTTCCCAGAGTAGCGAGACCTGGGCTGGCGCGGCTCGCCGCCCCGGGGCACGAGGCGGCGGCGGGGCTGGACGTCCTGGAGGTAGCGTGGCAGTGGTTGACACGGATGTCGGTGGGGCTTGCAGTCCTTGCGCCATGTCCCGGGTTCAGGGGCGGCGGTGGGTACGCAAGCGCGTCGGAATGGTGGAAGATGCCTACCATGCTATCCGCTCGCGCGCCGGGTGGCTACCGCCTGAAACGCTGTCGCGGCAAGGTCCCACAGGCGTGTCAGACGGACACCGGCATAAGGGGCAAGGCACTGTCGCTACACTTCAGGCTATCGTTGCACGTCTGCTGTCCGGATGCGCGAACGGTGACGGATCAACCACAGCCCACGGGGCCCATGACAACCAGACGCCGGCCAGACGACGCCATCCGACCCTTTCTATGCCACATATCCTGATCGTTGACGATGACGAGAACGCCTGCGCGGCGTTGGCGGAGATCGTGGCGATTGAAGGCTTTACTTCCGCCACTGCCGGCAACCTGCGCGAAGCGCGTTTGCAGATCGGCTGGCGTGTGCCCGATGCGATCCTGGCCGACCTGCGCCTGCCCGACGGTAACGGCATGGAGCTGTTCGACGAGGTCGGATCCAGCGGCGTCGAGGTGATCCTGACCACCGGCTATGCCAGCGTGGAGTCCGCGGTAGAGGCATTGCGCCTCGGTGCCACCGACTATCTGGTAAAGCCCATCAACGTCACGCGGTTGCAGACCGTGCTCAAGCGCATCGCCACAACCAGCGAGTTGCGCGCCGAAGTCCATTCCTTGCGTGGCGAACTGCGTCGCTACGGCCGCTTTGGCCGCCTGCTCGGCAGTTCCGAGGCCATGCAGGTAGTCTATGACCAGCTTGGCAAGGTAGGTCCGACCGAAGCAACGGTCTTGCTGATTGGCGAAAGCGGTACGGGCAAGGAACTGGCGGCACAGACCGTGCACGAGTTGTCGGCGCGCCGGCGCCAGCCGTTCCTGGCCGTCAATTGCGGCGCGATTTCGCCCACGCTGATCGAAACGGAAATGTTCGGTCACGAGCGTGGCAGCTTTACCGGCGCCGACCGCCAGCACAAGGGATATTTCGAACGCGCCGACGGTGGCACGCTGTTCCTCGATGAAATTACCGAGATGCCGCTCGAGTTGCAGGTGAAGCTGCTGCGCGTGCTCGAGACCGGTACCTTCATGCGCGTGGGGACCAATCGAGAAACGCATGCCGATGTGCGCGTGCTGGCCGCTACCAACCGTAATCCAGAGGAAGCCGTGGCGGACGGCAAGCTGCGTGCTGACCTGTATCACCGGCTCAATGTATTTCCGATCGAGCTGCCACCGCTGCGCGCGCGCGGTGAAGACGTGGTGCAGATCGCCAACACGATGCTTGAACAGCTCAATGCGGAACAGGGCTCGCAACGCCGCTTCTCGGCGTCGGTGCTCGAAAGCCTGCGCATGCATGCCTGGCCTGGCAATGTCCGCGAATTGCGCAACTTCGTGCAGCGCGCGTACATCATGGCCGATCAGGACGTCATTACCGAAGTCCAGATCCCGCTCCAGGTAGCAGCCGCGCCCAATGCGGGTGCCGCGGTGGTGTCAGTGCCGGTGGGGATGTCGCTGGCCGAGGCCGACCGTCAACTGATTTTCGCCACGCTTGAGCAGTGCGCGGGCGTGAAGAAGCATGCGGCGGAAATTCTGGGTATCAGTTTGAAGACTTTGTACAACCGTCTGGAAGATTACGCCGCCAAGGGCGAATTGCCCGAGAGTCTGCGCGCGTCGCGCAATGGTGACTCCAACCCGCCTCCGGCCTCGTGACCGGGGCGCCGCACACAGGTTTGCGGGGTACGATCCATCGTGGCAGGTTCGATGTACGAGGCAGTGCACGGTTCTTGCGTGGTTCTTGCGTGACAAGGGCAAATGTAGTTCCCGATTCGATGACAGAACCGATGGTTGATCATGGCTGATGCCTCGCGCACTCCTTCCGAAGTCAACGGCGCGCCTTCCGCGGACGGCGCGCCTTCCGGGCAACTGCCTGTCGTTCGCAGCATTGTCGAGGTGACCGCGCTGATCGAGCAGGCCGCGCATGATCTTCGGTCGTCGCTCAACGCGATCCAGAGCTGGAGTTATGTGCTCGATCGTTCAATCGATACGCTGGCGGCCCCTGCGCAGCGCGCGCTGGACGGCATGCGCTCGGGCATGCAGCAGCAACTGGCGCTGATCGAGGAAATGGAGGAGGGCATCCATCTGCTGGCCGACGAGCGCGCGTCAGTATGGGCGGAGTCCGACCTGCGCGTGGTGGCCGAGCAGACCATTGACGACAAGCGGCCCGCAGCGGAGGCGCGTGGTGTCATCCTGGCGCCGCTCGAATGTAAAAGTTCCGATGGCGCCGGTTTTATCGTGCCCGGCGATTCATTGCGTATTGGACCACTGCTGCGGCATTTGCTGGTGCACTGCCTCTGGCGTGCGCCAGCGGGCGGCTCAGTACGCGTATTCCTGACCGCCGAGGCCGATTTCATCAAGTTCCGCATCACCGAAAGCCAGCCGATCGAGCGCTCGCGCGGTGCTACCCGGCTGGGCGCCCTGACTGACTTCTTTGGCCGCCGAGCCCCGCCCGAAGGCGGACATTCGCCGCGTCAGAGCACGGCACTGCTGCTCACGCGACGTATGGTGGAACTGCAAGGCGCGACGCTGACGGCCGAGAACGAGGACTGCGCCGATAACGCCAATGTCACGGTGTGTATTGCGGTGCGTTTTCCGCGCAAGACGGACGGCGCGAGCAACCCGCCCACTGCATAAAGCGCTGCTTACGGTACGGCATGCAGGCTGGCCCGGCCTTTGCATCATTTCATGGCAGGGCCCCGCTGACAGGGGTCCGGGATCCGATACTCCACAGGAGAGATGCCATGTCAAACGCCCACGCCTCCAAGGGATCGCATAAGCCTTCCGCCAAGCGGTCGTCGTCGACGTCGGACAAGACCGGCAGCGGTAAGTCCGACAAGTCGAGCAAGACTTACCAGGCCGCTGTCGACGAATCGCTCGACATGACGTTTCCGGCCAGCGATCCAATTTCCCCGGGTGCGGCCGAGCACGCCGAGAGACAGACCCAGACCCGCCGGGACGATGTCGACTGGACGCTGAAGAAGGGAAGCCAGCACCAGCCAGCTGGCGAGAAGGCCGCCGCCGAGCGCAAAGGTACCAACGACAAGCACGACAAGCACGACAAGAAGCGCTAGGCAGTGGCCCGATGAAAGCGGGCGCCTTGTGCGCCCTCCCACCATTGCATTGCAACATGCCTTGAACGGAGCCTCAGGATGTCTACGATCATCGCAGGACGATTCGATACCTTTGCCCGGGCCGAGACCACCGCAACACGTTTGATGGCCAAGGGCGTTCGCCAGGACGATCTGACCATGTTCTATGTCAATCCGCCGGGACAGCATGGCACCTATCCGATAGGTGGCGACGAAGCCGTCGACCCGGCGGCCCGCAAGGCAGGCAAGGGCGCCGGGCGCGGCATGCTGATTGGCGGTGTGGCCGGACTGGCGCTTGGCCTTTGCCTGGCTGCCGCGGCGCGGGCGTGGTTTGCCGCGTCAGTGCAGCCGTGGGTGCTGGTGCTGGTAATGGCGATTGCTACCGGCGTGGGTGCCTATGCTGGTTCATTGATGGGCGCGCTGACGCTGACCAGCCGGCGCGCCACCGCGGTGCGCCATGCTGGTGTCCTTCTGGCGGCTCACGTGAGCGCTGACAATACCGCGCTGGTGGCAAACGAGTTACGCCAGAACGGCGCGCAGGATGTAGAGCGTGCCGAAGGCCAGTGGCGCGACGGCCAGTGGGAAGATTTTGATCCGCTGGCGCCGCCCCGGCCGGTTGCCCGCTGAATGACGACGACTGCAGCTAACGCAACCTTACGCAATCTACCTTTCGCTACCTCTAACCGATTTCCCCACGCAGGAGGATTTGCTCATGAAGCCCATTGACCCGCAAGTACCGCCCTCCGGCTCGCCCGCACGGGGCGCGTCGATCATTGGCGATGTCGATCAGAACCTGGCGGGATGCGGCCCGTTCGTCATGGCCTCGGACACGCTCGAAGGCAACAAGGTGGTGGACCCCTCCGGCGAGGAGATCGGCACCATCGACCACATCATGCTCGACGTGCTCGGCGGCCGTATTGCCTATGCGGTGATGGCGATGGGCGGTTTCCTCGGTATCGGCGAGAAACTCCACGCGTTGCCGTGGTCGGCGCTGACGCTGGATACGCGCCGCAAGTGTTTTGTGCTGGGCGTCGAAAAGGAACGCATCAAGGAAGCGCCCGGGTTTGACAAGGAGCATTGGCCCACCATGGCCAACTCGCAGTGGGCTACCAGCATTCACGAGTATTACGGTATCTCGCCTTATTGGGAGAAGGACCGTTACGACCCGTGGGCCTGATGACGGGTTGATGGCAGCGCCCCTGTCACGTTATCGAACACGTGGCAGGGGCGCATTTGCCTGGCTGATCGGCCTCGCCGAGTAACCAGGACAAACCTTGTAGAGCGATAGACCGTCAAACCTTGTGATTGACCTGGCCCGGCGGCTTGTCCGAGGGGTCGGCGCGCATGCCCGTGGCCTGCACCGGTTGTCCGGGCGTTTGCGGCGGTGCGGGAACGCGCGTGGTCAGCTGGTTCGACACCCCCAGAATGCCCGGCGGCGTGGATGCCGCTTTCTCGATGCGCTGAGAGATATCGATATCTTCCACGCGGCCGGTAATCGTTACGCGCCGGGCCACCACATGCACGGCGACGCCATCGGGCATATCGCCGCCACAGAACTCGGCGATGCACGTTCCCACGCGCTCGCGCAGCAGTTCGTCTTCGTCGTCGGGGCTGGTTCGGTCGGGCGCCTGGCTTTCGGTCTGCGTCATGGTGGTCCTTTGTCGGTGAGTGATCGACGCGGCGCGGCGTCATGCAACGCCAGGCCACGCCCGGAACGCCGGTGAGACGCAAACGCCATGCCCACGCGGGCGCCCCGGTTCCGGTTCGTTGCTTGTAAAAACGACTTGTCACGGTGCCGGATGACATCCTTGTAGGACGCCACCGACTGAAACTGCATGAGGGCGCTCCCTACAATGTAGACAGTCCTGTCAGGCATGGGAGCGTTTCATGCAACAGCCCGCGCATCGTCACATCCTGCATCTGTTCGACCGCTTTGCCGGCGCGGCCACGCGACAGGCCGGGTCGCCGGTCGCTTTCGTACTGGCCGTGTTTGTCGTAGTGGCATGGGCCGTAACCGGTCCAATGTTCGGATATTCGGAAACCTGGCAACTGGTGATCAATACCGGCACCACCATCATTACGTTCCTGATGGTGTTCCTGATCCAGCAAAGCCAGAACAAGGATTCGATAGCCGTGCACCTGAAGCTCAACGAATTGCTGGCGTCGCATCGTGAAGCCAGCAATCACCTGGTCTCGATCGAGGACCTCGACGAGGAGGAACTGCGGCAACTGGTGACCTTCTACCGTCATCTGGCAAAGCTTGCCGATGAGGAAGGCGGCGTCAAATGCAGTCATTCGATTGACGAGGCGCAGCAGAACCATGAGGAGAAAGCGAGCTTGCAACGTTCTCGACGCAACGATCGCCCGGCGCCGCGCGCGGAACGGCGCACCCACACTGCCCAGGCGTAGCGGGCAAGGCAACTGATGCAATCCTGAATTCCGAACCCCAACTGGAACATGCGGCCCGGCCGCAGAGGAGCCTACCTTGGCAACCCCGGCGACTCCCGATGCAGCAGCAACTGCAGTGGCGATGGAAACTGCCGCTGCCCCGGACCCGAATGAGCGCGACGTGCGCGTGGTGGCATATGGCCGCGCGGATTGCGACGATCCGGCCAGCCACCAGGGCACCACGCTCAAGGGCATCGCCCAGCGCGTGGCCCAACTGGCCGGTTTCCGGTTTGCCGGTACCTACGACGCTGCAACACACCAGCCCGCGCAGGCGCGCTTCTTTTTTGTGCCGGCCGACACGCTGACCGGTGTCGATTGCGCGCGGCAACTGGGCATCAACGGCTTGCAGGATCTGCTGGGCGGGGTCGTGCCGCATGCGTTCATTGGCACGAAGGCGATTTCGCACGGTCTGGTAACGCCCGATGCCGCGGCGCCCGATGGCTGGAGCGAGCCGTTTGCCGAACGTGTGCGCGCGCATGTGCTGCCGGGGTTCACGGTGTTCTCGCTCGAGGATGCGCGCCGTGCCGGCCGGCAAATGTTGGCAGATGGCAAGGTGCGCCTGAAGGAGCCATGTGGCATCGGCGGCCTGGGCCAGCAGGTGGTGACGACCGAGAAGGAACTCGATGCCGCGCTGGAGGCCCTCGATGCCGCGCGACTGGCCACCGAAGGGCTGGTTATCGAACGTAATCTCGATGCGGTCAGGACGTTCAGTGTCGGACAGGTAGAGATCGGCGATCTATGTGCGAGCTACTGCGGCACGCAGGACTTGACGTCCAACAATACCGGGCAGCAGGTCTATGGCGGCTCGACGCTACGTGTGGTGCGCGGTACATTGGAAGACCTGCTCGCGCATCCGGTCGAAGTGCATCTGCGTGATGCCGTACGCGCCGCCATTGCCTATCACACGGCGGCAGTGGCCTGTTTTCCCGATGTGCTGGTATCGCGCTCCAACTACGATGTGGCGTTTGGCACGGACCATGGCGTGCCGCGCCTCGGGGTGCTAGAGCAATCCTGGCGCGTGGGCGGCGCCACGGGTGCCGAACTGGCGGCACTGGCGGCGTTCCGGACCGATCCGCAATGCATGCGCGCCACCGCCAGCACCTGCGAGATCTATGGTGAAAATCCCGACGTGCCCGCCGATGCGGACGTCTACTTCCAGGGAGAAGACCGCAGCGTCGGCCCACTGACCAAATACGCAAGACTGGAGTCCGTATCCGATGGCCACACATGAAGAGTCGATCCAGATCCATACCGAAGGAGGGATGATTGCCGGCACGGTGATCTCGCCTGCCACCAAATTGCCCGGCGTGCTGTTCGTGCATGGCTGGGGCGGCAGCCAGCAGCAATACCTGGCGCGCGCGCGTGAAGTGGCTGGCCTTGGGGCTGTCTGCATGACCTTTGACCTGACCGGCCACGCCGGCACCGCCGCACAGTACGAGACGGTCAGCCGCATGCGCAATCTGGCCGATGTGCTGGCCGCATACGACATGCTGGTCCGGCATCCCGAAGTGGACCGCAATGCGATTGCCGTGGTGGGCAGCAGCTATGGAGGGTATCTGGCAGCAGTGCTGTGCGAACTGCGGCCGGTCCGCTGGCTCGCGTTTCGCGCCCCCGCGCTGTACATGGACAGTGGCTGGGAATCGCCCAAGCGCCAGTTGCATCATGACCAGGATCTGGTTGCCTATCGCCGCAAGGTGGTGGCGGCCGATACCAATCGTGCGCTGCGTGCCTGCACGAATTTCAAGGGCGACGTGCTGGTGGTGGAGTCGCAGCACGACAATATCGTCCCGCACACTGCGGTGCTGAGCTACGTTGATGCCTGCATCCAGGCCAGTTCGATCACCTATCGCGTGCTCAAGGGTGCGGACCATGGCCTGTCGACTGAAGACAGCCAGCGCGCTTATACAAGGCTCCTGCTCGGTTGGCTGCGCGAGATGGTGACCGAAGCGCGGACGGGCCCCGCGGTGCCTGCGCGCCCGTCGAAGGCATCCTCGGTGCCCAAGGTGCCGCACCCTGACGACGGACTCGATCCGCATGGCAGCAAGGACGAGGAGCCGCGTGAACCGAGGGTGGTGGCACTTGCCGGCGACGATGATGACAACGATCCACAAGTCATCGCGGCCAGTCCGCGGCCCGAGCGCCGTTAGCACTACGGGTTGCAGGACTTGCAAGCTTTGCGCTTTGCTACCGGTTGCCAGGTAATAATTTCAAAAGTTCGCCACAGACGCCGTGCATATGCTGGCGCCGACCGGATGGCATGTCATGTGCGTACGGGCACGCACATGACAACCTCAGATTCGCCCGATTCCGGCAATCCTCCAGCAGATGTGGCGGCCGCCTTGCGCAAGGTCGGTTTGCATTACGTCGACGACAGCGAAGCTGGCATTTCCAGACGGCGTGCTGGCAAAGGCTTTACCTATATCGGCCCGACCGGCAAGCGCGTGGACGCAGCCACCGTGGCCCGCATCAATGCGCTGGCGATTCCGCCCGCGTACGAAGCGGTCTGGATCTGCGCCGATCCGTGCGGGCATCTGCAGGCCACGGGCCGCGATGCGCGCGGGCGCAAACAGTACCTTTACCATGCCGACTGGGCGGTTCTGCGCGATGCTGACAAGTATGCGCGGCTGATGGCGTTTGGCAATGCGTTGCCGCATCTGCGCGGCCGCGTATCGCGCGATCTGGCCCGCAATGGCATGCCGCGCGAGAAGGTGCTGGCAGCGGTGGTGACCTTGCTCGATGCCACGCTCGTGCGCGTGGGCACGCCACGCTATGCGGAACAGAACCGTACCTACGGCCTGACCACTTTGCATCGCAAGCATGTGGCGGTGCGCGGCAGCCGCCTGCGCTTTCAGTTCACGGGAAAGAGCGGCGTGACCCACGATGTCTCGGTCAATGATGCGCGGCTCGCGCGCATCGTACGCAATTGCACCGACCTGCCCGGGCAGCGGCTGTTCAAGTACAAGGACAGCGACGGCCAGGTGCGTGAAATTGGTTCTGCCGACGTCAACGCGTACCTGCAGGAAGTCACCGGTGGCGATTTCACGGCCAAGGATTTCCGTACCTGGGCGGGCAGTGCGCATGCACTGGCGTTGTTGCGCAAGACTCCCGCCGATAGCGAGACCGCACGCAAGAAAGCCGTGGTCGAAGTGATTCGTGCCGTGGCCAAGCGCCTGCGCAATACCGTGGCGGTCTGCCGAAAGTGCTATGTGCATCCCGACGTGCTGGCGGCGTTCATGGCCGACACGTTGCAGGCTTTACCGGCACCACGTGCAGGCATGCGCCTGCGTGTCGATGAAGCGCGCCTGCTGGCGTTGCTCGAAAGCAGTTGCGCGGCAGGCTTGACGTCGCGCAAGGCTGCGTAAGTCGCCTGACCAGCGTCAAGGCAGCGTCAGCCATATGCCAGAAGGGCCGGCACGGCTATTGCATCGTTACCAATACCAACAACAAGCAGAACGCATAGCGATCGAGGTCCAAGGTGGAACACGAAGTCATCAGTTGCCAGCAGGCTGACAGCAGTAGCCCGGCAACCAGGCATTCCGAGGCACGCCAGTCGCTGCCTGCTGCTGAATCTCCGCTTATCAACGTTGCCACACCCACTCGCAAGGATTCCGAACCTGCCAGCATTTTGCTGGGCAAGCGGCAATTGTCTGCTGCGCGCCTGGCCAGACTGGCGCGTTATGGAAAGGGCGGGACGGCGCGCGCAGTACGCGGACCGGATCTGCGTCAGGCACACGTACTCATGCAGGCGTTGTGCGAAATGCGCCTCGAATTGGGGGAGGACCAGTGGTCGCCGTCCGCATTCGACAGCCGCCATACCACGACGATGGCGCTATGGCGTAACCGCGAGCGCGCGTTGTACACGCAATCCAGTGTCGAGCAGGGCATCGAAGACAGGCTCGATGCTGGCTTCAGGCATGCTCGTAGTGGCAGCCAGCGCGAGGCCGCCGGTGAGTTCAAGCGCGCCTATCTGCTGCTGTGCTGTGTGCTGGCATTGGCGCGCGACACCGCGCGACGCAGCGCTGCCGAGGCTCGACCGGCCTAAGCTGGTGTGCGGCTATCGGGCCGGCTTGCACGGTCCGATATAGCCCGGCAGGCCCCGTGCCCTGGTGCTCAACGCGAGCTTTACCGCTTCTGCCAGCGCCGCCGCGAATGTATGGTGGGTATCGAATGGCCCCTCGATATGCTTGCGGAAGAAGTCGGCCCAGCGGAAGTCCGGATATGCTGCCTTGACCTTGCGATAACCCCCAGACAATTGCACGAACGCTTCGAGGCTGCGATACGGATCGTCGCGCATCGCATGAATATCGGGTGGCAGTTCCTTGAGCGGACGCCGCCTGCCATGTTCGTCGTAGGGATGGACCATGTGGGTGGCCACCATCTGTTGCCAGAACTTGCGCTCGGAAAGATGGCTCAGGTCCGCGCGCACGATCGCCGGCACCATGACGATTCCCATCTCATGCCAGGCGCGCACCCAGTGGTGGTGGTCGACAACGTAAAGCGATTGCTCGGGCCCGAGCACCACGTGAATGCGATGTTTGTCGAGAAAACGCGGCAGGTCTGCGTGCGACAGGCGGCGCGTGACATGAATTTTCTGCGCTACGTGGTAGCCACCGACTGTGATCTGCGTAGGTCGCAGGTGATCGACCGGAATCATCAGTGCCGCACCTTCCCTGAGTAGTCTGGCCGGCTTCTTTGTCGCTGTCTTTTTCTTCGCTTCGGCCGCTTTTTTCGGTTTGTTTTTCGGCTTATTTTTCGGTTCTTGCTTCGCCATGGTGTGTTGGTTCCGGAGCATGCAGTGTCCGGATTACAGCAAGCTTCGTGCCCTGGGCGCGACGCATGCGCATGTGCCTGCGGCAAACCTTGCCACGGCTTGTAATGGTTACGCGAGGGCGGGTGAAGTGACGACGCCGTAGTATCGCGGTGATGCTGGCGCGCGGGCGAGGCACGGAATTTGCGCCATACGGTGTCAATGACCATTGAGAAGGCCGCAAGATTCGGCAGGAATATCATGTCTACCCCCAGCAAGCTTCCTCCACAACACCAGGACCAGCAACCGGGTCTGGAAAGTGAAATGTTCCCGCAGCCCGACAGCGGGGCTGATGACTATGTCGGCAGCGGAAAGCTGCGCGGCAAGGTGGCGCTGGTCACCGGTGGCGACAGCGGCATTGGAAGGGCAATTGCCGTGGCGTTTGCGCGGGAGGGGGCGGACGTCGCGTTTGCGTACCTCGATGAGCACCAGGATGCCGGGGAGACCGAACGCCTGATTACCGCTGCTGGACAGCGGGCGTTGGCCATTGCGGGAGATCTTGGCGAAGTGGCTCATGCCGACAAGGTCGTGTCCGACACCGTAGCGCAGTTCGGACGCCTCGACATCCTCGTGAACAATGCGGCGGAGCAGCATCCGCAACCATCGCTCGAGGATGTCAGCGACGACCAGTTGGAGTCCACCTTCCGCACCAATGTGTTTGCCATGTTCCATGTGACCCGTGCGGCGTTGCCTCATCTGCACAAGGGTGCGACCATCCTCAATACGACATCGGTCACTGCATACCGGGGTAGTGCGCATCTGCTCGACTACTCGGCCACCAAGGGCGCGATCGTTGCTTTCACGCGTTCGCTGGCGCTACAGGTGGTCAAGCGCGGGATACGCGTCAATGGGGTGGCACCCGGGCCGATCTGGACCCCGCTGATTCCCTCGACGTTCAGTGCGGAAGAGGTGGCGGAATTTGGCAAGAAGACGCCGATGGAACGTCCGGGACAGCCGTTCGAGGTGGCGGCCGGTTATGTATTCCTGGCCTCGGACGCCGCCAGCTACATCACGGGCCAGGTCCTCCACATCAATGGCGGAGAAGTGGTCAATGCCTGATCACGATACGCACAAAAGACCGACCGAGTACCTGAAGGGAGAAGGATCATGTCATCGATTGTTGCCGGACGTTTTGCGTCGATTCCCGAGGCCGAGCAGGTGGCCCAGAAGCTGTATGAGCGCGGATTTTCGGTATGGGATGTGTCCGTGATGTCGGTGGACCCTGGCGGCTCGCGGCCGCCCGGTGTCTTGTTGGCTGCACGCGCCAAGGGCGAGCGTCGCGATGAAGCGCTGGAGGTACTGCGCGAAGGTGGCGCGAGCGACTGCGAGCGTGCCAGTGGCAAGTGGGAAGGCGGGCAGTGGAGCGACTTCGATCCGCATCGCCCGCCGTCGTTGGTCGATGCGCCGGAAGGCGAATGCTGGCCAATGCCTGGCGCGCGCGATAGCCACGTCACGCGCAGCGATCATGCCGCACCAGTCGCTCAGGAGGCAGTGGCTGAAGACAGTACCGGCAATGAGGATCCAGGCAGCGAACTTGAACATTATGTCGACCGTCAGGTGGCAGGCCATAGCTGAGATTGGCGCTTGTCCATGACACACAAGACGATTGCCGATCTCGACACGTTGCGGCCCACGCAAATCACGCTGGGCTTGTACCAGGTGCACGAGAAGATGGATGTCAGTGCGCGACCACGCGGGCAGTCCGCGCGGACGCGCTTCATGAACAGTCATCGCATTCAGACCATTGTCGGGCCTGGGGGCGCGCTGTTCATCGCCGATCATCACCATTGGGCGCGTGCATGGCTCGAACTGGGCTGGCACCAGGCTCCGGTGGAAATCCTGGATGACCTCAGTGCGTTGTCGCCGGGCAGATTCTGGAAGCGCATGCGGGAGTTGGGTCATCTGCATCCGTACGATGAACATGGCAAGCGTCTCGATGCCAAGGCTTTGCCGGCCACGTTGATGGGAATGCGCGATGATCCGTACCGAAGTCTCGCGGCGTTCACGCGCAATGCAGGAGCGTATCGCAAGCCCGGCAATGCCTATGGCGATTTCCAGTGGGCCGCGTTTTTTCGCCGGCATGTTGAAGAGGACATGCGTAGCATTGCCGGCATTGCGCGGGCCATGACATTGGCTATTCCGCTGGCGCGAAGCAGCAAGGCGAGAAAGTTGCCGGGATTTGTGGGTAAATGCGAGGGGATGTAGGGGGCGCTGAATGCGCCGTGTGATCGGGGATTGATCTGCGACCCTCTTGCCCCGGCCCCTCTCCCGCAGGCGGAGAGGGGGGGGAACCGTGGCTGAATCTTTAGCTCTTTGACTTGTGGGCTGGCTTGCCTTTTTGCTTCGTGCTCGCCATTTCCTTGAGTTCGGTCTCACTCATGGATTTCGCCATCGACTTCGATGCGCCTTTGAGCGAGCTTGCTTTGGTTTCGCCGCGTTTTGCCGAGAGCGCTGCGCCCGCGGCCATTTGCTGTGCCTTCGATTTGGCTGGCATGTCGATCTCCTTTATATGCGGCCCAGGACGACCAGGAGCACTACGATCACGACGATCAGCCCAAGGCCGCCACTCGGGCCATAGCCCCAACCTGAGCTGTAGGGCCAGGTCGGCAGTGCGCCGACCAATAACAGGATGAGGATGATCAGAAGAATGGTGCCGATGCCCATATTGCGCTCCTTGTTGTGGTTCTGGCGGCGCGGCAGCGTGACTGCTGCCGCGCGGCTGTCCCGATGTTTCAAGGTTAGGACAGCGCCACTACACACTGAGGCGGTCAAGGGCTGATATCAGTGTAGGAATAAGACGACGCCTGATCAACAAATCAGAATGCGGCGCTGTAGATCGCGAGGGCGTCGGCTTCGCGCACTTCGCGCGGATTGTTCACAAGCAGGCGGGTCTGCAACATCGCATCGCTGGCCATGCGGGCGAGGTCGCTTTCCTTGACACCCACTTCGCGCAAGGTGCGTGGAATGCCGGTGGCCGCCACCAGACCTTCGATATGGGAGATCAGCGCGGCTGTCTTGGTCTCTTCACTACCAGTGGTGCCAGGCAGGACCACATCGCAAAGTTCCGCATAGCGCTTGCAGGCCGCCGGGGCATTGAACTTCATCACATGCGGCAGTACCAGCGCGTTGGACAGGCCATGGGCCACGTGGAAGATGCCGCCGATCGGATAAGCCAGTGCATGCACGGCCGCAACCGGTGAATTGGCGAATGACTGGCCTGCGAACATCGCGCCCAGCAACATCGCCTCGCGCGCGGCGCGATCGTTGCCGTTATCGCATGCGCGCATCAGGTTCTGGGAGAGCAATTGCAGCGCCTGTACGGCCAGCATGTCGGAGACCGGGTTTTTCAGGTGCGCGCTGGTATAGGCCTCGATGGCATGCACCATCGCATCGATGCCCGTTGCGGCCGTGGCGCCGCGTGGCAGACCCAGCGTCAGTTCGGCATCGAGGATGGCAAGGTCGGCAAACAATTGCGGGGCGACCACGCCCATCTTGGTGGTTTCGCCCGTGGTGACGATCGACACGGCGGTGACTTCGGATCCGGTACCGGCCGTGGTCGGCATCTGCACGAGCGGCAGGCGTGTGCCGGTGACTTTCTTTACGCCGTACATGTCCTGGATCGACTGCGTAGCCGGCAGCAGGACCGCGATCAGCTTGGCCACGTCCATCGATGAACCGCCGCCCAGTCCGAGCACCACTTCGGCATTGGCCTGCCGCGCGCGTTCGGTAGCGTCCAGCACCACATGCTCGGGCGGGTCGGCAATGACGTCATCGATCACGGTGACTTGCCAGTCGTGCTTGCCAAGGTCGTCCAGCGCGGGAGCCAGCAAACCGCTTCTGGCCAGGAAGCCGTCGGTCACGACGCACAGGCGCCGCGCTTGCGGCCATGTCTCGCGCAGCAATGCGCCAAGCCGGCGCGCGGCACCGAATTCGACGACCATCGTCGGCACGGTCTGGAAGCGGAACGGGTTCATGGGGTCTCCGGATCTTGGAATGATTGGTAGTTGTGCGCTCATCTCGCACAGGTGGGAGAAGGGCGCACAACCAACAACAGTTGTTTTACATCTGCAGGCAAAGATACTTGATTTCGAGGTATTCCTCGATGCCGTGGCGCGAGCCTTCGCGGCCGACGCCCGATTGCTTGATGCCGCCAAACGGCGCTACCTCGTTGGAGATCAGTCCGGTATTGAGGCCGACCATGCCGTATTCAAGTGCTTCACCGGTGCGCCATGCGCGTGCGATGTCGCGCGTATAGAGGTAGGCAGCCAAGCCGTATTCGGTGGCGTTGGCGGCGGCCACGGCTTCTTCATCGCGCTTGAAGCGGAACAGTGGCGCCACCGGCCCGAAGATCTCCTCGCGCGCCATGCGCATGTCGGCCGTGGCGTCTGCGATCACGGTCGGTGTATAGAAGGTGCCGCCCAGCTTGTGCACACTACCGCCCGCTATCACGCGTCCACCCTTCGACGTCGCGTCATTCACCAGCGATACGACCTTCTCGATGGCCTTGTCTTCGATCAGCGGGCCGATCACGACGCCGTCTTCGAGACCATTGCCAACGCGCAACTGGCTGGTGCGTTCGGCGAACTTTGCCGCGAACGCATCGTAGATGCCGTCCTGGATGTAGAACCGGTTGGCGCAGACACAGGTCTGGCCGCCATTGCGGTACTTCGCGGCAATGGCGCCTTCCACGGCCGCGTCCACATCGGCGTCGTCAAAGACGATGAAAGGCGCATTGCCGCCGAGTTCCAGCGACAACCGCTTCACGGTCGGCGCCGACTGGGCCATCAGGATGCGGCCGACTTCGGTGGAGCCGGTGAACGACAGCTTGCGTACGATCGGGCTGCCGGTCAGCACCGCGCCAATCGTTTTGGCGTCGCCGGTTACCACCTGCAGCACGCCGGCCGGCACGCCGGCGCGGTGGGCCAGTTCCGCCAGCGCAAACGCGGACAGCGGTGTCAGTTCCGCAGGTTTGATCACGATGGCACAGCCCGCAGCCAGCGCCGGGGCTGCCTTGCGGGTGATCATCGCCGCCGGAAAATTCCACGGCGTGATGGCGGCGCAGACGCCTACCGGCTGGCGCAGCGTGACCAGGCGCTTGTCTGCGGCAGGCGTGGCCAGGACCTCGCCGTCCACGCGCTTGGCCTCCTCGGCGAACCACTCGATAAAGCTGGCCGCGTAGGTGATCTCACCCTTTGCCTCGGCCAGTGGCTTGCCTTGCTCGCGCGTCATCAGGTACGCCAGGTCATCGGCGTTGGCGAGCATCAGGTCGAACCAGCGGCGCAGGATACCCGCGCGTTCCTTGCCGGTCTTGGCCGCCCAACCTTGCTGGGCCTTTTCCGCGGCTTCGATGGCGCGCGTGGTTTCCGCGGCGCCCAGATCGGCCACCCTGGCGATGATCTCGCCCGTGTCCGGGTCGGAGACGTCGAAGGTTGCGCCAGATTCGGCGGCAATCCATTGGCCATCGACATAGGCCAGTTGCTTGAACAGCGAAGGATCCTTGAGTTGCATGGCGAATTTCCCGGATGAGAGCTTGAACAAACACAAGACGAAACTTGAACTTGCGTGTGTTCAATAGATTGAACTATATTCGGTATGTCGAACGTTGAGCAGATCATACGCCCATGTCTGGCAGACCGCCAGTGGGGTTGACCGTTCCGTTTGGCGCGGCCAGTACAATCGCGTCCATGCCCAAGTCCGCCTATTCCATTCCCGAAGACGATGCCGGTACGGCGTCGGCCGCCAGGCCAACGTCGCCAGCCGTGGTGCGAGCCGTGCAGGTGCTCGATGCCATCGCCGGCGCGTCCGTGCCGTTGACGCTGGCCGACCTGACCCGCATCACCGGTGCCCCGAAGAGCTCGCTGCACGGCATGTGCGAAACGCTCGTGCAATTGCAATTGGTGAAGCGCCTTGCAGGCGGGGCGATGGCATTGGGACCGCACGTGATGGGCTGGGCCAACGCGTTCCTGTCCCAGACGCAGATCACTGAAGAGTTTCGCGATCTTTGGGGGCAGACCGATGCGTTTCACGATGCCACGGTGACGTTGTCGACCATGGAAGGCGGCGAGGTTGTGTATCTGGCCTGCCAGAATGGTGACCGTCCATTGGGCGTGACATTCCGCATCGGCATGCGGCTGCCGGCGCCCTATACCGCGACCGGCAAGGCGATGCTCAGCACGCTGGCGACGGCCGATGTGCAGCGGCTGTTTGCCAATGGTTTGCCGCCGCCGCTGACGCGTGCCAGCGTGGCCTCTACCGGTGCATTGGTCGAGGAACTTGCACAAGTGCGCACGGTGGGTTATTCACTCGACCACGGCCAGATGCGCGAAGGCATGACCTGCTTTGGCGCCCCGGTGTTCGATGCGCAGCAATCACGCGCGGTCGGCGCCATTGCGGTCAGCTACCTGACCAGCGAGATCGATGCTGCCACCGGCGAACGCATCGGCCTGCAGGTGCGCGCACTGGCCGACCAGCTTTCGGCGCGGCTCGGCGCCAGCGCCTGACAGCCAGCATTTGCGCGTGATCAACGGGCTGGCCCGGTAATCAAAGCTCCGGCAGGACACCGCCGTATCGCGAGCCACGTTGCTTGAAGCACTGGCTGGCCTGCAATGCCGCGCACGGTGCATCGGCCAGTCCGCCAACCGTCTGGAAGCGCGCCAGCGTCACGTTGAGTTCAGTTGCGCTGCGCGCGCGCACCATCGCAAAGAGGTTGTACTGCCATAGCGGAAGCCGCCGCGTACGGCGAAAGCACGTGGTGACGTGCTGTACCTCGGCAAGCCGCGAGCCAATCGCATCGACACGCGTATCGGGGACGTTCCAGACACACATCAGGTTGTGCGTGTAGCCGAAATGGCGCTGCCGCAGGATTGCTCCAAACCGTCGGATCAGGCCTGCATTGCGCCAGTTCGACAGTCGCGCCAACGTGTCGGATACCGCCAGGCCGGTGCGACGCGCCAATGCGTGGTAGGGCAGCGGAGTCAGCGGCAGACCCGCCTCGAGCGCGGTGGCCAGTTGCCAGTCTGCCTCGTCGAACTCGCGCCGCTCCACCGGCCCGAGCATCCGTGGCAGTTGCGGTGCCTGCGTCGAAGTCCGGCGCGTGCTGCGCGTGAGGCCCAGCGGCAAGCCAAGATCGGCACGATACTCGCGTTCCAGTGGCAGGTCGATCGGCCTCTGGCCTACATCAGTGGCAATGCGCGAGAGTACGCCATCGAGTTCCGCGCGGTCGCGCGCGCCGGCCACGAACCAGAGGTTGAAGCGATGTCCGTCGCGCGCATGGCTCTGGCTGATATCCGGGTCGCTGCTGATACGCTCGACCACGCGCTCCATGCGGGCAGGCGGTACTGCCAGTGCCGCCATGGTGCTGGCACCGATGGCATTGGGCGCGAATATCGCGCCAATGCGGCTGATGCGGCCGTTGCCAAGGTCGCGCGCCAGCAGGCTCAGGATGGTGCGTTCGCAGACGCCGAAGACTTCTCCGGTGCGCTGGTACGGGCGGTCATGTAGCGGGAAGTCGTGCTGGATATGGTCGTAGAGTTTGGTTTCGTCGAACATGGCGAGCGATCCGGACGGTCGGGACAATGCGTGTGCAATGCACGGAGTCGATGCGCAGGCGCCGAATGTTGCGATGAACCGGAGCACGCCCGCATCATGCGGGCATCATCATC
>VFQP010001912.1_pt1 | contig 25144 bp, 25 predicted proteins | sample 3512351 | NCBI WGS metagenome assembly VFQP01 (sample SAMN10412372, study PRJNA504923) | tailings metagenome | isolation source: Relicate 1 Philex TSF1 revegetated site | place: Philippines: Tuba, Benguet | collected 2017-08-29
CGTCCTTGAGGCCGGTGTACTTGCCGACGATGGCGATCGTCACCTCGCCCTCGGGAGAGGCGATGTTGCGCGAGATGTTGTCCCAGCGGGTGAGATCGGGCTTCGGCGCGCCGGTGATGCCGAAGGCTTCCAGCACCTGCTCGTCGAGGCCTTCGCGATGGTAGGCGAGGGGGACGTCGTAGATCGACGGCGCGTCGAGGGCCTGGATGACGGCTTCCTCGCGTACGTTGCAGAAGAGGGCGATCTTCTTGCGCTCGCTCTTCGGCACTTCGCGGTCGGAGCGGCACATCAGGATGTCGGGCTGGATGCCGATCGAGCGCAGCTCTTTTACCGAGTGCTGGGTCGGCTTGGTTTTGAGTTCGCCCGCGGACGGGATGAACGGCACCAGCGTCAGGTGGATGAAGATCGACGAATGGCGGGGCAGCTCGTTGCCGAGCTGGCGGATGGCTTCGAAGAACGGCAGGCCCTCGATGTCGCCCACCGTGCCGCCGATCTCGACAAGGACGAAGTCGATGCCCTCGTTGCCGGTGACGACGAACTGCTTGATGGCGTCGGTGACGTGCGGAATGACCTGCACGGTGCCGCCGAGGTAATCGCCGCGCCGCTCGCGGGCGAGGATGTCCTGGTAGATGCGGCCGGTGGTGATGTTGTCCGACTTCTTGGCCGGAACGCCGGTGAAGCGCTCGTAGTGGCCAAGGTCGAGGTCGGTCTCGGCACCGTCGTCGGTGACGAACACCTCGCCGTGCTGATAGGGGCTCATCGTTCCGGGGTCGACGTTCAAATAGGGGTCGAGCTTGCGGAGACGGACGGAGTATCCGCGCGCTTGCAGAAGCGCGCCGAGGGCGGCTGACGTCAGGCCTTTTCCGAGGGAGGAGACCACGCCGCCGGTAATGAAGATGTACCGTTGCATGGGCTTTAACATTAGAGCGCTACCTTCGTGATTCGAAGTGGTTTTCTTGTCTCATCCACGATTGGTCGCGGAGATCGATGCTGGAGGCGAGCCCACTTAGCGCACCGGATGGAGAAAGTCTCGTTTCATGAGCGCGCAGGCCTTGGCGGAAGGGCGAGGCTCAGGGGTTTCCCCCAACGCAAACGCTTAGCGGGGGTGGCGGCGTTGACTTAACCGCATTGGGCGGTCGCGGCAGGATCGACCGGGAGGCCGCCGGCCTGGGGCTGGTCGAGCTGGCTGCGGTACTGATCGAATGCGGTTTTAGATTCGACATAGCTCGGGTCGGGCGTGTCTTTCGTATAGACGACGTTGGCGTTGAGGACGGCAAAGCCGGTTTTCCTCTTCTCGGCTCCGGAGCCGCCGCGCTGACCGCCGGCAATATACTTCTCGCACGTCGTCGCGTGCTCAAAGCCTTCGATCTTGAAATACTTGAGGTGGTTGTCCTTGCCGATTTCGGCCGCGCGCGTCGTCGCGACCATTTCCAGGCGCTCACGTGGGGTATTCAACGGGCCTTTGACCTGGATGCGATAGCGATCCGGCCCGAGCTGGGTTTCCGAATAGCCTGCGTTCATGATGGCGTTGGAATGCTGGTAGGGTAGCGCGCCGGTGCTGCCGAGGCTGCCGACGCCCGTGGAGCAGCCGGCGGCCAGAACAGCGCCAATCGCTGCAAGCGCGCCTGCGGCCGTGTCGCGCAACCGTGTCATGACTTTCTCTCCGCTCCTGAACTCAGGGACGCTAGCAAGTGCAAGCGTCCCTGGCCAGTTGCGGCCGGGCCACATCCTCAGCTCTCTGAAGCTGCGAAAGCGTTATTGCAGCTTGTCGAGAATGCCGCCGCGCGGAGCGTTGTCGGCCGGTGCTGCGGGAGCCGCCGGGGTTCCTTCGGCAGCAGGGGCCGAGGCCGGAGCCGTCGTCGACGCAGCCGGTGCGCGATCGAATGCGGAGCCGGTCGGCGCCGAGCGCTGGGAGACCAGCGTCAGCAGGATGCTGGTGAGGAAGAAGCCCGCGGCAAGGATTGCCGTGGTCCGCGTCAGCAGGTTGGCGGTTCCGCGGCCAGTCAGAAAGCCGCCGCCTCCGCCGCCGCCGATGCCGAGCGCGCCGCCCTCCGAACGCTGCCAGAGAACGACCGCGACGAGCGCGGATGCAACCATAAGGTGAATGACGAGTAGGACCGTGGTCATGATCGGATAGGCTCCATGCCCTTCCCGGAGGGCGAAACACAGGGATTTTGCCGGGCTTTTACACCACCGTGCGCCCGAGAGCTAGATGGGGCGTGGTTTTGAGGGTGGGGAGAGCCGCGCAAAGCTTTTTCAGGGGGCTTTTGGGGAGGCGGCGCCCGCATTTTTGTTCTTGCGAACCGGAGGGGGGATCGAGCTGATCTTGCCGGCCCCTGCGGTGTTCGATGCGGTGCCGGCGGCGGTGGCATCGGCATTCAGGACCTGAGGCGGCTTCGGCTGCTCCTTAAGGGCGGGGCGCGCGGTCAATACCTCGCCGCAGCGGAAGCTCAGTTGCTCCTCGACCGTGATCAGACGCTCGATGGCGCCCAGCCGGTCCGGCTGCAGATTGGATTTGGCCCACTGCGCACCCTTATCCTTGTCGGATTTGGCACCGGCGGCGACGAGGCTCTGGTACTCCGACTTCAACGTCGTGCAGGCCTGGGGATCGAGCGGCGCGGCGGCTACGGGCGATGCAGCCAGCAGCACGGCTGCCACGATCGGGAGATAGTCGATCGGCTTGCCTCTCACTGGTTCCGTCCTTCTTGCCAAAAGATAGGCCTTCATGGCGGGCGATCCGGGCTGATGCAACACAGGATGAGGGTTCGTTCGATGTCCTAGCCGCGTTTGGCGGATTTGGGAACTCGAATAAGGCGCCGACCGTGAGCGTCAGCCATAAGCCCGGATGATAGCGAGAAAGTCGCCCGCCTTGAGGCTCGCGCCGCCGACGAGCGCGCCGTTGACGTTGGGCAGAGACAGAAGCTCGCGGGCGTTGGTGGGCTTGACGGAGCCGCCGTACAGAATGCGTATGCCTTTGCCCGCGGAGCCGAAACGGTTTTCCAAATTCTTGCGGATCGCGGCGTGGATCTCAGCGACGTCCTTCGCCTCGGGCGTGAGCCCGGTACCGATGGCCCAGATCGGCTCGTAGGCGACAACGGTGTTGTGCGCGGTTGCCGTGTCGGGCAGCGAGGCGGCGAGCTGGCGATTTACGACGTCCAGCGTGAGATCGGCTAGGCGCTCGCCTTTGGTCTCGCCGATGCAGACGATCGCGGTAATTCCGGCGCGATGGGCGGCCGCGGCTTTGGCTTTGACGATGCGGTCCAGTTCGCCGTGGTCGGCGCGACGCTCGGAATGTCCGACGATCACGGCTGTGGCGCCGGCATCCTTCAGCATTTCCGCCGAGATATCTCCGGTGTGCGCGCCGGAGGCAGCCGCGTGACAATCCTGGCCGCCGATCGCCAACGCCGACCCCTTGCTCGCCGCTGCGAGCTGGGCGACCAACGTCGCGGGTGGGCAGATCATGACGTCGGGGGCGCTTTTGCCGAGGCCGGGAAGGGCGTCGCGGACCTCAGCCGATTCGGCGAGGGCTGCGCTCAAGCCGTTCATTTTCCAGTTTCCGGCAACCAAAGGGCGGATTTCGCTCAAGGTTTCGGTCATTGGCGTGGCAACTCCCCGTCAAAAAATCGTTATGTCCGTTGCGCGCTGCCAACCGTGGCCGGAGATCGCTCCCTCGGCTTAAGAGGCTGACGGCGCTATCGGAACCTTGTTTACCCTCGCGGCCTCACCTCGGCCTTGCATTCACGAGCCGGGTGGGCTTCATATCAGCCCCGTGCATCCCGTCATGGACGGGATAAACGTTTTCTGCAAGCGGTGGCGGCGGAGCCTGAACGACCCGAGTGCTCGCCGGCACGCAATTAACAGGAAGATCACTTTCTATGCTCGACGCCCTCCGACGCGGCGCCCAAGGCTGGCTGGCCAAGCTCCTTTTCGCCATTCTCATCGTGAGCTTCGGCGTGTTCTGGAACGTGGCCGACGTATTCCGCGGCCTAGGGCGCGGATCGATCGCCAAAGTCGGCGACACGGATGTGACGGTCACCGATTTTCAGCGCGCCTTCCAAAACAAGACGCGTTCTCTGACGCTGCAGGATGGCGGCCGTCTCACGACCGAGCAGGCGCTGATGCTGCGGCTCGACCGGCAGGCGCTCAACGAGCTGATCGCGCAGGCGGCCGTCAAGAGCCACGCCGAGAAGCTCGGGCTTTCGCTTTCCGACGAGACGCTGGCGGAAGGCGTGCGCAACGATCCCAATTTCCATGGAGCGGACGGCAAGTTCTCGAAGCTCGGCTTCGATGGGCTGCTGCGTCAGCTGAATCTCACCGAGCATGGCTTCCTGGCGATACGGCGCGACGACGAAGTGCGCGGGCAGATCTCGGATGCGCTGTCGTCGGCGGTCGTGGTGCCGAAGCCGGTCGTAGAGGATCTTCATAAATGGCGCGAGGAGACGCGCACGATCGAGCAGGTGCAAATCGATCCGATGAAGGTGGTGGTACCGGATCCGGACGAGGCGAAGCTCAAGGAGACGTATGAGGCCCAGCAGGCCGACTTCATGACTCCCGAGTATCGCAAGGTTGCGCTTCTCGTGCTCTCGGTCGACGCGCTCAAATCGGACATCAAGCTCACCGACGACGAGTTGAAGTCCTATTACACCGATCACAAGGCGACCTACGACACGGCCGAGCAGCGGCGTATCCAGCAGATCGCCTTCAAGGACAAGGCGGCCGCGGAAGCTGCTCGCAAGGAACTCGTCGAGGGCAAGAAGAACTTCTTCGATGTGGCGAAAGAGGCTGGCGCGACGGAAGCGGACGTGAGCCTCGGCATGGTCTCCAAGAGCCAGCTGATCGACCCTAAGATTGCGGACGCGGCCTTCAGCCTCGAGCGTGATAAGATCTCGGACGTGATCGAAGGCCGTTTCGCAACCGTGCTCGTGCGCGCTGTCGAGATCACGCCCGGCAAGGAAAGCACGTTCGAAGAGGTCAAGGAGAAGGTTCGCGACAAGCTTGCGGGCGAGCGCGCCGAAGCGCTGATGCAGGAGCGCTTCGACCTCGTGGAAGAGGGCCGCAACGCGGGCAAGACGCTCAAGGAAATCGGCGAAGAGCAGAAGCTCCGCTTCTTCGATGTCGAAGCCGTCGACCGGGACAACAAAACGCCCGACGGCAAAACTGCGATCGACATTCCTGATGCGGCGATCACGCTCAAAGAGGTGTTTGCAACGCCTGTCGGCACGCAGCCCGAGGCCGTCGAGCTTCCGGGCCCGGCGTACTCCTGGTTCGACGTGCTTTCGGTGACGGAGCCGAAGCAGAAGCCGTTCGAGGAAGTCAAGGAGCAGGTCAAGACGGTCTACATCGACAAGGAGAAGTCGCGGCTCTTGAACGAGCTTGCGCAGAAACTCGTCGATCGGCTCAAGTCCGGCGAAGCGTTCGAGAAGGTTGCCGCGGATGCCGGTGGCAAACCCGAGGTTTCCGAGGGGATCAAGCGCAACCACTCGCCGCCGGGATTGACCACTGAAGCCGTCAAGCTGGCTTTTTCGCTGCCGAAGGAAGGCGCAGCCTACTCCGAGACGAGCGATCGCGGCAGCCGCGTCGTGTTCCAGGTCAAGGACATCACCGCTGCGAGCGCCGCGACGAAGGAAGAGGCCGACAAGCTCTCGAAGGAGCTGGCCGAGCAGATCGCCAACGACGATCTGATGGCTTACGTCAATGCGCTCAAGGCGGACCTCAACGTCCAGATCAATGAAGCGGAGCTGGCGCGCGCAACCGGCGCCGCAGCGGGAACGGACCAGTAAACGGGAGGGCCGTTCTCTTGAGCACGCTCTCGCAGAGAACAGCGGAAATCGAGACGCTGCCGTCGCTCGACGCCTTCACGCGGCGCTATCGGGCCGGCGAACCGCAGGTCGTGTGGACGCGCCTCGTTGCGGATCTCGAGACGCCGGTCTCGGTCTATCTCAAGCTCGCGACGGGGAAGCCGTTCTCGTTTCTGCTCGAGTCGATCGAGGGCGGGGTTTCGCGCGGGCGCTATTCGGTAATCGGGCTCAACCCGGACGTGGTGTGGCGGGCCGCCGGCGAAACGGCGGAAGTCAATCGCGATCCTGTCCGCAAGCCTGACGCGTTCAAGGCTGACGCGGAGCCAGCGCTCACATCCTTGCGTGCGCTGCTTTCCTGCTCGCGGCTGGCGCTGCCGCCGGAGCTGCCGCCGATGGCGGCGGGCGTGTTCGGCTACATGGGCTACGATACGGTGCGGCTGATCGAGAAGCTGCCCGATGCGAAGGACAACGAGCTTGGCGTGCCCGATGCCGTTCTGATGCGGCCGACGGTGATCGTGATCTTCGATTCCGTGAAGGACGAGATCAGCATCGTCACGCCGGTGCGCCCGGACGGGAAAACCGACGCTGAGAAGGCCTACCGGGCTGCAATCAAGCGGCTCAAGACTACGGTCGAGGCTCTGGATCAGCCGTTGCCGCACAGCGCGGCGGTGGCGTCAAAGAAGCTCGCGCAGCCGGAGCCGCGCTCCAATACGACGGCGCGCGAATACAAAACCATGGTCGAAAAGGCCAAGGAATACATCCGCGCGGGCGACATCTTCCAGGTGGTGCTGTCGCAGCGTTTCTCGGCGCCGTTCGCGCTGCCGCCGTTCGCGCTCTACCGGGCGCTTCGGCGCACCAACCCTTCGCCGTTCCTGTTCCATCTCGATCTCGGTTCGTTTGCTCTCGTCGGATCGAGCCCGGAAATTCTCGTCCGGCTTCGGGACGGTGAGGTCACGATCCGGCCGATCGCGGGCACGGCGCCGCGGGGCGCCACGGAAGCCGAGGACAAGGCGCTGGCGGATGCGTTGTTGCGCGATCCCAAGGAGCGCAGCGAACATCTGATGCTGCTCGATCTTGGGCGCAACGATGTGGGCCGCGTCGCGGAGGTCGGCACGGTTTCGGTGACGGCAAAGTTCGTCATCGAGCGCTACAGCCATGTCATGCACATCGTCTCGAACGTGATCGGCAAGCTTTCGGGCAAGCACGATTCCATCGATGCGCTGATGGCCGGCTTTCCGGCGGGCACCGTTTCGGGCGCGCCCAAGGTGCGCGCGATGGAGATCATCGACGAACTGGAGAAAGCCAAGCGCGGGCCCTATGCGGGCTGCGTCGGCTACTTCACCGCCGATGGCGAGATGGACACGTGCATCGTGCTGCGCACCGCCCTCGTGAAGGACGGGCAGCTCTACGTACAGGCGGGCGCGGGCATCGTGTTCGACAGCGTTCCTGAAAAAGAGCAGCAGGAATGCATCAACAAAGCGAAGGCCATCGTGCGGGCGGCCGAGGAAGCGGTGCGGTTCGCCGCGCGCGGCACCAAGAAGGCGCGCTAGGCAAGCGATCGCTCCACACGTTTCGCCGAAACCTCACGAAACAAAACACGACGAAAACGCGGGCGTCCCACTGAGTTATGCCCCGGTTTTCGTTTGCCCGCGCACTTTCCATCACGCGAATCCGTCGGCTAGAACGCTATAGCGGTATACGGCGTTTGGAATTCGGGGGCGGGGATGAAGATTAAAAGCGCGGTGCTTTGCACCGTGGTTGCACTTGCGGGCTGTGCCTCATCCGGTCCCACCGGCCGTGAGCTTCTTACGGGTAGTATCAATCCTCAGGTTGCGCGGCTCGTCATCTACCGGACGAACGCGATGGGGCTTGCGGTGCAGCCGGATTACAACGTCGACAACAAAAAGGTCGGCGCAAGCACTCCGAATGGTTTCGTCGTTTGTGAGCTTCCTCCGGGTCCGCATCGGGTGTCGGTTGGAAACTTCGCGCTCAACGTCAACCTGGGCGGTGGCACTGACTCGTGGGAGCTTGACCTCAAGCCCGGTACGACGACGTACATTCAGGCCGAACCCAAATTCGGGCTGACAGTTGGCGTCATCACCCTCAATCAAGTGACCGAGGTGCAGGGCCGCAACGAGACTGCGGCGCTGCACAAGCTCGAAAGCAATTGCTGAGGCTCTCTCGTCCAACGTTCGTGAGGAGGCTCGAGCGCGGGGCTTCTTTTAGAGCGGCATGAGGGGGCAGAGCGTCTCGAAGCACCGGCGTCCTGCGGGTGTCTTCAGGGCAGCTCAAGGTTGCCTTTCTTTCGGCCGCCATAGAGCGTCGTCGTCAGCTCATCCGTCTTGTACGTTCCGCCGCCTTTCGCGCCCTTATATTTTCCGGTGCCGCCCGTATATTCGTACTTGTATTCATTGAGGTGAGATCCCTCCTCCCAGGTCAGGGATATCGTATCTCCGGCCTTGAGATCGACGCTACAGGTTCCGCCGCCCTTCCAGCTTCCGTCAGGCATGTACTCGTAGTTTCCCGTGCAGTCCTCCACGTAGTTTTTTGCGTTGGTATCGTTGGGAATGACGACGCACCGGCCCGCATATTCGGCCAGCTTGTGGCCTTTCTCAGGTTCCGTCTCGTTCCACTTCTCGTTCACGCAGGCCATCGTGGCCGCTACGTCGATCGTCTGTCCGGCGGTTGCCATACCCTGGCCAAGGACGAGTAACGGCAGGGTAAAGATGAAAGATTTGAACATCGCTTTCCTCCTGGGTTCGAATGTCGGCAAGCGTGGCGCAGCGATCCGGATGCTGGAGGGGGTCGAACAAGGAATTCGGCGGTAGGACCACCCACGGCGGATGCGTGACAGATCGGGCCGGTCAATCGTAGTATGTTACGGTATGCGACTGCCCCGATGCCGGCGTGAAAGGTCATGTTCCGGCTTGTTCGGAGTCATGCATGACGGACACCGCACACAGCGATTCAGGCGGGAGGCCGGGCGAGTCCGACGAGACGTCCGTTCGCGCGCAACTGGGCCGCATCCTCAAGAGCGGACCGTTCCACAAGTCGAAACGACGGCAGCGTTTTTTGGAGTATCTCGTCAACGAAACGTTGGCGGGGCGCGGCGAGAAGCTCAAGGCCTACACCATTGCATTGGAGGTCTTTGAACGCCCCGCATCGTTCGACCCGCTCGTTGATCCCATCGTGCGCATCGAGGCGGGGCGCCTGCGTGACAAGCTTCGCGAGTATTACGAGGTCGAGGGCTGGGACGATCCTGTTCGCCTCGAATTGCCGAAAGGCAGCTACGCGCCGAAAATCGAGTTCCGACAGGCCGCGAGCTCGGCGCTACAGCCTGAACAGGCGGGCGGGACCCCTTCCAATCGACCTATGGTGTCTCTGCAGGCGCTGGCAACGCCTACGGATGAACAACAGGCCCGAGACACTTCTCTTCCTAAAATCGGCTGGATCCCGGCGGGGATGACGACCGTTGCAGTGATGCTGATCGCTGCGGCAACCTTTCTATGGATGAACGGCTCGTCCTTCCGTCCGGCTCTGCCCGAAAAGCCATCGATTGCCGTGCTTCCGTTCGACAACATCGGCGACGATCCCCAATGGGAGCGGTTTGCGGATGGCATCACCGAGGACATCATTACAGACCTCTCGCGCTCCAAGGATCTCGTCGTCATCGCTCGGAATTCGACCGAGGTCTATAAGAACAAGCCGATCGATATCCGCCAAATGGGTCGCGATCTCGGTGTAAAATATGCCCTCGAGGGCAGCATCCAGTCGATGGGCGACAGGATGAGGGTGACGGCACAGCTGATCGAAGCAGCCTCTGGTAGTCACGTCTGGTCCGAGCGTTATGACCGGCCTGCCGATGATCTGTTCGAGGTTCAGAACGATGTTACGCAGCGGATCGTCGGCACGCTCGCCGGCTATGAAGGGGCCGTCGCCGAGGCCGAGCGAAGTCTGCTCAGGCGCAGGCCGCCCGCAAACCTAACTGCTTTCGACACGTACCTGCTCGCCATGGAGGCGAAGCACAAGGTGACGAAGGAAGGCCTGATCGGAGCAGAAGGCCTGTTTCACAAAGCCCTCAAGCTCGATCCGCAATTGGCACGCGCTTACGTCGGGCTAGCCACGGTCCAATTCTATTTGATCGATCTCGGTTTGGCGCCCTCTGTCGAGGAGGCGGTGTCAAAGATGATGGATGCGGCCGAACGCGCTGTGACGCTCGATCCCCACGATGGCCTGACACACCAGGTTCTCGGCATGGCCTACGGCTACCAAGGGAAGCCGGAGCAATCTCTCGCCGAGTTGAACAGGGCGGAAGTTCTTGCACCCTCCGATGCTGACCTGCTTCTGAGTGTCGCCTGGTCTCTTCCCGCGTTCGGTGAATCGGCTCGGGCAGTCAGCTTGGCCGAGCGGTCTTTGCGGCTGAACCCTCACTATCCCGACTGGTACAATCAGGGGCTTAGTTTGGTGTTTTTCTTTGGTGGTCAGTACGACCGGTCGGTGAGGTACAGGTTGCTCGTGAAAGAGCCGCTGGCCCTAGACTACGCATTTCTGGCAATGGCCTACGCGTATATGGGTCGTGCTCGCGAAGCAGAAAAAGCCGCGGCCAACGTTGAAAGACTCGACCGCACCTGGATCGCCGAGAAGTACCTTGGCGAGGCTGGCGGCTTTGCGGAGAAAGAGGCTGACGCGTTTATCGGCGGGGCGAGGAAGGCTGGGCTGCCGGATTGTGTGCCTTCCGACACGCTAAAGGGCTTGCCCAATCTCATTCGCGTAAAGTCTTGCGACCAGAAACGCGCAGGGATGGCTGGATAACCTCGGCATTTCCGCTACGGGCGCGCCGCGCTAGTGCGCGAGGAGCGGGAGCAGCGCCTTGGTGATGGCCTGATTGCCGGCGAGCACGTTGCCGCTGTCGAGTGCCTTGTCGCCGCCGCTGACATCACTAACGTGACCGCCCGCTTCGCGTACCATCACGATGCCGGCTGCCAGATCCCACGCCTTCAAACCGCGCTCCCAATAGCCGTCGTAACGGCCGGCTGCGACGTACGCGAGATCGAGCGCGGCGGAACCGGAACGGCGCAGGCCTGCAACTTCGCCCATCACAGTCTTCATTTCGTCCAGGAAGCGGGGATGGCCGGGGCGGCCGCGATGGGGAATGCCGGTGACGACCACCGCATCCGCCAGCGTTCTGCGGGCGGCGACGCGAAGGCGGCGCTTGTCGTTCAGGAACGCGCCCTTGCCCTTTTCGGCGGTGAACAGCTCGTCGCTCGCCGGATTATAGATGACGCCTGCCACCATTACGCCCTCGCGCTCGAGACCGATCGAGATCGCGAAATGGGGAATGCCGTGCAGGAAGTTGGTGGTGCCGTCGAGCGGATCGACGATCCAGCGATGGGTTTTGTCGTCGCCTTCGATCTCGCCGCGCTCTTCCATCAGGAAGCCGTAGCCGGGGCGTGCCTTCGAAAGCTCCTTGAAGATGATGTCCTCGGCCTTGTGGTCGGCGGCCGAGACGAAGTTGGCGGGGCCCTTGACGGAGACCTGCAGGTTCTCGACCTCGCCGAAATCGCGGGCAAGCGAACGGCCTGCCTTGCGCGCAGCGGAGACCATCACATTCATCAGAGCTGAGGCTGGCATGGTCGGCGCAATCCGAGGTGAGGGGCGGGTTTCTATCGGGGTTCGTTGGCGAGGCTCTGACGGTTTCGGGCCGGAACGTCAACCCTTTTCGCCGCCGATTGCAGCCAGGTGCTTAACGGAAAGCGGGCCAAGCCCCGGTCAGGGCATGATCTGCTTTCTTTCGCGCCATTCGGTCGCGGCGGTCTCGGCCTTGGTGCGGTCGGCGTCGGGGAGGGATGCGACGTAGACATCGAATTTGTCGTCGACGATGCCGCCGGCCTTGGCAATGTAGCGCCATTTGGCGGCTTCGACGGGATCGGCCGCCACGCCTGCGCCTTCGGCATAGACATGCCCGAGCCGGTTCTGGGCGCCGGCGACGCCCTTCTCGGCTGCGGACGTGAGGTAGCTGATGGCCTTACCTTCGTCGGCCTTGAGGCCGCGTCCCTGCAGCAGCATGACGGCATAGTCGTACTCGGCGGCGGTCAGGCCTTGAGCCGCGGCCTTGGAACTCCAGCGGGCCGCTTCGAGCGCATCGTTGTTGACGCCTTTGCCTTCGAGGTAGAGCGCGGCCAGGTCGTATTGGGCGGCGGCGATACCTTTCTCGGCCGCGTACTCGATGTGCTTTGCGGCGCGAAAGAAATTCTCGGGCTTGCCGGTGCCACGCAGGAACATCAGACCGAGATTGTAGTTGGCGAGCGCATCGCCGGTGACGGCGGCCTTCTCGAACATCTCGGCTGCGAGATTCATATCCTTGGCGACGCCGCGGCCTTCGGCGAGCATCGTGCCGAGCGCGCGCATGGCGGGAATGTCGCCCAGCTCGGCGCCGCGTGCATACCAACGTGCAGCGGTGCCTTCGTCCTTCGGCACGCCGAGGCCTTCGGCGTAGATGCGGGCAATCAAGGTGTGGGCCTGCGGATCGTCGCGGGTGGCTGCTTTCTCGGCGAGTTCAAGCGCGGTCAGGTAGCGGCCCTGGTCGAAGGCGGCATAGGCGTCCTCGGCGGGAAGGTTTTGCGGCTCGCTCTGCAACGTGGGCGAGGCGGTGTTGAGCGCGCCGGGCAGATAAGGCGCCAGCGAGCCGGTGGCGAAGAGCGCGCCCAGAACGCCGACGACCAGGCCGAGAATACCGAGGATGATGAAATGGCTCGTTTTCACGGTCGTCTTCCTCAGGCGGCGTCGGCAGGTGCCCGCAGGGCCGCGCGGAGGTCCGCGGCCCAAGCCGGTATCGTCGGTGCGCTGGCGGCGGTGTCGTCGGGCAGGCGCACGGCGATGAAATCGGCGCCGGCACGGGCGAGTTGGGCGACGTCCTCGAGGCCGTTCGCTCCGAAGGCGACGACGGGCACCACGAAGATTTCGGCCCACCACGTGACGAGCTCGGCACGTTCCTCGGCGGTGTCAGTTTCGGCCTCCGCTGCCGGAGGCTCTCCGAATGCGACGTAGTCGGCGCCGGCTTCGCCAAGGGCCATGGCGTCGTGTCGCGAGAAGCCAGCGTCGGCGCCGACGATGGCTTCGGCTCCCAGCGTCTTGCGGGCGGCGACGTAGGCTTCGTCGATCTCGGGACGCCACGAGAGATGAACACCATCGGCGCCGATCGCGCGGGCGGCGGCGGCGTCATCGACGAGGAGGGCTGCGACCTTCTTCTGCTGAGCCAGCTCGACGAGCGGACGGGCCGCTGCGTGATCGATCGCGGCGTTGTCCGGGGCGCTCAGCACGAGCGTCACGGCGCCCGTGGCGTCGAGCGCTTCCTCGATGCGGCGCAGCCATTCGGCGCCTTGCCGTATCTCCGCCAAAAGGCACACGCCTGGTACTGCCGGTTTTTTCGTCATGGGTCTCGGTGGTTGCTTGCGAGGGCGCGAAGAACGCGCGCGTCAACGGATTGGGCGGACTGCTATCTGGGCGAGCGTATCTGGCTCAATTCCGGCGGAAAAGAGACCCGTCCAGTGGAGGGTGTGGGAACCTTGGATAGAATTCCCGTACGTTATATCCGCTATATCGTCGTGCTGTCTTTGTCGGTATCGTCAAGCCTCACGAATCTGGCGTTAAGCAAGGCGCTAGAGGGAGTTAGCCCGCAGGTCCAATCAGTTAGCGGTTTCGCATGGACGGGTGAACGCAGGCGTGAGGGATAAGCCGCCGTTAAGGTTGGCCGTGTCCCTGAGGGCGCAAGGGCATGAAATCGCCATGCTGTGTCCGCACTCCTCGCGGATTGGTGCTGAGGGTTTGCCGAAGATTTACGGGGTGCCGCGTCTCACTTTGACGGAGCTGATTTGATGCTCACGACCATTTTCCCGCGCTCATCTTTCCTGGGTTTGGCCGCCGGGCTCGCTGCGACGACAGTTATCGCTTCCGGCGCCGGGGCACAGACAACGGCGGCGGAAACACCACCCGCGGCTCAGGCGGCTCCCGCTGCTTCTTCTCCGTCTGCTACACCGCCTTCATCTGCCGCCGAAACGTCGGCGTTGCCCAATACGGGCAGCCCGGCCGAGGCTCCAAAGAATTCCGAAGCCGGCGCCGTGGCCAATGCCGTGGCCCCTTCGGCTCCCGCGGCGACGGCTCCCTCTCCTGGTGCTGCGCCAGCCGCAACGCCGGCTCCTGCTGCCGCAAGTGAAACGCCAGCAAGTGCGCCGGCGGCCGCTGCCGCGCCACCCTCCGCAACTCCGGCTGCTGCCGCGCCGGCTGCTCCTGCAGCGCCCGCACCTGCAACCCAGGCCGCAACGCCGCCACCTCCGCCCGCCGTCGATCCGATCACGCTTGCCACACGCACTTGGCTCGGCACGTCCGCGAACACTGGCAAGGTCGCCAAGGATGACGTAGCCGCCGCTGTTGCGTTTTACGAGGCGCGTACGGAGGGGCCGCTCTGGGTCGAAGGCAGCGGCTTCAATGCCAAGGCCAAGAGCGCGATCGCTGAAGTGCAGAAGGCCGAGGATTGGGGCTTGTCCGCATCGGCGTTCGATCTGCCTACTCTTGCCGAATCCTCCCCCTCGACCGACGCGCTTGCAGCGGCCGAAGGCAAGTTGACGCTCGAGCTTCTCAAGTATGCACGCTTTGCGAAGGGCGGGCGGGTCAGTCCGCAGTCGATCAGCCGGATCATGGACGTGACGCCGCCGATCAAGGATCCGAAGGTTGTGCTCGCGGATTTGGCCGGTGCGGCTGCGCCGGATAGCTATTTACGCGGGCTTCAGCCGACGCATCCGCAGTTCCTGCAGTTGCAGAAAGCCTTGCTCAAGGCGCGCGGCCCGGCCGAGCCCGAGGTCGAGATCGATCCGGCGCTGAAGGTTCTTGTGCCGTCGACCAAGGCGACGCTGAAGAAAGGCGCAGACGCGCCTGAGGTCGCGCTGCTCCGCCAGCGCCTCAAGGTTCCGGCCGAGGCGGGTGCCAAGGAGACCCTGTTCGACGACAAGCTCGAACTGGCGATCAAAGCCTATCAGGTCGAGCGCGGGCTTACGGCCAATGGCCAGCTTTCGAAGGCAACGCGTACGGCGCTGAACAAGGAGGTCGACGCACATCGCAAGCCCGATCCCGAGCGCGGCACGCAGCTCATCGTCATCAACATGGAACGCTGGCGGTGGATGCCGGATAGCCTCGGCAGCACCTACGTTTGGAACAACATTCCCGAGTATACGACGCGCACGATCAAGAACGGCGAGGTGATCTTCAAGGAGCGGATCATCGTCGGTCTGCCGCAGTGGGCAACGCCGGTGTTCTCCGAGACGATGAAGACCGTCGTGTTCAATCCGTCGTGGGGTATGCCGGACGGCATCAAGACCCGTGAGCTTCAACCGCGGCTGCGCTCGGCTGGCGGCGGCTTCCTGTTCTTCGGCGGCGGCGGTGGCGGTAACATCATCCGTGCCTACGGTCTCGACGTCTATCGCGGTGGCCGGAAGATCGATCCCGACAGCGTCGACTGGAGCACGGCAGATGTCCGCAATTACAGCTTCATTCAGCCGTCGGGCGGCAAGAACCCGCTCGGAACCGTGAAGTTCCTGTTTCCGAACAAGCACGACGTCTACATGCACGACACCATCGAGCGCTCTCTGTTCGAGCAGCCCAACCGGGCCCTGTCGCATGGGTGCATCCGCGTGCGTAATCCGCGGCAGTTCGCGGAGCTGATGATCGCAGAAGGCAATGGCGTGAGTGCCGATCAGGCTTCCGCCATCGCGTCCGGCGGCGGAGACGTGAAGCTCAAGAATCCGATCCCCGTCCACATGACCTACTTCACGGCGGTGGCGGACGAGAACGGACACGTGTCCACGTTCGGTGATCTTTACGGATACGACGGCCGGCTGTCGGCGGCGCTTACCGGCAAGACGCTGCGGCTCGAGCCTGCGGTCGAGATGTCGTCTTCCGATCAGGGGACGGCGCCAGCGAGCAGTGCGCAGGCCACGAAAAAGAAGAAGTACAAGGCAGGTCCCGACAACCTGGCGGATGCCATCGCCGGCTTCTGGATGAACTGAGCCTTTCGATTTCCAAGCTACCAATCACGCGCGCCGGATCGAAAGGTCCGGCGCGTTTCGTTTTGGAGCGCGCGAGTACAAGCCCTCAAATGCAATCAAGGCGCAACGAGGGGGGCTCGTCGCGCCTTGATATTTGGCCTTCGTTCCATTGGCCCGAAGGTAAGGGGATAACGGGCGGGGTTCGGTTGGGTTCCCTGCGCTTTCCGAAATTTTTGGCTTAGGCGGCCTTTTCGAGCTTGGCGTCCCACTTGCCGAGGGCGGCAAGGCTGTTCATGCGGGCGCGATGCGTGAAGGCGCGCTGTCCGGCGGCGACGTTCTCGGACTTGCCGCCCCAAGCGGTGAGCGCTGCGGCCTGCAACGCGCGGCCGTAAGAGAAGGTGAGGGCCCAGGGCAGGTTGCCTGCCGCGTTCATCAGCGAAAGATGCTGGGTGGCGATTTCGTCGGACTGGCCGCCCGAGAGGAAGGCGATGCCGGGGACCGACGTGGGAACGGTCGACTTTAGGCAGCGGAGCGTTTTTTCCGCGACTTCCTCGGCGGAAGCCTGCTTTGCCGACTTCTGGCCGGCGATCACCATGTTCGGCTTCAGGATCATGCCTTCAAGCTCGACGCGGGCGTCGTAAAGCTCGCGGAACACGGTGCGCAGCGTCCACTCGGTGACGCGATAGCACTCGTCGATGTCGTGGCCCGAATGCTCGCCGTCCATGAGCACTTCCGGCTCGACGATGGGAACGATGCCGGCTTCCTGGCAAAGGGCAGCGTAGCGGGCGAGGGCGTGGGCATTGGCCTTCACGCAGTTCCAGGTCGGGAGGCCGTCGGCGATGGTGATGACGGCGCGCCATTTGGCGAAGCGGGCGCCGAGCTTGTAGTACTCCGCGAGGCGCTCGCGCAGGCCATCGAGGCCCTCGGTGATGGTTTCGATCTTGGAGGTGGGACCTGCGAGGGGCTTGGCGCCGACGTCGACCTTGATGCCGGGAATGGAACCAGCGGCTTTCATGATGTCGACCAGCGTGGTGCCGTCCTTGGCCTTCTGGCGAATGGTCTCGTCATACAGGATGACGCCCGAGACGTAGTTTTTCATCGCGTCGTTGGCGCGGAACAGCATCTCGCGATAGTCGCGGCGGGTGTCCTCGGTCGAGGTCACGCCGATCTTGTCGAAGCGCTTCTTGATGGTGCCGGAGCTTTCGTCGGCGGCCAGAATGCCTTTGCCGGGCGCTACCATGGCTTGTGCGATGTCTGCGAGCTTCTCGGTCATGTGCCTCTCGTCCCGTTCGTTCTCTTCTGGTTCATTTCGAATGCGCCTGGGCGCGCGTGCGACCGGCTGCGCGTTTATGCGGCCGTGAGTTTCTTCAACACTTCCTCCGACACCTCGAAGTTGGCGAAAACGTTCTGAACGTCGTCATCGTCTTCAAGGGCGGCAATCAGCTTCATGATGGATTCGGCGTTGTCTTCGTCCACCTCGGTGCTGAGATTTGGTTTCCAAACGGCTTTGACGCTTTCGGGTTCACCGAGTTTTTCCTCGAGTGCGGCCGCGATCGTGCCGAGGCTGTCGAACGCGCATGTCACGAGGTGGCCGGAAGCGTCCGACACGGCATCGTCGGCGCCGGCGTCGATGGCGGCTTCGAGCACGCTGTCGGGAGAGCCCGCGGCGGTCTTGAAGCGAATTTCTCCGACATGCTGGAACATGTGGGCGACGGCCCCAGTCGCGGCGAGGTTGCCGCCGTGTTTCGTAAAGACCGCGCGGACGGCGCCGCCCGTGCGATTGCGGTTATCCGTCAATGCTTCGGCGATGACGGCAACGCCACCCGGTGCGTAGCCTTCGTAGCGGATGGTTTCGTAGGCTTCGCTATCGCCGCCCTGCGCCTTCTTGATGGCGCGCTCGATGTTGTCTTTCGGCATGTTTTCGGCGCGGGCCGTCTGGATGGCGAGACGCAGGCGGGGGTTCATGGCGGGGTCGGGCATACCGGACTTGGCCGCCACCGTGATTTCACGCGCGAACTTGGCGAACATCTTGGCCCGGGCCGCATCCTTGCGCCCCTTCTTGTGCATGATGTTCTTGAATGCTGAATGGCCGGCCATGTTCGTTTCCGAGGCTGTTTTCTGGTTTGTTGATTGTTTCGATCAGGGGGGTGTGCTTTGCGTCCGATTTAATGAGCGGCCGTCTGGCGTCGGTCAACCCCCCTAAGGGCTCGAAAACGGCCTAAATCAGGGACAGTCACCCGGTTTTCGAGCGTGCGCAGATACCCGGCAAAGGTGGCGAGGTTGCGGACTTTTCGAGCGAACTGTTGCCTTTGCAATCACAAAATCGCCCCTGGCGGCATCTCGCGGGGCTGAATAGAATCAATTAAGATTTACGCCATACCGCCAATGCCCAATCCGCGGACAGGGTGAGCACGCTCATCGTTGCGCTGAGGGCGGGATAATCCCCTCCTCAAGCGGTTGCCATAGATACTCTCTCAATCTCTCTCGAGTTCTCTCACTCGATCCAAAAGAGCGGCTCGGCAGGCTCCAAAACGCCTCCGAGCCGCAAACTTTTTACGCGCACCGCAAGGCCAGTCTTGTCGTCGATCTCGACGGCGAGACCGGACACCGTGGCGGGGCCCTGTGAGGGCTCGAAGCGCTCGCGCGGCAAGCGGGTGAGGAAGCGGTTCAGCGGTTCATCGGTGTCCATGCCAAGCACGGAATTGTAGTCGCCGCACATGCCGGCATCCGACATGTACGCCGTGCCGCTCGGCAGGATGCGCTCGTCGGCGGTCGGGGTGTGGGTGTGGGTGCCGACGACGACACTGACGCGCCCGTCGACGAAATAGCCGAGCGCCTGCTTCTCGCTCGTCGCTTCGGCGTGGAAATCGACGAGGATCACGTCGGCGCCGGATTTCAGGCCGCAGGTAGTGATCTCGCGGTCGATGGCGCGGAACGGACAGTCGAGTTCGGTCATGAAGACGCGACCCATGGCGTTGATCACCAGTACGTCGGCGCCGTTCTTGGCTTTCAGCATGGCGGCGCCGCGTCCGGGGGTACCGGGCGGGAAGTTGATCGGGCGGATCAGTCGTTCCTGGCGGCCGATGAAGACGAGCGTGTCCTTCTGATCGAAGGCGTGATTGCCGAGGGTGACGGCGTCGGCGCCGGCATCGATCAGCTCTTGATGGATGGCTTCGGTGATGCCGAAGCCGCCGGCGGCGTTCTCGCCGTTGATGACGACGAAATCGAGCTTATAACGCTCGCGCAGGCGAGGGATGGCTTCGACCGCGGCCTTGCGGCCGGCGCGGCCGACGATGTCTCCGAGGAAAAGAAGGCGCATCAGTTTTTCTTCTTCATGCCGAGCAGCGGAGGGGGCCGGACGGCGTCAGGATCCAGTCGAGGCGTTCGTCATAGTCGACATGGGGGACGGCGTCGACCCGCTGCTCGTCGAAGGCAATGCCGATCGAGACGACAGGCTTAAGGGCGCGGAGCCGCGCAAGGGTGCGGTCGTAGAAGCCGCCGCCATATCCGAGCCGATAGCCCACAGTGTCGAACGCGAGGAGGGGGCCGAGCACGATATCGGGATCGACTACCGGAGCCTCGGGCAGGGGCTCGCGGATGCCCCAGGTGGTTTCGGCGAGCGGGTCTCCGGGCTTCCAGGCACGAAAAACAAGGGGCTTTCCTTTTCCTTCCATGACCGGAAGGCAGAGGCTGTAGCCCTCGCCCAGCAGGCGGCGCATGAGCGGGGCGGGATCGATCTCCTCGCCGATGGTGAGAAAGCCCGACACGATGGCGGGCGCGGGTTTGCCCGCGAAGGCAATGCCGTGGCGCGCGATGTCGTCAGGTGCGGTGGCGCCGAGCTTGGCGAACGCTTCCTTCCGCGCGAGCTTCGCGGCCCGGCGCATCAGCTTTTTCTGGTCGTCGACCGATGTCGGGGAAGCAGGGTTGTCCAAGACGCGTCCGCGGTTGGATGGCGCGATCGCCTCAAAACGGGCGGTCGGTGCCGGCTCTTATGGGAAAGTGCCGCGGTGGCCGTTGGAACGTTGATCTCGCCGGGTCCCTACAAATGTAAGGTGGGCGCCATATGTCCGGGACCACGGTCCCGGCCAGGGACAGCTCCCAGGCAGATCTTATAGGCCCTGGAGAATATTTGTTCCTGACGAGCCCCGCAGCCAGTTCAACATAGGGGCCGGGGGACGAAAAAGCGAGGGTTCAGTCGTTTCTATCGACAGCGCCGCTGAGCGACTCGATGACCCAGTCGATCCGGCTCGCGACGGCACTTCGACTTTCCTCCAAGGCGGCGATGCGCTGGCGGGCCTCTTCAAGCTCGGCCTTGAGGCGATCACGCTCCTGTTCGAGAGCCTTAATGCGCGCGTCGCCGGATGCGGCGGCAGGTGCGGGTGAAGCCTGCTCCTTGGTGCGTCCGGCTGCCGGACGCTTTGCCTTGTCTTTCACCCGCTGCACCATGAGTTAACTGCATCCCCCTAACGCGCGCTGACGGAGGCCAAATCGGCTTCGTTCGCGCGGTCTCGGCAGCATAGGTAAATTGATCTTGCGGCGCAAGAAATTGCCCGTCCGGAATGCGCGGGGTCGCAATCAAATTTGCCGGAGGGGCGAGGTGTGGCGGGAGATGGCATTGACAGGGTGGGTGCTGGCCAACTTAATGGCGCCCGCCCGGCGATCCGGCTGGCGCATTGTGTCGTATATGCGTCACCCCGCCCAACATAATCAGCCTGCCCGATTGGAGGATGTTTCATGGCACTCAAGGTCGCGATCAACGGATTTGGCCGCATCGGCCGCAACGTGCTGCGCGCGATCTACGAGTCCGGGCGCACCGATATCGAAGTCGTGGCCATCAACGATCTCGGTCCGGTCGAGACGAACGCGCATCTGTTGCGCTTCGACAGCGTGCATGGACGTTTTCCCGGTGAAGTGACGGTCAAGGGCGACAGCATCGACCTTGGTCGCGGGCCGATCAAGGTGACGGCCGTCAAGAACCCGGCCGAACTGCCGCACAAGGAGATGGGCGTCGACATCGCGCTCGAGTGCACCGGCATTTTCACCAGCAAGGAAAAGGCTTCGGCGCATCTCACGGCGGGTGCCAAGCGCGTCCTCGTCTCGGCGCCGGCGGACGGAGCCGATCTCACGGTCGTCTACGGCGTCAACCACGAGAAGCTGACCAAGGATCACCTGGTGGTCTCGAACGCCTCGTGCACGACCAACTGCCTGGCGCCGGTCGCCAAGGTGCTGAACGATCTCGTCGGCATCGAGAAGGGCTTCATGACGACCATTCACAGCTACACCGGCGATCAGCCGACGCTGGATACGCTGCATAAGGATCTTTATCGCGGCCGTGCGGCAGCGCTGTCGATGATTCCGACCACGACGGGTGCGGCGAAGGCCGTCGGCCTCGTGCTGCCGGAGCTCAACGGCCGCCTCGACGGCACCTCGATCCGCGTGCCGACACCGAACGTGTCGGTCGTCGACTTCAAGTTCATCGCCAAGCACGAGACGACCAAGGACGAGATCAACGCCGGCATCAAGGCGGCGGCTTCGCAGGCGCTCAAGGGTGTCCTCGGCGTCACCGACCAGCCGAACGTTTCGAGCGACTTCAACCACGATCCCCGCTCGTCGATCTTCCATCTCGACCAGACCAAGGTCATGGACGGCACGCTGGTGCGCGTTCTTTCCTGGTACGACAACGAGTGGGGCTTCTCGAACCGCATGGCCGACACGGCTGTCGCGATGGGCAAGCTGCTCTAACCGCTTGCATACCTTTTTTGCGTGGGGCCGCCGAGGGCACCCGGGATGACCGGGTGCCCTTTGGCATTTCTTAGCGGGACGTCAACGCGGCCGATCGGATTTGCGGCATTGGCTTTGGCGGGCGTTTACCGTGCGGATGGGCGGCGCGGCCCGCGCATATGCTCGCTAGAGCTAAATTAATGCGCGTGCTGAACAGTGGTGACACCGGATCTCAAGGCGGCCCCTTCGGGCTGCCCGGCGCGTCACTGGAGCCTAGCGCATGTTGCGTCCTTCCCTCGCCCTTCTCGTCCCCGTCCTCTTTGCGTTCTCGTTGCCGGCCTCCGCCGGTGGCATTGATGCCACGACCGTGACCTGCGGCGAGCTTGCCGAAGCCGAAATCTCCCAATCCGCTGACGATCATTTCGGGGCCGCAGTTCTGCTGTCCTGGATGGCGGGCTATCACGCAACCGAGGAGCAGGGCACCGTCGTCGATTTCGATGCGTTGAAAGTGGATGTCCAACGGACCGTCGAGTACTGCAAAAAGTATCCGAAGGTAGGCGTTTATTCCGCGTCCGAGAAGTTCATGGGCGAGAATGCGACCGACGCTTCTTCGGGCGCTGTCGATCTCGCAACCATCAAGTGCCAGCGGATCGTCGAAGCTGCCAACGAGGATGACAAGGATGGTCTGGCCGTCATCATGATGTGGCTCGCCGGCTATTATGCCAGCTACGCCGAAGACAAGATCATCGACAAGGAGAGGCTGCAGAAGCAGGGCTACGAGGTCGGCAAGGCGTGTGCGCAAAGCACTGAGACCGGTCTGATCACGGTGGCCGACAAGGTCATGCAACACGACTAAGCCGCTCTTGGGCGGGCGATGCGCTCAAAAAAATCGAAGGCCTCCTGTCCATGCCGGAGAGGAGGCCTTTTCCGTTGTCCAGGCTGATCAGCGCCACCAGTACCCGGCGGCGGCGAGCCCGGCGCCGACCAACAGCAGAATGATCGCGATGAAGTTCGCGACCTTGGCCGCGAAGTGCCCGATCACGGTGCCGGCGGCCCGCTTGGCCTTGCCGGTGGCGGATGCTTCGGCGTTGATGTCGCGTAGCTTTTGTTCGAGCGCGGTCGGGTTTTCAGCCGAACGCTGGCCGGTCGCGACCTGCCAGGCGCTGTCGAAGGCGACTCCGGCGAGGTCATAGCGCGAGACGCGCCACATGATGATCACGCCGAGGAGCGCGACGCCGGCTCCCCAGATCATCATCCATTCGTTGGTGCCAAGGGCGAAGGACGTCGGCATTCAGGATCTCGCTCGTTAGGTGGGTTCGATTTGGCAGCAGGTCAGTCCAGCTTGCGGCAGGCATAGCCGAACTCTTTGATCTTCTTCATGATCGGGGCCGAGGACGTGACGATACCCTCGATCTTCTCGCGTCCCAAAGCATAAGCCACGCTATCCTGGTCATAGTCGGGCAGCGGCTCGGCTTTCTGCGCCTCGACGAAGGCGCAGCCATTTTCCGTGTAACAGGCGATCGACAGGCCCTCCAATGGGGCCTTCAGGTCCTTGAGGCACAGGAATTCGGCGTCTGCCGCCAGGGCGGCGGTTCCGAGACCGATCGTGGCGATGGCCGCCAGTCCCGCGCCGAGGCTTCTCGCATGTCGCATGGCATTCCCTCGCCTGACCGTGCGCCAACCTAGGGCCGAGCCCGAGATCTGGAAAGGGGGCGTAACGTGCGGGGCGGCGAATCGCAGTAATCGAAGGGGATACAGAGGGGCAGGAATGGTTCGCATCATCGGCATCGATCCGGGGTTACGGCGCACGGGGTGGGGCGTCATCGAAAGCGATGGCGTGCGGCTGTCCTACGTGTCATCCGGCCTCATCACGTCGACCTCGGACGAGGATCTCGCGTATCGCCTGCGCGAAATTTACGAGGGGCTTTCCAGCGTGATCGCGGGCTCTGGGGCGAGCGAAGCGGCGGTCGAAGAGACGTTCGTCAACGAGAATCCGCGGGCGACGCTCAAGCTCGGCCAGGCGCGCGGCATGGCGCTGCTGGCGCCGGCCATGAAGGGTCTCAAGGTCGCCGAGTATCCGCCGAACCTGATCAAGAAAGCTGTGGTCGGTGCGGGCCATGCCGACAAGAAGCAGATCCAGGCGATGGTAGGCTTTCTGTTGCCGAAAGCGCGCTTCGAGAGCGCGGACGAAGCGGATGCGCTCGCGATCGCCATCTGCCATGCCAATCACCGCGGCGCTGCGGCGCTGGCGCGTCGTGTGTTGAACGAAGGAGCTGCGCGATGATCGGACAGCTCAAAGGCAAAGTGGATGCGATCGGCGAATCCCACGCGATCATCGATGTGGGCGGTGTCGGTTACGAGGTGCAGCTTTCGGCGCGCACGCTGCGCAATCTCAAGCTCGGCGAAGCCGTGACGCTGACCATCGACACGCACGTGCGCGAGGATTCCATAAAGCTGTTCGGTTTTCAGAGTGAAGTCGAGCGGAGTTGGTTCCGCACGCTGCAGAACGTGCAGGGAGTTGGCTCCAAGGTGGCGCTGGGCGTGCTCGGCGTGCTTTCGACGCATGATCTCGCCAACGCGATCGCGCTCGGAAACTGGGCGGCGGTCGAGCAGGCGCCGGGCGTCGGCAAAAAGCTCGCACAGCGCATCGTTGCGGAACTGAAGGACAAGGCGCCGGCGCTGTCGGTGGCCGGGCTCAATGTGCCGGAGGCAACCGCGGGGGGCGCTGCCGGATCGGGGGTGCCGGTCGAGGGCATGGCGGCTGCGGAGGCGATTTCCGCGCTGACCAACCTCGGCTACAATCCGGCGCAGGCGTCGGCGGCGGTGGCGGCCGCGATGAAGGAGCTTGGCGCGGATGCCGACACGGCCAAGCTGATCCGGCGCGGCTTGAAGGAACTGGCGGCTCGGTGAGCCGCAGGCAGTAGGAACAGGTCCGATGAGCAAGATATTCTCGTTCCCGGTGTGGCTGGTCTTGTCGCTGATCTGGACCGGGCTTGTTGCCTATTACGCGTATACGACCCTACCGCACGTGCCGATGGATATGTCGGCGTCCGACCCGGCAACAGTGGAGGCGCTGCGGGCCGCAACCGGCAAGCACGCGTTCACCTACGGCCTGATCGCGGCGGCGCCACCGGCCCTCGCGCTGCTGATTGGATGGCTCGTCTGCCGGCGTGCCTAGGTTCGACCAAAAACAAGTGACAGCGATCGATTGACCACCATTGGTGTCAGTTACTAATTGACCCATGGTGCGAACACAGCCACAGAACAAACCATGACCGATCGCCTCATCAGCGGAGCGAAGCGCGAGGCGGACGCCTATGAGGCGTCGATCCGGCCGCGCTCCCTCACCGAATTCGTGGGCCAGGAGCAGGCGCGCGCAAACCTTCGCGTCTTCATCGAGGCAGCGAAGACGCGCGGCGATGCGCTCGACCATGTGCTGTTCGCCGGACCGCCCGGCCTCGGCAAGACCACGCTCGCCCAGATCATGGCCAAGGAGATGGGCGTCGGGTTCCGCGCCACCTCGGGGCCGGTGATTTCGAAGGCGGGCGATCTCGCGGCGCTGCTGACCAACCTCGAAGAGCGCGACGT
>VFQP010001914.1_pt1 | contig 25112 bp, 23 predicted proteins | sample 3512351 | NCBI WGS metagenome assembly VFQP01 (sample SAMN10412372, study PRJNA504923) | tailings metagenome | isolation source: Relicate 1 Philex TSF1 revegetated site | place: Philippines: Tuba, Benguet | collected 2017-08-29
CGACTTGGCCGAACGATAGTTGAGTCCGCTCGTCCGGCCGCAGCTCCTTACGAAACATCTGGCGTTATGACGCGCGGCTGCTCCTCGCTGAGACCTGCGAGAGGATCGGTTCCCTCGAAGCGGTCGCGATACAGAGTCGCCTGAACAAGAAACATGAACGTTATGGGGGTAGTCGTCGTGACAAATATTCCGATCAAGATCTCATGGACCACTGGACGCGTCTGAGCGAGCGAGAAGTAGAGCATCGACGCTGCCAGGATTGTGAATAACCCCATAGTCGTTCCAAGCGTCGGAGCATGGACACGCTCATAAAAGGTCTTGAAGCGCAGCAAGCCGATCGAGCCGATCAGGGCAAGACCCGAACCTATGACGAGCAGTGCCGACGTCAGAATAGCGGCCCATAGCGGCAGGGTCTCGATCGTGCTCATTCGATGACCTCGCCGCGCATGAGGAATTTTGCCATGGCCACGGTCGCAACGAACCCCAGCAGACCAATAGCGAGCGCCACCTCGAAATAGAGCGTCGTTCCTGAGCCGATGCCAAAGACCAACAGCAAGAGCATGGCATTGACGTAGAGCGTATCCATGCCAATGACGCGATCTTGCGCTCTCGGTCCTCGCAGGATCCGAACGGCCGCAGCCGCCATTGCGAGCGTGAGAAAGATCTTGGATATCGTCAATGCAGTGGTCAGGATCATCGCACTCATTCGAAGATCTCCTTCAACAGGCCCTCGTAGCGGACCCTGATGATCTCGCCCCAGTCGTCATCATCGACGAGGTCGAGGACGTGAATAATCAGCACATTTTTTGCCGGATCATAAGCGACCCAGCTCGTGCCTGGCGTGGCCGTGATGATGCACGCGAGAAGCGCCAGGCTGTAATGAGAGCGCACGCTCAACTGAATTCGGACGAAGCCTGGCGTCCGATCGGGCTTGTCCTTGAGGGTCAGGCGCGCGACGCGGTAATTCGAGCGCGCCATATCCACGATCACCTCGATGCCCAGTCGGAGGATGACCCAAAGTCGCCTGAAGAGCAGCGATGGGGCCTCCAGGCGTACAAGGATCCATGATCCTGTCACCGCAATTGCGCTGCCGAGCAGGATCTGCGCTGTGGAGAGGCTTTCGTTGAGCAGGAGCCAAGTGCCGAGCAGCATTGCTGAGATGACGGGAAAAGGCAGCCACCGCCTCATGGCGTGCGCTCCTTCTGCAAGGGGGCACTTCCCGGCGGCGCCTGCACGGCGCCGATGTAGGGACGCCCGAGCTCCAGCCCATGGGCGGTCACCTCCATGAATCGCATGACAGGACCGGCTTTCACCGTCAGCGCGACACAAAGAACAAGGAGCAGGGCAACGGCGCCGAGCTCCACGCCGCGGATAACCGGCAGCTCGCGTTCGGTGAATGTCCAGAACGATCGCATTCCCGCGCGGGTAACCGCGACCACCGTTGCGAGGCCCGAGACAAGAATTACCGAGAGCAGTATCCAGCCCTTGACAGAGACTATGCCGCCGCCGCCAAGCCAATGCTGCCCGAGGAGGTTGCTGATAAGGGCGAATTTCGCGATGAAGCCCGAAAGCGGCGGCAGGCCGGCGAGCAGAAGCGCGCAGGCAAGAAAGGCGACGCCGAGCACGGCCATGATCGCTGGAATGGCAACGCCGACCTCCTCTTCCTCTTCGGTCTCCTCATCCTCCGCGCCATACACCTCCAGTGTCACCGCCAGGACGTCGTCGGCAGGCGTCCGGCCGCGCTCGACGAGTTCGACCACAAGGAAGAAGGCGGCGACCGTCAGCGTGGAGCTGACAAGATAGAACAACGCCGCACTGGTCATGCCCGTACCGCCCAAGCCGATGGCGGCAAGCATGGTTCCTGTCGAGACGAGCACGCTGTAGCCCGCAAGACGACCCATGTCTTGCGAAGCGAACATGGCAATTGCAGCAAAACTTATGGTCGCGACGCCGATCGTGAACAGCCATCCCTCCGCAAAGAGCATCGACGTGCCGCCAGTGGCTTCGGTCGTAATCGATCCCAGGCGCAGGATGATATAGAAGCCGACTTTGGTCATGACCGCGAAGAGTGCTGCAACCGGCGCGCTCGCAGCGGCGTACAGCGTGGGCAGCCAGAAACCGAGCGGCCAAGCGGCGGCCTTCACGAGAAAGGCGGTACCGAGGATTGCCGCACCGATCTCGAACAACCGCCGCTCCGAAGGATCGAGCGCCGGAATGCGTTCGCCGAGCGCGGCCATGTTGAGCGTGCCGGCGCTTCCGTAGATCAGGCTGACGCCGATGAGAAAGAGCGTCGCCGCCGCGAGGTTGATCACGATGTAGTGGAGGCTTGCGCTGACGCGCGCGCGTCCCGAGCCGTGCAGTGCGAGCCCATACGAAGCCGCGAGCAGAACCTCGAAGAACACGAAGAGGTTGAACAGGTCACCTGTCAGAAAGGCGCCATTCAAGCCCATGAGGAGGAACTGGAAGAGCGGATGGAAGTAGCTGCCTGCGCGGTGCCACGAGGCCAAGGCAAAGAGCAGCGCGGCGCACCCGAGTGTCGCGGTCAGCACCAGCATCAGGGCGGAAAGTCTGTCGGCGACCAGAACAATGCCGAAGCTGGCTGACCAATTTCCGAGGAGATACACGCGGACCGTTCGCGCCGGGTCCTCCTCCATGCTCGTCACGAGAAGCGCTATGGCAACCGCCAGCAGCGCCAGTGTCGAGAGAATGCCGATTGCGGTTATGGCCTCGCGGCGACGGCCGTCGAGCAGCAACATCAGTCCGCCGGCGAAGAGCGGAATGAGGATCGGCGCGATGATCAAGTGATCCGCGAAGGTCACGAGCTCCGCTCCACGCTATCGACGTGATCGCTGCCGGACATTCCACGCGCGGCGAGCAGGACGACCAGAAACAGCGCCGTCATCGCGAAACTGATCACAATCGCGGTCAGCACGAGCGCCTGGGGCAACGGGTCGGCATAGTGCGCAAGAGTGCCGGGAACTGCCGGATCAAGAACCGGGGGGGCGCCAACGCGGAGGCGCCCCATGCCGAAGATGAAGAGATTGACCGCGTAGGACAGCAGCGACAACCCGATGATCACTTGAAAGGTCCGCGGACGCAAAAGGAGCCATATTCCGGATCCCGCCAGAACGCCGATAGTTATGGATATGACGAGCTCCATCAGATCACTCCCTCCGCGGGCTGTGCGGCTTTGCTGGTTGCGCGGCTGATGCGGATCGACTGGTGCGCGATGGCGATGAGCATCAGGACGGTGGCTCCGAGCACAAGGGCGAAGACGCCGAGGTCGAAGAGAAGGGCGGAAGCCATAGGCAAACGGCCCAGAATTGGAACGTCGACGTACTGGAAGGATGACGTGAGGAACGGCTTGCCGAAGAAGGCCGCGCCGACGCCCGTACCGCCGGCCGCGAGCAAGCCGAACCCGATCCAGCGCACGGGCAAAACAGTCAGGCGTGCCTCGACCCAACGCGCACCGCCGGCGATGTATTGGAGGATAAAGGCAATCGCGAACGTCAGGCCGGCAACGAACCCGCCACCCGGCAGATCATGGCCGCGCATGAAAAGAAACACCGCCATCATGGACACGACGGGAAACAGAAGCCGCATGATGAGACCGGGGACGATCATATAGTGCGCGGAGATGGTCTCCTTGCTAGATGCGCCGTGCTCGGCGTCGTAGCGATCCTGGAACTGCTTCTGCTCGGGCACTACGACGCTGTCGCGCGCGGGGCGGAAGCGGCGCAGCAGCGCATATACTGTGATCGCGACGATGCCGAGCACCGTGATCTCGCCGAGTGTGTCGAAGCCTCTGAAGTCGACAAGAATGACATTGACGACGTTGCGTCCGCCTCCTTCCGTGTAGGCCTTCTCGAGGAAGTTGGTGGCGATTGTATAGGACTGCGGTCGTGTCATGACGGCATAGGAGAGCGCCGCAAGGCCGGCGCCGCCGATGAACGCGATCGCGAGGTCGCGGAAGCGTCTCGCGTGAATGAGAAGCGGCGCGGATCGGCTTGCTTCCTCCCGCCGCTTCGGGAGCCATCTGAGGCCGAGCAGCAGTAGCACGGTGGTGACGATCTCGACGAGCAATTGGGTCATAGCCAGGTCCGGTGCGGAAGCCCAGGCAAATGTCACGCAGGTCGAAAGCCCCGCGCCCCCCATCAGGATCACAGCGGCCAGGCGATGGAACTTGGCCTGCTGCGCCGCGCCCAAGGCACAGACGCACCCGACGATCCACACGAGCAGAAAGGTCGTGTCGATCTCATGCAGCTTCGGGACATGAATATCGATCAGGCCCTTATGCAGCGGCCAGATCGCCGCGAGTATCGTGACGCACAGCAGGAGCACGAGCTGCGGCTGGAGGCGGGTCGTGCTCAGTGACTGCACGAGTGCCTTCGCGCCGCGCCATGACGCGATTGCAAGGGCGCGCTCGAAGATGCGCTGTCCCTTCAATCGGCGGAGAATGGGTGCGCCCTCGACGTCACCCGAGAGGTACTTGAGCATGGCTGCGTAGAGCGTAATACCGCCGGCCAGGGCGACAAGGCTCATCCACAGTGCCGGCGTGAAACCATGCCACACCGCGAGACTGTAGTATGGGGTCGCTTCCCCAAGAACTGCCCGCACAGCGATGTGGAGAAAGGCCCCGACCGTGGCCTGCGGCACGATGCCGACAAGAATGCACGTGATGACGAGAAAGGCGATCGGCAAGAGCATCCAGAGAACGGGGTCGTGGGGCACGCGTGGCAGATCCTTCGCCTCGGGCCCGAAGAACACTTGATGGATAAACCGCAGCGAGTACGCGACACTGAACATACCGGCGAGCGTTGCGATGTAGGGCAGGGCATCATCGAGAAAGGAGGAGACATGCGTCTCCACGGTCTCGGCGAAGAACATCTCCTTTGAGAGGAAGCCATTGAGAAGGGGAACGCCGGCCATCGCCGAGGCGGCCACCATCGCCAGAACGGCCGTGAGGGGCATGGCGCGATAAAGCCCGCCCAGTCGGCGAATATCGCGCGTTCCCGCCTCATGATCGATGATGCCGGCGGCCATGAACAGCGAAGCCTTGAAGGTCGCGTGATTGAAAATGTGAAAGATCGCCGCCACCGCTGCCAGTGGACTACCGAGCCCGAGCAGCAGCGTGATCAGCCCGAGGTGGCTGATCGTCGAATAGGCGAGCAGGCCTTTGAGATCCTGCTGGAAGAGTGCGAGAAAGGCGCCAAGCAAGAGCGTGGCGGCACCGAGCGGCACGAACACCCAGAACCAATAGTCATGGCCGGCCATCGCCGGCCACAGACGCGCCAGCAGAAACACGCCCGCTTTCACCATGGCCGCCGAATGCAGATACGCCGAGACAGGGGTCGGAGCGGCCATCGCGCGCGGCAGCCAGAAATAAAAGGGGAACTGCGCGCTCTTTGTCAGAACGCCGGCGGCGATCAGCAGAAGCGTCGGCAGGTAGAGGGAATGAGCGGTGACGCTGGCGCCCGACCGGAGCACGACATCGAGGTCGTAGCTGCCCGCAATCTGGCCGAGGAACATCATGCCCGCGAGCAGGCAGAGCCCTCCCGCTGCCGTCACGGTCAGCGTGATGCGCGCGCCCTCGCGCGCATTCTGATTCTGGTGCCAGTAGGAGATGAGGAGGAACGAATAGAGGCTCGTGAGCTCCCAGAAGAAAACGATCTGTATCAGATTGCCCGACACGACGATGCCGAGCATCGCGCCCATGAAACCCAGAAGAAAGGAAAAGAACCGCGGAACCGGATCCTCCGGTGACATATAGTATCGGGCGTAAAGAATGACGAGCAGGCCAATCGCGCTGACGAGGCCGACGAAGCTCCAGGCGAAACCGTCGAGACGCAGGATGAAATTCAGCCCGAGCTGAGGCAGCCATTCGAACTCGGCGCGAAGGATCTCGCCCCGCGCGATCGGCCGAAAAAAGTAGGCAACAATCGCCAGTTCTGCGAGTGCGACGCCGCCCGCAAGCCACGCTTCGGCATTTCGGGCATTTGTCGGGAAAAACGCCGCCACTACGCTGCCGGCGAATGGCAAGATTACCAGGAGGGTGAGTAGAACGACGTCAACCGACATGCTCGCCGAGCAACCTTTCGTGTTTGATGGCGCCGTCCCCGATAATCTGCACAGCAGGCTGCCGACGGCGCACCCGCTGCGCAGGCTTCACCTTAGCGTCGCGGTAGAGGCGTCTGCAAACGCCTTCCGCTAGCTTTCAGAGGGACGTGGTGTCGCTCCGGCCGCGGCCTGATCGACAATCTGCCGTATCTCGGTGCTGTCGGCAGCATTCCGAATATCCCGGAGGAGAGTTTCTGCGCGAAGTGTCCGGCACAGCCCGCCCAGGGTCGCGAGCAATCCGCTGCGCTTATCGCTGGGCCAGACCAGGACGAATACGAGATCGACGGGATTGCTGTCCGATGCTTCGAACTCGATCGGTCGAGCAAGGCGAAAGACGACCCCTGCGGGTGCGACCAGACCCTCAATGCCCGCGTGCGGAACAGCGATACCGCGACCGATCGCCGTCGAGCCGAGCTTCTCACGGTCGGTCAAGGCCCTCAGGATGATGTCGCTCGCGAGGCCGGTGGTCCGAGCCAGATGCTCTGCGGCAGCGGTGAGGAGCGCCGTCTTGGAATCGACTGGCGACTCCAGGAGCACGTCGTCATCTCGAAGAATTGTAGCAAGACTTATGGCTTCCGCCATATCCGCCTCCCGGACGAAGTATTCACACGCCCGACGCAGGGCTAACAACTGAGCGGGCCAGAAGTGTATCGCAGGGCAATGTCGTCACGAGGCTCTTTGCCACGCTGCCGATCAGCACGTCCATGAGGGAACTTCGCTCATGTGTACCTGCCACCACGAGATCGATGGCCCTCTCTTCGACATAATCGCGTAATACGCGATCCGGATCCCCGTATTCAGACGGGTTCGTGGCGTGTATTTCCTTGCGCGCCCGTGCCCCTGCCGTAGGCTCGATCGAGTGCGCGATCAGACCGAGCGCCGAGATCCGTTGCGTACAACAGCTTTCGTGGCCGCTTGGCCGTCAGTCTCCCTGCCATAATGTGCGGTGCTCCTTTCCCTTCGCGGATACTCACTGCGACACCTACGCCACCGTGCCCACAAATTCAACCACAGTTGAAGGCAAAGCGCTCCCCATCAGGATGGCAATCCGCTCCAAACGCCGCTCCGGGCGCCCGTTTGCTTCGAGCTGACGGATTGGGCGCGACAAGTCCTTTCCTGCTAGTCGAACAGGGTGTCGAGGCGCTGCTTCATCTGATCGGCGATGTACAAAGCGAGAGCCTGGATCGTCGATGTAGGATTCACGCCGCCTGATGTCACCCAGATGCTGCCGTCAACGATGAAGAGGTTCTTCACGTCGTGACACCGTCCCCAGGCATTCACAACTGATCGCTCTGGGTCGTTGCCCATACGGCATGTGCCCAGAAGGTGACCAGGATAATTGAGCAGCGTGCGCGAAGTGTAGAGGTTCTTCGCGCCCGCCGCTTCGAGGATTTCCGTCGCACGGGCGATCCCGTGCTCCATCATCCGCGCGCAGTTCTCGCTGATCGTATAGTCGATCCTCGGCGCCGGGATGCCGCTGCTGTCCTTCAAAACCGGATCGATGGTGACGCGGTTGTGCTCTTCCGGCAGGTCCTCGCAGGCGATGCCGATTTGGAGGCGGTGATTGACGAGCGATCGATACACGCGGTGATGATCGCGGCCCCACGGCAAGCGACCAACCGATGAACTCTGAATAGCCTCGTTCACCGCTCCCGTAACCCGCATGAACTGCAACGTGTAGCCGCGCACGAAGTCTCGATCAGGATCGGTCTCGTAGAACTGCTTGCTCCACATACAAGTCATAGGGCCGCGGTCGCCGTCCAACTCATCCTCGACGTAGCCCCGAACCTGCGGCCAGGGATGCAGCATGAGATTTTTGCCAACGAGCCCGCTCGAGTTCGCCAATCCATTCGGAAAGCGCGAGGAGGCAGAGTTCAGCAGTATGCGCGGCGTGCCGATGCCATTGCTGGCAAGAATGACGACTTCGGCGGGCTGGAAGACCTCCTTTCCATTCGGATCGTAGTAGACGACGCCGCTGGCCATGCCGTGCTCGTTCGTCGTGATCTCGCGCACCCGGCATCGTGTGCGCAACTCGACGCCGGCCCGCAGTGCGAGGGGCCAATAGGTGATATCCGCACTCGCCTTGGCGCCATGAGCGCACCCCGGCGTGCAATGTCCGAGATTGATGCACTTGGCGCGGCCTTCGTAGTCACGTGTCGCGAGCGCGACGTCGGAAGGCCACCAATGCCATCCGAGCTTATTCATCGCCTGACCATAGCGCGTGCCGGTGCGCCCGAGCGGTATGGGTGGCATTGGTGGATTGCGTGGAGGCACGCCCGGATCTCCAACCAGACCCGAAACACCGACCATGCGGTCGTTCAACTCGAAGTACGGCTCGAGGTCCCAGTAGCTGATGGGCCAATCGTCCGCGATGCCATCGAGCGATTTTACGCGGAAGTCCGACGGATGCATGCGGGGGAAGTGCGCTGTCCAGAGAATGGTGCCTCCACCGACACCATTGAAGTTCGCGACCTTCATCACCGAGTTGTCGTCGTTGATCGGATAGTCCAGATCGCGGGCGCGCCGGTTAGGACTGATGTCGAAGTCCGTGTACCGTCGCGCCTCCCAATCGCGCCCATTGGTGGGATAGTCGGTCGGCTTCATCCAATCGCCCTGCTCGAGGCAGAGGATGCGCATCTTCGTGTCGGCAAGGCTCCATGCCACTGCCGCGCCGGATGCGCCCGCGCCGATGATCATAATATCCACCATGTCATTTTGCGTCATGGCTCAATCCTGCCGATCATCACGCCAGATAGGCGCGCGCGCCTTGACGACTTCGAGCAATGACCAATCGCCATCGGGCACCGTGTGGCCCTTAGGGTATGGCGCGCGCGGCTCGCGGCCGATCGATTGCATGACGCGGTCGTCGCGGTAGTAGGCCGCGAGCACTACGCGGCCGAGTGCCTGCACGGACCGCGTGTTTTGGGCGAGCAGTTGAAAAGTCACCCTTTCGGCGCGCGCATCGTCCAGATCCAAGAGAGAGCCACCGGCGAGGGCGCGCAGGCTGACCAGAGCCGTACGAACATCTTCGCGGTCGATGCCCAAAGATGAGACTATGTCAGCGAAGATGAGCGGGTCATCGGCGCCTGGCACGTTGAATATTCCGTCGGCGGGGATCATGAAGCCCGCCATTCGTTTCAATTCAGCGAGTTCGCCAGCAGAGAGCCCAAATTCCCTCAGGCTTTCCATTTCCACCCCACTTGAGATTGTCGAGCATCTAGTACATCGCCGGTTGCGGTATTGTGCTCTCTAGCTCGAAGTAGCGCCTGGAGCCATCCCACCATTGAAAGCGCATGGACCTCAGACTGGGCACCATATAATGGAATAGCTCCGCGGCGATTACGCAAGCAAACCATCAATACGATATCTGGGGGGTGAACGACGATGGCGATTACGAAGAGGTCGCTTGGGCGGACCGGATTGACGGTTACCACGCTTGGCTTCGGCGGCGCTCCGGTTGGCGGGTTCCGGTTCGATGTGAGCGAGCGGCAAGCCGCCGATACTCTCCTGGCTGCCTATGCGAAAGGCGTGCGCTATTTCGATACCGCACCATACTACGGCTACGGCCGCAGCGAACTCATATTTGGGCAGGCCTTGCGCACGCTTGATCGCGACAGCTTTGTGCTTTCCACCAAGGTCGGTCGTTTAATGTCGCCGAAGGCGGGCAAAGAAGACGTGCCGGGTTGGCGCAAGGGTGGTCTGTCGTTCAAGCCGACCTATGACTACAGTCGCGACGGTACGCTGCGTTCACTTGAGCAATCGCTCTTGCGGCTCGGGTTGAACCGCATCGACATCGCTCTCATTCACGACGTCGACGTGTGGACACATGGGACGCAAGAGGCCGCCGACCAACGTTTCAAGGAGACAATGGCCGGCTGTTTTCCGGCTCTCGCTGAGTTGCGCCGCGCCGGCGTCATCAAGGCCATTGGCGTCGGTCTCAACGAAAGCGCCATGTCGCTGCGTTTCGTGCGTGAGGCCGATATCGACTGCGTCATGCTGGCGGGCCGGTACACTCTGCTCGAACAAGGTGCGCTCGATGATCTGCTTCCCGTCTGTGAACAGAAAGGTGTCTCGATCCTGACGGCGGGCCCATTCAATTCCGGTATTCTCGCAACCGGCGCTGTTCCTGGAGCCGTGTACAATTATCAGCCCGCGCCCGCTCCAATCATGGATCGTGTACGTCAAATTGAAGACGTCTGCCGGAGCTACGATGTGGATCTGGCGACTGCCGCTCTGCAGTTTCCGCTCGCGCATCCGAGCGTCGTCTCCATGGTTGCTGGCGGCCTAAGCCCGGATGAGGTGGAACAGAACGCGGCTCGCATGTCGGCACGCATCCCCTCGGTCTTCTGGGCCGCATTGAAGCAACAGGGACTGGTTGCCGCTTCCGCACCGATTCCGAGCAGTTAGAACTCGAGTGGGCCAAGGCTTAGTCGGCACGCAAGTGTTCACCTCGACCGCCAAAGTCAGCGGCGGAGCTCCACGGTCAGGGCCACGAGATCTCTCAATTGAATCCCGACAGACCCCGCTCGGCGCTGTGGACCTCACGAGGGCGCCGACCTACTGTGCCGGCGGCAATGACCCGCAAGACGCCATCTTCATCCACTCCGCCGAGGAGCACGCGCGAATGCTGAAGGGCTGTCAATGCTGAGCGTGCAGCCGATCATTCGTATCCTCGTCGATGCCGACGCTTGCCCGGTCAAGGACGAGATCGTACGGGTGGCCGAGCGACATGGGCTCGCCGTTGTCTTCGTTTCGAACGCTTGGATGCGGCTGCCGGAAAGTCACCTGGTCGCGCGCCGCATCGTTGCCGAGGGCCCGGACGCAGCCGATGATTGGATTGCCGACGAAATCGTGGCGGCCGATATCTGCGTGACCCAGGATATCCCGCTCGCCGAGAGATGCCTGAAGAAGGGGGCCCGGGCGCTCACTCCCACCGGTCGGCCGTTCACTCCTGACAATATCGGCATGTCACGGGCGATGCGCGACTTGAAGGCCCATCTCCGCGAAACCGGCGACATGCGAGGTGGCCCGCCGGCGTTTGCCAAGGGCGATCGATCGCGATTCCTGCAGGCGCTCGAGCAGGCCGTGCAGGACATCCTCCGCGGTCGGTGAAAGTGCGCCTCTGCTGCGTTCGGCGCTCTCCCGAGCATTCGTGGCATCCCATTAGCGGACGTCCAGCCAGCGCAATTGGCGACGGAGTCAGCGCCGCAACCGAGAAATCCCAGCTATCCGAACTCGCGCATGACTTAGATGTCGAAGCAAGCGTGGCGGTTCAATAAGCAGGTGCTAATTTCAGCAGCTGCCCTCGAATGGGATCAGATGCGTCGTCATTTCAGTGAGAAGCCACCGTCCACAACAAGATGCTGACCAGTGATGAAACTGGCCTCATTCGAAGCAAAGAAGAGCACCGCGTCGGCGATGTCCTGGGGCTCCGCAAAGCGGCGTAGATACGTTCCGTCAAGCATCGCCTTCTTCACCGCATCGGGCATGCCGCGTAGCAGATCCGTGTTCGTATGACCCGGCGATACGACGTTGACGTTGATGTTGGGCGCGAGCTCCTTCGCCATGGTTTTGGTCAGGCTGACGACCGCTGCCTTCGCGGCTGAGTAATCCATGACTCCCTCGCGGCCGCAGTGCTCCACGCCGCGCACGGAACCGATGTTGACGATCTTGCCGGAACCGGCAGCACGCATGTGCTTGGCCGCCGCCTGGGCCATCAGGAAGGTTCCGACGAAGTTCACGCGCATGACTTCGTTGATGTCCTCGACGCTCTTGTCGGCGAAGGGTCGGTTGATCGCCATGCCGGCATTGTTGACGAGAATGTCGATGCCGCCGAACTGGGCCGCAAAAGCATCGACGACACGCGCCGCGTCGCCAGCGTTTCCGACGTCGCCACGAAAGGTTGCGATGCTCAAGCCGCGGCCCTCTGCCTCGGCCTTCATCCGGCCAAGACTATCGTCCCCCTTGCCCATGATCCCGACGCGCGCGCCCTCCCGGGCGAAAGCCGTCGCAATTGCCGCACCTATGCCGCGGCCGCCGCCCGTTACGAGTGCCGCCTTGCCGTCAAGCCGTCCCATTGTCCTTCTTCTCCCCTAGATCATCGCGGATCTCGTCCATAGCCTCGGCGAGCTTCGCTTCAATGAAGTCCATATGCCCCACGATGGCCGCGCGCGCATCATCCGGGGACTTGCGGCGCACGGCGTCGTAGATGTCGACGTGATGCTGCCAGATCAGCACCTGCTCCTCGCGATCCGGCATGAAACGCTTGAAGCGATAGAAGGCGCTGAAGCTTTCGCGCAGGATGCCCATGATGCGGATCGCAATCGGGTTTCCCGTCGAGGCGGCGAGCGCCTCGTGAAACGCGATGTCATTGCGCTCCCAATCCTCGCCTGTCACATCGAGCCCCTTCATGAGATCCAGCCGCTCATTCATGGCGGCGAGATCGGCGGGCTTGGCGACCTTGGCAGCTTGCGCCGCGCACCAACCTTCGAGCGCGCGGCGGATCTCGAAGAACTCGGAGATGCGGTGCGCTTCTCGCTCGATCAGCTCGACGAGGGACTTCTCCAGTGTGACGGCCGGCTCAGCCGATCGCACGAAGCTGCCGGATCCGTGACGCACCTCGATCAGGCCGACCAGCTCGGCGCGGTACAGGGCCTCGCGGATTGTCGGTCGGCTCGTGTTGAAGACCGAGGCGAGATCGCGCTCCGGCGGCAGCTTGGCACCCGGTTCGAACTTGCCGTTGCGGATGAACTGCGCGATCTGCTCGAAGACCTCGTCGGACTTCCGGTTGCTCTTCAGGGGCTGGAATACGCCGCGCACCGGCAGCTCATCGGCCATGTGCCTTACCCCTTCAACGCGCCGGCGCCGAGCCCGGCCACCATGTATTTCTGGATGACGAAGAACACCGCGAGGACTGGAGATAAGACCAGCAGTCCCGCAGCCATGATCATCCCCCAATCGACGACCGAGGCATTGTAGAGATCCGCGATGCCGACCGGCAAAGTCTTCAGCTCGTCCGAGCTGATGAGGATGCGCGCAAAGATGTAGTCGTTCCACGTCAGGATGAAAGTGAAGATCGAGGTTGCGACGACGCCCGGCATTGCCAGCGGCAGCACGACGTAGAGCACGGTCTGGAAACGGTTGGCGCCGTCGATCATCGCCGCCTGCTCGATATCAATGGGAATGCTCTGGAAGAACGTGCGCAGCATCCACAAGCCGAAGGGCAGGCAGAACGCCGTGTAGGCAAGTATGAGACCGAAGTGCGTGTTGGTCAGGCCGAGGAATCTCATCATCACGTAGAAGGGGACGATGATCATGATCGGCGCGAACATATAGGTGAAGAGCACCGTGGCGGCGATCTTTTCGCGTCCGCGGAACTGGAACCGCGTGAGGCCGTAGGCGGCGGGCGTCGACACTGCAATTGTGAGCGCGACGCTCGCCAGCGACACGACGACACTGTTGCGCAGGTAGGTGAAGGCCTGGGTCTCACTGAAGAGACGCGAGATGTTCTCGAAGGTGATGGTCTTCGGGAAGATTGTGGGCGGCGTGGCGAAGATCTCGCGTGACTCCTTGAGTGCAGTCGAGACCATCCAAAGGAACGGGAAGCCGGAAAAGAGGATGAGTAGCCCGGCCGTCAGCAGGACGAGCGGCGTGCCACGGGACAGCAGGCGGGAGCTGGCCATCATGCCTCCTCCCGGCTGAAGATGCGGAAATAGATAGACGTCATGATCACCAGCATCAGGAACATGATGATTGCCATGGCGGCGCCGACACCGGCCTCGTAGTGGGTGAATGTCCGCTGATAGGTGTAGACCGGCAGCGTTCGGATATAGGTTTCCGCGCCGCCTCCCAGGATCATGAGCCAGGGCGTATCGAACTTGGTGAACATCCAGATCGAGCGCAGCAGCACGACGATGAACAGTACCGCCTTGATCTGCGGCAGCGTCACATGGATGAAGCGCTGGAATGCGTTGGCGCCGTCGGTGGAAGCGGCCTCATAGAGTTCGCCCGGGATCGCCTGGAGGCGCGCCAGGACGGCGAGCATGACGAACGGGAAGAACTGCCAGACGCTGACCAGGATCAGCGAGGCCATGATCCAGTCCTTGCCCATCCAGCTTATCGGCTGGTTGATGAGTCCCACGTCCTCAAGGACGTAATTGATGAATCCGAACTGGCTGTTGAGCAGCCACTTCCAGATGATGACGGCGACCACCGTCGGCACGACATAGGGGAAAATGAGGATCGCGCGAACGATGTTGCGTCCCGGAAACGCGTGGTTCACGACCATCGCGGCGATGACGCCGAGCACGATCTGGAGCGCGATAGACGTGATCGCATAGATGCTCCCAAGGCGCACGCTGTTCCAGAACTCGGGATCGCGCAGGATGTAGATGTAGTTCCCGAGACCGACGAAGGTCTGCTCCTGGCCGAAGGCGTGCTTGTTGAATGCGCTGAGCCAGGCGCCATAGGCGACGGGATAGAGCGTCAGTGCGACGAGTAGCGTCAGCGCGGGCAGCACGAGGAGGAAGCCCGTCCAGCCCTCGGATAGGCGAAACCTCGGACGCTGGCGCCGAACCGCATTCTCCGCGGTTCGGGCCATTTCGAGCGCAGGCACTTGATCAACGCTCACGCGTCAGCCCTTCCAGTAGCCCTTGCGCTTCATCTCATCCTCGAGCCGCTTCTGCGCTTTCTCCGCGGCTTTCTCGGGAGCCATCTTCTCGACAGTGACGTCCATCACCATGTCGCGCAGGATCCCCCAGCCGAGCAGCTCCATGAGATAGGGCTTTTCCGTCATGTCGGCCCAGTCGATCACGAGTGTCGGCTTGCCCCAGTCCTTCTCCAGATACTGCTCCTGCGCATCGAGCCAGCCCTTCCAGCGCTGGATCATCTCGGTGCCCTTGTAGGCCGACGACTGGCGGAGCGACTTCGTGATCGGGAAGAAGTGGATGGGAACCGTGCGGATGTACTCGAGGTAGTTCTCATCCTGATAGAAGAACTTCAGGAACTCGACGGCCTCCTTCTGGTTCTTCGCGTCCTTGAAGAGCATCCACGGCTCCTCGTCGACTTGAGCCGCGGGCACCGTGCCGGACGGTCCGTGCGGTTTCACCCACACGTCGAAGGTCTTGTCGTTGGCCATCTCCTTCGGCGCGAACTTCTCGATCATGCCGGCGCCGCGGCCATAGCCCTGCAGCATCATGGCAGCCTTCTGGCCGTACAGGTTCTGGAAGGTCTGCAGATAGCCGTGCCCCTCCCAGCCCGGCGGCGCGTACTTCACGAGCTCGCGCCAGAACTCGAGCACCTCGATCACCTTCTTGTCGGTGAGCATCGGCTTGTTCGATTTGTCGAACAGCGTGCCGCCGTTCGCCTTGATCAGCTCGCCCATGATGATGTTGACGAACAGATTGTCGCCGGGGATCGTGACGCCATAGATGTCGATCTTGCCGTCGCCATTGGTGTCCTGCGTCAGCGCCTTCGCGTGCGCGAGCAGATCGGCCCACGTTTTCGGCGGCTTGAGGCCGAGCTTGTCAGCCATGTCCTTGCGATAGATCAGCAGCGATGTGCCGGCGGCATGGACAAGACCGTACTGCTTGCCTTCCACATTGCAGACGCGCTTGACCTGGTCCCAGATGTTGTCGGCGCCGATCGCCTTGACGACCTCGTCGAGGGGATTGAGAAGTCCGCGCGCCTGTAGCGCCGTGCAGGTGATCGGCTGGCCGTGTGCGAGCTCGGGCGGCGTGCCGGCGGCCAGCGAAGCCATGATCTTGCCTTCGAGGTCGCCCCACGCGAGGCCCTCGGTCTGCACCTTGACGCCGGGGTTCTTGGCCTCGAATCGTCGCGCGATGTCGTTGAAGGCCTTGATGGTCTGCGGTTCCGTCTCGCTGTGCCAAACCCGCAGCACCTTCTCCTGCGCCTGGACCCCACCGACCAGGGCCGCGAGCGCGAGCCCTGCGCCCAGGGCGTGGTGCACCATCCTCCGTCCAATGGACATGGTTCTCCTCCGTTGCGGCGCTTGTTTTGTCCGATTGGTCGAGGCGCCACTCGAGCCGATCATCCAGGGACATCTGCCGGGCCTGCTCACGCCGATTTACGCATCGCATGAGGCGTGTCAATATTGGCAAGATGTCTTACCACTTTAGCAGGGCGCCCTGGGCTGTCAAAGGGAAGAAGCAAGCCACCGATAGCAGGCCCGCCGCAGGGATAAAGGAAACGCGATGCTCTACGACCTGACCACCCTCACCGTACGCCCGGGCACGACGCCCGCGGCCTTGCCGCGACTCAAGGAATGGATCGATACCAAGTCCGCGGGCGAGCTGCTCGCCTGCTGGTTCACTGAGCTCGGCGCGCTCAACCAGATCCTCCTTCTCCGCGCTTACGCAGATGCTGCAGCGATCGTGCAGGAGCGCGACCGCGTGGTCCGCAGCGCCAATCCCTACGGCATACTGGAGCTGACGACGGGTGCCACTTGCGACACCTACACCTCGTTCCCATTCATGCCGCGCATTGAAGCCGGCAGTTTCGGTCCGGTATTCGAGGTGCGCACGTACACCCTGAAGCCCGATGGCCTTGGCAAGACCATCGCGCTCTGGGAAGCGGCGGTGCCAAATCGGATCAAACTCTCACCGCTTCTCTGCGCGCTCTACGGCGTCAGCGGCACGGCGCCGCGCTTCGTTCACATCTGGCCCTATGCGAGCCTCGATGCGCGCCAAAGCATCCGCGGCGATGCCGTCAAGGCCGGCGTATGGCCACCGCCCGGCGGCCCCGATCAGCTCATCTCACAGCAGGCCGACATCTACTTTGCCGCGCCGTTCTCGCCTATCCGATAGGTTCGAGCGTCTCACGGCGGCCCGGATCAGACTTGGTGGCGGACCGGGCCGCTGCTTGCCGACCGAAGCATAACCAAGCATGCGCTTCGCTGTCGCCGAGAGGGCGCTATCTCACGCAACGTTTCGACGGTGGACGTGATAGCAGCGACTTTTGCATCGTCCACTCAAAACGAGCCGCGTCCGGGCGGGACGCGCAAGATCACAAGCGGAGCGTCGCGTCTCTGCCGAGGCCGACCTTCAGGCGGCGAGAGTGAGCAGGAGCCGCAACATGGTTGTTGCGATATTGCATCGGCCTCGTAGTGGTGTGTCCGATCGGCCAATGCAAACTTGACACCGGAAGTATAGTATACCCTAATTTGCGCTGACAGTGAGCACAGGCAGCCAGGTTAAATTCCAAGCCCCCCATCGCTGACGTCGTGAGCGCGCCGGTCACGCAATTTTGCGGCGGATCGGCGGCATCAGGGAACTGTTGCGCGGTCGCGCACACGGGGGCTGGAAATGCAGACGAATCAAATTGGTTCCGCCGATGCAGGTATCGGCAACGACAGTATCACCAGCGACAAGCGGCTCATGGCCCAGCTGTCGCTCGGCGTAGCTGCCTCGATGCTGATGGCATCAGCGGCCACAGCACAGACGACCTTGCCACCGCTGGCTGTCGAGACCAAGAAAGCCACAGCCAAGGCGAAGGCAAAGGCCGCTCCCAAGGCCAAGCAAGCGCCGCCGCCCGCTGTGGCCGCTCAACCCGCCGCGCCGGTCGATCCCTCATTGCTGCCCGGCAGCTACACCACTTCCACGGCAAGCTCGGGGAAGCAGACGGCTCCGCTGCTCAATACGCCGCAAACTGTCACTGTCATCCCGGGCACGATCATCCAGGAGCGTCAGGCGACGAACCTGACGGAAGTGCTGCGGAATACGCCTGGCATCAGCTTCAATGCCGGCGAGAACGGCTTTGGCACGAATGTCTCGAACTTCCAAATTCGCGGCTTCGATGCGAGCAACAGCGTTTTCGTCGACGGCATGCGCAGCTCCGGCGTCTTCCCGCGCGACTCATACAACGTCGATCGCGTGGAGGTCTTCAAGGGCCCCGCCGCAGACAATGGCCGCGGCTCCGCCGGCGGTTACGTCAACATCGTGACAAAAGCTCCAGTGATGGAGAACTTCGCGCGCGCAGAAGTCGGCATCGGCTTCGACGAATATGATTCGGAAATGCGCCGCCGCGCGACGTACGACCTCAATCAGAGGGTCGGGACCACCGCTGTCCGCCTCAACGGAATGATCGAAGACGGCGGCGTGGCGGGGCGCGACGTTGCTGAGGCCAAGGCTTGGGCGTTTGCCCCCTCGATCACGTTTGGCATGGGCACCGACACGCGGCTGACGATCGCCTATGAGCATATCAAGCGCGATGACCGCCCGGACTGGGGTGTTCCTGGTGCCTTCATTCCCGGGACGTTCAACTACAACAGTCCCAACTACGCGCGCATTCCCGGTCAACGGTATCGCGACAATTTCTACGGGCTGAATTCAGACACGGATCGGATCACGGGAGACTCCGTCCTCGCGAAGCTTCAGTATGATTTGTCCGACACGTTTACCTGGACCAATCAAGTTCGCTGGGCGCGGGTAGACCGGTATGCTGCTTACACCCTGCCGACGGGCGTTACGGCGCCAGCGGTGCCTGGGGATCCCGTGACTCAAGTAACTACGGCGCGTAACTTCTACGATCGCGAAATTTCATCGCTGTCGGGGCAATCTGAAATCACCGGCCGTTTCAGGTTTGCCGGCTTCGACCATAAGATGGCGGCGGGCGTCGAGTTCTCGCATGAGGCATCGGACGCGAACCGCTTCGGCGCCGCTGCTCCGGCAAGCGGGCCGACGTCGATTTCCAATCCCAATCCTGGGCGCGCATCTCCAAGTGCTTCGATCACCGAGCGAAACAGGATCGAAGTCGACACTGTCGCTGCATACCTCTATGACACGATCAATCTCACGCGACAGATTCAGCTGACGACAGGCATCCGGGCCGAGCGCTACAAAGTCAGCATCAACAGCACCAATCCGGCCGGTGTGCCGCTTGGAGCGCCCGGCACTTGGCCCTACGAAGATAGTGAGACATCGCTATCGGGCAAACTCGGCCTCGTGTACAAGCCCGTGCCGCAGGGCACGTTCTATGCCGCGTACAGCACCTCGGTGCTCCCGCACGGCTCCCTGCTGTCGACACCCGACATCTCCCGCACCGGCGACAATGCCTTCCCGGGGTTTGTTCGCGACGCCGATGCCATGCGGCTGCACAGCTATGAACTCGGCGTGAAGTGGGACTTCTTTGGTGGGCGTTTGACGACCGCTGCTGCCTTGTTCCGCACCGAGAAGCACAATGCGGCACTTACAGGATGCTCGGTCCTGGTCGTAGCGCCTCTGACGTCATGTCCCGCAGCCGATAGGACCTTGGGCTACGGCAAGCAGATCGTGCAGGGTCTCGAGATTGCAGTGGCTGGCAATCTTACCGAGTCGTGGAAAGTGTTCGGTGGAATGGCGCTGATCGACAGCGAGCGCAAGCACAGCGCCGAGCTCGATCAATTGCGTTACAACGACGCCCCTGGCGACCGCGGCAACAACCCGCTGCTCCACACGAGTGGCGATGAACTGGCCTTCACGCCGCGCTTCACGGCCAACCTCTGGTCAACCTACAAGGTCACCGATGCCTTTACGGTCGGTGCTGGCGTCCAGTACGTCGGAGAATCTTGGGTCGGGCGGCCGGACGACGCACTGCGCATCATTCCAAATGGGCGCGCCGGAAAGCTCCCGGACTACTTCCTGGTCAACTTCATGGCCCAGTACGACGTCACGAACAACATTGCCCTCAGGCTCAATGTCGACAACGTCTTTGACGAGTTCTATGCACGTTCGCTCAACTGGAACGCTTCACGCGCGGATCTCGGTGCGCCTCGCACCTACTGGCTGAGCGCGAGCTTCAAGTACTGATTACACAAAAATCGCGTGAGGAGATTGCCGGGCTTGCCCGGCAATCTTCGCGTGTTTGGAGACATGATGCTTGTAACCATTCCAGATGTCCTGACTTCGGACGAGGTTGCACATATTCGAAGCGTGCTGGAAAACACGGCTTGGATCGATGGACGCAAGACGGCGGGTGATCAGGCTGCTGCCGTCAAGAAGAACCTCCAAGTGCCTCTCGACGCTCCCGAGGCGCAGGATCTCGGCCAGATCATTCTGCGCGCGCTGGGGCGCAACCCGACGTTCACGACGGCTGCGCTGCCGCTGAGCGTGCTTCCGCCGATGTTCAATCGCTATGACGTGGGCATGACGTTCGGCGCCCACGTGGACAACTCAATTCGCGCGCTGCCCACCGGCCAGCGCCTCAGAACGGACGTCTCGTCGACACTCTTTCTCACGCCGCCGGAGGACTACGACGGTGGCGAGCTCGTCGTGCACGACACGTACGGGAAACACACGGTCAAGCTGCCGGCAGGACACATGGTCGTCTATCCGGCAACGAGCCTGCACAGCGTTACGACGGTCACGCGCGGCAGCCGCTGGAGCGCTGTCTTCTGGACGCAGTCCATGATCAAAGATAGCTGGCGGCGCAACATGCTCTACGACCTCGACATGGCGATCATGAGGACCAGAACCATGTTGCCGGAGGACGATCCGGCTGTCTCCGCGCTCATGGCGCACTATCATAATCTGCTGCGTCACTGGGCCGACGTGTGATGCCCGAAGAAGCAGCGTCTCGCGAAGCGGTTTTTGTCTGGGAGGGGGCGACGCAGCATAGGACGCGGCTCGCCAACAATCCGAATTTTCTTGCTGATCGCATGCAGCGAGCGGCGGCAGCGGGGGATCCGCAGGCGCAGCTCGGCTGGGCGCACATGCTCCTCGAAGGTCACGGAACCGAGCGCGATCCAGGCGCGGCCTTCCGCTGGTTCCAGCTTGCCGCAAGATCACGCAATGCGGATGCGATCAATATGCTGGGGCGCTGTCACGAGCTCGGATGGGGTACCGCGCGCAACACACAGGTGGCAGCACATTGCTATCGTGCAGCAGCGGAACTGGGGCACGCCTGGGCGAGCTTCAATCTCGCCATGCTGATGTTGGCGCAGGACGGTGTCGAGGGTGAGAAGAGCGAAGTCCTCTCGCTTCTGGTGCGTTCGGCGCGCAGCGGCAACGCAAAGGCGATGAACGCTATCGGCCAGGCGTGCGAGGAAGGGTGGCGCGGATCGGCCAAGATCATGCCTGCGCGCCGCTGGTACATTCGCGCCGCGCGTCGCGGCTGCTACATGGGCGCCTTCAACACGGCTCGCCATCTCATGGACGCTGGCGACGCGGACGGTGCCGTGCTCTGGCTTCGGCAAGCCGTCGCGTGGGCTCCTGGCGGCTTCTGTGCGGATCTCGGCAGCTATCTCGCCGAACATCGGGATAGTCGACTGCGCGAGGTTGCTGCGCTGGCGCTCGAGCGCGCACGCTCAGCGCCCGAGCGTCTCGCCGTGTCGGCTCCGGAGATGGCAGCGAAGCCCACACAAAAGACGCCGTCGACCGGGCGGAAGCGGCGATCGGTGGATCGCATGTGGCGCGCGCTCACCGGTGGCAAGAGGTCGCGCTAGGCGAGACGGCCGACTACTCTTTCTTTCCCCGCTCAGTCAAGATATACGGGGCGATGAAACGGGTACGTCATTGTCCCCTCGGCGGGAGCACCGTCCTCCCGATGAGCCAAACAACCTGATGTCATTGTACGGCGACAGACTGGAACCTCGGTGGTGGTGGTGGCGGCGCGTGATGGCGTCAGCGGTCATTGTCATTGGACTGCACGCCGGCCTGGTGGCGTATGCCTATTTCATGCCGCCTCCTGAAGAAGTCGTTGAGGAGTCCGAGGGCGCATTCATGCTGGAGCTGGCGCCGCTCCCAGTCGCGGCTGTAGCTGATGCAGCCGATCTGCCCGGGCCTTCGGCCGAGGTAACCCAGCCCCAGATCACCGAGAAGACGCCGACCGAGGAAGTGCCTGAGGTCACGTCGCCGAAGGAAGTGCCGCTGCCAGTGGCGCCGGAACCCGAACTGGCCATGCCGATCCAGAAGCCGGTAGAGGAGCCCAAAGAGGAAAAGGAAGAGGAGGAGAAGCCTGTCGAGAAGCAGGTGGTCAAGGAAGAGAAAAAGGAGAAGGAGCCCGAGGTCGAGGAGGCCAAGCCTCAGGAGGCTATGGTCCAGCAGGGCGCGCCGCCCGCACCCACCGCGACACCGGCGCCGCAGACTGCGGCACGGCGCCAGGGAACGACAGACCGGCAGTCCGACGAAACTATGTCGTGGTCAAAGGCTCTCATGAATCACCTCGGACGTCATCGCCGCTATCCGACCGCCGCACGCCAGGCGGGGCATCAGGGCGCCGTTCAGGTCGGTTTCACGATCGACCGCCGGGGGCAGATCCTTTCGGTGCGCGTCATCAAGGCGTCCTCCAGCGCTTATCTCGATGCAGAGGCTATCGCGACGTTGAAGCGGGCTTCGCCGTTGCCTGAACCGCCGAATGAGATTGCCGGTGAAGTCGTGGAACTGGTCATTCCCATCGAGTTCACCATCAAATAGCGGGACGGGTCTCGCCCCTCAGCGGCGCAGAAGGTGCGGACCGATATCCGCGATCGACTTGCATCCCGTCAAGGCCATGGCCGCCTCGAACTCGTCACGCAGAAGTCTCAGTACGTGCGCGACGCCCATGGCACCATTGACGGCGAGGCCACACACGATCGGGCGGCCGATCATGACCGCCGACGCGCCCGCAGCAATGGCCTTGAGCACGTCTGTGCCGCGCCTGATGCCGCCATCGACGACGAGCGGCACGCGTCCGGCGACGCGCTCAGTAATCTCGGGCAACACGTCGATCGTGGCTGGTGCTGTGTCGAGCGTGCGGCCGCCATGGTTCGAGACCACGATTCCGCTGGCGCCGGCATCGATCGCGCGAGCGGCATCGTCGGCAGCCAGGATGCCCTTGAGAACGATCGGGAGTGTCGTCGTACCGCGCAGCCATGCGATGTCCCGCCAGCTCGGCGCCGCGGCCACGAAATGCTCGAAGACGACACTCTCGAGGCCGGTCTTCGGAGATTGACTGGGCCGCGCGAGGCCGCGCAGGTTCTCAGGTACCAGGGCCGGCGGCAGGCGGAAGCCCGCGCGCTGCTCGCGATTGCGCACGCCGCTTACTGGTGCATCGACTGTGATGACCAGGACCTCGTACCCCGCAGCCTCCGCGCGACGCACGAGCCGCAGCGTGTCCTCGCGATCGGGCTGCATGTAGAGCTGGAACCAGCGGCATGTTTCTCCGGCGGCGGCCGCCGCCTCCATGCTGACGGTGGCGAGCGTGCTGAGCACCATGCCAGCGCTTTGTGCCGCCGCGGCCATGGCCGTCGCGCGTTCGGCGTCGGGATGAGCAAGACCCTGATGCGCGACGGGTGCGACAAGAATTGGGTGCGCGTACGAGCGACCGAAAAGATTGACGCGCGCGGTGCCTCCAGGGCCGCCATTGAGCACGCGTGGCAGCAGGGCGAGCCGGTCGAAGGCTTCGCGATTCCAGCGCAGTGTCAGCTCATCGGCTGCACCGCCTGAGAAATAGGCCCAGGCACCTGGGGTGAGGTGCTTTGCGGCAAGGAGCTCATAGTCGGCGAGTGTCAGAAGGGACGGGTCTGGAGGCGCGTTCATGGCTGCCGAGCCTTGCATGTCTGTCAGCTCACGGCAAATCCCCGAAGGCCGCAGGGCGCGCCATCTACATCGTTGCCATGCCTGACGGCAGCGTGATGTGTACGCGCTTCGGCATCGCCGCGATCCTGGCGGGGTTAAGAGGCAAAATGGCAGGACACCTCGTGGCCTGCGCCGATGGTCTTGAGTTCGGGGGACACATTGCGGCATTCGGACTGAGCCAGGGGGCAGCGGTTTGCGAAGGAGCACCCGGCCGGCACGGCGAAAGGACTGGGTGGTTCTCCCATCGGGATGTCGTCGTCATTCTGCGCTCGCGCCATTGTCGGGGCCGCCGCGAGGAGCGCTTTGCTGTAGGGATGGCGCGGGGCGCTGAAGAACGACTTGCGGCTGGCGTATTCGACGACACGTCCGAGATACATCACGGCGATGTCGTCTGCGATGTGCTGGATGACGCCGAGATCGTGCGAGATGAAAACAAAAGTCAGGCCGTATGACTTTTGCAGATCGCTCAGCAAATTCAAGATCTGAGCCTGCACGGCGACGTCGAGGGCAGATACGGGCTCATCGCATACGATCACCTCGGGACGCGTGCTCAGGGCGCGCGCGATACCGATGCGTTGCCGTTGACCGCCCGAAAACTGGTGCGGATAGCGCGATCCCATTTCCGGTGCGAGACCCACCGCCCGAAGCAGTTCATCGACCCGCTCGTTTCGGCTCGACATATCGTCGAGGTCGAGGATGTCGAGCGGCTCGCGAATGATGTCGCGCACCCTCAGGCGCGGGTTGAGCGAGGATTGGGGATCCTGAAAGATCATTTGGATGCGACGACGAGCATTGCGCAGCGGCTTGGCGCTCAAGCCAGAAAAGTCGTCACCATCCAGCGTGATGCTGCCCGACGCGATGGGCACCAATCGCATCAGAGCCAATGCCAGCGTCGTTTTGCCGGAGCCGCTCTCTCCGACGATACCCATCGTGCGGCCACGGCCGACATCGAAACTGACGCCGCGCACAGCTTTGAGAATCGCCGGTTTGCCGAACATTGCCTTGCGCGGCAGTTCGAACTGCACTTCGAGATCACGGACCGAAAGGAGAGGGGCTTCGTGCATGGACATCACACCCCGGCGGCTACCCAGCAGGCGACGCGCGTGCCACCGACGTCAGTGTGTGCGGGGCGCCGGATCTGGCATGTCTCGATCGACTGTCCGCATCTCGGCGCGAACGTGCAGCCGACGGGTAGCCGGTCCAAGGCTGGCACCGTGCCTGGTATTTCAGGAAGCCTCTCGCGTTCCCCCACGTCTGTCGACATTCGCGGAGCGCATGTGATGAGCGCCTGCGTGTAAGGATGGCGCGGCCGGCTCAGAACTTCCGAAACCCCTCCGATCTCGACAGGCTGTCCCGCGTACATAACCACCACTCGATCGCCCATCTCGGAGACGATGCCCATATCGTGAGTGATGAGCAGCAACGCCATCTTTGACTCGCGTTGAA
>VFQP010001915.1_pt1 | contig 25108 bp, 25 predicted proteins | sample 3512351 | NCBI WGS metagenome assembly VFQP01 (sample SAMN10412372, study PRJNA504923) | tailings metagenome | isolation source: Relicate 1 Philex TSF1 revegetated site | place: Philippines: Tuba, Benguet | collected 2017-08-29
ACTACGTGACGCCGCGGCCGACGTTGAATCAAGCCATCAAGTCCATCAAGGAAGAGCTCCAGCACCGGTTGCAAGAGCTTGAAAGGGCTGGACGTTTGCTGGAGGCGCAGCGCCTCGAGCAGCGCACCCGCTTCGACCTGGAGATGCTGGACGCGACGGGCTCCTGCGCCGGCATCGAAAACTATTCCCGCTACCTCACCGGCCGGCAGCCGGGCGACCCACCCCCGACACTGTTTGAATACATCCCCGACAATGCACTGGTTTTCATCGACGAGAGCCATGTGACCGTGCCGCAGATCGGCGGCATGTATCGCGGCGACTTCCGCCGCAAGGCGACGCTGGCTGAATACGGTTTCCGCCTGCCCTCCTGCATGGACAACCGTCCTCTCCGCTTCGAGGAGTGGGATGCCATGCGCCCGCTCACGGTCGGGGTCTCCGCCACGCCGGGCAATTGGGAAATGGAGGAGGCCGGCGGCGTCTTCGCCGAGCAGGTCATCCGCCCCACCGGCCTGATCGACCCGCCAGTCGAGGTGCGGCCTGCCAAGTCGCAGGTCGACGACGTGCTTGGCGAGATCCGCGACACCGCGCGCGCCGGCTATCGCACACTTGTCACCGTGCTCACCAAGCGCATGGCCGAAGACCTGACCGAATATCTGCATGAGCAGGGCATCCGCGTCCGCTACATGCACTCCGACATCGACACACTGGAACGCATCGAGATCATCCGCGACCTGCGCCTCGGCGCCTTCGACGTGCTCGTCGGCATCAACCTGCTGCGCGAAGGCCTCGACATTCCCGAGTGCGGCCTGGTCGCTATCCTTGATGCCGACAAGGAGGGCTTCCTGCGATCAGAGACGTCGCTGATCCAGACCATCGGGCGCGCCGCACGCAACGTCGACGGCAAGGTCGTGCTCTACGCCGACAACGTGACGGGCTCGATGGAGCGCGCGATGGCGGAGACGAACCGCCGCCGCGAGAAGCAACTGGCCTACAATGCGGAGCACGGCATCACGCCGGAAAGCGTCAAGTCGCGCATCGCCGACATCCTCGATTCGGTCTACGAGAAGGATCACGTCCGCGCCGATATCTCTGGCTTCGCCGAAAGCCAGGGCGCGATGATGGGCAACAATCTCAAGGCCCATCTGGAGCATCTCCAGAAGAAGATGCGCGATGCCGCCGCCGACCTCGACTTCGAAACGGCCGCCCGGCTTCGCGACGAGATCAAGCGGCTCACCGAACTCGAACTTTCCGTCTCCGACGATCCCCTCGCGCGCGAGGTGGAAAGCCAGTCGCCGGCCTCCGGCCGCGCCAAGGGCAGGCACAACCAGGGCGTCGCCAAGCACCGCACGGCCGAGGAAGAGGCACGCATCGCCGCGTTCCGGACGGCCCGCGACGCAGAGGCTGCTGCGAAGGCCGCGCGCCCGAACCTGTTCAAGAAGCCCGCGCTCGACGAGATGGGGACTTCGGGCGACCATGCGACGCCGGCGGGCGCGGTGGACCGCTCACTGTTCAGGAAACAGTCGGCTCAAGAGGCGCACAGTTCCGACTACGGCTCCCCGGACGACGGCAGGTCGCTGTTCCGCAAGAATAGCCTGGACGAGATGACGGTCCGCCGAACCGAGAAGCCGGTCGAGGGTTCCAGGCCAACTCGCCCGCCGGATGACGTGAAGCCCGTTATCCGGGCCAAGGCAGGAGTCGGGTCATATGAGGACCCGGCGGATCAGAAACGACAGGGCAAGCGTTCCCGCAAGACCGGCCGACCCGGAAAATAGGAGTCTTCCCAATGAGCTATGTCGACGGATTTGTGATCCCCGTGCCCAGGGCCAGGCTCGAGGAGTACAAGAAGCAGGCGGCGCTCGGCGCCCAGGTCTGGCTGGAGCATGGTGCGATCGGATACTGGGAGACGATCGCGGACGATGTGCCCTACGGAGAACTGACCTCGTTCCCGCGCGCCGTCATGGCGAAGGACGACGAGGTCGTCATATTCTCGTGGGCGGTTTATCCCGACAAAGCAGCGCGCGACGCGACCATGAAGAAGGTGATGGCGGACCCGCGCCTGACGGGGCCCATGGACAAGATGCCCTTCGACGCCAAACGCATGATATTCGGTGGTTTTCAGGCCTTCATCGAGCGCTGACCGGCGACTGGCATCCGATAATCACGGCACTGCCGATGCGGTCGCAGCCGGGTAGCGCGTTTCGCATTGTTCAGAAACATCCCGGCCCCGTTCCTGCCCGTTGACCCAGATCAACGCGGCTCGTCGGCCTTACCTGTAGGAACTTCATCCATCGGTTGGAGACCGTAGGATGTGGCATTCTGCAGTCCGTGCGCTCCGGGCGCTGGTACTTCTTGCTTTGACGGCCACAGCCGGATGCACTGCCCTTGGAGGGACGGAACGTGGCGACCCCGAGGTGGAAGCGTACCCGGCCTGGCTGATCGCTGCCGGTGAGCCCGTCGCACCGGTCGTGGGCCTGGCCATCTCGGCGGTCGTCTGGCGCGGTGGCTATCTGCGCGGTCACGACGACGCGATTGCACTGATCCAGCATCGTCTTCGCCCGCTCGACATCATCCTTTTCTCATCGAAGGGTCGGCTGTCCGGGCGGACGGGCGGAGGGCTTTTTGGCCATGCCGCGGTCTACCTGGGCACCGAGCGAGAACTGCGCGAAGCGGGGCTTTGGTCAGACCCGGCGATCGCTCCCTACCAGGCCGACATCCGCGCCGGCAAGACACTGGTCGAGTCGGCCCAGCCGCACGGGACAGCCCTGGTCCGGCTTGATGTGGCCATGAATACCGACCGGGTGCTTCAGCTCCGCCCATCTGCTTCCCGATCAGCCAGGCGGAGTGCAATCCTGCGCCTGTTCGGTTTCATCGGAACGCGTTTCGACCATCACTTCAGCGCTGACGAACACGAGACGATTTTTTGCACCGAACTCGTCCAGCTTGGCATGCCGTTCATCGCGCTGCCCAAGAGGACTGCCTACGGGCGCCACGTGATCTACCCCGACGACGTGGCGAACGCTGGCATTGCCGGTAGCAGAGGGTTGTCGGTGATCACCTACCTGCGCGCGGACCGGCAGGGCTGGGAAGAGGCTGGACCTCGCATCGCTGCTTCCGACATCGCCTCATCCAGATAAGCATACCCTAGAGCTGCGATTCGATCGGCAGCCAGCCGACGATCGCAGCAATAACGCGCCTGAAGAGGCTGGCGCGCGGCTCCGTCGCATAGCGCCGGGCCTCTCCATCCGAGGCATCTTCCCAGCGCAGGCGGCCTTCCTCCAGCATCAGACGATAACTGGCGTCCGGCGCCTTCTCGCGACGCACGCACTGGCGCAACTGGCCGACCAGCCGGCTGTCCTCGAACAGCACGCCCATCTCCGCATTGAGCGACACCGAGCGCGGGTCGAAGTTGAACGAACCCACGAAGCCGAACGTATCGTCGACCGCGAAAGCCTTGGTGTGCAAGCTCGCACCCTTCGACCCGAACACCGAGATGTCAGGCTTGCCGACGAAAGGGCGAAACTCGAAAAGCCGGACGCCCTTTCTCAGCAGGTCGACCCGGTAGTTCGCGTAAGCGCCATGCACGGCAGCGACGTCCGTCGCAGCGAGCGAGTTGGTCAGCACCGACACCTTGGCGCCGCGCCGCACCAGATCGGCCAGTATCGCCGTGCCGCGCCGCCCTGGGATGAAGTAGGGCGAGACGACATCGAGCCGACGCGTCGCCGACCTGATCACCGGCAGGATGGTTCGCGAGAGCCACTGCTTGCGCCGACGCCCGAGCGCCTTGTCTGGCGGATCGGCCACGACCCGCGCAGATCGCGTCCAGACGACCTCGCCGCCTGCGATGAAGTCGTCCAGGGTCTTGCGCGGCCCCACGGTCTCCAGCAAGCCTGCCGCGACGCGGGGGTCGACGCGGCCAAGTTCCTTGTGGTCCGCCACCACATTGATCGCGTGCAGCGTATCGACCCGGTGCGACGCGCGGGAATTCCAGAACTGATCGAATATCGCCGAGGTCTGCTCGACGGCATTGCCGAATAGCAGCACGTCGAGATCGCGGAAATTCGTCTCGGCTGCGTCGAAATAGGCGTCGCCGACGTTGCGCCCTCCGACGATCGCGGCCTTGCCGTCGGCGATCCATGCTTTGGTATGCATACGGCGCGTCATGGCGAACAGCCGGGCGACCATTTCGAGTCCGCGCAGCAGGCTGCCGTTGCGCATGCCGCTCGGGTTGAACAGCTTGAGTTCGATGTTGCGGTGCGCGTTCAGCGCCAGATAGGCAGCATCGCTCTTGCGGGGATTGATGTCGTCGAGAAGGATGCGGACGCGCACGCCGCGATCGGCGGCGGCGACGACTTCGCGCATCAGCAGCCGCCCGGCGCCGTCGTCATGCCAGATGTAATACATGAGATCGAGGCTGCTGGTTGCGCTGCGCGTCGCCAGCACACGTGCTGCAAGCGCTTCCCGGTTGTCCGATACGAGCATGAGCCCGCTTTCACCGGCGTCCACTCGATCCTTGCGCATTTCCGTCACGGCCAGTTCCATCGGATCCCCCAAACCGGGCACCGCGGAAGGTCGGGCCAGGCTCCGCGATAACGTCCTAGGCGAAATCCGGTTGCGTGGCGGTTTGACGAACGCTTTCGAGGTTCAGCCGGGCCTTGATCGGAAGATGATCGGAAGCGACGCGTGCCAGTGGCGACTGATGAACTTCGAGGCTCGAGATGATCTGCGCCGGCCGCGCCATGATACGGTCCAGCGCCAGCAGCGGGAACCGTGACGGAAAGCTCGGCAGCACCGCGTGAAGCGGCCCGAAATGGGGAAGCAGTCCGAGCAGCGAGGAACGGGTGTTGACGCGCCACTCGTTGAGGTCGCCGAGCAGGATCGTCGGTTTGATGACCGAATGGGTCGCCTCGACGAGCGCCGCCGCCTGTTGTGACCGGGAGCGCCGGAGCAGGCCGAAATGGGCCGCAATGACGCGAAGCGTCACGCCTTTCAGTTCCAGGTCGACGATGACGGCGCCACGCGGCTCGAGGCCCGGCAGCCGCACGTGGCGGGTCTGGTGTACCACGCCCTTGCGCGCCAGGATGAGATTGCCGTGCCAGCCGTGGCTGCGGTCGTGCTCCGGGACATGGCAGGGCACGAGATCCGTGCGTTTCTGCAGCGCGACGAGGTCGAGGAGACCCTGCCGCATGCCGGTCCGCTGGTCTGCCTCCTGGATGGCGATGATGTCCGGGTCTATCTCCGCGACCACGTCGGCCGTCCGGCCCGGGTCGAAGCGGCCGTCGGTCCCGACGCACTTGTGCACGTTGTAGGACGCAATCGTCGTGCAGTGCTCTTCGTCGTTGAGCTTGAGAAAGTTCGGTGCAGCCTTGCGGAAGGCGGCAACGATCGACGTGGGCAGGTTCGGCTGTCGCGAGGGCATGGCTTCCGGCAGCTGGTGGCGGGCAGGTCGAGTCGTACGCTGCCGTGGCAGTCGGGCATAAACGAGGCCGTGGTGCAAGGGTTCCCGCAAGCTGCTTGCCGACAGGTGTGACGGCTGCCAGAAACACGGCCATGCAGCCTGAAAGGACATTCGCCGTCCTCGTCTTCGACATGTCGCGCACCGGAGAACCGGACGGCGAGCGGATCGTCGATGGCTTCGCCACGCTCGCTGATGCACGGCGCTACGCCGAGGCGCGGGTGCGCGCGTCGGTAGAGGAACTGCGCAAGCCAGGTGGCAGCGCCGCCGAGCTTCGCAGCATCTGGCATGTCTATGGGGAGGATTGCTCCGTACTCGGCGATCCCTGGCGCGGTGTAGACCGGGTGGACCTCTACATCGCCATCCCCGCGACGCCGGACGAATGCGACTGGGCCTCGATGACACCGCGCCGCAAGCGGTTCCATGTGGTGGTTCTGGTTTCCGATGCAGAGAACGAATCTGTCTGGGCCGGCGGCTTCCTGCACCGCTTCCTCAAACCCGACCGGGAGGAGTTGCTGGCGATCTACCGCGACGATGCGCTTGCCGCCTTCGTGGAACAAGGCGTTCGGCACACGGAGCCACTTTCGCTTTCCGTCGCCCACCTGTTCGAGCTGTTCGATCCGCCGCGACCGCCGGTCGGGAAACCCTGGCGCAGATGGCGTGTGTGGGTGAGATTCGTCTGCAACGACGTGAAGTTCGGGAGCGAGAACGGCGGAACATTCCTCTGGCCCGATCGGCCGGAAGGCGACGTCCTCAAATCGATGGCGCGGCTCCTGGTGGGTGACCGCCTGGCGGTGCGCGGCAGCAGCCCGGACTTCGCCGACTATAGCGACGTCATCGAGACGACGGTTGCCGAAACTGAGGACGAGGCCGACTTTTCGCTCTGACGCGGCTTCAAGAACGCTTCGTCTTGCCGAGTCCGAGCGGGCGCTTGCCGCAGGAACGATCCCCGGCGTCACAATCCTGGATGCTGCGGTCGGCGCTGCACTGGTTCGCCTCGACCACCTCGAAGCCGGACGACTTCGCCACGCAGGAGTTGGCGAACACCTTGGTCTCGGACCCATCGGTGCCGCAGACCGGCATGTAGATCATCGGGCAGACGGTCGGCGTACCGGGTTCGGGCACCGTGTCGGCGCGCGCCAGAGAAGCCCCCAGCATGGCGGCGAGGACGCAGGCAGCGGGGGTCAGGATGCGCAGCAGGTTGATCATGGTACGAACGTGAACCTCCGTCGGGACGGAATTGAGGCGACCCGCCTCCCCGGCCGGCCGGAGCCGCTCAGTGGTGGCGGCTCATTCCGTTTGACGTCACCCGGCCCGGATCCTTGGGGTGCCCGCCGCCAAAAAATGCGTCGCGGCGTCCGTCGCGCAGGCCGAGGCTGTCGGCAACCGAGGAGGTGGAGCGGCGGATCGCTGCGCCACGGGATATGCGGAAACGGTCGTTCATCGGTCGATCCCTTCGTCGTTCCGTTTCCTCACCTATGGCGCTGATCGGCTGAACGGCGGCCCGCCTTCCCGTTCACGCGTCGTTCAGCGCTCCGCCTCTAGGCCGCGAAAACCGCTTTGCTGCCGAAGCGCGACAGGACATCATGGGCGCGCACCAAAGGGGACCGCGATGGACGCCAGAGACTTCATGCCCGACGACGCAACGATCGCCGGGATCAAGGCTGACCTGGAGCGCTACGAGGCGGAGCGCCGGCTGGTCGCCGCCAAGGTCAAGCTGCGCGTCCCGCTCTATCTGGCGCTGGTGCTCGTGATCGTCGCGGTGCTGGCCGTGGCATTCAACAGCTTCGCAGACCCAAACGAGCAATGGTTCTCGTCGCCGCACGTGTTCCTGTATTTCGGCGGACTTGTCGCGGCCTTCTTCGCCTACAGTTCCGCGATGGGCCCGGCGACCGAACTCCAGCAGCAGTTCCGGGAGAAGCTTCTGCCCGCGGTGTTCGGTTTCATCCAGGACTTCCGCTATCGCCACAGGCAGACGCCGGAATCCTTCCACCTGATGCCGCGCGACGCCGTCGGCGCCTTCAATCGGCAGGACTTCGACGACATCGTCGCCGGCATCTATGGCGGATTTCCCTTTGAGCTCTACGAGGCGACGTTCCGGCAGAAGCAGGGCAAAAGCGATGTGACCGCGTTCAAGGGCGTGGTCGCCGCCTTCAAGATGTTGAAGCCCTTCCCGGGGAAGCTGGTGGCGACCCGCAAGGCCGGTGCTGTCATGTCATTCTTCAAGAACATGTTCGGCCAGTCGAAGCTGCACGAACTTGTGAGCGGCGTTCAGTCGATCGACGACGCGTATGACTTCCGGACCGACAATGACGACGCGGCCCGCCCGCTGGTCACCGGACACTTGGCGCAGGCGCTGCAGTGGCTGGGCGAGATGTGGCCCGAGCAGCCGGCGCGCGTCGGCATCCAGGGCGAGGACGGGTTCCTCCTGATCCCGCTCGCCAGGAACTTCTTCGAATTGCCGTCGATTTCCACGCCGATCGATTACCAGTCCCATGTCGCCCCGATGATTGCCGACATGGCCGCGCTGGTCGCGACCGCGTCGCTGGTGCGCAAGGTCGGTGCCGACGAAGAGCCCGCGGCCGAGCAGGCCCCGGCCCAGCCCTGACATCGGTGCCTTGGGCCTGACATGAAATCCGCCGGTCACGCCACGGTCGATGACTATCTGGCAGCACAACCCGACGACCGGCGCCGGACCATGGAAGCGTTGCGAGCTCTGGTTCGTGACAACCTCCCCGACGGCTACGTCGAGACGCTGCGCTGGGGCATGGTGACCTTCGAGGTACCGCTTGAGACGAGTGGCCCGACCTACAACGGCCAGCCGCTGATGTACGTCGCGATCGGCAACCAGAAGCGTCACGTCGGCCTCTATCTCTCCGGCGTCGACTGCATCCCCGATGGCAGGGCGCGGATCGAGGAGGCCTTCCGCCGAGCCGGGAAGAAGCTCGATATGGGCCAGTCCTGCCTACGCTTGACGAAGCTGGATGACATCGACGTTGCGGCTGTCGCCGACACCGTCGCTTCTGTGACGCCCGACATGCTGGTCGCCGCGTCGCGGGCTGCACCGCGCAGGAAGCGATGACCGCCCGTCACCGAACGTGACCGGGAGCGAAGTGTCATGCGCGTTTCGTGACCGCCGGTTCGGTGGAAAGTGGCAATGTCTTGGCCGCGCGCCTTCCTTCAGCCCGTCGTCCCGGACCCGCTGAAGCGCAGCAGAGACGCAGACAGCGACGCCCGACGCGGACGATCGAAGTGTGCAGTTTGATCCAATAGGGCGAAATTAAGCCCTTGATTCACATCACGAAACATCATCGTTCGTGATTTGCATCGAGTCATCTCGGTCGCCAGTTTCCGGTCGTCGCCGCCTCGGACCAACTCTCCGGCGCGGTCGGCGAACTTGAAAACAGGAGTAAATCGATGAAGAAGATTCTCGCGACACTCGCCGCATCCTTCGCATTCATGGGCATGGCCTATGCCGCAACTGTCGAAGGCGTCGTCCAGACCGTCGACCCGGCGAGCCGCACGATTACTCTCGAGGACGGCACGACCTTCCGCGCACCGGAAAGCGCGGCGATCGACAGCCTCGCCGCCGGTACCAAGATCAAGGTGACGGTGGACGATTCCAGCGGCGCGGTGACGGCCGTCGAGGTCGCGTCGTAGTTTCGTCAGCTCAGGCGACGGAAAGGCCGGCCTTCGGGCCGGCCTTTTCTTGTTTTCGCCGTACCTTCCCGCTTAGCCTGCCGCGGCGTCGGGCATCTCGCCGGTGATTCCGGCCGCGATCGGCATGACGGGAGGGGGCGATGGAAGAACGCAGGCGGTGGCGTGTGTCGCGCAGGCTGGTGCTGGGCGCCGCCGTGTTGGGCGGCGGTGTCGTCTGGGGCGGTTCGACGCTGGCCCGCCTCGCCCGCGACCCATCCGGCCCAAAGAGTGCTGGCCGCGTCGCCGACTTCGACGGCGCAGCCACGCAATTGCCGCCGCTCCAGAACCCGCCAGCCCACGATCCGGCGCTGCCATGGTCGATGAAGGGCGGAACGCTCGACGACGCCAGCGCGCTCTCCGCGACAACGGTCTATGGTGTCGTCGAAGTCTCGACCGAGGACCACGTTGCGCGCGCCCTCGCCTTTGCCCGCGACAACGGTCTGAAGGTCTCGATGGCTGCCGTGCGCCACTCGATGGGCGGCCACGCCTTCGACGACAATGCGCTCGTCCTCGACATGACGAAGTTCAACGCGATAGAGCTCGACGAGTCGGCCCGCACCATCACCGTCCAGCCCGGCGCCAACTGGCACGCCATCCAGAACAGGCTGCACCCGCGCTTCGCAGTGAAGGCCATGCAGTCGACGGACATCTTCTCGGTCGGCGGATCGATTTCGGTCAATGCGCACGGCATGGACCATCACACCGGCTCCATCGCGGGGACCATCCGCTCGATGCGGGTGATGCTGGCCGACGGTTCGATCGTCACCTGCTCGCGCACGGAAAGCGCCGACCTGTTCCGCCATGTAGTCGGCGGCTATGGCCTGTTCGGCGTCGTGCTGTCCGCCACGCTCGACATCACCGGCAACGCCGTCTACCGAACCGGCCGGGCCATCATTCCGGCCGGAGAATTCACCGGCTATTTCGAGCGCGAGCTGAGGGATCCGAAGGTCGGCCTCTTCTACGGCCACCTGTCGACCGCGCCCGGCAACTTCATGGAAGACATGATCGTCTACCGCTACGATCTGGTGGCAGACAGTGCGCCGGCCGACATGCCGCCGCTCGACGAGCCGGGCAGTGTCGCGATCAAGCGGCTGATCATGAACCTCGCCAAATATGGCGGCATTTTCCAGCGCTTGAAGTGGTTCGCGGAATCTAATCTGGAACCTGAATTCGAGGCCTGCACCGTGCCGAGGACGGCGGCGCTGGGCGAAGCCGAGGCCTGCTTTGTCAGCCGCAACAACCCCATGCACGATTCCGTGCCGTATCTGTTCAACGACCTGCACGACCAGACGGACATCCTGCACGAGTACTTCGTGCCGCGCCCTGCCTTCGACGCTTTCTTGGCCGAGGCGCGGGAGGTCCTGCGGTCAAGCCCGCTGCCGGTCCTCAACGCCTCGGTGCGCGTCGTGCACGCCGAGGACATCGTCCTGAACTACGCGCCGAAGGATGCGTTTTCGCTGGTCCTCTACATCAATCAGGCGACGGACGACGAAGGCAACGCGACCATGCGGGCGCTCACCCGTAAGCTGGTCGACCTGACAGTGAAGCACGGCGGGCGCTTCTTCCTGCCCTACCAGCTCCACTACACGGCTGCGCAATTGGCAGCCTCCTATCCGGAGCTGCCCGCCTTCCTCGCGAAGAAGCGGGAAGTGGACCCGAACGGCCTGTTCCAGTCCACCTTCTATCGCGCGATCAGCGGCGTGCTGTCGGCCTAGAAAACCCGGCCTGCCCGCGTCGCGACCCAGCCGCCCGCGCCGATGACGGCATCCAAGGCGCCGTCCGCCGCCCAGGCGACACCGCCGGCAAGCGTGCCGGCGAAGTTGCGCGCGACGACATAGCCGTCGGACGCCCGCACCAGGATCGAGCGCGTCGTGCTGTCGTCGGCCTCGGTCGACGCGGTCACGGCGGTCGTATCGATGGCGGTCGAGGCAGGCGTGGACGCCAGTCTGACCGGGCTTTCCTCGGTCGAGCGGCAGATCGCCATGAGCAGCGGGTAGCCGGAATCGCGCTCGTTCAGCGCGCGGCTCTTCAGCGCCGTCTCGCATTCGGCAATCGTCGACCACTCGGCCGGCGTGGAGGCGACGTACTCGCACATCTTGGCGTCGCAGTCGCAGCCGATGACGGTCATCGCGATGATCGCAGTCTTCAACATGTCCCACTCCGTACGACCCGCCCGCATCCAGCTATCGAGCCGGAAGGCGGCCGCATTTGGCCGCGATCGTGGACAGAAAGTGGCAGAGGCGATCTGGTGGCGGCGCTGTTGCAGCCGCGCATCGGGCCTGCGACAGGCAGGAGAGCCCACCTGCACGGCAGCGCCTCAGTAGTCGTAGACATGCTCCAGCCGCGCGCCGGCGGCGGTCAGCGCCGGCAGAACCGTATGCAGCTGTCGCACCGCGACCACCAGCCCGGTGCGCTGCGTCGCGGGATCGACCGGGAGCGCATAGGCGAACAGCGTCTTCGCACCCTCCGGCACGGTGGCGGCCCCGCCTGACAGCATTGTCACGAGGATCTCGTCATTGCCGCCGATCTCGACGAAGCTGATGCCGCGGTCTATCAGCCGCGGGATCATGTCGGTGAAGACCTGGTAGCGCTTGGTGATGAACACCGCGCCGTCCGCGCCGAGGTCCATCTCGAGGAGCGTGTCGCGCTCGCCACGCATAGCGCTCGCAACCGGCCCCTTGGCCCAGACATGGATGTCGAGCGATGCCGGATCGGACGTAGCGGCGAGTGCTTGGCTGATCAGGTCGGCATAGCCCTGCTTGATCACGTATGCGAGCCCGAAGGCCAGTTGCCGCTCATTGGTCCTGAACGAGTCGTCGCCCGCCTCTGGCACGACCGCCATCAGGCCGGCCCGCTTCTCGGCATACGGGAACTGGTACCACGGCACCTGGTCGAGGAACGCCGCGTAGTCGGCCGCGACGCTGGCGAGATAGGCGTCGGCTGCAGTCGGCTCAGCGCTCGTCCATTCGGTCAGTCGCCCGACCGAGTTCTCGTAGGCCCACTGGATCGCATGCTCGATCGTGTGGCTGGTGCCGATCACCGCCAGCATCTGGTGGTTCTCGAAGTTGAACGGGTAGGCCGAACTCGCCTTGATGACCATGGCGTAGTCCTGCCAGAACCGGCCGATATAGGCCCAGTAAGGAAAACCGCTCTCACGACCCGTCTTCAGGTGCTGGGCGTATTCGCGCGCCGCATAGACGATCGCCCATTCGGGATAGGTGAGGAATGTCGATTCCTCGGGGCGCTGATAGCCGGGAATCTGTGCCCTGACCCGTTCGGCGACTGCATCGGGCGGCTGCCCGTCCGTCACGCCGGCCGGCGGCGTCGCATCGAAGGACGGCGTCGAGAAATAGCCGTAGGCGATCCCCGCGATCGGGATCAGGATAATGATGACGACCAGCCAGACGACCGCCTTGACGAGCCGTTTGACGAGCCGGAGCAGGAACATGGCTGGTCAGGCGGTTCTGAGCGCCGGGGCGGCCGGCCCGGATCGCGACGCCAGCCAGAAGCCGACGATGACGGCGAAACCGCCGATCACCAGATGCGGCAGGTTGGCGAAGAACCGCGTCGGGAAGTCGATGTCCTGGAAGCCGTAGATGAAGATGCCGCCGTCGAGGCAGCCCGAGCCGGTCAGGAGGCCCAGCACGCCGTCGAACAGGTAGACGCCGCCGAACAGGCGGAAATAGAGCACGGAGGCGCGCCACGACATCAGCGCCGCGACCAGGGCCCAGACCCCGGAGAAGCCGTGCAGCAGGTCGTCCCACCACTGCAGCGAGAAAAGCCCGAAGAGGTAGCCGTTCTCGTCGTTGAACGCCGGCACGTAGCCAATGGCCACGACCGCGAAGAACATCACCGCATAGGCGATGGCGAGTTTCTGGATCAGCGTCACGGACGGTCTCCCCCGATGCGGCTGCGGAAGCCTAGCCGATTCCGTTGGCGCGTGGCAGGGGAGCCCGCGCGGTGATCCACGACATCACGCGCGCGGCCCCCAGATCGCCTTGGCGATGAAGCCGCATAGGCCGGCGGGCACGATGTGAACAACGACGACCAGGCTGGCGAAGAGAGGCTCGAGCCCTTCGCCGGCCACATAGACCGCCCCGGTTATCGCCCCGGCCAGCATAGCGACGACGATCGACAGGCGACCGCTCAGCGCCGCGAAGGCCGCCATGGCGAAACCCACCACTGCGGCCTGGATGCCGCCGATGAACCACGACACGACGATGCCCAGCAGCCCGCCGTTGAGGATCATTCCGGCCGTGCCGGTCGGCTGCCCCGTCAAGACGGCACCCGCCCCGCCGACGAACGCGAAGGTCAGCGCGCCGACGGGTGGACCGACGCCAAGGAACAGGGCGGTGATCGCGAGGATTCGCAGGAGGGTTGGCACGCCCTACGATCGCGGCGGCTCTGCGCGGGTGCAAGCCCGCATGATGCGAAACAACGACGCGCCGCGGCGGCACCGGACTGTTACGCAGCGCTCATATCGACGCGCGGCAGCTGCGGGGATAATCTCCGCCAAGAACAATACGGGGGTCTTCATGAGCGATTCCGTCACAGTCACAACCCGCAAGTCCTGGCTGAGCCGCATTGGCAACTCGGTCGCCGGCGTTTTCATCGGCCTCGCGCTCATCGTCGGCATGGTCGTCGCGCTCTGGTGGAACGAGGGCCGCGCGGTGCAGACGGCCCGCTCGCTGGACGAAGGCGCGGCCGCCGTCATCTCGGTCGCGGTCGACAAGGTCGATCCGGCCTATGAAGGCAAGCTGGTGCATACGACCGGCACCGTAACCTCCGATACCATCCCCGCCGACACCGATTTCGCGATCGCCGCTCCCGGCGTCCGCCTCGTGCGCACGTCCGAGATGTACCAGTGGATCGAGGAGAAGAAGACCGAGACGAAGAAGAACGTCGGCGGCTCGGAAGAGACGGTCACCACCTACACCTATTCCAAGGGCTGGACGGACGAGCCGCAGGACTCCTCCCGGTTCTACAACCGCCAGGGTCACGAGAACCCGCCGATGGAGATCCGCGGCAAGCGCATCCAGGTGCCCGAAGCCAGGCTTTCCGCCTTTACGCTGGACACGCCCGTCATCGACCTGATCGGCGGCGAGAAGGCCCTGCCAGTCGACCCGGCGAAGCTCGCCGACATCGACGCAGCCTATCCCGGCACCAAGCGGGTCAGCGTCACCGAGGGCCGCATCTATCTCGGCTTCAACCCGACCTCGCCGGTCATCGGCGACTACCGGATCAGCTACGAGACCGCGCCGCTCGGCATCATCAGCGTGGTCGGGCGTCAGGCCGGCGACCGGTTCGCCTCCTACCAGACGCAGGCCGGCGACGCGCTTCTGATGGTGAGCCTCGGCAATGTCAGCGCCGAGCAGATGTTCAAGGACGCGCAGACCGCCAACACGATCCTGACCTGGGTGCTGCGCGTGGTCTTCCTGCTGGTGCTGGCGATCGCCTTCGGCCTCGTCTTCGCGCCGCTTGGCGTGGTCGCGGACGTGATCCCGTTCCTCGGCTCGATTGTCCGCATGGGAACCGGGCTCGCCGCCTTCCTGCTTGCCATCGTCGTGGGCTTCGGCACGATCGCGCTTGCATGGTTCTGGTACCGCCCGCTCCTGTCTGTGATCATCGCCGCCATCGGCCTGGCGATTGCGCTCGTCATCATCTACGTCGGTCGCAATCGGCAGAAGGCGGCGCCGGCCCCTGCGCCCCAGGCGGCGGCCCCGGTCGCCTGAGCGCGGACTTCCGGAATCGAGACGGCGACGTCGCGAGACGCCGCCGTTTGCTTTCGCCTCTATCTCGCAGTCAGGGCTGGCAGGATTCGGCGTCCGCGCAGCCGTGGACCGCGCGCGTCGATCCGTAACCACCGACTTCCGGTTCCTGCATCACGGCGTCCTCGCCGGACAGCACCGCGTTGCGATCTGCGGTCGGACGCGGCCCGCGCTGGACGATTTCCGCCGAGGTGATGCCGATGGCGGCGAGCTGCGGGAGCACCACATCCGGGTCGCCGGCCAGAACGATGAGCGCATTATCCAGCGACGACAGCTCGACGGCTGTCTTGCGCACCGCGTCGAGCGACAGCTTTGTCACCTGCTTCAGCTTGCCGACTTCGCTCTCGAACGAAACCGACGCGCCATCGACGGTCGTGATGGCGGTGAAAAGCGCCTTCGACGTTTCGGCGAGACCCGCCAGCCTGAGCTGCGTCGTCTGCACGGAGCGGTCGAGCTCTTCCTGCGTCACCGGTCGCGTCACCAGGCTGTCGAATCCGACGAAGTACTCCGAGAGCGCCGGTCCCGACGTGTCGCGCTGCACCGTCGTGCGGATACCCAGCGCCGACTGGCGCGGCAGCCGCTGGTAGAGGGAGCCGCGCACGCCGTAGGAATAGCCCTTCTCCTCGCGGATGACCTGGTTCAGGCGACTGGTGAAGGCGTTGCCGAGCAGCGCCAGTACCGCGCGCGCCTCGGCGTGACCGGGTTCGTCGCGGCCGGGCGCGGCGCGGGTGACCAGGATCGCCGTCTGGCTGGCGCCCGGCTCGGGGATCAGTACGACGCGGCGTCCGGTCGGAAGCTGTGCCAGCGTGAGCACGCGCTGTTCGAAGCCGTTGCCGCCCGTCCAGTTGCCGAACTCCTTTTCCAGCGCGCCAGCCACGTCGTCGATGGTCATGGGGCCGACGCTGACGAAGCTCGTTGCCGAAGGCGCGAACATCCTGGCGAAGGCCGCCTTGGCGTCGTCGCGGCCGATGGCGCGCACCGACTGTTCGGACCAGTCAGGCCCCGGAAGTCCTGCGGCCGGCGTGAACAGGATCGACTCGGTCTGGCGTTCCGCCACGTCGGGCAAGTCGGCCTCTCGCCGGTCGAGCCAGTCGAGCGTCTCGGCGACCAGTATGTCCCACTCCTCTTTGTCGAAACGAGGCGCCTTCACAGCGTCGGCGAGCAGTGTCACGCCACCCGCGAAGGTTTCCGGCGGCACAGACAGCGTCACGTAGTTGGCGAGCTGGTCTGACGTTGCCGTGAACTCGGCGCCGATGTCGCTTGCCGCCTTGGCGAAGGTGGCGAAGTCGCGCGTGCCCGCGCCGCGCACCGCCATCGAGGCCGCCATGTCGAGAAGCCCCTCCTTGCCGGCCGGGGCGTTCATCCAGCCGGCGCCGCCGCGCGCTGCCAGATAGGCGATCGGCGCGTCGGGTGTGCGGTAGTGCACGACCTTGATGCCGTTCGACAGCGTCGCTGTCTCGAGCGACGGCAGCATCGCCTCCTTGGGCTCGGTCAATGCCAGCTTGGGAACGTCGACGACCGGCCGCGGCTCCGCCGTGAAAGGTTGTCCTTCGCCGGTTGGGTCGGCGAGCAGCGGCGGATAGCCGCCCCGCTGGCCGGGCCTCACGATCAGCACGCTGGCGTCCGCGCCGGCGAGCACCGTCTTCGCGGCAGCGAGCACGTCCTCGGGCGTGGCGTTGGTCAGCGACGGGTCGTCCTCGAAGGCCTTCTCGGGGCTGCCCAGCATGTCGGTGACGGTGGCGATCGTCTCAGCCTGGTCCTTCAGCGCCTCGCGGGAGACGCGCGCCTGCAGCAGGAGCTTGCGCTTCGCCCGCTCGACGTCCGCCGGGTCGAGCGGTCCCGCCAGGAACGCGCTGACCGTCTCTCGCAACACCGTCTCAATCTCGGCCGCTTCCGTGCCGCTGGAGCCGTAGGCCTCTATCATCATGCGGCCGCCCATATAGGCGTCGAACCAGTAGGCAGCGGCATAGGTCGCGAGCCCCTTGGCCACCAGCCGGTCGCGCAGCATCCCGTATTCCTCGTTGCCGATCATCTCGGCGGCGATGGCCAATGCGCCGTTTTGCGCCCCGCCGACCGGCGGCCCGCTGTAGGCGAGCATCACCATGGGTGCTGGCACCCGGTCGTCCAGTTCGATCCTCACGCGCGTCGGCTCCGACGGCGCGGGCGTCGGGCGGGCGACATCGGCGCCGCGTGGCACAAGCCCGAAGGTCCTGGCGATCATTTCGCGCGCGGCGTCGACCTCGAAATCGCCAGTCACGACCAGGATCGCGTTGTTCGGCAGGTAGTATGTGTTGAAGAAGCCGCGCACGTCCTCCAGAGTCGCCTTGTCGAGGTCGGCGACCGATCCGATTGTCGAGCGACTGTAGGGATGGCCCTTCGGGAACAGTCCCGACCACATCACCTCGATCCCCGTCGAGGCAGGCGTGTCGATGATGTTCTGGCGCATCTCGTTCTTCACGACCGCGCGCTGCACGTCGAGTTCGAACTGCTCAACGGAGCGGCCGAGATTGACCATGCGGTCCGCCTCGATCGACAGGATCGCCGGAAGCGTCGAGGAAAGCCCTTCCATGTAGTAGAGGGTCGAATCCTGCGTGGTCCAGGCGTTGTTGGTGATGCCCATCGCGGCCGTCGAATCGTCGAACTTCGGCCAGATCTCGGTGCCCGAGAACATCAGATGCTCGAACAGATGTGCGAAACCGGAGCGCCCTGGCGGCTCGTTCAGCGCGCCGACGCGGTAGACGACGTTGACGACGACCTTCGGCACCCTCTTGTCGGGTACCAACACCACGTCGAGCCCGTTCTCCAGCGAGTAGCGGGTGATCGGCGGTGCATCCGCCGCCCGTGCCGCGCCCCATGACAGGCCGATAGCCACGACGGCCAGGACCAACCGCTTCATTGCTCCACCCCGCGTGAATGGGACCGCGCGGGTGCCGGCGCGGTCCGTCGAATTGCCCCGACCCCCAGCCTAGCCGAAGCGCGGCGGAGCAGGCAACGCGGGCAATATCGACCCTCGAACGTGGCGGATTGTTGGTCCGTCAGCCGGGCAGCGCTTCCGGCACGTACTGCGCGGCGAAGGCCGCGCTGGGCGGGATCGGCTTGATCACGTCGATCAGCACGCCGTTCGGGTCGGCGACGATGAAGTGACGCTGCCCGAACTCCTCGTCACGCAGCGAGCGGACGACCGGAACGCCGGCAGCCACCAGCCGCTCATGCACCGCGTCCACGTCGCGGACCTCGAAATTGATGAGCAGGCCAGACGCCCTGCCCCGGCCCGTCTCCGGGATCGTCTCGTGATCGCCCTGCACGATGCCGAGATTGACGCGCTTGTCCTCTGTCGATTGCAGGTGGACGTACCAGTCGCTCTCGAACAGCGGCTGGAAATGGAAATGCCGGACGTAGAACGCCGCGGTAGCGGTAACGTCGCCGGTCATCAGCACCGGGTAGTAGCTGGTCGTCTTCATGGCTTCACATTCCCCTTCAGCAAACATACATTCCGCATGTTTATGTGAATTAACATACAGGCTGCATGTATGCAAGAGAGAAGTCGCAGGCGATCGAACACCGAGCGAACAGCTTCGACCACCGCGCATCTGGTCGACGCTGCGCGAACCCTCTTTGTCGAACGCGGCTATGCGGAGACGGCGACCCCCGACATCGTCTCGGCCGCCGGCGTGACGCGCGGGGCGCTCTACCATCACTTCGCCGACAAGAAGGCGCTGTTCCGCGCGGTCGTGGAGCGAGAGGCGGCATCTGTCGCGGCCACGATCGAAGCGGCCGCGCCCGAAGGTTCGGAACCGGTCGGAGCCTTGCTTTCCGGCGGTGATGCGTTCCTGGCCGCAATGGCCGAGCCGGGACGTGTCCGCCTGCTGCTGCTCGACGGACCGGCCGTGCTTGGCCGTGTCGGCATGGACGAGATCGACGGCCGCCACGGCACGCGCTCGCTGAAGGCCGGCCTCGCTGCGGCCGTCCGCGCCGGCGCGCTGCGCAAGGCGCCCCTCGACGCGCTGGCCAGCCTCCTCTCGTCGGCCTGGGACCGCGCCGCGCTCGACATCGCCGCCGGCGCACCGCCCGAGGACTACCGCAAGGCGTTCCGCGTACTCATCGGCGCACTTGCTGCCTGATGGCTCAGCGGACCGGCTGGAAGATTCGCCCGGGTCTCATCAGGCCCGGCCATTTCCATATCTCGAGCGGGCTCGCTCCGCCGCCGATAGAGAAGAAGAAGAACATTGCGCGTCCGACCAGATGGTCGGCGGGAACAAAGCCGACGTTGAACCGGCTGTCGCTCGAGTTGTCGCGGTTGTCGCCCAACATGAAATAGTGCCCGGGCGGCACTTCGAATTCGTGGGTGTCGTCACCCATTGAGCCTTGCACGATATCGAGAACCTCGTAGCTCACACCGTTCGGCAGCGTCTCGCGATAGACGTCGACCGGGCGATCCATCTCGGTCACGTCCGGGTCGGCGATCTGGCCGAGCTTTTCGCGCGGCACTGCCGTGCCGTCGATGAAGAGTACGCCTTCGCGCATCTGGATACGGTCGCCCGGCAGTCCGATGAGCCGCTTGATGAAATCCTGCGATGGGTTGGGCGGAAACTTGAAGACGACCACGTCGCCGCGCTGCGGGGCCCCGCCCCAGGTACGGCCTTCGATGGCCGGAATCAGCGGGCCTGAATGCTGGGAGTAGCCATAGGCCCATTTCGCCACGAACAGATAGTCGCCTTCGAGCAGCGTGGGACGCATCGAGCCCGACGGGATCGAGAATGGCTGCAGGACGAAGGACCTGAAGGCCAGCGCCAGCAAGAGACCGATGACGCCGGAGAACAGGGTTGAGGCGCGGCGCGCCTTCTTGGCGGCCTTGCGCGCTTCCGCATCGTCGGCAGGACCAACCGCCGCGCCGGCCAGAACCTGTCGGAAGAAAGGGATGTGCAGGTCGTTCAGCGGCCGGCGGCGCGGAGCACCGTCGACGATATCGAAGATCGCGCCGCGGCGATCGTAGGCCGGCAGAACGAGGCCGCCGCCAAGCTTCGCGCGCGCGCCGTTCCACAGCCTTCTCAGAGATCGCCACGGCATGGCTCGTTCGAGCAGGCCCCGAAACAGTGACCGCGGCGGCATCAGGAACAGCGTCTTCGCCTTCAGCGCCGGTTCCGCCAGAACCTGCTCGGCTTCCCAAAGCGTCGACGGCCGGTCGAGCGGAACCATGACGATGTGCTGCGCGCGTCGTGCGAGGTCGAGCATGGTCTCGCGCCACGTTTCGTCGCTGGCCGTCACCTTCGCCGCCCCGAGACTCGCCGACTGGTGCCCGATGGCGACCAGCGGCGCAACGTCGTCGACGGCGATGGTCAGCGCGAATTCCAGATCCCAGGTCTTGCCCATCAGCCACCTGTCGGTGGTCTTCGGCAATTGGCAGAGCACCGGCAGCCGTCCGCTGGTTCGGAACGGGCGCAGGTAGAGCGTGAAGGGTTCGCTTTCGACGATTGTCGCCGCGCGGGTATTGAGGTGGAACTGGCGTCGCCGTCGCACCACGCGGTAGGCGATGAAAGCGAATACGCCCAGCGCCCAGGCGACCCACGTGATGAGCGCGAAGGCCAGCGGAACCTGGCTGAACGGGTAGAAGCCGGAGATGGTCAGCACGACCACCGCGATACCCATCGCCGCCTTGGCGATGGGTCCCGGCGCGAGCACATGGTCCGTCAACTCGTTCTGCAAGGATCGCCCCACCGTCGACCGACGCGCCTGACTCTAGCGCGTCGCTGCGGCCGCTTGAAGCGCTTGACGCAGCACGATAGCGCGTCAAAGCTCCGCGGGCGGAACCAACGTCCGCCGGAGGGCCCGACATGCTCACGCTGCTCAAGTGGATCGTCTACTTTGTCATTGCTGCCGCGTTCATCGTGGTCGGCGGCTCGTTCCTCTTGCCCACCGAGGCGGTAGTCGTCCGATCGATCGAGATCGCTGCGACGCAGGACAAGGTCTTCGCCATCGTCGGCGACCTGCGCCGTTTCAACGAGTATTCGCCGTGGGCGGACCTGGATCCGGAAACGAAATACGAATTCTCGGGGCCTGAGCAAGGTGTCGGCCAGAAGTTGAGCTGGACCTCCGGCAACCCCAATGTCGGCAGCAGCAGCCAGACCCTCACCGAGCACACCCCGCCAGAGAGCGCCACGCTCGAACTCGACTTCGGCCAGATGGGCGTGGCGATTTCGACCTGGAACCTTGAGCCGGCCGGTCTGGGCACCAGGGCGACCTGGGGCTTCCGCAGCAAGCTCGACGGCATCGCCGAACGATGGTTCGGCCTGATGTTCGACAAATGGATTGGCACCGACTACGAACGCGGCCTTGCAAGGCTGAAGACCGCCGCGGAGAAGCCATGAAATACGTCGCCCGCCTCCTGATCCTCGTCGCGTCCCTCTGTGCGGCCTTTGCCCCGTCCCTTGCCCGCGAACAGAACGACGCGCCTGATGCCGAGGTTCTGGGTTTCTCGGAGGACGGCTATTTCTTCGCTTATGAGGAGTACGCCTACGACGTCGTCAGCGCGGCGTTGATTTCGGCCATCCACGTCATCGACCGCAGGACCAATGCGGAGGCCGAGGGCTTCCCGATCGGCGCGCTGCCCGAGACGGCGGAGAACGGCGATTACCCGGCGATGGCCGGCGGCTTCGATCCCGATCCCGCACTTCTCGACACGAGCGGCGAGCCGGACCTCGACGCGCTGCGCCGCGCTGTGCGCGAGGCGGCGCAGCCGAAGCTCGACGCGCTCGGAATACGCCCATCGGGGCGCCGCGTCGCGGGCGTGCCGATGACCCAGCGTTCGCCGGGCGAGACACGGGCCACGCCGCTGGTCTTCGTGCTTTGGCCGACGATCCCCGGCCCGATTCCCGATCAGCAACTGTCCTACACGCTGGACGCCAAGCCCGATGCCGAGCCGCTCGACTGCGTCAACGTCATGCCGCCGAAGCGCAGGAAGACGGTCACGTTCGACGTGATCGCGACGCGGACCTGGCCGGAGATCAAGGACGTGGCACGGGCCTCGACGAAACACGTCTACGACATGCCGAAGGAGGCCTGCGCCGTCGGGCTCTGGGTCTCCGACGTCTACGCGCCGCCTGGCGCGGACGGATCGGCCGCCCTGGTGCTCTATTTGACCTCGAACTGGGAGAGCTTCACCGAGACGGCCCGCTGGCACGCCGCCTATGTGACGTTACCGGACGCTCCGCCGGAACCCCAGCAATAGCGCTCAGGAAAAGACCCGGTCGCCTTGCTCGTCGATGATCTGACGACCTTTGACGAGTGCGTGGTCGGCAGCTTGCTCCAGCGAGGCGAAACGGTCGGCGCGAATGAATCGATGCTCCTTCATTTCGCCGCCGATCTCCTTGGACACGGTTCCCGCCGTCTGGAACTGACCGCCTTCCTTGAACGGCGTGGCGCGGATCGTGAAGCCCTTGTGCTCGGCCTCCTTGGCGACCGCGGGCGCGGCCGGCGTCCCATCGCTGCCGCCGAAGCCGAACAGGCGTTTCAGGAATGACATGGCGGCCTCCGCGAAATGACCGCTCATTCTCCCCTGCCCGCCTGCCGCGCACAAGGGCGGATGGCCGTCAGTCCGGCATTGGGCCCGCGTAGATCGAGCCTGGCCGCAGCAGGCGGCCGGTGCGTTGCTGCTCCACGGCATGCGCCGTCCAGCCCAGCGTCCGTCCGGCCGCGAAAACCGGCGTGAAGGTGTCGCGCGGGATGCCGAGCGCGTCGAGCAGGATCGCCGTATAGAACTCGACATTGGTATCCAGCCGCCATTCGGGCTTGGCCCTTGCCAGCGCCTCGCGCGCATAGGCCTCGACTTCCGCCGCGAGCCCGAGGTCCGCCTGGCTGCGGCCGAGTGTGCCCACCGCGCGCCTCAGCACGTCGGCGCGCGGATCGCGCACCTTGTAGATCCGGTGCCCGAAACCCATCAGCCGTTCGCCGCGCTCGAGCGCCGCGTCGATCCATGGCGCGATGTTCCGGCTGTTGCCGATCGCATGCAGCATGTCGAGCACAGGGCCCGGAGCACCGCCGTGCAGTGGTCCCGTCAGCGCGCAGTAGGCGGCGGTCACGGCCATGAAGAGGTCTGCCTGCGTTGAGGCGACCACCCGCGCGGCAAAGGTCGAGGCGTTCATGCCGTGGTCCGACACCGTGACCAGATAGGCGTCGAGCGCGCTGGCTTCAGGATCGCCCGGCATCGCACCTGTCAGCATCCGCAGGAAGTCGGCAGCATGTCCAAGGCCGGAGTCCGGCCTCACGGGTGCCTCCCCGCGCGCGATCCTGACCAGCGCCGCCGCGATCACCGGCATGGCGCCGACCAGTGTCGCCGCGTCCGGAATGCCGTCGACCGGCCGCAACCCGGCCACGGCGACGCGAAATCCGTCGGCGATCGGCATGCCGCGTGCTGCCGGCAACAGCGCGGGCAGGAGTTGGAAGGCCGCCACGCGCGCTTGGCCGATCAGCGCAGATGCTTCGTCGGCCGTGCCTGTCCAGACGCCCGCATCCGCCCAGAGCCGCGCCGCCAGCGCCTCGAAGCCGACCGAACCCGCCAGGTCGCCGACCCGGCTGCCGGCGATGACCAGTTCCCCGTGTTCCCCGTCGACATGCGACAGTACCGTGACGGCGGCGGCTATGCCGTCGAGGCCGGCGGTCGATGGATGATGGATGGTCATAAGGAACTCCCTGCTTGCGGATTGCAGCAGGACCGATCTTTATTGATTGATCAATCTTGATTAGGTTGATCAATATGAAAAAGATATCCGAACCGCTTTACCTGACCGCTCCCGAAGCCGCCGGCGAGCTCTCCGTCTCGCTTGCCACCCTCTATGCCTACGTCAGTCGCGGCATGATCCGCTCGGAGCCTGCCGAGGGTGCCCGCGCGCGTCGCTATCGCGCCGACGACGTCCGCGCGCTGCGCAACCGGCGCAATCCGCAGCCGGGCGGATCGCCACCAGACAGCGTGCCGCCAGCGCTGGATTCGGCGATCTGCACCATCACCCCGGAGGGGTCGATCTATCGCGGTGTCCATGCCGTGGCGCTGGCCGAGCGCGCCACGTTGGAACAGGCCGCCACCCTGCTCTGGGACGCGCGCGATCCCGACCCGTTCTCGTCGTCCAACCTGCCGGTCGTCAATGAGGTGATGCGCACGGTCGCCACCGCCACCCGTGACGAACCGGCGATCGCCCGCGCCATCGCAGTGCTTGCGCTCGCCGGCAATGCCGATCCCCGCGCCCACAATCGTTCGGCCGACGGCCGTGCTGCCGTCGGCGCCAGGGTCATGCGCCTGCTCGTGGCGACCGTGCTCGGCACGGAGGCGTCTGCGACACCGCTCCACCGCCAGATCGCGGCCGCATGGACGCCGGGCGAAAGGCGCGCGCCGGAGCTTTTCCGCCGTGCGCTGGTGCTGCTCGCCGACCACGAGCTCAACGCCTCAACCTGGACGGTGCGCTGCGCGGCCTCGACGGGCCTGAACCTCTATGACGCAACCGTCGCCGGCCTGGCTGCGCTGAAGGGGCCTAGGCACGGCGGTGCCGGGCCGCTCGCCGCCCACATGGTGGCCGACCTCGCCTCCGGCGATCCGGCGAAGCGGGTACGCGAGCGCGTCGCGCTGGGCGACCGCATCCCCGGCTTCGGCCACGCCGTCTACGCCGACGGCGACCCGCGCGCCGACAGGCTGCTCACCGCCCTTGCCGGCGCCGGAGCGGACCCTCGCCTCGCCGTCGAGGCGCCTGCGCTCATTGCCGAGGCGACTGGCCTTCATCCCAACATCGATTTCGCGCTGGCTGTGATGATGCGCATGTTCGACCTTCCGATTGGCCACGAGACGGCTTTCTTCGCGATGGCCCGCTCGGCCGGCTGGGTCGCGCATGCCATCGAGCAGCTGAAGTCGGAAGTTCTGATCAGGCCCCGAGCGCGCTACGTCGGGCCGGCGCCGGGGCGCGCAGTATGAAAAAGGGGAGCGCGACGCGCTCCCCTTGATTGTTCGCCGAGCGCGAAACGCCTCAGCTGTCCAGGAAACTCCTGAGCTTCCGCGACCGGCTCGGATGCTTGAGCTTCCTCAGCGCCTTCGCTTCGATCTGGCGGATGCGCTCGCGCGTCACCGAGAACTGCTGGCCGACCTCTTCGAGCGTATGGTCGGTGTTCATGCCGATGCCGAAGCGCATGCGCAGCACGCGCTCCTCGCGCG
>VFQP010001916.1_pt1 | contig 25107 bp, 39 predicted proteins | sample 3512351 | NCBI WGS metagenome assembly VFQP01 (sample SAMN10412372, study PRJNA504923) | tailings metagenome | isolation source: Relicate 1 Philex TSF1 revegetated site | place: Philippines: Tuba, Benguet | collected 2017-08-29
GCCGGGAGCTGGCTGATCGCTCCTTCCCCTCCTGCGCAGCGTCCCCACCTCCCCCGGCCTGCTGCACGCCGTCCGCAGCGCCCAACACAGCGCCAGGCGCGCCGCCGCCCGAAAGCAGTGCCGCCCGCAGCACCACCATGAGCTCGTGGCGGGGCGGCCGCGCCGGCGCCACGGCAAAGAACACCAGGTGAGCCGCCCGCACCTCCTCCACCCGCCCGCTCGCACCTGCCTCCTCCCCGGCCCACCACGGCCCCCCTTCCCCACCCTGTCCGAGCCCCGCGCCCGCACCACCGCCCCCGGCGTGCTGCTGCTGCTGCTGCTGCTGCTGCTGCTGCTGCTGGTGTGGGTACACGTCGGCCACCAGGCCCTGCAGGCCCTTGAGCAGCTCGGACGCAGCCGCCCGGCCCACCGCCGCCGCCACGTCGCATGAGGCCTCGTACACCTGCAGCACACGGTGCCCGCCAGTGACACGCGCCCCGTAGGTGCTCGCTGGTGGGAGGAGGGAGAAGCAGCGGGGACGTGAGTGCGCTGCGTGTGAAGGGCTGTGGCGCCGCACCTGGGCGGCCAGGGGCGTGTGCAGCATGAGGTTGGACACGAGGCTCTCGCGCAGCGCCCGCAGCGGCGCCACCAGGCGCTCCAGCTCCTCCACCGCCTGCCGGTGCGCCCGCAGCTCCGCCGCCAGCGCCGGCAGGCGCAGCTGCTGCTGGAGCCACTCTGGGCCGGGGGCCTCCTGCTGCTGCGGCTGTGACGCAGCGGGCGGTGGGCGGGCGCCCTGCTGCCCCCTGGGCGCGTCCTTGCTGCCGCAGCACTGCAGCACGGCCTGCTCCAGCAGCTCGAGCTCGCTGGTGGTGCGGTGCGGGGGGAGCGCGGCCAGCGCCGACGCGCAGCGCGGCGCCAGCTTGGCCCACTGCGCCTGGCAGGCCTGGGCGTCTCCCACCATCAGGCTCGGGCGGGGAGGCATGGCCCGCCTGCAGGCGTGGTGCACGTGATGGGCGGCGATCGTCGCCGCGTGCGTGTTGGCAGCGGGGATGCGCAGCGGCCCACCTGTCCCACCCACCCGTCCTCCCGCGTGACCGCCATGCGCTCCATCGCGGCAAGCAGCACTACCTCTGCGCCACCTGAGCGCTCTGGCCGGTCCCACACCACACCAGGGCTTTGCTTTTCGATTTCGAACAGCGCGAGAGCTGCAACGCCACCCAGCGGCTCGCCAGGAGGGCCACCGCGCGTGCACACACGCGGTGTCAAGCCCCGCGCTGGCTTGACTCGCTTCACGGCTCGCGGATCGAGGCTGCCGAAGGTCCTACCTCTCCTCCAACTCGCGCAGAGCCCCAGCGCTCGCGATGGCGATGGCACCAGCAGCAGGCGGCGCGCATTGGGCCCCGCCACGCGCATCGGCGCCACTGGCTCGCGCGCTGCACCTCCCGTCGCCACCGGCCTTGCTGCCTCCCCGCCGCGCCAAAGCACCGACACAGCCCTGCCGCTGCTTCACGACGCCAGAGCGGCCGGCGCCAGCACCAGCACAGCAGCAGCAGCAGCAGGAGCACCACAGCGGCCGGGCGCAGCAGCTGCGCCCGCAGCAGCAGCAACCGGCCGCCCGCGTCCTACCTCCCTTCCGCCCGGCGGCGCGCCTCAGCCCCAAGCCCGCCCTGCACCAACACCCATCGCTGCGCAGCCCTGCACCCGTGGACGCGTCCTCCGCGCCCTCCTCGCTGACCCAGCAGCCCGATCAGCCGGCCGTCGCAAACGTGACGCCGCAAGCGCAGCCCGCTCTGGAGGAGCTGCAGGCGCCCCCCCTGCGCGGATGGAGGCGGCTGCTGCAGCTGCTGATCGTGCAGGTGGGCAGGGCGCTGCAGGCCATCGCGCTGGCCTTCTGCTTCCTGGCCCTGCTGCTGCTCCGGCCGCGCGCGGCGGGCGCCACGCCAGGCGTCACACCCGCGTCATCACCGGCGGCCGCGCTGCTGGCACACGAACGGCACGCCGCGCCGGCGACGCGGGCGGCGCAGCACGCCGCTGGTGACCAGGCATCAGCGGCGGCACCTGCGGCGCGGCGGCGGCACGTGGCGGTGGCCTCCTTGGGGCTACAGCCCTGGCTCTCCGCGCCCGCCACCTCCAGCTCCAGGGCACCGGCCCCGCGCACGACGCGGCAGCACCAGCCCGCCCCGGCCGACAGCGACGCCACGCCGCCCACCTCCGCGGCGCCCGCAGCGGCTGCGGCGCCCTCGCAGCAGCGCGAGCAGCAGCAGGGCCACGCCGCCAGCAGTGTACCACCATCAGCCTCGGCCTCTGCGTCGACGGCGCTCCCGACAGACGACTTCCAGCAGCAGCAGCAGCAGCAGCAGCCTCAGGACGGGCCGCAGGCGGGCGGCGGGTCGGCGCCGCACCCGCACCCGCACGCGCCGCACCACCCCCCGCACCACACAGTGGTGCTGCTGCAGGGCGCGGCGCTGCTGGCGGCGCACGAGGCGGCGGTGCAGGCGCTGTTCCGCGCCACGGCGGCGTCGGTGGTCAACATCAGCGCGGCGCGCGCGGCGGGCAGCTTCAGCTCGCTGGACGTGACGCGGCTGAGCGGCGGGCAGGGCAGCGGCTTCATCTGGGACGAGCGGGGGCACGTGGTGACGTGCTTCAGCTGCGTGCGGGGGGCGGCAGAGGTCAAGGTGAGGGTTGTTGTTGCAACCAGCGCAGGGTGCCGCTCCCTCTCTCTCTCTCTCTCTCTTGTTCAGGGCGAACAAGGCGTGTTGTGCCGTGTCCCCCACTGGATGGCCTCAGGTGACGTTTGCAGACGCGAGCAGCTACACGGCCAAGCTGGTGGGTGCCGACCCCAGCAAGAACCTGGCCGTGCTCAGGTGAGAGGGAGAGCAGCTGTGGGTGCTCAGGCGGGCATGCGCTGCCTGCCGTGGAATGCCGGGCACAAACGCACGCGTGCTGCCCGCCCCACGCCCCACGGCAACCCGCTACGTTTGTTCAGGTTGAGTATGCCCAAGGCCAAGCTCAAGGAGCTGGTGCCAGTCAAGCTCAACCTGCCGGGGGCCACCACGGGGCCGGGTGCATCAGTGCCCGGCGCCGGCGCCGCCCAGGGCGCGTCGGCGGGCGCCGCGCAGGCGGCGGCGGGGGGCGCTGGCGTGGCGGGGGCGGCGGGCGGGGTCACTGTGAGCCCTCAGCTGCAGCAGCTGCTGGCGCAGGGCGGCACGGCGGGCGCGGCGGCGGCGGCGGCGGCTCCGCAGCCGGTGTTGGTGGGGTCGAGTGTGTGGGCCGTGGGCGCCGCCACAGGGCTGCAGCACACGCTCACACAGGTGCGGGGTCAAAGGGGGGGCGGTCGCTTGGGGGGAGGGTGTCCGTGGGGCCGTGTGGGCATGTGGACCAGGCGTCAGGACCACCTTGGTTCCACTGAATGCGTGTGTGGCTGCGTTGCACGGCTGCAGGGTCTGGTGAGCGGGCTGGGGTGTGAGCTGCCTGGCGCGGGGCCGTACCCACCCAAGGGGCTCATCCAGGTGGACGCGCCGTGCGCGCACCAGGCGGGGGGCGTGCTCGTCAACTCACAGGTGAGTGGGGGTGGACAGGCGGGTCCCCCCTTCTCGCCTGCAGCGGCAGCGATGGGGCGGCAGAGGCGGGCAGGCAACCCAGCGCGCCTCTGCCCTTCCGCCGTGCGTGCAGGGGCGCGTGGTGGGCATGCTGCTGTCCCCCGGCTACAGCGCGGGGGGCGCCGCCGGCGCCGGCGGGGCTGCGCTGGGGTACGCGCTGCCGGTGGAGGCGCTCCGGGGGCTGGTGGGCCAGATCCTGGCCCTGGGCAAGCCCAGCCGGCCCACGCTGGGCGTCACGCTCGCCCCGCCACAGGTCAGCCTTGCTGTGGTGTTTTGTCGCATGTGCCTGGCAAAGTGGAGCAGCTCGAAGGTGCGGGCGGGGGCGCGAGGGGACTGCCTGCCCACTTTGGCGTGCGGTCTGGCCGTGGCGGGTGTTGGCGCAGGTGCTGGCGGCGCAGAGCGTGGAGGGTGTGCTGGTGCTTGAGGTGCCTCCGGGCAGCCCCGCCGCCGCCGCCGGGCTGCGGCACACGCACCGGGACATCTTTGGCGACGTGATCCTGGGCGACGTCATCGTGGGGCTCGAGGGAGGGTGAGCACCCGCATTGCCCTGGGGCGGTGCGCGCGGCGTGCGCGCTGGCACCCCATGGAATGTGGGCAAGTGTGCTTGCGTGCCCCTGCCGTTGCGCTTGCTCTGCAGGCCGGTGCGCAGCGCGGGGGACCTTTACGCGGCGTTGGACGCGCGCAAGGCGGGCGAGCGCGTGCGGCTGGACGTGCTGCGGGACGGCAAGGCCACCAGCCTCACGCTGGTGCTGGGCGAGCGGGGCCTCACCGGCTCGCTGGAGGAGTGACGTTGAAGCTGTCTTCGGCGCGCCGTTTGACCTCGATGCCGCGCAATTGACCTGGCCCGGCACGTGTGCTTCCATCCAGAGAGCAAGAGAGCGCACAGGTGCAATGGACAAGCTGTTCAAGGAGGTGTCGGTGAAGAAGGTGAAGCGCCAGCCTTGGAAGTGCGGCGTCCGCGAGAAGCGCGACTCCCATCCCGACCGATCTCCATCCCGCTCCGCTCGATTCAATTGCGTGCGCGTGCAGCTGTACAAGGACTGCCTTCTCCTCGCGCGCTTCTACGGGCAACGGGTGCGTGCGAGCGAGGTGGGGGGGGCAGCTCGAGGGTGGCGAGGGTGGCGCTCGGCGCTCAGGCGTGCTTGTGTTCGCCAATGTGTTCGCAGCAAGGGAATGAGAAGGTGCTGGTGGAGCAAGTCAGGCAGCAGTTCAAGGCCAACCGGTTAGAGGTGGACGACGACAAGGTACGCCGCAGGCACTGACGGCGCCCGGCACAGATGCAGCCGCTTCTCACGCAATCAGAAGGACCACAACAAGCTTGTGCGCAACAAGCTGCGCGGTGCTGTGCTGCATGCATGCGCAGATCAAGGAGCAGAAAGAGGCGTGAGTGGGCGGGCTGCCTCGGGGGAGGTGGCGCCTGCACGCGAGCAGGCGGCGGGCCAGCTTGCGGTGCTGCTTGGCTTGCTGTCATCGCAGGGCCATCCGGGCGCTGCACAATATCCACTTGCTAGAGGCCGAGCGATACGTCAAGGTGCGCAAGGTCGCGTGGTGGGCTCTGACGTTTGCCGCTTCGGCTCGTCGCCCATTTGTGGGTGCAGAGCCTCAGCGTGCTGCCTCCCTGTGCGCTGTGCCCCTTCCTCGCAGAACAAGAAATGACAGTCACTGCGCTGCTGCCCGTGCTGAGCGTGTGCCGTCTCATTTGCTTTGCCGGGCAACACGTAGAACACGAGCGGCACGCGGACGCAGAGAGGAGTGGATGAGAGTACGCGCGCTCAGCGGCGCGGCAGGCAGAGATCGGACGCGTGGCCCAAACGCGCGCCGGACAGCAGCGGCGGCAGCAGTTCAGCGTCGAGTCCATGTGCAGGGGCGGGTTGGGGTGGCGTGCTGCAGCAGCTGTGCGCCTGCGCCGCGTCACACAGTCGTCAGTGCCAGCGCGATGATCACGTGATGGGTCATCCATGACTCAGTGCTCGTCGTCCACCTCGGCCATCAGCTCGGCGAAGGACGAGCCAATCTTGTCGCCGCCGCGCGAGCGGATGGCGTAGCACCGAATGCACACCTCGTAGCCTGCGCCAGCAGTGTGTCCCAAGCAGTGCGGGGCGGCGTGCACAGGCAGGGCGAACGTGGTGTGTCGTGGCCGCGGCGCAGGCGCCCCCTCCCTCCAGCCTGCGCATTGGTGGTTCACCGTTGATGATGGCGTTGTTGCGCTCGGAGCCCGCCAGGAAGTAGAGCGAGTACAGCGCAAACTCAAACTCGGGCGACGTGCCTGTGGCGCGGGCACGCACGGGGAAGGCAGGCTCGGCGCCACATCCCGCCGCCCCTTGTCGCCGGCAACACCAGCCAGGCCACATCTCAGTAGCAGCCGCGCACCGATGAAGAGTGTGGTGACGCTCTTGAGCTGCCCCTTCCAGGCGAACTGGCACGACAGGATGCGGTCGTTCTCGTCCACCACCTCGTGGCGGTTGCGGGGCTTGATATAGCCGCGGTAATCGAGGTCGCCCTGCGGTTTGGGGGATGTGCACCACGGCGCGCGTCTCTCGCGCGTCCCCCGTCCGATGCCCGCCCCTCCACGCGCCAGTCACTCACCTTGGACTCTTCCACGAAGAACTGGATCCAGTTGTGGAAGCCCGAGATCTCCCCGTTGTCAGATTCACCCAGGAAGACGTGTTCAAAGCCGCACGAGTCGCTCTGCGTCTCGCGCCTGCACACCAGGGCCAGCACAGGCGCCTCACTGTGTGCTGAGCGTGCTGAGCTCGACACCTGACGGCGAGCGGGCGAGGCGCTGCACGTCCGCGCTGCCCATGCGCCCCACGCTGGACCTTAAACTCCCAAAACCCAACCCAAGTGTAAACAGGGAGCGTCTGGCCCCAGGTCTTGCTGCTCACCGGTAGAAGGAGAACCTGCGACGTCCAAGGGCGGGGGGCAGGGGACGGGGCGAGGCGAACGTGAATTGACTGCGTGCGTCACGCCACGAGGGCAGGCCATTGCCTGCGCGGACACACGCCCTGCAGCCACTCACCACATCTGGTAGAGCATGGCCTTGAACTCGCGCGGGTCCGAGGGGCCCAGGCCCTTGGCCGCCACGTACTGCGTGTGGTGTGTGGCCACAGGCGGCAGCAGGACAGCCAGGAGCTCATTTGGGTGCAGGCCTCCACCGGCTTTGGCAAGCGCAATCGCAAAGTTGATGCAGCACACCGCAGCCTTGAAGGGTCGGCAGCAGTGCGCACCACTGCCACCCGGGCAGACGCGCGCAGCGTGCCGTGCGTCCCCCCTCGCCATGTCATGCCTCACCTTGCGGACGTAGCGCATGGGGCGCGTCTTGCCGATGGCGTCCAGGAACTCGATGATCTCCTTGCGCTCCTGCAAGTGGTGCACGTTGATGCCGAGGTGAAGCCGAGAGGAATCTGTGCGTGCGCCGTGCGGCACCCTCCCCCCTCCACACCTGCGTGGACTCGGACTCTCCAGAGCCCGTCACGGTGGCGTAGTTGTCCCTGAGAAAGTACAGCAGGCGGAACGTGTCGCGGGTCCACACGTCCTTGCTGACGTACTCGAAGAGCTTGGTGCCCGCCACGTCGTCCCTGTCGTACGCCTTCTTGCCGCTCTGCGCAGCACGCATGCATGCACGCCATTGGCCACTCCCCTCTGCGTGCCAGCCGGCACGCGAGGTTTCTCTCCTGCTGCGAGTGGCCCCGGCTGGGCAGCCGGTCAGATCATCATCCTGGGTCCACCCCCGCGATCGCCCACACCGGCAACTCCACGGTCAACCGCACAAGCGACTCACGCCGACGTTGATGCGGTAGTCCTCGCCATTCGTGAGCCGGTTGTCGTCGAGGTCCCAGAGCTTCTGGGCCACCAGCGACAGGTCGTGCAGCTCCTCCTGCGTGGGATCGGTGCCGTCCGACATCTTGGCTGGCTGTTTCGCTGCTTCCACGCAGCTGGAGCTGGAGCGTTGGGGGCTAAGCCGCCGTCCGGGTTCCATGCTAACCGCTTCGCTGGCTGCGCAGCCTGCATCCTGTGTGCGCGCGGTGCGTTGCGAGGCGCTCTTGTAGCTCTGGGGTGTGTGAGCGGCGCCAGCACACGGCGGCTCGCAGGGTCGGGGAGCGAACACACACAAAAAGGAGCAACAACAAGATGGAGGGCCCCTGAGGCGAGCAGGCGCGCACTAGAGCAGCAGAAGGAGCCATGGCCATCAACAAGCAGCGGCTGGTGCTGCAGGACACCAAGCCAGACCGCCCCACTCGGCGCGCCACGACCACCGAGGAGGAGAGCGTCGTGAGCTTCGGGCAGCCTGTGGAGGGCAAGCCGACCGTGCGCTACGCCTGGCAGGCCGGCAACGACAAGGTCGGCGCCGCGTTCACACCGCTCTCTCCCGCGCGCACGGCCGTGGTGGCGGGCTCGTTCACCTCGCTGTGCGTCACTGCGCAAGCAGGTGAACCATGAGACGTTCCACCGCATGCTCGAGGAGTACCGCGAGGCCAAGAAGCGCGAGCTCGCGCTGGAGCTCAAGGCCAAGCAGTGCGTGCACTTGGCGGGCCACCAAGTCCAAGGCAGCGCTCTCCCACAAGTCGTCAGGGAGAGAGCAAGCAGCATTCCACCTGCTTCCACTCGCGCGCGCGATGCATGCAGGCTGGCGGCCCAGCTGGCGCGCACGGAGCAGGCGGCCAAGCGCGCGCTGGTGGAGACGGACGCCACCGCCCGCGGCGGGGCAGCGCAAAAGCTGCTGGACGCCGAGCGCGCCATCACCAAGCTGCGGGATGAGAACGCCGAGCTGCACAGCAAGCTGGCCCGGTGCGACGTGGAGCGGGATTTCCGTGGTGGCAGCGGCTCCGCTCGGGGCGCGGCGAGCGTGCCCAACAGCAAGGCGTGCTGCACGTGTGCTTGCTTGGGAGCGGCGCCGCAGGGAGAAGAAGCGCGCCAGCGACGTGCGCGTGGCGTACGACGAGACCAAGAAGCGCCTGGACGTGGTGCTCAAGGACCAGAGGACCATGGTCCGCAAGGTGGGTGGCCCCTGGCGGCGCGCAGCGGGCGTGGGCGCGGACCGTGGGAGCGTCACGACGGGTCGGGAGACGCCAGCGGCGGCGTGAGCGGGTGCTGCTCCGCGCTGGCGCAGGTGGGGGACCTGGAGCGGCGCAATGCGCTGCTGGGGCGCAAACCCGAGGACGACTTTTGGGGCGAGGAGGCCGGCCGCAGGTGAGCGTTGGCGTACAGGCGAGGGCAGGCGGGAGGGTGTTGCTGGGTGGGGCGCGGCTCGCCACCACCGCAGCATTACACAGGCGGGGAGGGGGGAGGGGGAAAGCGGCCGCGGCACCGGCGCATCCGCTGGCAGCCCACCGGCACTTCCAGCGACCCGCTCGCTCGGCCTCTGCCACGTGATGCTGCACCTCGCGCGGCGCAGGTTTGCCGCCCAGCAGGAGGAGCTGGTGGCGCTGAGGGAGGAGAACCTGCGCCTGCACCACGAGCTGCAGCACGGTGGGTCGGAGAAGGGGTCAGGACCCGCGCCCCCACATTGCCAGGGCGGCGCACAGTCGATTGCAGCGAGCGCTGCTGTGGGCCCTATCGCCACGCCCTGTTGCACTGCATCGGCTGCCGCTGCAGGCGGGTTCGCCCAGCCGCGCGCGGGGGCGGGCGCCGGCGAGGCGGAGGACCCGGCGGCCGAGGCGCTGCGTGCCCAGGTGTCCGAGCTGCAGGGGCTTGTCAACTTTTACGAGCGCAAGATGGCCACGCTGGCCGAGCAGCACCTCATCCCCGCCGTGGAGGGCAACTCACAAGGTGTGCCACAGGTGGTGGTGGTGGTGGTGGTGGTGGTGGGGAGATGTGGGGCGCCGGCTGCGCCACACACTGTCCAACAGGGTGGAGAAGGGTCACAGGATGAGGTGCGTGGTGCGGTGGGTGCGCCCAGGCCCGAGCCCCGAGGACTGGATCCTGGAGGAGCACTTCCACGAGGAGCAAATGTACCAGCTGGACCGCAAGACGGGCAAGCTCTTCAGCGTGGCCACGCCCGACAGCTGGCCGCGCCCCGTCGGTGAGGGCTGCAGGGGGAGGGGAGCAGACCACTCAGGCGTGGGAGTGAGATGCCGCCTGCAGCGACCAGTCATGGGTGGGCCCTGTGTGTGTATGTGTGCGCAGGTGTGCGCACGGGCACCCAGGTCAAGCTGGGCAGCAACAGCACCATGGAGCGCTTCATCAACACGCTCGACAACTACATGCAGGTGTGCGTGCCTGCGTGCGTGCCCTTGTGATGGGGAGGAGGACGTGCAGGCGTCCTTCCGACACTCACGACGAGACACACCTGTGGGCACACCTGTGGCGCGCGTGCGCGCGTGCGTGCGTGCGTGCGTGCGTGCGGCGCCGCAGGCCCAGCAGGCGCACCTGCAGGCCGTGTTCAACGAGTTTGACCTGGACGGGTCGGGACAGCTGGACCGCCGCGAGCTGGCGCGCCTGGTCAAGCGCCTGATGCCCGAGCTCACCGACTCCAGGCGAGGGCCCGCATGGAACGAGAGGAGGGCTTGCGCCACGCGGCTCGTCTTCCATCACTCAGTGCGCTTGTGAGCTGTTGTGGCCTGGCCGCAAGCCGCCAAGGTGGTTGCTGTGCTGCCTTGCTGTGGTGCCGTTGGTGGCAAGCAACCCCGCAGGCAGATTGACGAGCTGGGTGCCATGCTGGACCTGGACGGGGACGGGCAGGTCACGTTCCAGGAGCTGCTGGAGACCATCAAGGAGGCCTTCCAAGCTCGTGAGCACGCCAGCAGCAGCACGGGGAGCAGGAAGAAGGGGGGCGGCTGCCCCACCTCATCACAAACAGTTCCGGTTGCCTGCCTGCATGAGGGGAGGGCGGGGCTGCCGCTTGCGCTCCCGTCGTCGATGCGCTGCCCTCCATCTACGGGCGCCTAGGGGGGACGGCCTGCGCGGGCGAGGTGGGAAAGCTACGGGCAACCGTACAGGCGTGATGTGTGCGCGCTGCTTGCTGCGTGTATTCCCTCTCCTTTCCTCCGCCCCCCTCAGGCATGGCGGTCAAGGCGGGCCGGAGCCCCGAGCTCAACCACCAGCTGGAGCGCGTGCGCGAGGTGCTGCGCGAGCGCAAGAAGGTGGCCCGGGAGGCGTTTGACGCGCTGGACACGGACCACGACGGGTGCCTGCACCACCTGGACGTGGTGCGCCTGCTGCGCCAGTTCATCAAGGGTGAGCGCACCCGCCCAACCCCCCTTGCTTGTTGGCTCGCCCTCTGGGGGAAAGAGTGAATCCTTGGGTTGGTCCGGCATGCCTCGCTGCGGTGAGGGCACCTGGTGCTGAGGCGGCTGGGCGCTGGTGCCCTCCCTGTGTGCCGCGTGCGCAGACCGGACGCAGAAGGAGGTGCGCTACCTGCTGGCCAGGCTGCAGGAGTGGGACGTCACGGGCGAGGGCAAGTGCTCGTGGCCCGAGCTGCTGCAGGTGAGGTGCCAGGGGGCGGCAGCACCCTGCGCTTTCTTTCGGGTGCTGGCGCTGCGCGCTCCATGCATACAGCCACACCCAATCTGCCCACCAAGTGCTCGCTGCGTGGCATGATTGCACATGTGCGCCCTGTACGCAGGCCCTGGAGCTGGTGCGCATCTACCGGGTCAACCAGGGCATGGGCGGCAAGGCCGTGCCGCTGTCGCCCGGCCGCGCCGTGTCGCCCGGCCGCACCAGCCTCGAGGTGGTGGCCACCAAGACCACCATCAAGCAGACCGCCACAGGGGTGAGCGGGCGGGACCCACGGTGGTGCGCGGCGGGACACCTCAGCCCATGGACCCTGCGGGCGGCCTGCAGGGATCTGCATCGCGTGGGCGGCTCCTGAACACGCTATGCGTTACGGTTGCTTGCGAGGTGGCACTGTGAGCAACTAGCGGTGGGCTGCGCGTGTTGCGTGTGCAGGGCATGCGTGAGGGCTTCCTGCGGGAGCGGCTGGCCCAGCTGGAGGCGGAGCTGCAGGCTGCTCAGAAGCGGGAGAGCGCGCTGGAGGCCGACACGCAGCACATGAACGTGCTGAGGCGCGAGTGCGCGCGGCTCAAGGCCCGCATCGAGGAGCTCGAGCGGGTGAGCGCCTGGGGCAGTGCCATGTGCAGGCCAGGGGAGGGCGTGGGGACGGGGCCAGCGCGGTGTTGGGTGGGACGCTTCATCGTCGGCACGGTGCCCACCTGTGCTGATTGGTGCAGGACTATGGAAACCTGGACGTGCTGCTGCGCGCCAACGAGGCGGCGGCGTGCGGCGACGCGCAGCTGCACGCGGCGTGGGAGGCGGCGGCTCAGTTCAAGAAGCGCTACCTCGAGCACCAGGCCGAGCTGCGCAGCATCCGCGAGACGGCGGCGCGCATGCAGGTCCGTGGCTGCTCTGGGCCGACCGTCCACGCACAACACGCACCGCTCGCAGAGCACGAGCCCCCCTGCGCGAGCCTCCCGCCGTGGCGAGGCGCGCTGTGGCGAGTGAGTGTGGGTGCCGGTGCGCAGGCCCAGCTGGACGAGACGCACCGGCTGCTTCACCAGGAGCACAAGAAGCGTTACGGGCTAGAGGACGAGCTCACGCGTCTGCGCATGGAGCTGCAGCGGCTGCGCGACCTTGAGGCGCGCGTGGAGCTGGAGCGCAAGGAGCGCGTCAAGCTCGAGCGCGAGTACCTCAACCTGCAGTCCAAGGCGCTCAACGCGCCCGGCAACGCGCTCGGGGAGGTGCGCCGCGCGCCTGCGTCTCCCCCGCCCGACGCCAACTCGAGTGCTCGGGGGCATCGGACGGACGCCGCGTGCCGTGCTGCGCGTCTGTTGCGCCCGCAGCTGCGCACGCTGCGCGAGGAGATCTTCGCGCTGCGGCGCGACAAGGCGCTGGCTGAGGCCAAGGAGGCCGAGGTCCGGCGCGAGCTCTCGCACCTGCGCGAGCAGGTGAGCACTTGCTTCTCGCTGCGCAACCGAAGCAGGCCGCCCCTGCTCAGCACCCACCTCATGCCCAGGCTCTCATCCCCTCCTGTGCCCACGTGCGATACGTGTGTGCTTGCTCGCTCTCTGCAGCTGGACGGCATGTCCCTGGAGCAGTACCGAGCGTGGCAGCGCGAGTACCACGAGCTCAAGAAGAGGGTCGCCACCCTCACCCTGGAGCTGCAGGTGCGCACACACGCTCCATCGCCCTGGGTACTGCTCGCCATGCGCTGCTCGTCCGGACGCAAGAGCGTGCGCCCAGGCGCCTGTGCGCGCCCACACGTTGCACTCTGGGCACCCAGGTGTGTCCGTCCACACAACCTGAGCCCACACACTAAACGTGCGCCCTCCTTATCCCCTGCGCCTCTTGCAGGCCGCCAACGACAAGCTGGACGTGTACCGGCGCACCGACGTGCCCGGTGTGGCCGGCATCGTGTTCGGCAACGAGAGCGGTGCGGCGCACTTGCCTGGGCCTGAGCGCGCGACAGCACCTCTCTCTTTGGCCCTGCCAAGTGCAGAACTGTAGCTCACGCCCGTGTGTGTGCACGTGTGTGGCCGCCGCAGCGCCCGGGTTCCTGGACCGTCGGCCGGACGTGGACAAGAACGAGGACGAGGTCCGCCGCGAGCTGGCGCAGCTGAGGGAGGTGTGGCACGCCGACCAGCAGGAGCTCAAGAAGCTGCACAAGGTGCGTGTGAGGGTGGTGTGGGTGGGGGGCCCCCACAGCGAGCACCAGGGTCAGGGTGCCAAGCACTGCGCAGCGCCTGGTCTGCCACGCGATGAGGCTCGATGCGGTGGCCACACCAACCTCCTGTGCAACGCCGTGGTTGCGTGTGGTGCAGGTGCTGGAGGCTGAGGCGGGCATGACGCTCGAGGCCAAGGCGGCGCTGGAGGAGGCGCACCGCGAGATGGACCGGCTGCGGCGCGACCTGCAGGACCAGATCCGCGCCATGCAGGTGCACCAGGGGGGGAGGAGGTGGCCAGGCGGGGCTGGGACAGGAGGGCGGAGGGGCTGCCGAGGGCGGCCAGCTGGGGTGCGCATGGCGCGCGCGGGTGCCCTCTCAATCGCCCCCCCCTGTCACCGTGTCCCCGGTGCTCCCCGCAGCGTGAGCTGGACCGGCGCGACGAGCGCATCCGCAAGCTGGAGCTGCAGCTGCGCGGCGCATACAGGTGCGCTGCGGTGATGCATTCATGCGCTTTCCTGCGCGGGCCTCTGGGCGCCTTGTGAGCCCGCCGGGGCCCCACGCGTTTGAGCACGCGGCGTGAGGGGCGCGCCCCTCATGAGCGTGCGCCAGCCGTGTCGCCGTGAGGTGCAATTGCCCTGCTGCGTGCGTGCATGTGTGTGCGTGTGTGTGTGGCCGCAGCGGCATCAACCGCGCGCTGCGCAGCAGCAAGCTGCGGGACAGCCGCCTTGTGGACTCGCCCGACGACCTGAGCGAGCTGGGAGACGACCAGAACCTGCTCGAGCTGCACATCAGCGAGGCAACGCTCTACGTGAGGGAGGGCTGGGGGCCCCAGCTGGGGGCGTGCAGGGGCGCTCTGGCGGGCGGACCCCACCTGGCGATGTGAAGGGGCGCTCTGGCTCGCTGCGTGCAATGACCACTACCAGGGCTGGTCACGACGCGCTGTGCTGTGCTGTGGTTGCTCCTTGCTCGGTGTGTGTGTGCGCGCGCAGGAGGAGCAGCTGGGCAAGGACCCGTCCACCTTCTTCACCTTTGACTTTTTCCTGCACGACACCCAGGCCACGCCGGTGCTGGCCTCCAACGCGCCCACCTACGACACGCTGGTTCAGTACGTGGTGGACCAGGACCCCTTCCTGCTGCAGTACCTCGACACGCACGTGCTGGAGCTCGAGCTCAACAGGTGTGAGGGGTGGTGGTGGGCTGAGGAGCAGCGCCCTCGCCACCCGCGGGAAGCGCCAGCGGCACGCAGGGATGAAGTCGCCACCCGCATCCAAGCGCTGCTGCCCGCTGTGCGATGACTTCGCTGCGTGGCGCTGACGGCTGGTGGCGCCGCCCGCCTGTTGCATGTACCTACCTGCCTGCCTGCTGCCGCAGGGCGCGCGGGTGGGACTACGACCCCGTGGGCGTGGCGCGCGTGCCCCTGCGCCAGATCCTCGAGGACGTCGAGATTGGCGCCGCGCTGGGGCACAACCGCGCTTACCACTACGCAGACGTGCACGGAGCCGACGGAAGGTGCGGGGCTGCTTCGGGGTGGGTGGGGGGCCTGCGCTCCCCACGCCACGATGCTGCTTCAAGTCTCCCGCTGCCTTTTGACGTGGTGCGGGTTGCTGCCTGCGGGGACAGACCACCCGCTGCCTTAATTCTGCTGCCACCTGGATGTGCGCGCCGCCCCCCGCCTCCCTCCGCAGGCGCGTGGGCCGCGTGCGCTACGGCTTTGCGTTCCGCCGGCCGCTGGACAACCTGGTGCGGGACTACCGGCTGCAGGCGCGCAGCAAGCGGCCCTCAGAGCCCGACGCGCGCGACCCCGCCACCCAGGTGCGCAGCAGCACCCTCCCTCTCTTGCCTTGCCTGCCTCACGGTGCGCACACCGCCCAGCACCCAGGCCTTGCTTGCTGGTGTTGAGGAGGAGGCTCACACGCTCGCCCACACGCAATTCTACGGCTTATCCGCGTGCGTTTGCATGGCCGTGGCGTTGCTCTACGCAGGCGGTGCAGCTGGCGGTGAGCACGCCCGCCGCCGCCTCCCACGTCAAGGTGGTGGTGGCGCGGTGCGAGCAGCTGGCGTCCCCCTCGCACGCCGGCCAGGCCAGCCGCCCGTACGTGTGGTTCCGCTTCCCCGGCACGCGCGACCCGCACACCACCAAGATGCTGTTTGGCGCCAACCCCACCTTCAACGACGAGTCCAACTGGCTCATTGCCAGGACGCCCGACCTGGAGCAGGTGTGAGGGGGGGGTTGCTTTGGGGGGAGGGGGCCCGCTAGGGGACTCATCGCTTGGAGGCAGGTGTGCTGTGTGGGTATGGGTTGGGTTGTGCTGGGGCACCTGCTCTTTCAGAGGGAAGGATGCGGGTGCGTCCGCCAGGGGAGCGACGGCTAGCACCAACGGCGGAGGCACCGTGCGTTAGGACACTGTGCTGCGGCCTCTTGCCCCTGGGACCTGTGCCAGAAGCTTGAGGGAGCGATGCAGTGAAGTTGGACTGACGCAACCTGTGCCTGAGTGGCTGCTTGCCCTGCCACACCCACGCGCCCTCGTTCGTGCGCAGAGCTTCAAGACGCGCGAGATGGAGTTTGTGGTGTTCGACGACGCCGGCGGGGAGGACCCCCTGCGCGGCATCGTGGGCGTGGCGTTCGTGCCGCTGGCGGCGCTGGCGCAGGGCGTGCCGGTGGAGGGCGCCTTCAGGTGAGGAGGGGAGGGGGCCAGGGGGCGCTGGCGCAGGGCGCGGGCGGCCGCACTCCCTCTTGCCAGCATGGCAGGGCACGCTTTTGCCAAACTCGGTAGGGCCAGGGCTACAGAGCTTTGTGCGTCCATGGCCGCCTTGTGTGCCCTCTCAGGCTGCACAACCCCGTGTCCAAGCAGCCGGCGGGCGTGCTGGTGCTGGGCATGGGGTGGCACAACCCGCTGGCGCTGGCCAACGCCAAGCTGCTGCAGCAGCAGCAGCACGCCGCCAACACCACGGTGCTGGCCCAGGCACGCAACCAGCAGCAGCAACAACAGCAGCAGGTGGTGCAGTCGCCCGCTGTGCTGTACGGCGCCGCCGCCGGCCACGGGGCCCAGGTGAGCGCGCTAGAGGGTGGGCGACAGGGAGCAACTGACCCGACAAAGCAAAGCGGACCCTTGACGTTGTTGGCTTGGCTGTGTGGACTGCGTGTTGGCAGGCGGGGCGCAGGAGCACGGTGGAGCTGCCCCCGTTCCCGCCCCGCCGGCACTCGCCCCCCCACGCGGGCGCGCCCTCGGGCGGGGACTTCGGCCTGCAGCAGGAGCTGGGCTACGGGGGCCTGCAGGTGCGGCTGTTGGGGAGGGGTGAGGACGCGCGGTGCACGCCGCTGGTGGTCCAGCACATGACGTCACGGCGTGCGGTCGGGGACGCCTCACTGACGGGTGGCCGGTGCGCAACCGTCGCCGCAGGTGCCGCAAGCCTCGGCCTCGCCCTTGGTCCCCGGCGGCGCCGCGCCCCACGGGCAGGCCAGGGCGCGCGGCTCGCTGGACAACCTGCCAGCCTTCCCCTCCCGGGACCAGCGGCAGGTCTTTGTGCCGGAGAACCCTGCCGGAGGGTTTGGGCTGCATGGGGAGCCCAGCCTGGGCGGGGGCGTGCCGCCGCCCGGCCGCTTTGTGCCGCCGCGCGTGCCCCAGGAGCGCTTTGGGCTGTACCCCCAGCAGGCGCAGCAGGCGCCGTACGGCGGCGCGGCGGCGGCGGCGCCGACCCCCGGGCCCGGCAGCATGCTGCTGCCTGGCGCGGCGGGCGGGGCGGCGCAGCAGCGGTACGGCCTGGAGGTGGAGCGGTCGCCCTCGCCCCCGCCCGTGCAGCAGCAGCAGGTGTGCGCGCGACTGACCTGCAGGCGCGACCCCTGGCTTCCCGAGTCGCCTCCAGCTGAGCGTGTGCCTGCCGCCAATCGCGCGTGCGCAACCATGTGCAGGTGCCGTCCCTGGCGGCGCCCTTCATGCTCCTGTCGCCCGACCCGGCGCTGTGGCCGCCGCGCGAGACGCACATCGTGGTGGCGGTGGACTCGCTGCAGCTGGAGCCGGGGGCGCTGGCGTACCGCCAGCAGTACACGCACGTGTTCCTCATGCACGCCCTGCTCGAGGGCTCGGTGCAGAGGCTCGAGGTGAGACCTTGTCGCATGAGCGCGGGGCAGGACGCGCGCGCGCGGATCAGTGCTCAGCCGTCCTGCACCCGTTGGGTCAAATACTGGCTGGTGGCGGCGCGTGTGGGTGCGCAGGACACGTGCACCATGTGCGTGCCGCTGTTGCCTGGCCCGCACCCGCTGAGCTACGCCGTGGCCTACCGGGTGGTGGGGCAGCCCGGGGACGTGCTGGGCCAGCGGGCGGGCGCCGACCTGCTTTCCCAGCTGCAGGCGCAGGTGAGGGGCCTGGGGCCATGAGGCCTGGGGCCAATCCTTGTCATGCACGGCAGCGTTCGTGGCCGACCAGCAAACGCTGTATCCTTTGTCTTCCCTCCGACCTTGCGCGTGCAGGACGCGTTCCTGGACCTCAAGCTCTACGCGTCGCGCAGCAGCACCGTGGACCTCTCCCAGCTGGCGCCCGGCAGCGTCGGCGCGGGCGGCGTCACGGGCCTGGCCGTGGCGGGCGTGTCGCTGCACGACGTGGCGGCGGGCCGCGCGCAGGACATGTTCCGCGTGCAGGTGCCTCTGGTGCTGGACGACGAGCGGCAGCAGACGCGCATGGGCAGCGTGGCGCTCACGCTCTACGCGCAGTCGGCGCTGCGCACGCTTCAGCAGCAGGCGGGCGTCAACCTGGGCCTGGGCGCAGCCACGGCGGGCGTGCAGCTGCAGCCACAGGGCGGCGTGGGGGGCGCGGCGCCGTACGGCCTGCCGCAGGTGCAGCAGCAGCAGCAGCAGGTTTATGGGCTGCAGGCGGAGGGGGGCGCCAGGGGCCCGGGCGGCGTGGGCAGCAGCCTGCACGACGTGGCGAGCCCGGGCGGCGCGAGCGGGTGGCCTCCCGGCTACCGCTGAGCCGGCTGAACGGTTGCTCCTGCCCTCGTGATGTGAAAACGCCCGATTCGCGTGGTGCAGTCGGGGCGGCCAACCCTGGGCACGATGCAGCCGCAAGAGCGAGAGCGTGCGTGAGAGTTCTCAGGGAGGTCTGTAGCTGCTGCTACAGCTGCGCGACGAGGCCCAGAGCAGCAGGTGTGCGCTCCTCGTACGGGCGGGTGTCGAGGTGCGCGCCCCCAGCCAAGCTTGCCCCAAAGAGCCCACCGGCGTCAAGGGTTCAATCCAGTCCTACTGCTCCCGCTGCTGCTCCTCCCTCCTCTCCCTTCGCGTTCGAGGCGCAGGCCCACCAGGGCGCAGGTGGAGGAGGAGGGAGGAGGAAGAGCGCAGCAGCGCCGTCGGCCTGAGGTTTGATTCTACTGTCGCTGCTGCACCGGGACCCAGCCGGTGTTGAACTACTCTTTCGGCGCAGCGCGAGCGCGGCGCTTGGGCTCGAGCGCAGAATGGCCGCGCCGTCGGATATGGAGCAGCTGATCACGCAGCTGATGTCCGCGGAGGACGCACCTCGCCGGACGGCTGAGCAGCTGTTTGAGCAGCTCAAGCAGCAGCCAGACGTGTGTGCGGGCAGCCTCCTGACGGTGATGCGCACCTCCCAGGCGGTGGATCACCGCTCCTTTGCGGCCATCATGCTGCGCAAGGTGCGCACGACAATCCCCTGCGCGTCGCGATCACCTGGAGGGCGCGGGAGCAGCAGGGGGCCCGCCGCTCGCCCGACGCTTCCTCGCCCTGCGGCGGCGTCCTGCGCTTTCAAACGCCGCGCCTCCGCGGAGGCGCGGAGGCGCGCAGCCGCAGGCGCACAAGCACCCGTCGACGTCGTGGCGTGGCGCACACGGCCGCTGGCGCCTGCTCCTTCCCGCGCACCTGCCCTGCGCAGGCGCTCACTCGCGACGATCCGACCCTCTGGTCCAAGTGCAGCCCCAACATGCAGGTGAGCAGCAGCACGAGCAGCAGCAGGGGGAGCGGCATGCTGCTGCTGCCCTCTGGGACTCCAGACAGCCGGGCGGGGCGGCATTACAACGGGGGGTAGGAGGGGTGCGGGCGCGGCAGCAGCGCCGGGCCCAACAAGCCCAGTGAGGCGCGCGACACCGGCGCAGCGGCGCTTCATCACGACTACGCTGGCAGCTGCATGAAAGAGAGGATGGGAGGGCGCGCAGATCTCACCCCCCAGCTGCCGGACAGCCGGGCTCGACCGTGTGCCCGCAGCCAGCGAGGGGAAGCAGTGCTCCGCAGCACGTCCTGCACGGGAGGGGGCTGGCAGTGTTGCCGCAGACACACATAGCCTTTTTAGCGTGAGGCCCCAGCTGTCGGTCGGCTCTTTGCTCGCCTCCCCCGCGCAGGCCACGCTCAAGAACGAGCTGCTGGTGGCCCTCAAGGAGGAGCAAGCCAAGACCGTGGTCAAGAAGGTGCGTGCGTGCATGTCATTGGGGCCACAGGCCCCCTTTGCCACCTCAAGACTCCTTGCGGTGTGGGGGGAGCCAGGCGGCAAGTGAAGTGACGCGTGCCTCACTTCTGCCATTTGTGCGCCGCCCTGCGCAGATCTGCGACACCGTGTCGGAGCTGGGCGTGGAGCTGGTGGACGAGGCGGCGCCCGGCGGCACGCACTGGCCCGAGCTGCTGCCGGCCATGTTTGCGTGCGTGCAGTCGGGCGTGCCCATCCTGGTCGAGTGCGGGCTGACGGTGCTGGGCAGCGTGGCGGCCTACATGATTGACACGCTCAGGCCGCAGCTGCCCGCCGTGGTGTCGGGCCTGGCCGCCTGCCTGGGCCACGCCAACGCCGACGTGCAGCTCGCCGCGCTCAACGCCACGGCGCAGTTCATCCAGGTGAGGAGGCTGGGAGGTGGAAAGAACAGCAGGGGGAGGCCACGCCACGCAGGGGGAAGCACCAGGTCAGGGGCACGTGGTGGCTTTGGGCGGTGCAGTGCTGCAGTGCGGTCTAGACCAGCGGCAGGTGCTGGCGTGCTCATGCCACGCTTGGTGGTGTTTGTTCGTGCTGCGTGCGTTGCAGGCGGTGGAGGACCCCCAGGAGCGCGAGCGCTTTGCGCCGCTGCTGCAGCCCATGATGGCGTGCCTGGCCGCCACGCTCAACGCCGGCGCAGAGGCCTCGGCGCAGGAGGCGCTGGCCATGTTCATCGAGGGTGAGGGGCCGGCCACCTGCTGCTGCTGCGGGGCGCCGGGGCCACTGCGGGGCAGGGTATGGGCAGTTGGGGGCAAGGGGACGGGACGGCCTGCGACGCAGGAGGGCAGCGGCGGTGGCAGGAGGGGGGTGAGCGAGCAGGGACGTCAATCTGAGTCCCCTGGGGGCGCGGGGGCGCCCAGCTCACCCCTGCGTGCCCCAGCGCATGTGTGGCGCTGTGCGTGTTGGTGTGTGCGCCCCCTGCAGTGGCCGAGGCGCACCCCCGGTTCCTGCGCCGCAACCTGGGCGACGTGGTGGCGGCCATGCTGAGCATTGCGCGCGCCGAGCAGCTCGAGTCGGGCACGCGGTCGCTGGCCGCCGAGTTCCTCGTCACGCTCTGCGAGGCCAGGGAAAAGGTGTGCACACGTCACGCTGGGGAACGTGCGGGCGGGGTTGCAGGCGCCCTGCTCACGCTCTGCGTGTCTGGGGGGGGAATATGGGGGAAGAGCATGCGTGCGTCTGGCCGGGGGCCGGACGCCGAGGGCTGCTGCTGGTGGGTGGTGCGTGACGCCTTGAACGTGGTCAGGCGCCTGGCATGATGCGCAAGCTGCCCAACTTCTCGGCCAACCTGTTTGAGACGCTCATGCTCTTCCTGCTGGACGTGGAGGACGACCCGCTCTGGCACCAGGTGCGCGGGTGGGGGAAGGGCGCGAGAGGAGGAGCGGGGCCCACACAGGAGGCAGCCAGGCAGTCCCCAGAGCAGTCCCGTGTGCGCCGAGCCCCTGAGTGTGGGAGCCGCCAGTGGCGACCAAGGCGCGCAGGGTGACTGACGGTGTGTGTGTGTGGTGCTGCGCCCTCTTCTTCAGGCCGACACGACCGAGCACGAGGACGAGGGCGCCGGCGACCTGTACGGCTTTGCCCAGGAGTGCCTGGACAGGCAAGTGCTAGGGCACTGGGACGGAACAGCTCTCCAGCTCCTGTGCTTGGGGCAGGGTCAGGCGCGCTGCTAGCGTCCACCTGGACAGACGAGGGCGGTAGTTGTGTTGCCGTGGTGTTGCCGTGGTGGTGGTGCAGGGTGGCCATCAGCCTGGGCGGCAACGCGCTGGTGCCCGTGGCGGGCGCGCTGCTGCCCCGCTGGCTCGAGGACGCCGACTGGCGCAAGCGCCACGCCTCGCTCATCTGCCTGGCGCAGATCGCCGAGGGCTGCCAAAAGGTGCGCTGCCGCCCCCGCGCCCTCCGCTGGCCCCTGCCCTCGCAGCCACGCTCAGAGTCGCGCGTGCGGCACGCGAGAGCCTGGGCCACGGCGCAGCACGCAGCAGCGAGCGAGATGGTGTGCGTGACCTGCAGCCCTCACCGCGCCACCCGTGCGGCGGTGCCCGCAGGTGATGCAGAGCCAGATTGAGCCGCTGGTGGGCATGTGCGTCAAGGGGCTGCAGGACCCCAACCCCAAGGTGAGCCGCCTCGCGCCCTCTCTCTTCCCTCTCCCCCCTGCATTCGCCAGAGCGGACGCCGCACACAGCACGTCCCTGCGCGTCACTGTGGCTCAGCGTGCGCGGCGGCTCATCAGCTTGTTGCTCGGTGGCGCACACACGTGCACAGGTGCGCTGGTCGGCGTGCCAGGCGCTGGGCCAGATGTGCACCGACCTGGGCCCCGAGATCCAGGACAAGTGCCACGCGCGCATCCTGCCGGCGCTCATGGCCGTCATGGACGACTTCAACAACCCCCGCGTCCAGGTCAGGCAACGCGCCGCCATGCTCACTGGCTGGGGCAAGGGTGGATGCCCGGCAGCAGGAATCCCGACTGTTGCTTTAGCGGTGCGGCGTTCAGCAGCAACCAATGCTGGGGTTTTACTTGCGGTGGCGCATGCAGGCGCACGCCAGCGCCGCCGTGGTGAACTTCAGCGAGGGCGCCGACCAGGACATCCTGCCGCCCTACCTGGACACGCTCATCACCAAGCTCCTGGTGCGCGCCACTAGGGTTTGGGGCCCTGCGCGCTGCACAGATGGGGGTGGGGGGACGACGCGGGGCGAGCGGAGGAGGCGAGGGCGGGCATCCTTGGCCCCTGAGGCTGGGGGACGTCTTATCTGCGGGTCTCTGACGGAGACTCACGCCCGACGGGTGTCTTCTTGAGAGGCGAACGTGTGTGTGTGCCTGCAGGTGCTGCTCCAGCACGGCAAGAAGCTGGTGCAGGAGGGCGCGCTGACGGCCATGGCCAGCGTGGCCGACTGCAGCAACCAGCTCTTCATCAAGTACTACGACACGGTCATGCCGCTGCTGCTCTCCATCCTGGTCGGGGCCAACGACAAGGTGTGCGAGGGGGCGGGGAGGAGGGAGGGTGCCGCTGCCTCACAGGCTCATGGCGGGGCGCCCAGGCTGCAGAGAGTGGGCAGCAGGCTAGCAGCCCAGGGCACTGCCACTGCCCTGCCCCAACGCTGGCTGGCGTGCTCCCACGTGCTGGCCACCTGCGCATGCCCCTTGCCCCCGTGTGTGTGTGTGCGTGTGCAGGCGCACCGGCTGCTGCGCGGCAAGGCGCTCGAGTGCATCAGCCTGGTGGGCATGGCGGTGGGCCGCGACCGCTTCCGGGCCGACGCGCAGCGCGTGCTGCAGTGGCTGCAGGCGCTGCAGAGCACCGAGCTGGAGGCCGACGACCCCACGCTGGGCTACATGCTGCAGGTGAGGGCTTAGGGCTTGGCGTTAGGGTTGAGTTGGGGGGCCCTTGGCTGCGCCGGCCGGGGGATAGGCAGCAGCGGACGTCTTGGGCACAGGTGCGGCGTGCTGGGTGGGCGCAATGAGCGTGGTGCGCTTGGTGTGACGGGTCGTGTGCGCAGGCGGGCGCGCGGCTGTGCAAGTGCCTGCGCGACGAGTTTGTGGCCTACCTGCCCATTGTCATGCCGCCGCTGCTCAAGAGCGCGCTGGTGGAGCCCGACATCAAGGTGAGTCATGAGGGCTTGGGCGCACATGGGGGCTTGCACTCCACCGAGGGGATGGAGGTGGCGTCAGGCGCCTGGATGTTGCGCGCTGGGGAGGGGTGGGCCGACGCCTGGCGAGGCGTGGCGCTCTCAGGTGGTGCACTGGTGGTGGTGCTGCTGCTGTGGCGTGGCAGATCAGCGAGGCGGAGGAGGACGTGGAGGAGGAGGACGAGCAGGAGGACATGGAGCACATCCGCATGGGCGACAAGCTCGTCAGCATCCGGTGAGCGTGAGGCAGCAACGCCCGCTTTGCTTTGCCCCCTGCCCCGCCTGGTGGCGCCCAGCTCACGCCCCGCCGACGAGGCGCGCTGTGTCTCTCGCCTGCTCTGGCTCACGTGTGTGTGTGCGTGTGTTGCGTGCGCAGCACGTCGTCCCTGGAGGAGAAGGCGACGGCCACGAGCATGCTGTGCTGCTACGCCGACGAGCTCAAGGACTCCTTCTTCCCTTATGTCAAGCCGGTGAGAGGGAGGAGCGGCAGAGTCACGACGACGGCGCCTGCCTGCCCTGCCTGCCCTGCTGTGCGCACGCACGCGTCGTGTGCGTGCGTGGTGGGCGTGTGGGTGGGTGGCGGGGTGAGGGCGCGCTCCGCACAACTTTTGACGCGGCGGGGAGGCTGAGCGCATGGCTCACGCGGTGCTGGTGTGGGGTGGCTGGCTGGCGGGCGGGTGCGTGCGTATGTGTGCAGGTGGCGGACATCATGGTGCCCCTGCTCAAGTTTTGGTTCCACGAGGACGTGCGCCGCGCGGCGGTGCAGACGCTGCCCGAGCTGCTGCGCTCGGCCGTGCTCAGCCGCGACAAGGGCATCAACGGCGTGGACAACGCCTACGTCAAGCAGGTGTGGGTGTGGGCAGGGCGGGCAGAGAGGAGGGGGCACACGTCCGCCGAGTTCGTTCCTGGGTCGCGCCCACCCTGCAAAGGAGGGCGATTGCGTGAGGTTCATGAGGAGGTGTGTGCGACTGAGAGGGTTGTGCTGCGTGTGGGTGGGTGTTTGGCTGCTGCCGTGCAGCTGCTGGACTACATGTGGCCCGCCATGATGGACGCGTTGGGCAAGGAGCCCGACGCCGAGGTGCAGACGGCGCACCTCGACTCGATCGCCGAGATCATTGAGCTGGTGCGCGCCACCCGCTGGGGGCGAAAGGGCTTGGCAGGGGTGGGCAAGGGATGAAGCGCTAGCGCAGGGAGCGAGACAGCTGCTGCTGCGGCTGCTGCTGCTGAGCGCAGCTGTCTAGTCGGGAGGGGGCTGCTCCCCTGAGGCGTGGTGCGTGCGCGCACGACTTGCAGTGAAGGACTTCCTTGTGTTGGTGGTGGGTGGTGCATGGTGTGTGCGTGAGCAGGTGGAGCCGCAGATGCTGGCGGCCGAGCAGGTGCAGGCGGCCTTCACCAAGTTCAGCGCGCTGCTCAAGGCGTGCGAGGAGCGCCGCCAGGAGCGCGCGCAGCGGCGCAACCACGAGGACTTTGACGAGGTGAGTGAGGGAGGGAGCGCGCCGGGGGGAGCGCCCGCTGCTCTTGTTGCACCCAGCGCGTGTGGGGCCCTGGAGCCGCGTGCAAGGGGGAGCGGCTCGTCGCGGTGTCGCCTGAGTTGCTCCCTGGGCGGGCGTGCTTGCATTGCGCTTGCGTGCGGCAGGAGGAGCTTGAGGCGCTCGAGGAGGAGAACCAGGTCGAGGAGGAGATCTTCGACCAGGTGCGGGCGGGGCGCACGGTGCCTGCGGCTTGACGCCGCCGCGGCCCCCCTTGCGACGCGTGCGGCTGAGAGCGCTCGTGTGGGTGCTCACGCGCGGCGGTGCTGCTTTTCTTCTCCTTGCTGCAGACGGGCGCGGCGGTGGGCGTGTTCCTCAAGAAGTTTGG
>VFQP010001917.1_pt1 | contig 25105 bp, 23 predicted proteins | sample 3512351 | NCBI WGS metagenome assembly VFQP01 (sample SAMN10412372, study PRJNA504923) | tailings metagenome | isolation source: Relicate 1 Philex TSF1 revegetated site | place: Philippines: Tuba, Benguet | collected 2017-08-29
TCGTGTTCGCGCTGGTCACGCCGTTCTGGTCGCTGTTCGACCAGAAGGCCTCGACCTGGATCATCCAGGGGCGGGAGATGATCGTTCCCCACGCGGCGTGGTGGTGGCCGAGCTGGCTGATCGACAACCCGGCGCAGATGCAGGCACTCAACCCGCTGCTGGTGATGCTGCTGATTCCGTTCAACAACCTGGTGCTGTACCCGCTGCTGCGCGGCTGGGGCGTCGACGTGACGCCGCTCAAGCGCATGGGCTGGGGCATCGCGATCTCCGGCACCTCGTGGATCGTCGCGGGCATGCTGCAGTTGTGGATCGACGACGGCCAGCAGGTGTCGCTGGCCTGGCAGTCGCTGCCGTACCTGTTGCTGACCTTCGGTGAGGTGCTGGTGTCGGCCACCGCGCTGGAGTTCGCCTACAGCCAGGCGCCGCAGGCGATGAAGGGCGTGATCATGGCGTTCTGGTACCTCACCAGCACCTTCGGCAGTCTGTGGGTGCTGCTGACCAACGCCGGCGTACGCAACGAGGCGGTGACGGCGTACATCGCGTCGACCGGATTGAGCGAGAATGCGTTTCTGATGTTCTTCTTCGCGGCCTTCGCATTCGCGGCGGCGCTGGCATTCGGGCTGTACGCACGTCGCTACCCGATGCAGGACAATTACCGCATCGCCTGATTGACGGAACCCTGCGCGCATGAATGTCGGACCCGTGACCCTCGTCCTGATCGCGATCACCGTACTGGTGTCGTGGCAGGCGTTCGAGAGACCCCAGTTGCTCGGCCGCCTGATCCTGTGGCCGCCCGCGGTCGACCGGCATCGGCAGTACGACCGCCTGCTGACCCACGGCTTCATCCACGCCGACTGGCAGCATCTGCTGTTCAACATGATCACGCTGTTCTTCTTCGGCGGCACGATCGAACGTGCGTTCGCCCCCTACATCGGGCCGGTGGGCTTTCTGCTGTTCTACCTGTCGGCGATCCTGGTCGCGATCCTGCCGACCTACCTGCGTCACCGGCATGATCCGAACTACCGCAGTCTCGGCGCATCGGGCGCGGTCTCGGCGGTGCTGTTCGCGTCCATCCTGATCGATCCGTGGTCGTTGCTGCTGGTGTTCTTCATTCCGATGCCGGCGATCGTGTTCGGTGTCTGCTACATCGGTTACAGCATCTGGATGGACAGGCGCGGTGGCGACAACATCAACCACAGTGCGCACCTGTGGGGGGCGGGTTACGGCGTGCTGTTCACCGTCATGATGGAGCCGAGGATCATCGGCGTGTTTCTCGAGCGTCTGGGTTCGCCGTCGTTCTAGGCGCGCGTTCGCGCCGGGCGACACGAGGCGGCCGCGCTCACCACGCTTGCATGAGCGGCGTGATATTGCTTCGCCTTCGAACACAACGGGAGTGAAGATTCATGGCAGTGACTCGCGCCAAAGCCACCAGCCTGCTCAACGCCACCGAGATGGGGCTCTACGATGACAGTCGTGCGAACGCGCTTCGCGGTCACAGCGAGACGAAGCTCGCGCGTCTGGTCACACGTGCACGCACCGCACGCGACCGCGCCCGCGATCTCGAAAAGCGCCAGCGTCTCGCATCGCGTTCCACGACCGGCAGCAAGTCGGGGCGCAGCGGCCAGGCCAACGCCCGGACGGGCGAGAAGGTCGAGCTGCTCGCCGACATCCTGAAGCGGCTCGAAGCCCAGCATCGCGAGACCGCCAAGGCCGAGAAGGCGGCTGCACGCGACAAGGCGAGAACTGCCAAGAGCGCGGCGGCGTCGGGCAAAACCAAGGCCGCTACCGCGGCGAAGCCTGCATCCGGCAAGAAGGCGACGACGAAGACGAGCGCTGCGCGGACGAAGGCGGGCGCCGGTAAGGCCGCAGCGGCGTCGACCACGTCGAAAACGCCTTCGAAGAAGGCACCTGCCAAGCGGACGTCGTCGTCGGCCGCGCCGGGCGTTAAAGGCGAGGCGGCCACCAAGCGGGCATCGAAGCCCGCAACGAAGGCGACCACCAAGAAGAGCGCGGCCGAATCCGCCGGAATCTCCCCGAAGCGTGCCCTGGCGAATACCCGCAAGCTGCTCGCGCAACAGGAAGCGAAGGCCGCCCAGCCCAAGCCCTGGGATGGACTCGGCAATGAGGGCACTGCGCAGTCCGCCCCGGGCTTCCAGTCGCCCAAGGCGCGTTCGCGCGTTCTCGAGTTGCATGCGGGTGAGACGCGACAGGCGCCGATCCATGGCAGCATCAGCACCCGCGATCGCAAGAACCAGGGCAAGCGCGATCACCGCAGCAAGTGAGTCGAGATCGGGGTACGCCAATGCCCGCCGAACGGGTGGGCAGTGGCGGCCACGCCGCGGATCGATCCGTGCCGGGTAGGCGGCAGGCGATCTGTCGCGATTCGCCCGGTGTTGACCCGGGCTACGATCATGAAGGGTGAAAGGCCCCGCGGATCGGGCCGGAGACGTGGCTCACGTTCGAGATGAGGCGTGTCCCGGTACCCGTCGGGTGACCCTCAGCGTCACGCCGCGCGTGCAGAATTGCGCGCCAAACCGCATGGCGCCGGCACCGTCAGCGGAACGTCGCAGCCGGGTGACCGCGGGCGGCAGTCTGCGACCTCGCGGCTCGCCTATTCACATTTCCGGCTGAAGATGCGGTATCGTGCGCGCACTGTTCAAGGCCGGGATCACGGTACATCGTGGCTCCGATGCGGTAGATCCAAGTTGACGGCCGGTTCGCCGGTCGGGACGATCCGCTCCATCGCTTTCGCGTTACCCCTTGCTCGACAGTCGCGACATCCGAAGCCAAAGCCTCAGCGGGTGTCGTGTTCCCATCAAACTGCTTCAAGGAGTAACACCATGAGTGATCGTCAGAACGGTACCGTCAAGTGGTTCAACGATGCCAAGGGCTTCGGCTTTATCACCCCGGAAAGCGGCCAGGACCTGTTCGTCCACTTCCGTTCGATCCAGGGCACCGGCTTCAAGTCGCTGCAGGAAGGCCAGAAGGTCACCTTCAAGGTCGTCCAGGGCCAGAAGGGTCTGCAGGCTGACGAAGTGCAGGCCGTCTAAGACGCCCTGCCTGCTGCAAGATCGAGCCCCGGGCGGAAGCGTCCGGGGCTTTTTCTATGGCGCACGCCGTGCCCCATCGACTGCCATCACGGCGGGGCCACGACGGCCGCGTTAGCGTTCCGTTAGTGTTTTGACGCCGCGGATGCGGCACGGGGATCGATACGATGAAGCGGTTGGTGATAGGCGGCCTGTTGCCGGTGATGTTGCTTGCCTGCCAGCGCGAGGCGCCGCCTCCTGCGGCGCCGGTGGCCGGTGCGGCGCAGGACGCGGAGGTCGTTCCGGTCCCGGAGGGTCCGGGCCATCTGGAAGACGTCGTCGAGATGGACGCCCGCTTCATCGTGGGCATCAGCTATCCGCCCGAGGCGAACAAGTATCCCGGCCTGGCCGCGGAGCTGCACCGCTACGCCCAGGGGGCGCGGGACGAGCTGATGGACGCCGTGCGCGGCGCCGAGCTGCCCGCCGGCACGATGGACGACCTGTCGCTCAGTTTCACCACCATCGCCGACACGCCGGATCTTCTGGCGATCGCTGCCGACGGCAGCAGCTACACCGGTGGCGCCCACGACGCGCCGCTGGTCGAGCGCTTCGTATGGCTGGTCGCCGACGAGCGCCTGTTGACCGCGGAGACGCTGCTCGCGCGGCCAGAAAGCTGGCAACCCGTCGCGTCCTATGTGCGCGAACAGTTGCATGCCGCGTTGTCGCAGCGCATCGATGCCGACGAACTCGAGCCCGACGAGCGCAGCCGTCTGATGCGCTCCGCCGGCAAGATGATCGACGAAGGCTCCGGCCCCGACGTGGACAACTATCAGCAGTTCGAACCCGTGGTCGGTCCGGGCGGCAAGCTGGTCGCGCTGCGTTTCGTGTTCCCGCCGTACCAGGTGGGCCCGTACTCGGACGGCGTGCAGACCGTCGAGGTGCCCGCCTCGGTGCTGCTGCCGCATGTCGCCGAGCGCTACCGCGCGCTCTTCGCCCAGGGCTGATCGCCGGCGCCGACATCACCGCCGAGTGCGGCCAGCGTGGCTCCGATGTCGGCGTCGAGTTTCAGCGTGGCCAGGGCGTCGGCCCGGGTCACTCCGCGGGTCAGGATGGCCAATGGACGGCCGGCCTCGGCGGCCAGCCGTGCGAAGCGGAAGCCCGAGTACACCATCAACGACGAGCCGACGACCAGCATCGCGTCACTGGCCTCGAGCGCGGCCTGCGCGGTGGCCACGCGTGCACGCGGCACGTTCTCGCCGAAGAACACCACGTCGGGCTTCAGCAGTCCGCCGCAGGCCAGGCAGTGGGGCGGAACGAAGCCGGCGACCGCTTCGGGCGCGATGTCGGCATCGCCGTCCGGCGCCGCGCCCGCGTGCCCGGGATGCCAGCGCGGATTGTCGGCCGCCAGCCGCGGCTGAAGCCCGTCACGCGATTGGCGATCCCCACAGCCCAGGCACACCACGGTGTCGAGGCGGCCGTGCAGATCGACGACATGACGGCTGCCGGCAGCCTGGTGCAGGCCGTCCACGTTCTGGGTCAGCAGCATCGAGAGTCGGCCCTGCGCGTCCAGCCGGGCCAGCGCGTGATGGGCGACGTTGGGACGCGCGGCCGAGAACGCGGGCCAGCCGACGTGGCTGCGCGCCCAGTAGCGGCGGTACACCGCCGGATCGGCGGTGAAGGCCTGCCAGGTCACCGGCGCTGCGCGTTTCCACGCGCCGCTGGCGTCGCGATAGTCCGGAATGCCGGAGCCGGTGCTGATACCGGCGCCGGTCAGAACGAAGACGCGGGCGTGGGTGTCGAGCCAGTCGTGTAGACGTTCGGCAGCCGATGCGGCGAGTGCGGGCGATGACATGCCGCCATGCTACTGCCGTATGTGTGCCGGGGCGGCGCACGTGCGTGGGCCAGCGGGCCACGCCAACGACAACGCCCGGCACGAGGCCGGGCGTTGTCTGGACGAGTACGGCGGGCGCGTCAGTTCGATGCCTCGGCCGGGTCCGGGGCCAGGCCACGCTTGATCAGCAGCGGCTCGATCCGCGGCTCGGCGCCGGTGAAATCGACGAACAGCTGCTTGGCATCCTTGCTGCCGCCACGCGACAGCAGGGTGCTGCGCAGACGGTCGCCGTTCGCACGGGTCAGGCCGCCGTTCTGCTCGATCCACTGCACCGTGTTCGCGTCCAGCACTTCCGACCAGATGTAGGCGTAGTAGCCGGCCGCATAGCCGCCGTTGATGTGGCTGAAGTACGGCGTGCGGTAGCGCGGCGGCACCGGCGGATAGTCGAGGCCGGCGGCCGCGAGCGCGGCGGCTTCGGTCGCCATGACCTGATCACCGCTCGGCAACTGGTCGGCCGGCAGCTGGTGCAGGTACTGGTCGAGCATCGCGGCGCCCAGATACTCGGTGGTCGCGAACCCCTGGTTGAACTTGGCCGCAGCCTGGACGCGCTCGATCAACTCGGCCGGCATCGCTTCGCCGGTCTGATAGTGCTTGGCGTAGTTGGCGAGGATCGACGGCCAGTCGGCCCACATTTCGTTGACCTGCGACGGGAACTCGACGAAGTCCCGCGGCACGCTGGTGCCGCTGAAGAAGGGGTACTTCACGTCCGAGAACATGCCGTGCAAGGAGTGACCGAACTCGTGGAACATCGTGGTCACCTCGTCCCAGGTCAGCAGCGTCGGCTGGCCGGCCTGCGGCTTGGGGATGTTCTGGTGGTTGGCGGTGACGGTGAGCGTGCCCTCGAGTTCCGACTGCGAGACATAGGAATTCATCCACGCGCCGCCGCGCTTGGACGCGCGCGCGTACGGATCGAAAATGAAGATCGCGAGCGGGCTGCCGTCCTCGTTGAAGACGTCGTAGGTCCAGGTGTCGGGGTGGTACTTCGGAAGGTCGGTCCGCTCCCTGAACGTGATGCCGTAGAACTGGGTCGCGGCGAAGAACACGCCGTTCTCCAGCACGTTCTTCATTTCGAAGTACGGCTTGATCTGCGCGTCGTCGAAGCTGTATTTGTCCTGGCGCACCTTCTCGGTGTAGTAGGCCCAGTCCCAGGGCTCGAGCTGGAAGGTCGGCTCGCCCTTGGCCGCCTGCTCGCGGTCGATCATGGCCTGCAGTTCGGCAGCCTCCTGCCGGGCGTTGGCGACGGCCGCCGGCGCCAGCTGGCCCAGCATGCTGTTGACCGCCTCCACCGTGCCGGCGGTCGAGTCCTCGAGAATGAAAGTCGCCTGGTTGGGATAGCCCATCAGGTTCGCGCGCTCGGCACGCAGCTTGAGGATGTCGGCGATGACCTGGGTGTTGTCGTACTGGTTGCCGCGGCTGCCGCGGTTCACCGACGCGGTATGGATGCGCTCGCGCAGGGCGCGGTTGTTGACCTGCGGCAGCACCGGCTGGCCGGTCGTGTTGAGCAGGGTGATGACGTACTTGCCGTCGAGGCCGCGGGTCTTCGCCTCGGCGGCGGCCGCGGCGATCTGCGCATCGCTCAGGCCGTCGAGTTCTTCCCGGGTCTCGACGACAACGGCCGAATCGTTGACCTCCGCGAGCACGTTCTGGCTGAAGGTCGTGCCGAGGCGCGCGGACTCGGCGTTGATCCGGCGCATTTCCTGCTTCTGCGCCTCGGTGAGGTTGGCGCCGGCGCGGACGAACATCGTGTGGTAGCGCTCGACCAGGCGCTGGCTTTCGGCATCGAGCCCGAGATTGCCGACGTTCTTGTACAAGGTGTCGATCCGCGCGAAGAGCTGCGGGTTGAGCATGATCGCGTCACGATGCGCGGCGAACTTCGGCGCGTACTCGGCATCGATCTTGCGGCGCGTGTCGTTGGTGTCGGTGCCGTTGAGGCTGCCGAAGATCACCCGGGCGCGCGAGAGCAGCTTGCCCGAGCGCTCGAGCGCGATGATGGTGTTCTCGAAGGTCGGTGCCTCGCGATTGCGCGCGATCGCCTCGATCTCGCGCAGGTTCTCGGCCATGCCGGCGTCGAAGGCCGGGGCGAAATGCGCGTCCTGGATGCGGTCGAAATGCGGGTACTGCAGGTCGAGCGTGCTCTCGACGAACAGCGGATTGTCGGCCGGGCGCTGGGCGCTCGCGGCCTGCGCGCTGGTGCTGCCGGTGCCGGTCTGGGCGAGGGCGGGCAATGCGGAGACGGCGAGAGCCGCGCACAGGGCGGCGGCGAGCGGGTGCTTCAGCAAGGGGACTCTCCGGATGACAGGACCCGCTAGGCTAGCCCATCGCCCTGGACCACCGCCCGTGCCGGAAGTCGCCCGCGGCCGACCCTTGGAAAATCAGGGTGTTGCACGCCTCACTTGATACAGGGCCGCAGATCGATGGCGCGGCGGCGACGCGTGTCGCAGACTCGTCGCTTCCACAGGAGACCGCCATGCCCTGCGCATTCGACTTCGAGGCGACCACGCTCGAGGGCCAACACCAGCCGCTGTCGGATTTCGCCGATCGCGTGCTTCTGATCGTCAATGTGGCCTCACGCTGCGGGTTCACGCCGCAGTACGCCGGCCTGCAGCAGTTGTGGGCGGATTACAGTGGCCGCGGGCTCGTCGTGCTCGGATTTCCCTGCGACCAGTTCCGCCACCAGGAGCCGGGCGACGCCGCCGACATCCGCCGGTTCTGCGCACTGAATTACGCCGTCGACTTCCCGATGTTCGCCAAGGTCGAGGTCAACGGACCGGGCGCGCATCCGCTGTGGGCGTGGCTGGCGCAACAGAAGCGCGGGGTCCTGGGCACCCGCGCGATCAAGTGGAACTTCACCAAATTCCTGGTCGGCCGCGATGGCCAAGTGCTGCGGCGGTTCGCGCCGTCGACACCGCCATCCGCGCTGCGGTCACCGATCGAGCAGGCGCTGGCCGCGACGGCCTGACCACCTCGGCGTTCAGCGGATGATCGTGACCGGGATGTCGGTCTGCGCGATCACCTTGGTCGACACCGAGCCGAGCAGCACGCCCTGCACGGCGGTGCGTCCGTGCGAGCCCATGACGATCAGATCGGTCCGCCGCTTGCGTGCCACTTCCAGGATGGTGTCGGCGACCTCGCCCACGGCATGGACTTCGTCCACGGCGAGCTTGCTGCGCTTGAGCGTGGTCCGGGCCGGGGCGAGCGCGTGTGCGTGGTTGGCCGCATGGTAGTCGGCCACGGCCTGCGCGCCGATCCGGCGCTCGACCCCCGGAAACACGGGCGGGTCCACGTGCAGAACGGTGACGGCCCCCGGCTTGGCGAGCTGCTTGGCCAGGTTCAACGCGTACTTGAGCGCCCGCAGGCTGATGTCGCTGCCGTCGACGGTGACGAGAATCTTCATGTGCACTCCCCGGAAACTGCGGGGAGTGTAGTCCGGCGCGCGGCTACTTTTCGACGAAGGCGCGTTCGAAGACGTACTGACCCGGTGTGCCGATGCGCGGCGCGGCCTCGAACCCACGTGCGTCCAGCAGGTGGCGGAAGTCGGCCAGCATCTGCGGGCTGCCGCAGATCATGGCGCGGTCATGCGCCGGATCGAGCGGTGGCAGGCCCAGGTCGGACGCAATGCGCCCGCTGTCGAGCAGCTCGGTCAGGCGGCCGCGGTGACTGCGCCCGCCGAACTCGAAATCCTCGCGGGTGACGGCCGGGTAGTAGAGAAGTTGCTTCGACATCTGCTCGCCGAGGAACTCGTGATGCGGCAGCTCGTTGACGATGTAGTCGCGGTAGGCCAGATCCTGCGGCGTGCGCACGCCATGGGTGACGACGACCTTGTCGAAGCGCTCGTAGGTCTCCGGATCCTTGATCACCGACAGCCACGGCGCGAAGCCGGTGCCGGTGCCCAGGAGGTAGAGATTGCGCCCCGGATGCAGGTCGTGGATCAGCAGCGTGCCGGTCGGCTTGCGTCCCACCAGGACGCGATCACCCGGCCGGATGTGCTGCAGGCGCGAGGTCAGCGGGCCGTTGTCGACCTTGATGCTGAAGAACTCCAGCTGTTCCTCCCAGTTGGCGCTGGCGATCGAATAGGCGCGCAGCAAGGGCTTGCCGTCGACCTCCAGCCCGATCATCACGAACTGTCCGTTCTCGAATCGGAAACCGTCGTCGCGGGTGGTGGTGAAGCTGAAGTAGGCGTCCGTCCAGTGGCGGACGTCCAGCACTGTTTCGGTGCCAAAAGCGGCTGACATGGCAAGCAGGCATCGCGCGGGGAGCCGCCCATCATAACAGACCGATGAGACCGGTTCTCATCTGATGGACGGCGCCGCATCGGCGTCAGCGTGGCCCGCGTTCCTCGTTCGGCCGGGCGCGGCGGTCACCGAGCAGGGCGCTGAGCACGATGGCGATGCCGAGCGAGGCACCGGTGAGGAACAGCAGCATCGCGATCGCCGGATAGCCGAACAGCCGTGGACCGTCGGGGTTGTCCATCATCATCGCCGACGCGACGATCAGCGCTGCGGTCACGATGCCCGCGGCGATACGGTTGGCGATCTTGTGCAGGCTTTCGAGCAGATGCGACTCCTCGAGACCGGTGACGCGCATCTGCAACCGGTTCTCCGACAGCAGCGACAGCACGTTCGACACCTTGCGCGGGGCGTCGCGCACCAGTTCCTGCAGGTCCATCATCTCGCTCGCCAGACTCGCCGGCGAAAGCGACTTGCGCAGGCGCTTGCGCATCATGTCGTTGAGGTGGTCCTCGACGACACGCTTCATGTCCAGCTCGGGATCGAGCGCCGTCACCACCGATTCCAGGTGCAGCAGGGTCTTGCCGAGCAGGCTCATCTCGGGTGCGGTGCGCAGCCCGCACGCGGTCGCCAGGCGCACCAGGTCGAGCATCAGTCGGCCTTCGGTCTGCCCGGTGGCGCCGGTCTGCGCGGCATACCGGGCCACCAGCTGCCCGACGTCGCGGTAGTAGCGCTCCTCGTCGAAATCCTCGAGGCGCGTGCCCATCGCGATGCCTTCGGCCGCCACCTGTTCGCCGCGTCCGTCGACAGCGGCGAACAGGAGTTTGAGCAGGCGCTCCCGGGTGCGTGGCGGCACGTGGGCCACCATGCCGAGATCGAGCAGGCCGAGACGACCGTCGCGGGTGTAGAGCAGATTGCCCGGGTGCGGGTCGGCGTGGATGTCGCCGTGCACGAACACCTGGTCCAGATAGCCGTGCAACAACGAGGTCGCCAGTGGCCCCATATCGTGTTCGGTGCGCTGCAGGCCGCTGATGTCGGTGACCTTGGTGCCCTCGACCAGTTCCATGGTCAGCACCCGCGCACGGGTGAGGTCCCAGATCGGCTTGGGCACGAACAGCGTGGGATAGGCCTCGAAGTGGGCGTCGAAGCGATCGAGATTCTCGGCCTCGACACGGTAGTCGAGCTCGGCCAGCAGCGTGCGGCGGAATTCGTGCACCCAGTCGGCGAAGCGGATGCGGCGGCCCACGTCGGTCACCCGGTCGACGCCGCCGGCGAGGCGGGCGAGGGTGTCGAGATCGTCGCGGATCTGTTCGACGATGCCGGGGCGCTGCACCTTCACCGCCACGCGCCGGCCGTCGCGCAGCGTCGCACGATGGACCTGCGCGAGCGATGCGCAGCCCAGCGGCGTTTCTTCGAACGTCTCGAAGATCTTGCTCACGCGCACGCCCAGCGCCTCTTCGACCGCGTCGTGGATCACCTCGAAGGGCAGCGGCGCGACATCGTCCTGCATGCGCTCGAGCGCGGCGATGTAGGCCGGCGGCACCATGTCCGGTCGTGTGGACAAGGCCTGGCCGATCTTGATGAAGGTCGGGCCCAGGGCTTCGAGGTCGTCGACGAAGGCCTCCGGCTTGCCGTCGTCGCCGGTGTCGATGTCCGACGTGGCGGGGTCGATGTCGACCCCGGAGAGCACGCCCGCGCGGCGGTACTTGATCAGGAAACGCAGGATCTGCGCATTGCGCGCGAGCACGCGGCTGGTATCGGTCATCGGTGGGGCTCCCTTCGGTGCAGGCAGCCTACGCACCGGACCGTCAAGGCCGGCTCACGGACACCGGCCGGTGGCGTCCCCGGCGAGGCGGGCGGCGCCTCAGCCGATCTGGGCGAGCACGTGTTCGGCCGACGACACCTTGAATTCGCCGGGCGCCTCGACGAACAGCTGACGCACCACCCCGTCCTCGGCGTACAGCGCGAACCGCCGCGCGCGCAGCCCCATGCCGTACGCACTGGCGTCCATCTCGAGGCCCAGTGCACGGACGAACTCCGCGTTGCCGTCGGCGAGCATCTGCAGGCCGTTCGGGACGTCGACGCTTTCGCCCCAGGCCTGCATGACGAAGGGATCGTTCACCGCCACACAGGCGACATCGATGCCGCGCTTGCGGAACTCGTCGAAGCGCTCGACGTAGCCGGGCAGGTGATGCTCCGAGCAGGTGGGGGTGAACGCGCCCGGCACGGCGAACAGGAGCACCTTCTTGCCGGAGAACAGGGTCGGCGTGTCGATGATCCGGACGCCGTCGTGGATGTGCTTGAGGGTGACTTCGGGAATGGTGTCGCCGATCTGGATGGGCATGGCGGGGGCCGTCCGGGGGAGAGTGAACGAAAAGTCTATCCGGTCGCCGCAGGCGGCGAGGTGACCGCTTGAAACCGCGCGGGTGATTCCCAGATCGTGCGCATCGCGGCCCCGGCCGCACAGCCATGCGGAGCCAGCATCATGCGACACGATTCCAGCAGCGGGCGTTCCCACAGCCCGACCCGTCACGAGCGCAGCCTGCACGAGGACATGCGCCGCTTCTTCGACCAGTTCGTCCAGTCCGGTGACGGCCACGACACCTCGTCGGTGGTCACCAGCCAGTGGGTGCCGCGCGTCGACATCCACGAGGAGCGCGACCGTTTCGTCATTCTCGCCGACCTGCCGGGTCTGGAGCCGGAGGACGTCGAGATCTGGATGGACAAGGGCATCCTCAGCCTCAAGGGCGAGCGTGTGACCCGTCCTGCCGAGGCCGGCGAGGGGCAGGGGCGCGAGAGCGACGTCCGCTTCTCGCGGATGGAGCGCGTCAGCGGCCGGTTCCATCGCCGGTTCGCGCTGCCCGACAGCGCCGACGCCGACGCGGTGACCGCGAGCGGACGCAACGGCGTGCTCGAGATCAGCATCCCCAAGCGGCCGGAAACCACGCCGCGGCGTATCCAGGTCGGCCCGGCGTCGCCGTCGGAGCCGACCGGCTGAGTCGGGCCGTCGAAATCCGTCCGCGCCGTGATGCGGTGCGGACGGGTCACACCTGACGCGACGGCCTGCAGGTATCCTGCGGGCCGTCGCCGTTTCGGCGTTCCCCTCTGCCGCGGCCCGGTCAGGCGCCGCCCCGGACAAGACCACGATGCAGTTCAAGGATTACTACGAAATCCTCGGCGTCGAGCCCAACGCGGGCGATGCCGAGATCAAGACCGCCTACCGGCGTCTCGCCCGCAAGTACCACCCCGACGTCAGCAAGGAGGCCGGGGCGGAGGAGACGTTCAAGTCGGTCAACGAAGCCTACGAGGCCCTGCGTGATCCGGAGAAGCGCAAGGCCTTCGATCAGCTGCGTGCGCGCGGCTACCGCACCGGTGACGAGGTGCAGCCGCCGCCGGGCGGTTTCGGTGGCTACGGCGGCGGAGGCGGCGCGGATTTCGACGAGATCTTCGCCGGCGGTGGCGCCGGCGGCGGTTTCAGCGATTTCTTCGACGAGCTCTTCCGCCGCCGCGGTGGTGCGGGATTCGGCGGCGGCGGCGTGCCGCCCGGCGGCGCACCCCGCGGCGACACGCGGGCGCGGCTGGCCGTGCCGCTGGAGACGGTCTATCGCGGCGACAGCGTGCGCGTGCCGGTGCTGGGCAAGACGTTCGATGTGCGGATTCCCAAAGGCGTCCGTCCGGGGCAGGTGATCCGCCTGCCGGGCAAGGGCCAGCACGGCGGCGACCTGCTGCTGGAGATCGAATATGCCGCGCATCCCGACTTCGACGTCGACGGCCGCAACATCGTCCACGCGCTGCCGATCGCAGCCTGGGACGCCGCGCTCGGCGCCACGGTGAGCGTGGCCACGCTGGGGGGGCGCGTCGAGCTCAAGATCCCGCCGGGTTCGGAGACCGGACGCAAACTGCGTCTGCGCGGCCGCGGCCTGCCCGGAACGGGCGGCGCTGCGGCGGGCGATCAGCTGATCGAACTCGATATCGAAGCGCCACCGCCGCGCACGCCGGAACAGACGGCCGCGTACGAGGCCTTGCGGCAGGCATTCGCGCGCGGAGACGTGGGCGAGCGCTGAGCGCGAACCCATGCGGTGGAGAGGTGAGGGCAGGCAGCGCCTGCCCGGCTCGTTGCAGTGAGCGACGCGTGCCGGACGAGGACCGGCACGCGCGACGGCTCAGTCCGGGCTGGAGCCGGACGGTGAGGGGCCTGCGCCCGTGCCGATCGTCTTGGCGATCGCGTCGGACAGCTCCACCTCGCTGAAGGGCTTGGTGAGATAGGCCTTCGCGCCCTGGCGCATGCCCCAGACCCGGTCCGTGTCCTGGTCCTTCGTGGTCACCAGCACCACCGGAATGTGGCCGGTCGCGGGGTCGCGGGTGATCGAGCGCGTCGCCTGGAAGCCGTTGAGGTTCGGCATCACCACGTCCATCAGGATCAGATCGGGCAGCTCCCGCTTGGCCGCGTCCACGCCGGCCTGACCGTCCTCGGCCGTGAGCGCTTCATGCCCCAGTTTTTCGACGATGCGACGGATGCCCATCAGCTGTGACGGCGAGTCGTCGACGATCAGAATGCGCGCCATTGTGTCCCCTTCAAGAACCCGGAATTCTAGCTCGCATTCAGCGTGCCCACGCACCTCCGACCTTAAAGCGTGACGAGCGTCCTGCCCTGCGAACCGCCTGCGAGCATCCGTTCGAAGACGCCCGGCAGCTCGGACAATGCGATGTCCTGCGTGCATATCGTGTCCAGATGACGCGGCTTCCAGTCGTTGGCCAGGTAATGCCAGACCGTGTCGCGAATCGCGCGCGGGGTCCCGGCCGATGCGACACCGAGCAGCGAGACACCGCGGATGATGAAGGGCATGACCGCGGCGTCGAGCGCTGCGCTGGCGGCGAGCCCGGCGGCGGCGACGTTGCCGTAGGGGACGGTCTGCGCCAGCAGGCTGACCAGCATCGGACCGCCGACGTTGTCGAGGCCGCCACCGAAGCGCGCGGACTCCATCGCGCGGTTGGTCGCGAGCGCATCGCGGCCCAGCACCGCCGACGCGCCGATCGATTCGAGATAGCGCGTCTGCTCGGGTTTGCCGCTGACCGCGTGCACCTCGTAGCCGGCGGCACTGAAGATGTCGACCGCCAGCGAGCCGACGCCGCCGGTTGCGCCGGTCACCACCAGTGGACCCAGATCCGGCGTCTGCCGGTTCTCCTGCATGCGCAGCAGAGCCAGCGCCGCGGTGAAGCCGGCGGTGCCGAGGATCATGCTGTCGCGCAGACTCAGGCCCGCCGGCACCGGCACGGCCCAGCGGGCCTCCAGGCGCGCGTACTGGGCGTAACCGCCGTCGCGTGTTTCCGACAGGCCGCTGCCGGTGACGAGCACCGCATCGCCTTCCTTGAAAGCGGCATCGCGCGACGCGACGACATGGCCGGCCACGTCGATCCCGCCGACCAGCGGGAAGCGGCGCAGGATCTTGCCCTGCCCGGTGCCGGCCAGCGCGTCCTTGAAGTTCACCGACGAATGCGCGACCCGGATGTCGATGTCGCCGTCGGCGAGGTCGTCCATCGCGATCTGTTCGATGCCGCTGCGGTAACCGGCGTCGTCGTTGTGGATACGGAAGGCGTCGAAGCGGGCGGGGATGGACATCCGTAGAACCTCGGTGGCGTCAGACGAGGTCAGGATACAGGGCGTGCCCGTCGGGATTCGCGGATTCGATGCGCCGGATCGTCCGGAGACGTCGCCACGCGTCCAGGCGTTTTTCGCGGATGATCGTGGCGTCCATCGAGGCGCGGATTTTTCGGACAGCGGGCCGCGGTGGATGCGATGCCGGGACGTGACGCCAGACGCGAGATCGCTGCGGTGTGCCGGAGATGCTCGATGCGATCGAGGTGATGTCGATGTACAGCCTGCCGCACGCGGCGCTGGCGAGGATGCAGATGCGGGGAAAGCGATTGCGCATCGGAGCGCAGCGGCACGCAGAAGCCGCGCGAAGCGCGCAGTACGCCTGTCGCGCTGCGCCGTGAACATGCATCGCCGGACGATCGAACTGGACCCCAGCCTTCGCCGGGACGGCGAGCGCGGCATCGCGGGCGCTCAGAAGGCGTCGGACCCACCGTCATCCCGGCCGACGCCGGGGTCCAGCTTCGCGAACGAAATCATCGACGCGGAGAAGGCGCGGTGCCCGACCCCCGGACGATGCGACGCTCCGGCGCGATCAATCCGCCGACCGGACCCTCACTTCATCACGTTCCGCCGCTTCTCATCGATCCACTTGCTCGCCTGCGCCGGCTCGTACGCGCGCATCCATGCCAGCATCTGGTCGATGTCGCTGCCGTACCAGAGGTCGGCGCGCTGGTCGGGATGCAGGAAACGTTCCTCGACCATGCGGTCGATCATGCCGATCAGCGGCGCGTAGAAGCCTTCGATGTCGAGAAATGCACAGGGCTTGTTCCCGATGCCGAGCTGGCGCCAGGTCAGCATCTCGAAGATCTCCTCCATCGTGCCGAAGCCGCCGGGCAGGGCGACGAACCCGTCGGAGAGTTCGAACATGCGCATCTTGCGCGCGTGCATCGAGTCGACGATCTCGAGCTCGGTCAGGCCGCGGTGCGCGACTTCCCAGTCGGCGAGTTGCTGCGGAATCACGCCGGTCACCTCGCCGCCGGCATCGAGCACGGCGTTGGCCACGGTGCCCATCAGGCCGACATTGCCACCCCCGTAGACCAGGCGCAGCCCGTCCCTGGCGAGTCGATCGCCGAGCGCCATCGCGCGTTCGGCATAGACGGGTTTGCTGCCGGCATTGGAACCGCAGTAGACGCAGAGGCTTTTCATGGGCGTTGGGATTCGGGAGTGGAGAGTCGGGATTCGAAAAATGCAAACGCCGGGCTGGGCCCGGCGTTCGTCATGAGAGCCGGGGATGGTCGGATTGGGCTCTCTCGAATCCCCAATCCCGATTCCCCAATCCCGTCGCTCGATCAGTTGGCCTTGTGGATCGACCGCTTGTCCACCGCCATCGCGGCGTCGTGCACCACTTCCGACAGTGACGGATGGGCATGGCAGATACGGGCGAGGTCGTCGGCCGAGCCGCTGAACTCCATCGTCAGCACGCCTTCGTGCACGAGCTCGGAGACGTTGGCGCCGACGAGGTGCATGCCCAGCACGCGGTCGGTCTCGGCGTGCGCCAGCACCTTCACGAAACCGGCCGGCTCGACCATCGCCACCGCGCGGCCGTTGGCCGCGAACGGGAAGCTGCCGGCCTTGTACGGGATGCCCTCGTCCTTGAGCTGCTGCTCGGTCTTGCCCACCCACGCGAGCTCCGGCTCGGTGTAGATGACCCACGGAATCGTGTCGAAATTGACGTGACCCGGGAGGCCGGCGATGAGTTCGGCCACGGCGATGCCTTCCTCGAAGCCCTTGTGCGCGAGCATCGGACCCCGCACGCAGTCACCCACCGCCCAGACGCCGTCGACGCCCGTGTGGCAATGCGCGTCGACCTCGATCTGACCGCGCTCGGTGAGCTTCACGCCCGAGCCCTCGGCGAGCAGGCCCTTGCTCGCGGCCTTGCGACCCACGGCGACCAGCAGCTTGTCGACGGTGAGCGTCTGCTCGCCGTCCTTGTCGGCGTAGCTGACGACGACTTCCTTCTTCTTGCCCTTGCCGGTGACTTCGGTCTTGGAGACCTTGGCGCCGAGCTTGATGTCGAGGCCCTGCTTCTTGAATTCCTTCAGGGCGACCTTGCCGACTTCGGCATCGGCCAGCGCGAGGAAGTCGGGCAGGGCTTCGAGAATGGTGACCTCGGCGCCGAGACGCTTCCACACGCTGCCGAGCTCGAGGCCGATCACGCCGGCGCCGATGACCGCCAGGCGCTTCGGCACCTCGGTGAAGTCCAGGCCGCCGACGTTGTCGACGATGGTGTCGCCGTCGAACTTCGCGAACGGCAGTTCGATCGACTCCGAGCCGGCCGCGATGATGACGTTGGTGCCGGTGAGTTCGACGTCGCTGCCGTCGTGCTGCTTCACCTTCACCAGGCGATCGGCGTGCAGCGTGGCGAACCCGTAGTACGGGGTGACCTTGTTCGCCTTGAACAGCATCGCGATGCCGCCGGTGAACTGCTTCACGATCTTGTCCTTGCGGCCGATCATCGCCTCGACGTCGATCTTCGCGTCCTTGAAGCTGATGCCGTGGTCGCCAAAGATGTGGCCCATGTTCCAGAACTGGCGCGAGGAATCGAGCAGCGCCTTCGACGGAATGCAGCCCACGCGCAGGCAGGTACCGCCCAGGGCGGGCTTGCCGTCCTTGCCCAGCGCGGCGTCGATGCAGGCGACCTTCATGCCCAGCTGCGCGGCGCGGATCGCGGCGTGGTAGCCGGCGGGGCCGGCACCGATGACGACGACGTCAAATTTTTCGGTCATTTCATTCCCTCAAAACGGGATTGGGGATACGGGATTCGGGATTGGGACGAGCAGGCGCCGGCTTCGCCGAATCCCGCTTCCCACTTCCCGAATCCCGTGCGTCCGGGACTTACATCCCCAGAAGCATGCGATGCGGGTTTTCCAGCTGGTTCTTGATGTCGACCAGGAACAGCACCGCGTCCTTGCCGTCGATGATGCGGTGATCGTAGGACAGCGCGATGTACATCATCGGCGCGGCCACGATCTGGCCGTTCTCGACGATCGGGCGCTCCTTGATCGAGTGCATGCCGAGGATCGCCGACTGCGGCGGGTTGACGATCGGCGTCGACATCAGCGAGCCGAAGGTGCCGCCATTGGTGATGGTGAACGTGCCGCCCTGCAGATCGTCCAGGCCCAGCTTGCCGTCACGCGCCTTCTTGGCGTAGTCGACGATGCCCTGTTCGATCTCGGCGAAGCCCTGGCGCTCGACGTTGCGCAGGACCGGCGTCACCAGGCCACGGTCGGTGGAGATGGCGACCGAGATGTCGGCATAGCCGTGGTAGATGATGTCGTCGCCGTCGACCGAGGCGTTGACCACCGGGTACTTGGCCAGGGCATTGGCGGCGGCCTTGGCGAAGAAGCTCATGAAGCCGAGCTTGACGCCGTGGTCCTTCTGGAACTGTTCGCCCAGCTCCTTGCGCAGCGCCATCACCTTGCCCAGGTTGACCTCGTTGAACGAGGTCAGCATCGCGATCGATTCCTTCGACTGCATCAGGCGCTCGGCGATGCGCTTGCGGATGCGGGTCATCGGCACGCGCTCTTCCGGACGCGCGCCGCCGGACACGCCCGGGGTCTTGCCCGCGGCGTAGTTGATCAGATCTTCCTTGGTGACCGCGCCGCGGCGGCCGGTGCCCTCGACCTGCGAGGCGTCGATGCCCTTGGTCTCGGCGGTGAAGCGCGCACCCGGCGGCAGACCGTCGTTCTTGCCCGAGGCCTGCGGCTTGGTCGAGGCCGGCGCCTTGTCGTCGGCCTTCTTCGCCTCGGCCCGGGGCTGCACTTCCTCGGCACCGGCGGCCGGCGCCTGCGTGTCCTTGGCGCCCGATTCGGCGGCCGGCGCTTCGGCAGCGGCGCCTTCCTCGATGATCGCGATGACCTGCTGGCTGTTGACCGTCGCGCCTTCCTCGAACTTGATCTCCTTGATCACGCCGTCGACGGTCGACGGCACTTCGAGCACGACCTTGTCGGTTTCCAGGTCCACGAGGTTCTCGTCGCGCTTGACCGCGTCACCGGCCTTCTTGTGCCAGGTGGCGATGGTCGCGTCGGAGACGGATTCGGGCAGGACCGGGACTTTGATTTCAGTGGCCATGTGGCTTCCTGGAAAAGCGTTGACAGTGGGGAATGGAGGAACGGGCGGCGATTACTCGGACAGCACCTTGCCGGCGAGGTCGTTGACCAGCGCATCGGCGATCAGCTGCTGCTGCTCGGCGACGTGGTCGTTGAAATGACCCACGGCGGGCGAGGGCGACCGTGCGCGGCCGGCATAGTGCAGCGACTGCTTGGCACCCGAACAGGCCTCGAGGTGGTGCTTGATCTGGTACCAGGCGCCCTGGTTCTGCGGCTCTTCCTGACACCACACCACTTCGGTCGCCTTGTCGAAACGCTTGAGTTCGGCCGTCAGCAGTTCGCGCGGGAACGGGTACAGCTGTTCGATGCGGATCAGGGCGACGTGATCCAGATCCTGCTTGCGGGCTTCTTCCAGCAGGTCGTAATAGACCTTGCCCGAGCACAGCACCACGCGCTTGACCTGCTTGGGCTTGGCCTCGGCGTCGGGAATCAGGTGCTGGAACTCGCCGTTGGCCAGTTCGTCCAGCGTCGACACCGCCAGCTTGTGGCGCAGCAGCGACTTCGGCGTCATCACCACCAGCGGCTTGCGGGTGGTCATGCACAGCTGGCGGCGGATCATGTGGAAGGCCTGCGCCGGCGTCGTCGGCACGCAGACCATCATGTTCTCCAGCGCACACAGCTGCAGGAAGCGCTCGAGACGGGCCGAGCTGTGCTCCGGGCCCTGGCCTTCGTAGCCGTGCGGCAGGAACAGCGCCAGACCGCACAGGCGCTGCCACTTGGCCTCGCCCGACGACAGGAACTGGTCGATCACGACCTGGGCGCCGTTGGCGAAGTCGCCGAACTGGCCTTCCCAGATGCACAGCGTGCCCGGCTCGGACGAGGCGTAGCCGTATTCGAAGGCCATCACCGCTTCTTCGCTGAGCAGCGAATCGATGATGGTCGCGTCTTCGGGGTTCTTCACCAGTTGGCGCAGCGGGATGTAATCCTCGCCGTTGTTCTGGTCGTGCAGCACCGCATGCCGGTGGAAGAACGTGCCGCGGCCGCTGTCCTGGCCCACCAGGCGCAGGCGGTGGCCGGCGTCGAGCAGGGTGGCGTAGGCGAGGTTCTCGGCGAAGCCCCAGTCGCCCGGGATCTCGCCGGCCGCCATCTTGCGGCGGTCCTCGTAGATCTTGGCGACGCGGGCGTGCAGGCTCACGCTCTCCGGAACGGTCGTGATCTTGGTCGCGAGCGCCTTGAGCGTGTCCACCGAGACCGTGGTGTCGAGCGTGTCGCTGAGGCGGCCGGCGAGATACGGATCCCAGTCGATTGTGAGTTCGTAGTCCGACGGCTTGGCGTCGGCGAGCTCGACCGTGACCTCACCCGCGTCGAGCTTGTCACGGTAGCGGTCCACGATCGCCTTGGCGTCGTCCGCGGTGATCACGCCTTCGCTGACCAGCTGCGCGGTGTAGAGCTCGCGCGGGGTCTTGTGCTTGCGGATCACCTGGTACATCAGTGGCTGCGTGGCCGCGGGTTCGTCGGCCTCGTTGTGGCCGTGGCGGCGGTAGCAGACGAGGTCGATGACCACGTCCTTGCCGAACTGCTGGCGGAAATCGTAGGCGAGCTCGGCGCAGAACACGACGGCTTCCGGGTCGTCGGCATTCACGTGCAGCACCGGTGCGCCGACCATCTTGGCCACGTCGGTGCAGTACAGCGTGGAGCGCGAATCCTGCCGCTCGCTGGTGGTGAAGCCGACCTGGTTGTTGACGACCACGTGCACGGTGCCGCCGACCGCGAAGCCGCGCGCCTGCGACATCTGGAACAGCTCCATGTTCACGCCCTGGCCGGCGAACGCCGCGTCGCCGTGCAGCAGCACCGGCAGCACGGCCTTGCGTTCGGTGTCGCGGCGGCGATGCTGGCGCGAGCGGACACTGCCGGCTACCACCGGGTTGACGATTTCCAGGTGCGACGGATTGAACGCGAGCGCCAGATGCACGGCGCCGCCGGGCGTGGCGAGATCGGCCGAGAAGCCCATGTGGTACTTGACGTCGCCGGTGTGCGCGCGATCGTCGTCGTGGTGTTCGAACTTGCCTTCGAACTCGTCGAACAGTGTGCGCGGATTCTTGCCCAGCGTATTGACCAGCACGTTGAGCCGGCCGCGATGGGCCATGCCGATCACGATGTCCTTGACGCCGTCCTTGCCGGCACGCTGGATCACGTTGTCGAGCAGCGGAATCAGTGCATCGCCGCCCTCCAGCGAGAAGCGCTTCTGGCCGACGTACTTGGTGTGCAGGTAGCGCTCCAGGCCCTCGGCCGCGGTGAGGCGTTCGAGGATGCGGGTCTTCTCGGCGGCGCTGCGTGCGAACCGGCCACCCGCATTCTCCAGGCGCTGGTACAGCCAGCTGCGCTGGTCGAAGTCCGGGATGTGCATGAATTCCGCGCCGATCTGGCTGGAATACGTGGTCTTGAGCAGCGCCAGCAGGTCACGCAGCTTCATCCGCGGCTGGCCGCCGACGCCGCCCGTGCTGAACTCGTCGTCGAGATCGGCTTCGCTCAGCTGGTGGAACGGCAGGCCCAGATCCGGCGGGTTGAGCGGCGGGGTCAGGTCCAGCGGATCCAGCCGTGCGCCCAGATGGCCGCGCGAGCGGTAGGCGGTGATCAGGCGGCCGACATGGCGCTCGCGCTCGTCGCCGGCGGCACCGGCGCTCGACCCGGTGACCACGCCGCGTGCGGCCTGGCGCCCGGCTTCGGCCACGGCCGAGAGCACCGCGGAATGGGGAACGTCTCCCGCCTCGCGCCCTTTGAAGGAATCGAACCACTGTTTCCAGCTGGTCCCGACGCTGTCGGGATCCACCAGATACTGCTCGTACAGATCTTCGATGTAGGCGGCGTTGGCGCCGAACTGGGACGACTGCGCAAACTGCTTCAGGAGACTGTCCACGTCGGGTGATTCGGACTCTTTGGGGAGGGGGTGTGGCGCACCCGATCCGCATGAAATTCGCGCATCGTGGGGCCGATGAAGGCCCGAGAGTATACGCGTCTCGTCGCGCCCCTTGCATCACCGGGCCGCGACACGACGCGCGTTCGACCAAGGTCGCAGACCGCGCGCGGGGCGGCGGATGCGGGCGCCCGCCTAGATTCCCAGTGCGCGGAACTCTGTGCAGGGCCGTGAACGTTCCCACACCGGGGCGAACTGGCGTGCCAGCTGTCGCGCGAGGCCCGGAAGGGTGGTCGCGGCCTCGCCGTCGAAGCGGTGGCCGAGCGTACGCTGCAGGAAGCCGCCCGCATCATTGATCAGGCAGGCGCCGGCGAACGCGCGGTCCACCGGATCGTCGACCTCGCGGAACGCGAACGCAGACGGAAGCCGCTGGGCCAGGGCCAGCACCGGCGCGTGTTCGCGCTGGGGCGTGGCGGCATCCTGCAGCAGGATCTGCACGCGGCCGCCGCGACCGGCGGTGGCGAAGCGGCGCAGTGCATGCAGCACCTCGGGGTGGTCGAAGAGGCCGGGGTCGAGATCCCGGCTGCGGACCCAGAGCGCGCGCCGCGCGGCATGAATCAGGGTGACGGTGGCATCGACGGCGGCGTCGAGGGTTTCGACCGGGAACGGCGCGCCCTCGAGGCGGCGCATCGCGCGATGCTCGATCCCCGCCTCGACGAAGCGCGGCCCGTGCGCCACGAAGCCGTTGCGCGCGTACAGCGCCTGCGCCGCGAGCTGCGCATGCAGCCAGGTCGCGCGCAGGCCGCCGGCGCGTGCGAGCTCGAGCAGGGCGCGCAGCAGCGCCTCACCGATGCCCTGGCCGCGACGGTCGGCGCGGACGGCCATGCGCCCGATCTTGCCGTCGGGACCGAGGCGACCGGTGCCGATCGCCGCGCCCGTATCGTCGAGTGCGAGCACGTGCCGGCTCAGCGCATCGAGCGCATCGCGTTCGAGTTCGGCGGGCACCTGCTGTTCCCGCACGAAGACCGCCTCGCGCAGCGCGTGGGCCGCAGCCTGCTGCGCCGGGTCGACGATCTCGACGACGTGGAACCGCGCGCTCATGCCTCGTCGGGGAACGACAGCTGGTAGTGGCCCTGTTCGAACAGGACATTCACGGCGTCGCGGCCGTCTTCGGTCAGGCCGGCATAGTCCTCGGCCGACAGCGTGCTCGCGGCGGCCAGCGTCGGTGCGTCGGCCAGTGGCACCGCATGCGCGCCACCGGCGACGAACAGGCGGGCGCCTTCGGCACTGCGCCGCCACGCCATCCGCGAGAACGGATTGCGCTGCAGCACCGCGCCACCTTCGGCGAGCTGGAATTCGAGTTCGATCCGCGGCGGCAGCGCGTCCGCCGGCATTGCCTGGTGCGCGTTGCGGTAGCCGGTGATGAAGCGGCCGAACCAGTCGCCGAGGCGTTCGGGGTCGTCGGTGCGCAATGCCGAAAGCGCCTCGACCACGCGGGCCATCGCGGCCGCGTCGATCTCGTTCGGGTCGGCGGGCACCGCCAGCGTTTCGTCGTGGTAGCGCTGCGCCTCGTCGGTCTCGGCGGCCAGCGTGTCGACGAAATCGCCCATCAGCTCGGCCACCGCGGGCGCGCGCATGCCGACCGAGAACGTCAGGCACGCGTCTTCGGCCACACCGTGGTGGGGCACCATCGGCGGCAGGTAGAGCATGTCGCCGGGGCCGAGCACCCAGTCGTGGGTGGCGGTGAAGGTGCGCAGCAGTTTCAGTTCGACGTCGTCGCGGAAGTCCTGCGGCGGCAGGCCGCGCCCCATCGCGTGCGAGGCGTCGATCTGCCAGCGGCGATGGCCCTGGCCCTGGAGCAGGAAGACGTCGTACTGGTCGACATGGGCGCCGACCGAGCCGCCGGTCGCCGCGAAGCTGACCATGATGTCGTCGATCCGCCAGCGCGGCAGGAACGCGAACTGGGGCAGCAGCGCCGCGACATCGGCGTCCCACTTGTCCACGTCCTGCACCAGCAGGGTCCAGTCGCGGTCGCCGAGCCCGGGAAACACGTCCTCGTCGAAGGGGCCGGTCTCCACCTGCCAGCCGTCAGCAGCGCGGTCGTGGCGGATCAGACGCGACAGTGCGAACTCCTCGCAGGCGAGCCCTGCGAGATCCTCGGGCGCGAGCGGGCTCTCGAAACCGGGAAACGCGTTGCGGATCAGCAGCGGACGTTTCTGCCAGTAGTCGCGCAGGAACTGCGCGGGCGGCATACCAAGCGGACCGTCGCCGTCGCGTGCGTCGATTTCGAACAGAAGAGGGGCGGGATTCATGGGCGGCAGGGTACGCGAAAAGTTGCGGCCCGGCGGTGCCCCGACGCGTGCCCGTCACCCATCCCGGGCTTCACGCCCGACGCCGTTCGCCATGGTGTTCGCGCCTGCGGACAGGCCCCACCGGCCTCGCTGCGTGCCCGCCGGCGATCCGGCGCGACACCGGCGGCGTCGGCGTGTCCGGGCGCTCGTCGCCGGTCGCGCGCACGGAGGAATCCCGCTCCTCAACGAGCGTCCGCGACCGCGTCGTAGCCGCGCGCGCTGAACGCGATCAGGCACCAGCCGTGCCCGAACGGATCAGCCAGCTGGGCGATCCGTCCCCAGGGCGCCTCGCGCACCTCGCCTTCGCAGACGAAACCGGCACGACAGGCCCGTGCCCGTACCGCGTCGAGGTCTTCGACCACGACATCGAGATGCACCGGGCACCAGTGCCGCGCATACGTGCGCCGCGCGCGCCCGGCGCCGAGGCTTCCGGCGGGCTTGTGCAGCAGGTACAGCCGCACGGGCAGACCGAGCAGTTCGACCACCGCACCGCCGAAGCGCCGACCGGTACGCAACCCGAATGCCGCCGTATACAGCGCTTCCGCGTGGGCGAGGTCCGGGACGTCGAGATTGACCAGCAGGTCCATGTCGCGTCCCGGCACGGCGATCAGACGCCGCGGGCGAGCTGCCCGGCGAGGCCGGTATAGCGGCCCGGCGTGAGTTCGCGCAGCGCCTGCCGGGCGTCGGCCGGGAGATCCAGGGCGTCGACGAAGTCGCGCATCGACTCGGCCGTGATGCCCTGGCCGCGGGTCAGGGCCTTGAGCTGCTCGTACGGATTGGGCAGGCCGTGGCGGCGCATCACCGTCTGCACGGCCTCGGCCAGCACTTCCCAGGACGCATCGAGATCGGCGGCCAGGCGCTCGGGATTGACGCTGAGCTTGGCCAGGCCGCGCTGCAGCGCATCCAGCGAGATCAGGGTGTGACCGAAGGCGGTGCCGAGCGCACGCAGCACGGTGGAGTCGGTCAGATCGCGCTGCCAGCGGCTGATCGGC
>VFQP010001918.1_pt1 | contig 25097 bp, 16 predicted proteins | sample 3512351 | NCBI WGS metagenome assembly VFQP01 (sample SAMN10412372, study PRJNA504923) | tailings metagenome | isolation source: Relicate 1 Philex TSF1 revegetated site | place: Philippines: Tuba, Benguet | collected 2017-08-29
GGTCGCGCACCGCGAGAGAGGGAGTCCGCATGACCTGGGTCGTCCTGCCGGGCCTGGCGCTCACCCCTGAGGACTTCGCCCCGCTCGCGCGCGCCCTCGGGACCGCGTCCGGTCCCGGAGCCCCGGCCCGCAGCGACGACGTCCGGGTCCTCGACGCGTGGCGCGTGCCCGTGACGGGACCGGTCGACGTGGTGCGCGCGGGCCTCGGTGTCGACGGGTCGGAGCCCGTGGACCTCGTCGGGCACTCCGTGGGCGGGCTCACGGCGATCGAGTGGGCGCTGCTGCACCCGGGCGAGGTCCGGCGGCTCGTGCTCCTCGACCCGACGAGCCCGTGGGAGGTCCATCTCCCGGCCCTGCACACGGGCACCGTCGCGGCCCGGGCGGGCACGGCGGTGGCGGGCGCCCTCGCGGCGGGCCTCGCCGTGACCGGGCCGGTGCTGCGCCGCGCGGGCGTGCGGGTGGTCACGCGCGCGCCGGACCGTTTCCCGCACGACCTCGCCCGCGCCCGCTACGGGTCGCGCGACGCGTGGACCCTGCTCGCCCACCAGTGGTTCGCGAGCTGGGAGCAGGCGCCGCGCGTGCGCGCCCTGCTCGACGACGGCCACCGCCTGCCCGCGGGTGCCGAGCCGCTGCTCGTCGCCGGGCTGCGCGCGAGCGCCCGGTTCCTGCGCGCGCAGCGCGAGCTGTCGGACCGGCTCACGGTCCCGCGCGTCGGGCTCGCGGGGGAGGGCCACCTCTACCCGCTCACCCGGCCCGACGCCGTCGCGCGCCTCGCCGTGGGCACCCGCCGAGGGGCCGCGCGACCGAAGGGTTGACCCGCCCGAGGGCGCTGTCGCCGAGCACGCTCGTGACGTCCTGCACGAGTGGTCGTGACGTACGACACACGTGCGTAGACTCACCCCCATCGCTCCGGCAGGGGACCGGCGCGACGGTCGCGCGGTTCGTCAAGGAGGACGGATGCTCACGCTCGGTACGGAAAGTCTCACCATCGTCGCGGTCATCGCGGCGATCGCCCTCGTGGCCCTGGCCTTCGCGGTCGTCCTGCGCAGACAGGTCCTCGCCGCGGACGAGGGCACGGCGAAGATGCAGGACATCGCCCAGGCCGTGCAGGAGGGCGCCGGCGCGTACCTGAGCCGACAGTTCCGCACGCTCGCGCTGTTCGCGGCGATCGTCTTCGGCCTCCTGTTCCTGCTGCCGGGCGACGGCGGCATCCGCGTGGGGCGCTCGGTCGCGTTCCTCGTGGGCGCCGGGTTCTCGGCGGCGATCGGCTACCTCGGGATGTGGCTCGCGGTGCGCGCGAACGTGCGCGTCGCGTCGGCCGCGACCCGGCCGGGCGGGCGCTCGGAGGGCGCGCGCATCGCGTTCCGGACGGGCGGCGTCGTCGGCATGTCGGTCGTCGGCCTCGGCCTGCTCGGCGCCGCGGGCGTCGTGCTCGTCTACAAGGGCGACGCCCCGGCGGTGCTCGAGGGCTTCGGGTTCGGCGCGGCGCTGCTCGCGATGTTCATGCGCGTCGGCGGCGGCATCTTCACCAAGGCGGCGGACGTCGGCGCGGACCTCGTCGGCAAGGTCGAGCAGGGCATCCCCGAGGACGACCCGCGCAACGCCGCCACCATCGCGGACAACGTGGGCGACAACGTCGGCGACTGCGCGGGCATGGCGGCCGACCTGTTCGAGTCGTACGCGGTGACGCTCGTCGCGGCGCTCATCCTCGGCAAGGCGGCGATGGGCGAGGAGGGTCTCGTCTTCCCGCTCGTCGTCACGGCGCTCGGTGCGCTCGTCGCGGTGCTCGGCGTCTTCATCACGCGCGTGCGGGGCCAGGAGAACGGGCTCAAGGCGATCTACCGCGGCTTCTACCTGTCGGCGCTCGTCGGCGCGGCGCTCGCGGCCGTCGCGGCGTTCGTCTACCTGCCGTCGTCGTTCGCCGCGCTCGACGGCACGGCGGACCTCGGCGAGCTGTCCGGCATCGCGGCGGACCCGCGCGTCGTCGCGAGCCTCGCCGTCGTCATCGGCATCGTCCTCGCGGGCATCATCCTGTGGATCACGGGCTACTTCACCGGGACGACGTCGAAGCCCACCCTGCACGTGGCGGCCACCTCGCGCACGGGCGCGGCGACGGTCGTGCTGTCGGGCATCGGGGTCGGGTTCGAGTCGGCCGTGTACACGGCGGGCGTGATCGCCGCGGCGATCTGCGGCCTGTTCCTCCTCGCGGGCGGGTCGGTGTGGCTCGCGCTGTTCCTCGTCGCCCTCGCCGGGTGCGGGCTGCTGACGACGGTCGGCGTCATCGTCGCGATGGACACGTTCGGCCCCGTCTCGGACAACGCCCAGGGCATCTACGAGATGTCGGTGGGCGAGTCGGGCGACGGCGACGAGGAGGCGGCCCAGATCCTCACGGACCTCGACGCGGTGGGCAACACGACGAAGGCGATCACCAAGGGCATCGCGATCACGACGGCCGTCCTCGCGGCGACGGCCCTGTTCGGGTCGTACGCCGACGCCGTGAGCCACGCGCTCGCGGACGTGCAGGGCGTCGGGAGCGGTCTCGTCACGGCGATGCTCGACTACCAGATCATCTCGCCGATCACGCTCGTGGGCGTGATCCTCGGCGCCGCGACCGTGTTCCTCTTCTCGGGCCTCGCGATCGACGCGGTGACGCGCGCGGCCGGGGCGATCGTGTTCGAGGTGCGCCGCCAGTTCCGCGAGCACCCCGGGATCATGACGTTCCAGGAGCGCCCCGAGTACGGCCGGGTCGTCGACATCTGCACGCGCGACTCGCTGCGCGAGCTCGCGACCCCCGGTCTGCTCGCCGCGTTCGCGCCCATCGCCGTCGGCTTCGGCCTGGGCGTCGGGCCGCTGGCCGGCTTCCTCGCGGGCGCGATCGGCGCGGGCGTGCTCATGGCCGTGTTCCTCGCCAACTCGGGCGGCGCGTGGGACAACGCGAAGAAGATCGTCGAGGACGGCGCGTACGGGGGCAAGGGCTCGGAGGCGCACGCCGCGACCGTCATCGGCGACACGGTCGGCGACCCGTTCAAGGACACCGCCGGCCCGGCGATCAACCCGCTCATCAAGGTGATGAACCTCGTGTCGGTGCTCATCGCGCCCGCGGTCGTGCTCATGAGCGTGCCCGAGGACGCGAACCACGTCCTGCGCATCGCGATCGCGGTCGTCGCGGCGGCCATCGCGTTCGGCGCGGTGATCATGTCGCGGCTGCGTGCGGCGCGCGTCGACCGCGAGGAGTCCGCCGTCGAGCGGGAGCGCGTCGCGACGGGCGCCTGACGCCCGGCCACCGCAGACGACGGAGGGCGCTCGGGTCGACCCGGGCGCCCTCCGTCGTGCGCGGGACTAGCCCGCGACGGTGAACGACGCGCGCAGGAGCGCGTCCTCGCGCGAGGACGGCCCGACGCGCAGCTCGAACTCGCCCGGCTCGACGACGCGGCGCCCGCGCGCGTCGACGAGCGTGCAGTCCGCCACGGGAACCTCGAGGCCGACGGTCGCCGACTCGCCCGGCGCGAGGTCCACCTTGCGGTAGGCCTTGAGCTCCTTCTCGGCCCACGTCACCGACGTGACGGTGTCGCTCACGTAGACCTGGACGGTCTCGCGCACCGGGCGCGACCCGATGTTCGTCAGCGTGACCTCGGCGCGCACGACGTCGTCGGGCCCGTGCTCCGTGCCGAGCACCCGCAGGTCGGCGTACTCGACGGTCGTGTAGCTCAGGCCCTCGCCGAACGCGAACGCGGGGCTCTGCGTGAGGTCGGCGTAGCGGACGCCGTGCTGGCCGCGCACCACGTTGTAGTAGGTGGGCTGCTGGCCCGCGTGGCGCGCGAACGAGATCGGGAGCCGGCCCTCGGGCTCGATCAGCCCGAGCACGAGCTCGGCGACGGCCTGGCCGCCGCGCATCCCGGGGTTGGCCGCCCAGACGACCGCCGCCGCCGCGTGCGCCGACGGCGGCAGCACGAGCGGCTTCGACGCGACGACGACCACGACCACGGGGGTGCCGGTGGCGACGAGGGCGTCGAGCAGCGCGACCTGGCCGCCGACGAGCTCGAGCGTCGCGGTCGAGCGCCCCTCGCCCACGAGCTCGATGCGGTCGCCCACCACGGCGACGGCGAGGTCGGCGTCGCGCGCGGCGGCGACGGCCTCGGCGATCAGCGCGTCGTCGGGCGCCGCCGGGACGACGACCTGCGGCCGCGGCTGCCCGTCGGGGAACAGCTCGCCCTCCGGGTCGGGCGCGAGCGTGAGGATGTCGGCGCCGCGCGCGTGGGTCACGGCCCAGCCCTCCGGGGCGAGCGCGCGGAAGCCGTCGAGCACGGTCGTCGTCATCTCGCGCGGGTGGCCGTCCGGCAGCCAGTCGGCCTGGCCCGACGCGCCCGCCCAGTCGCCGAGCTGCGTGTGGTCGTCGTCCGCGTTCGGGCCGACGACGGCGATCGTCCGGGCGGGCGCCCCGGCCGGGGCGAGGGCCCGGCCGTCGGGCGTGCCGGCGTCGCGGTCGAGCCCGCCCGCGAACGGGAGGGTCCCGTCGTTGGCGAGGAGCACGAGGGAGCGGCGCGCGACCTCGAGGTTCACCGCGGAGTGCCCAGCCGACGCGATGACCGCCTGCTGGCGCGCGACGTCCGGCCGCCGCGGGTCCTCGAACAGGCCGAGGCGGAACTTGAGCGTGAGGATGCGCCGGACGGCGGCGTCGATCGCCGCCTCCTCGACGAGGCCGCGGTCCACCGCCTCGAGCGCGCCCTCGAAGAAGCGCGGCGTCGTCATGACCATGTCGTTGCCGGCGCGCACGGCCGCGGCGGACGCGTGCACGTAGTCGGGCTGGATGTGCTGCTCCCAGACCATGCGGCCCACGTTGTCCCAGTCGGTGACGAGCGTGCCGGTGTACCCCCACTCGCCGCGCAGGACGTCGTCGAGCAGCCAGCCGTTCACGGTGACGGGCACGCCGTCCATCGACTGGTAGCCGAGCATGAACGTGGCGCAGCCCTCGCGCGCGACCCGCTCGAACGGGGGCAGGAACCAGGACCGGAGCTTGCGCTGCGAGATGTCGGCCTCGCTCGCGTCGCGCCCGCCCTGCGTCTCGGAGTAGCCCGCGAAGTGCTTCGCCGTAGCGAGGACGCCCGTCGGGTCGGACAGCCCGTCGCCCTGGTAGCCGCGGACCATCGCGGACGCGAGCTCGCCGATGAGGAACGGGTCCTCGCCGAACGTCTCGTCGACGCGGCCCCAGCGCAGGTCGCGGGCGATGCAGAGCACGGGGGAGAAGGTCCAGTGGACGCCGGTCGCGGCGACCTCGACCGCGGTCGCGCGCGCGACCTGCTCCACGAGCGCGGGGTCCCACGTCGCGGCCATGCCGAGCTGCGTGGGGAAGATCGTCGCGCCGACCCAGAACGAGTGGCCGTGGATGCAGTCCTCGGCGAGCAGCAGGGGGATGCGCATCCGCGTCCGCCCGGTGAGCTCGTGCGCGGCGAGGACGTTCTCCGGCGAGGTGTGCAGCAGCGAGCCCGCGTGCTTCTCGAGCACCGCGGGGCCGACGCCGTCGCGCGCGTCGAGCTGGAGCATCTGGCCGACCTTCTCGGGCAGCGTCATGCGGGCGAGGAGGTCCTCGACGCGGTCGGCCACGGGCACGGCGGGGTCGAGGTAGGGCAGGGTGCTCACGGACGGTCCTTCCACGGCGGCGGCGACGGCGCCCGGCGGCGCCGCGGGTGCGGGCACGGCGTCGGCGGACCGGGCGCCGCCACCCTACCGGAAACCAAGTAACTGGTCAGTAAGTTTGGACTCAGCGCCAGTGGTCGAGGAAGCGGGCGACGGTCCGCGTCGCGTGGTCGAGCACGTGGCCGTCCTCCGCGGCGGCCCCCGAGAGCAGCGCCGCGTCCACGACGTGCGCGACGAGGTCGGTGTCGGTCACGTGCCCGTGGCCCGACGCGTCGAGCACCGTCCGCGCGGCCGCCAGCAGGCGCGGGCGCGACGCCCGCATGATCGGCCGCAGCGCCGGGTCCCGCATGGCCGTGAGCATGGGGTCGAGGCGCACGTCGACCACCGAGTCGTCCACGTGCGGGGCGTACAGCGTCTCGATGAGCTCGCGCGCCGTCGCGGTGCTCGAGCGGCGCCGGTGGGCGAGGGCGTCGGCGTGCTCCTGCGCGGCCGTCGCGCGCACGTCCTCCGCGGCCTCGACGGCGGCGGCGACGAGCGAGGCGCTCGTCGGGAAGTAGTACGACGCCGACCCCTGCGGCACGCCCGCGGCGCGGGCGACCTGCCGGTGGGTCACGGCGGCGAAGCCCTGGTCGATGAGCAGGTGCGCGGCGGCGTCGACCATCGCGCGCTGCCGCTCCGCGCTGCGCCCCTGCACCGTGGTGCGTGCGCCCCGCGCGCCGCTCGTCGCCGACCGGTCCCGGGCACCCGCAGCGTCGTCCACGCGGCCATCGTAGTGAGGAATAACCTATACGCGCGTATGGTTATCGCCCTCGGACCGCGAGCGCGGCCCGTGGAACGAACGAGGAGTGGAGAAGGATGGTCGCCGCCGAGGGGCTCGTCATCGACTGGGCGCAGATGCCCACCTACAACACCGTGATGTCCGTCGCCGTCGGCGCCGGGCTGATCCTGCTGGTCATGCTCGGCCGCGAGCTGCTGCGGGCGCCCGGGAAGATCGTCGTGGAGGGCTGGTCGCTCGCGTTCGGCGTGCTGGGCACGATCCTCACGGCGACCGGGCTGCACATGACGCTCACGTGGCCGCTCGCCGCGGGCGGCTTCCCGTTCGACAACATCATCTTCGGCGAGACGAGCCTCGCGTTCGGCGTGCTGCTCCTCGCCGCCGCGTTCTACCTCTGGACCCGCGGCCGCGCCGCGCTCGAGCGGGCCGACGCCACCGAGCACCTGCAGGCCGTCGCGCGCCCCGTGTCGGTGTTCGTGCTCGGCATGGGCCTCGGCCTCGTCGCCATCGCGATCGCCGGCGTGACGTACCAGCTCTTCGCCGCGCCGCCGGAGGAGCCGATCTCCGGCGCGTTCGCCGCCTACCCGCTCGTCGAGGCGATCTTCATGTCCGGGCTCATCGCGCTCGTGGGCGTCGGCGCGATCCTCTTCCCGTTCGCGGTCCGCTCCGGGCGGCGCGTCGTGCGGGTCGTCATCGGGTGGGCCTGGGGCCTGTCCGGCGTCGCGTTCCTGCTGTTCGGCGCGATGAACTTCTTCACCCACATCGGTCTCATCGTCAACACGATGGGCTGACGCCGCGGCGACCCCGAGGACCCCGCCGGCCGACCAGGCCCGCGGGGTTCTTCGCGCCCGCGGGAGGCGTCATCATAGGGGCCATGCAATCACCGGTGCGCGCCGTGGCCCACGCCGCGGTCCTCGCCGTCGTCGCCGGGCTGTGCCTCGCCGTCGTCGCGAGCGGGGCGTTCGACGTCGTGTCCCTCCCGGGCGCAGCACCCGCCGCCGCACCGCCCCCGCCCGCCGCACCCGCGGCGTCGTCCCCGGGCGCCGGGGACGACGCGGACGACGGCGCGGCACCCGCCGACGGCACGGACCCTGCCGAGACGGACCTCGCCGCGACCACCGCGCCCGACGACGGCAGGGACCCGGGGGCGGGCGCCGTCGACCCGGCGTGCCGGGAGGCGGAGGTCGCGTGGGGCGCGGCGGCCAAGGCGCAGGTCAACCTCACGGTCGACCACCCCGAGGCCCTCGTCGAGGGGTTCACCACCGCCCGCGACACGCTCGCCGGGGCCACCCCGCCCGCGGCGGTCGCACGCGACTGGGCCGTCGTCACGACCTACCTCACGATGATCGCGGACGAGGTCGAGGCCACCGGCACGCGGGACACGGGCGAGCTGTCGCGGGCGATCGACCGCGTGGGGCGCCGGATCGACACGGCGGCGCTCACGTCGTCGTCCCGGGCCGTCACCGAGTACTTCCGGGCCGGCTGCGCGCGCTGACCGGCACGCGCCGGAACTTCACCCCGTGGCGATGGCCACATGGGGAGCGGTCCCCACTTCGAGGCTTTGAGGGCGCGCGACGCGCGTCCGTGGGAAACCATGGTCGTCATGCGCACCCGACTGACGATCACCAAGACCACGACCGCCCTCGCGACGAGCGCCCTCCTCGTGCTCGGCCTGGCCGCCTGCGGCGGCTCCGGCGACGACGCGAGCACCGACTCCGAGACCACGCCGGCGGAGGAGACCAGCACGTCGGCCGAGGAGGAGACCACCCCGTCCGAGGAGCCCGCCGAGGAGGAGTCCGGCGACACCGAGGCGTCGGGCGACTTCTGCACCGCCTACGACGCCCTGCTCGACGCCCAGACGACCCTGAGCTCGATCGACACGAGCGACCCGGCCGCCGCCGTGACGCAGTTCGAGACGTTCACGGCGTCGCTCGAGGCCGCCGAGGCCCCGGCCGAGATCAGCACCGACTGGGACAACGTCACGGGCGTCTTCCGCCAGCTCACCGACACGCTCGAGACCGCGGTCGACGACCCGGCGAACGCCGACACCTCCTCGATCATGTCGCTCATGACGGACGAGACCTTCCAGACCTCGGCGCAGAACGTCGCGGTCTACGGCACGCAGAACTGCTGACGACGTCGTCCCCCACGGACCCCCGGCACGCCTCGGCGCGCCGGGGGTCCGTCGCGTCCGGGGCGGCGCGGGCCCTCGGCCGCCGCGCGCGGATCGGTGAGGATGGAGCCATGCCTCCCGCCTCCAGCACCCCGAGCCCGTCGTCGCGCACCGCCGCGGACGGGCCCGGCCCCGTCCCGCCCGGCGCGGGCTCCGCCCCCGCCGACCTCGCGGCCGCCGCGGCGACGCTGCGCGAGGACCTCGCGGCGGCGGACTTCACGGTCGACGGCGTCGAGCGCGTGCTCGGTCCCGTCGCGTCCGCCGCGCTGCACCGCGAGCAGGCCGTCCCGGCGCGGCGGGCGCTGCGCGACCGCGGTCGGGAGGGGGCCGACCCCACGGCCGCTCTCGCCGCCCTCTTCCTCCTCGGCGACGACGTGCCCCGGCGCGCCCTCGACGCGGCGCTCGGGCGCACGGGGGTCGACGGCGCACGGCGGCTGGGCCTCGTCGAGGCGGCGGGCGCGGGCGACGACGACGCGGTGCGCGCGCTCGTCGACCTGCGGCCGTACGCGGCGACCGACGCCGCGGGCCCCGTCACGTGGTGGCTGTCGTCGGACCTGGGCGAGCTCGCGACGGGCCGCCGGCTCGCCCCGGACCACGTGCTCGGCGCGGGCGGCGCGTCCCTGACGCTCGCCCAGGTGACGGTCCGGACGCCGGTCGGGCGCGTGCTGGACCTCGGGACGGGCTGCGGCATCCAGGCCCTGCACGCCGCGCGGCACGCGCGCGCGGTCGTCGGCACGGACATCTCGCGCCGGGCGCTCGGCTTCGCCGCGTTCAACGCTGCGTTCAACGCCGCGTTCGACGAGGACTCCGGCGACTCCTCGGCGGCCGGGCCCGGAGGCGCCGCACCGGCCGGGCGGGTCGAGCTGCGCGAGGGCTCGATGCTGGAGCCGGTCGCGGGCGAGCGGTTCGACCTCGTCGTGTCGAACCCGCCGTTCGTCATCACCCCGCGCGCCGGCGGGGGCGCGCTCCCGGACTACGAGTACCGCGACGGCGGCCGGTCGGGCGACGACCTCGTGCGCGACCTCGTGACCGGGGTCGGCGCCGTGCTCGAGCCCGGCGGCGTGGCGCAGCTCCTCGGCAACTGGGAGCACCGCCGGGGCGTCCCGTGGGACGAGCGCGTCGGCGCGTGGCTCGACGAGGCCGGCCTCGACGGCTGGGTGGTCCAGCGCGAGGTGCTCGACCCCGCGGAGTACGCGGAGACCTGGATCCGCGACGGCGGCACGACCCCCGAGCGCGAGCCCGCGGCGTGGGCGGCGGCGTACGGCGCGTGGCTCGACGACTTCGCCGCGCGCGACGTGGAGGCCGTCGGCTTCGGCATCGTCACGCTGCGTCGTCCGCTCGCGGGCGCGCGCCCGACGCTGCGGCGGCTCGAGGAGCACACCGGGTCGGTGCGCCAGCCGCTCGGCGCGCACCTCGCGGCGTCGCTCGCGGCGCACGACTGGCTCGCGGCGCGCGACGACGCGGCCCTCGCGGGCGAGCGGCTCGCCGTCGCGCCCGACGTCACGGAGGAGCGGTTCCACACGCCTGGCGCGCCCGACCCCACGGTCGTCCTGCTGCGCCAGGGCGACGGTCTGGGCCGCGCCGTGCGGGCGACGACGGGGCTCGCCGCGCTCGTCGGCGCGAGCGACGGCGAGCTGACGGTCGGGCAGCTCGTGGGGGCGATCGCCGCGCTGTTCGAGGTCGCCGCCGAGGACCTCGCGGGCGAGCTCCTGCCCGACGTGCGCGGGCTCGTGCGCGACGGCTTCCTCGCACCCGTGGGCTGACGCGCGCGACACGCCCCGGCCGCACCGATACGTTGGGGCGGCATGGACCTCGAGGTGCGGCACCTGCGCATGATCGTGACGGTGGCCGAGACGGGCAGCGTGACCAAGGCGGCGGCGTCGCTGGGCCTCGCGCAGCCCGCCCTCACCGCTCAGCTCAACCGGATCGACCGCACGCTCGGCGGGTACGTGTTCACGCGCGACCGCCAGGGCGCGCGGCCCACGGAGCTCGGCGAGCTCGTGCTGCGGCACGCGCGCGTCGTGCTGCCCGCCATGTCCGCGCTGGTCGACGACGCCCGGCGGCTCACGAGCGAGCACGGCACGGTCGGCCGCGTGCACGTGGGGACGGTGAGCTCCGCGATCGGCGGCCTGTTCGCGAGCCGGCTGCACACCGCGCTGCCCGGCGCGCTGGGGGTCGACGACCTGCTCGTCACGACGGCGACGTCGTGGTCCGTCGAGGAGACCGCGGACCGGCTCGCGAGCGGGACGCTCGACGTCGCGCTCGTCGGCATGTGCGGCGACGCGACCCCGCCCGCGGCCGGGGGCCTGGTGTGGACGGCGGTGTCCACCGACCCGGTGTTCGTGCTCGTCGACGAGTACCACCCCGTCGCGGGGCGCGACGCCGTCGGGCTGGGCGAGCTCGCCGACGCGCTGTGGCTCACGGCCCCCGGGAGCGGGTGCTTCGAGCGCTGCTTCGTCGGGGCGTGCGCGCGGGCGGGCTTCACGCCGCGCGCGATGGGGGAGTCGGACCGCACGTCGTGCATCGACCAGGTGCGCGGCGGGCACGCGGTCGCGCTCGTCCAGCCCGTGCTCCTCGACGCCCCCGGCGTGCGGACCGTCGCGATCGAGGGCGCCCCGCTGCGCTGGACGCACCACGTGGGGTGGCGGCGCGACGCCGTCGACCGCCTCCCGGTGGACGCGGTCCTGCGGGCCGCGACGGGTGCGCACCGCGACGCCGTCCAGCGCTCGCCCCGCTACCGGCGGTGGCGCGCCGAGCACCCGGTGGAGACTGCGTAGGGGCGAGCCCCCACATAGCGCCCGCGTATGACCTGATCGTGATCTGGGCGCCCCCTGGACGTGTCTTTAGCGTGGCCTCGACCGGGCCACCCGGGCCCGGCGAAGGGAATGGACGACATGACACGACCACTCCGCAGGAGGCTCGCCGCGGTCACCGCCGCGGCGACGCTCCTGGCGGGCGGGGCCGCGACGCACGCCGTCGCCGCCACGCCCGCACCCGACGACCAGCGCGCGACGGTGCGCGCGGTCCCCAAGACGGCCCCCGGCCTGGAGCGCGCGCTGGAGCGCGACCTGGGCCTCAGCGCGCGGGACGCACGGACGCGCCTCGCCTTCCAGTCCGACGCGGCAGGCACCGAGGCCGCGCTCGAGCGGCGCCTCGGCGCCGACTACGCGGGCGCGTGGGTCGACGACGCCGCGAACGTCCTCTACGTCGGCGTCATCGACGCCGCCGACGCGCGCACGGTGCGCGCCGAGGGCGCCACCGCGGTCGACGTCGACCACACGCTCGCCGACCTCGAGACCTGGCGCGCGACGCTCGACGGCGCGCTCGCCGACGACCCGGCGGCGCTGCCGGGCTGGTACGTCGACGTGACGCGCAACCGCGTCGTCGTCTCGGTGCGCGAGGGCGGCCAGGCCGACGTCGCCGCCCAGGTCGCCGCCGCGGGCGTGCCCGCCGACGCGGTCGCGTACGAGGAGACGACGGAGTCCCCGCGGCCGCTGATCGACGTCGTGGGCGGCAACGCGTACACGATCGGCGGCGGCAGCCGGTGCTCCGTCGGGTTCGCGGTCCAGGGCGGGTTCGTCACCGCCGGGCACTGCGGCTCGACCGGCGCGCGCACGTCCGGGCCGGCGGGCACGTTCCGCGGGTCGAGCTTCCCGGGCAACGACTACGCGTGGGTCCAGGTCGACGCGGGCAACACGCCCGTCGGCGCGGTGAACAACTACGCCGGGGGCCGCGTCGCGGTCGCGGGCGCGACGCAGGCGCCGGTCGGGGCCTCCGTCTGCCGCTCGGGCTCGACCACCGGCTGGCACTGCGGCACCGTCCAGGCGTACAACGCGTCCGTCACCTACCCGCAGGGGACCGTCACGGGCCTCATCCGCACGACGGTGTGCGCCGAGCCCGGTGACTCCGGCGGCTCGCTCCTCGCGGGCAACCAGGCGCAGGGCGTCACGTCCGGCGGGTCCGGGAACTGCAGCTCCGGCGGGACGACGTACTTCCAGCCGGTGGGCGAGATCCTCTCGGCGTACGGCCTGACGCTCGTCACGAGCGACGGCGGGGGCGGCACGCCGCAGCCGCCGACGGGCTGCAGCGGCTACGCCCGCACGTACACCGGGTCGCTCGCCGCGGGCACGACGGCCGTCCAGCCCAACGGGTCGTACTACACGGCGGGGGCCGCCGGGACGCACCGCGCGTGCGTGAGCGGTCCGAGCGGCGCCGACTTCGACCTCTACCTCCAGCGCTGGAACGGGTCGACGTGGGCGACGGTCGCGCAGTCGACCTCCCCGGGCGCGAACGAGTCCGTCTCCTACTCGGGGGCCGCGGGCTACTACCGGTTCGTCGTCCAGGCGTACTCCGGCTCGGGCGCCTACACGCTGGGGGCGACGACGCCCTGACCCGCCCGCCGCGCGCCGAGCACGAGGTTGCCGTCGTTCCCGTCCGCTTCCCGGGAGCAGCCTCGTGCTCGGCCGCGTGGGCCGTCAGGCCAGCAGCGCCGGGCCGTACTTGAGCAGCACGAGGGCGGCGAGGCCCACGAGCCACGCCGCGACGAGGTAGCCGTACGCCCCCGACCGCACGAACCCGAGCAGGCGCGCCTGGGCGCCGCGCGGCAGGTAGAGGTTGTCCTCCAGGACGTTCCAGTGCAGGAGCGACGCGAACACGAGCGTCGTGGAGACCGTGATGAGCAGGCACCACGGGCACAGCGCCCCGATGACGAACATCGACTGGTAGAAGAGCCAGTACGCGAACACGACCCCGAGCAGGTACACGCACTGCGCGGCGAAGAGGAACCACCGGGGGAAGCGGGTCCCGCCGAGCGCCGCGACCGCCGTCGTGATGACGATCGGCTCCGCGACGAGCCCGAGGAACGCGTTGGGGAAGCCGAACACCTGCGCCTGCCACGACTGCGCGACCGTCCCGCACGACAGCACGGTGTTGACGTCGCACGACAGCACGGCGCCGGGGTCCCCGGCGAGGAGGACGGCGTCGTACGACAGCACGAACGCCGCGGTGAGGCTCAGCAGCCCGAACAGCAGCATCTCGCCGAACAGCACGCCGCGGGAGTGGGTCCAGCCGGTGGGCCGGGCGAAGGGGTCGAAGCCCGCGTCCGGCGTCGGGCCCGACGCCGTCGGGCCGGGCGAGCGGGCATCGTCCGCGAGCGCGGTGGTCGTTCCGGTCACGGGCGGTCCTCGGGTCCGCGGGGCCCCGCCGGAGAGATCCGGCGGGCGGGGCAGAAGGTGGCGCCGGCCGGCAGGGTGGGCGCGCTGCCGGCCCGGCGCCGCACCCAGCGTACGAACGTGCGCGGCGGGGCCGACAGGGACCATGGTCCCGGATCCGGGGCGCTTCTCGGGCGGTCCCGGGCCGACCGGTCGGACTCCCGCCGAGCCTGGCGGGAGGGCGGCCTCGCGGTGGGTCGTGGGGGCGGTGCGGGCGGTCCGCCCTAAGATCTGGGGGCGCCCCCTCGCGTGGCGCGCCCTGGCCGCCGCGCCGGGCACCGACCCGCCCCGCCCGAGAGGACCTGCGTGCAGCACGACGACGTCGACTCCCTGCGACGGTCGAGCGCGGCGTGGCGGCTCCTGCGCGCGGACACGGCGCCGCTCGTGCTCTCGTTCCTCGGCACCCTGTTCGTCGAGGACAACGTGCGCGCCATCCCGGAGAGCGAGCTCGTCGCGCGCCTCGACGACCACCTGTGGGCGGTCGACGGCCGGGCCGCGCGCGCCTCCGGCACGGAGCCGCGGTACCCGCGGGCCCCGCAGGCGTACGTCGACCACTGGACGCACCCGGACCAGGGCTGGCTGCGCGCCTGGTACCCGCCCGGCTCGGCCGAGCCGCACTACGACGCGACGCCCGCCGTCGAGCAGGCCGTGCGCTGGGTCGCGTCCCTGCGGGGGCGCGGGTTCGTCGGCACCGAGTCGCGGCTCAACACCGTCTTCGAGCTGCTGCGCCAGCTCGCCGTCGGCACGCAGACCGACCCGGCGGAGCGCCTGCGCGAGCTCGAGGAGCGCCGCGCCGCGATCGACGACGAGATCGCCCAGGTCCGCGCCGGGCGCGTCGCCGTCCTCGACGCGGCGGCGCAGCGCGACCGCTACCAGCAGCTCACCCAGACGGCGGCCGACCTGCTCTCCGACTTCCGCGAGGTCGAGGCGAACTTCCGCTCCCTCGACCGGGAGCTGCGCGAGCGCATCACGGGGTGGGACGGCGCGAAGGGCGAGCTGCTCGAGGAGGTCGTGCGGTCGCGCACGGCCATCGCGGAGTCGGACCAGGGGCGGTCGTTCCACGCGTTCTACGACTTCCTCCTCGACCGGCGCCGCCAGGAGGAGTTCGCCGCGCTCGTCGAGCGCGTGCAGTCCCTCGACGCGATCGCGCCCGACGTCGTCCGGCCGGCCCCCGGGACGCCCGGCCCGGCCGTGGACGCCGCCGCGCAGGCCGCGGCCCGGGAGCAGGAGCACCGCCGCCTGCGCCGCGTCCACTACGACTGGCTCGACGCCGGCGAGCGGACCCAGGCGACCGTGCGGACCCTCTCCGAGCAGCTCCGCCGCTTCCTCGACGACCAGGTCTGGCTCGAGAACCGGCGGGTCATGGACATCCTGCGCGGCGTCGAGGCGAAGGCGCTCGCCGCGCGCGACGTCGCCCGCGCGGCAGGCCGCGCCGGTGCCCCGCCGGGGATGCCGGTGGACGCCGTCGCGCCCGAGGTCGTGCTGCCGACGGAGCGGCCGCTCTTCACGCCGCGGCCCACGGCCCGCCTCGACTCCGACCACGTCGAGGTCGGCGACGACGACTTCGAGGTCGACGCGCTCTACGACCAGGTGCACGTCGACCCGGAGCGCCTCGCGCGCACGGTCCGCGCGACGCTCTCGCGGCCCGGCGGCCCGGGGGAGGTCGCGCTCGCGGACCTGCTCGCCGACGCGCCGCTCGAGCACGGGCTGGCCGAGCTCGTGACGTACCTGTCGCTCGAGGACCCGCGGTTCGTCGTCGTGCACGACGACGAGCGCACCGACGAGGTGCGCTGGGAGGGCGAGGCCCCGGCGGGGCCCGTCGCCGAGGACGGCGCGCCGGACCCGGTGGTGCGCGTCGCGCGCCTGCCCCGCGTCACGTACGCGCGGCGGACGAGCGGCTCCCCGCCCGGCGGGCCCCCCGCCCCGCACCCCGCCGTGCTCGACGCACGACCCGACGCACGACCCGACGCCGTCCCGGAGGAGACCCCGTGAGCACGACCCGCACCGCGCGCGACCCGGAGCTGTCCGTCGTCGTGACGTCGCTGCTCAAGGGCGTCGTCTACCGCGAGTCCGGCGAGGCGCTGTGGCGCGACCTGCTCGCGCGCGAGGCGCAGGTGCGCGACGCCGTCGCGATGCTCGGGCTGCAGGTCGTCGTCGACGAGGGCGACGGCTACGCCTACCTGCGCTCCCAGCCCGAGCACGAGCGCGACGAGCGCGTGCCGCGGCTGATCCCGCGCCGCGAGCTGCCGTTCGACGTCAGCCTGCTGCTCGCCCTGCTGCGCAAGCGGCTCGCGCAGGCGGACTCGGAGGGCGGCGAGACGCGCCTCGTGCTCACGCGCTCGGAGATCGTCGACCTGCTGCGGGTCTTCCTCACCCAGGACGCGGGCGCCGCGGCGAACGAGGCACGGCTCGTGGACCGGGTGGACGCGCTCGTGCGGCGCGTCGTGGAGCTCGGCTTCCTGCGGCCGGCGGGGCGCCCGGACCCGGACGGGCCCGACGCCGCCGCGGCGGGGGACCCCGGCGACCCGGCCGACGCGGAGGCCCGGCGGTACGAGGTGCGCCGCATCCTCAAGGCGTTCGTCGACGCGCAGTGGCTCGCGGACTTCGACGCGCGCCTCGCGCAGTACCTGGAGCTCGCCGCCGACGGCGGCGGCCCGGGGGCGGGGACGCGCACGGGGGTGGCGGGCGCGGGGACAGGCCTGGCGACGGGTACGGCGGGGACGACGACGAGGACGGTGGCGTGATGGAGGGCCTGTTCAGCGCGGTCGAGCTGCACGACCCGGCGGCCGACCTCGACGCGCGCGCCGGGTTCCGGCTCGAACGGCTCGAGGTGCTCAACTGGGGCACGTTCGACCAGCGCGTGTGGGCGTTCGACCTCGACGGTCGCAACGCCCTGCTGACCGGCGACATCGGCTCGGGCAAGTCGACCATCGTCGACGCGGTGACGACGCTGCTCGTGCCGTCGCACCGGATCTCGTACAACAAGGCCGCCGGGGCGGGGGCGCGCGAGCGGTCGCTGCGGTCGTACGTCGCGGGGCACTACAAGTCCGAGCGCGACGAGGCGACGGGCACGACGCGCCACGTGGGCCTGCGCGAGCGCGGCACGTACTCGGTCGTGCTGGGGCGGTTCTCGAACCGCGGGTTCGACCAGGAGGTCACGCTCGCGCAGGTGTTCTGGCTCGCCCCGGGCCAGGCGGGCCAGCCGGACCGCTTCTTCGTCACGGCGGACCGTCCGCTGACGATCACCGAGGACTTCGCGGGCTTCGGCGGCGACGTCACGGCGCTGCGCCGCCGCCTGCGCGAGTCCGGCGCGCAGGTGCGCGACCACTTCCCCGACTACGGGCGCGACTTCCGCCGCCTGCTCGGCATCCCGTCGGAGCAGGCGATGGACCTGTTCCACCAGACGGTGTCGATGAAGTCGGTCGGCGACCTCGGCGAGTTCGTGCGGGAGCACATGCTCGAGCCGTTCGACGCCGACCGCTGGACGGACCGGCTCGTCGCGCACTTCGACGACCTGACGAGCGCGCACGACGCCGTCGTGCGGGCCACCGCCCAGATCGAGCGGCTCGCGCCCTTGCTCGCGGACTGCGACGCGCACGACGCGCTCGGCGAGCGGGCCGAGGCCCTCGTCGCGCGTCGCGACGCCCTGCGCGCGTTCACCGCGTCGCGCCGCGTGGCGGACCTCGACGGTCTCACCGCCGCCCTCGACGAGCGCGTGGCCGACGGCGAGGCCCGCCGTCGCCGGGTCGTGGACGAGCTGGGGCTGCTCGGCGCCGAGCGGCAGCGGCTCGAGCTCGAGCGCGCGGGCCACGGCGGCGACCGGCTCGCCGCGATCGAGGGCGAGGTCGCGCGCCGCGAGGTCGAGCGCGCCGCGCGCGAGCGCCGCGTCGCCCAGCTCGCCGGGTACGCGGCGGCGGCCGGTCTGACGCTCGGCGCCCCGGACGGCGCCGACGCCGCGGCGGGGGACTCCGGCCCGGCGGGGCCGGGGGAGGGCGCCACCGCGGGCGCGGTGGCGGCCGCGCTCGTCGACGCCGAGGCGTTCGCGGCGCTCCGGCGCGCGGCCGACGACGCCGCCGTGCGCGTGCGCGACGACCTCGCCCGGGCGGAGGAGCAGGCGAGCGAGGTCGTGGCGCAGGTGCGCGCCGTCGAGCAGGAGACCGCCGACGTCAAGGCCGAGCTCGCGAGCCTCGCCGACCGCCGGTCCAACCTGCCGCGCACCCACCTGGAGGTCCGGGACCGGCTGTGCGACGGCGTCGGGCTCGCGCCGGGCGACGTCCCCTTCGTGGGCGAGCTGCTCGCCGTCCGCCCCGAGCACGCCGACTGGGAGGGTGCGGCCGAGCGCGTGCTGCGCGGCTTCGCGCTCTCGCTCCTCGTGCCGGCGGCGCACTACGACGCGGTGTCCGCGTGGGTCGACCGTGAGCACCTCGGGCTGCGGCTCGTCTACCACCGGGTGCCCGAGCGCGTCCCCGCCGCCCGGCCGGCGCCGCGCGAGGACGGCGTCCCGCTCCTCGCCGACCTGCTCGACGTGCGCCGTCTCGACGACGCGCCGACCCTCACGGCGTGGGTCGAGGCCGAGCTCGAGCGCCGCGCCGACCACGCGTGCGCGCCGGACCTCGACGCGTTCCGCCGGCTCCCGCGCGCGATCACGCGGGCCGGCCAGGTCAAGCACTCGCCGGACCACCACGAGAAGAACGACACGCGCGCGGTCGACGACCGCCGGGGCTACGTGCTGGGCTGGTCGACCCAGGCGAAGATCGACGCGCTGCTCGAGCAGGCCGCCGAGGTCACGGCGCGTCGCGACGCGCTCGCACGGCGTCGGGACGAGGCGGCCGCCGCGCGCGAGGCGCTCCAGGCCCGTTCCGCCGCGCTCGGGCGGCTCGACGTCTACCGCGACTGGGACGAGCTCGACCGCGGGGCCGAGACGGCGCGCATCGCCGAGCTCGCCGAGGAGAAGCGACGGCTCGAGCAGGCGAGCGACGAGCTCGGCCGCCTCGCGGCGCTCCTCGACGACAACGCGCGCCGCCAGGCGGAGCTCGAGGCGGAGCGCGACCGCGTCGTCGCGACGCTCGGCGCCGACCGGCACGCGCTCGACGAGGCGCGGACGGCGCGGGAGCGGGCGCGCGCGGTGCTCGACGGCGCGGGCGAGACGCTCGACGAGGAGACGACGGCGGCCCTCGCCGCGGAGTTCGACCGCGAGCTCGCCGGGTTCGGCGCGGCGGGCCCGGGCGGCGCTGCCGACGGCCCGACGCGCGCGGCCGACCTCGACGCGGTCGAGAACGCGGTGCGCTCGCGGCTCACGGCCGAGGCCGAGCAGGCGCAGCGCGAGCGCGCGGACCTCGGGACGCGGATCGCGGGGCAGATGGCCTCGTTCCGGTCGGCGTACCCGGTCGAGACGGCGGAGCTCGACGCGGACGTGCGGTCGGCCGACGGCTACCGCGAGATCCACGACCGGCTCGTGCGCGACGACCTCCCGCGGTTCGAGGCCGACTTCAAGGCGTACCTCAACACGAACGCGATCCGCGACATCGCGGGCTTCGCGGCCGAGCTCGCCAAGCAGGCCGACGTCATCCGCGACCGGATCGACACGATCAACGACTCGCTCCGCGCGATCGACTACAACCCGGGCCGGTACATCCGTCTGGAGATGTCGCGCACGCCCAACCTCGAGGTGCGCGAGTTCCAGCAGGACCTGCGCGCGTGCACCGACGGCGACGGGATCCTCGCCGAGGACGACCGCGCGCTCGCCGAGGGCGACGGGTCGCTCGCCGACGGCGCGCTGTCCTACTCGGAGGACCGGTTCCTGCGGGTCAAGGCGCTCGTCGAGCGGTTCCGCGGCCGCGAGGGCATGACGGACCTGGACGAGGCGTGGCGCCGCCGCGTGACCGATGTGCGCAACTGGTTCGTGCTCTCCGCGTCCGAGCGGTCCCGCGCCGACGACTCCGAGCACGAGCACTACTCCGACTCCGGCGGCAAGTCCGGCGGCCAGAAGGAGAAGCTCGCGTACACCGTGCTCGCGGCGTCGCTCGCCTACCAGTTCAAGCTCGACTGGGGCGCGGTGCGGTCGACGGCGTTCCGGTTCGTCGTCATCGACGAGGCGTTCGGGCGGGGGTCGGACGAGTCGACGCGCTTCGCGCTCGAGCTGTTCCGCCGCCTCGGGCTGCAGCTGCTCATCGTCACGCCGCTGCAGAAGATCCACGTCATCGAGCCCTACATCTCGGCCGTCGGGTTCGTCGACAACCCGACCGGCCGGTCGTCGCGCCTGCGGACGCTGTCCATCGCCGCGTACCGCGAGGGCCGCCGGGAGGGCGAGGCCGCGCCGTCGGACGGCGACGCCGCGCCGTCGGACGGCGGTGCGGAGCCCGCGGTCGAGCCGGTGCCCGAGCCCGTGCCGGAGAGCGTGGCGACGTAGCGCGTCAGGCGAGCGGGCGGGCGCGGCGGGCGCCCGCCAGGGTCGCGGCGAGGACGGCCTCGATCGCGAACGCGGTCGCCTCGGCGAGGTCGACGGCGTCGGGGTCGAGGAGCCACTGGGTCTGGAGGCCGTCCATCGCGGCGATGATCGTCGAGGCGGCGAGGTCGAGCGCGCGGTCGTCCGGCACGGCCGCCGTCTCGTCGCCCGCGGCCCGCCGCTCCTCGACCACCTCGCGGAGAGCACCGGCGACGTCGGCGCGCAGTCCGGCGAAGCGCGCGGTGACCCACGCGCGCGCCGGGTGGTCGTCCGTGACGGCCTCGCCGGCGAGGACCGTGTAGGTCTGCACGATCCCGGGGCGCTCGGCGTTCGCGGCGGCGGTCGCGACGAGGTGCCGGAACAGGTCGAGCCCGCCCGGCATGTGCTGCCCCTCGAGGTGCGCGACGCCGTCGCGGTCGCGGGACGCGAGGACCTCGGTGAGCAGGCGCTCCTTGGACCCGAAGTGGTGCAGCACGCCGGCGTGCGTGATGCCCACCTGCTCGGCGACCTCCGCGAGCGACCCCTGGTGGTAGCCCCGCGACCCGAAGACGCGCATCGCCGCGCGCAGGATCTCCTCCCTCCGCTCGGCGGTCCCGGGGCGCGGGCGCCGGGGCCGCGGGCTCCGGGGGGACGCGGAGTCGCTCGCGTCGGCGTCGCCGGGGGCGCTCGGCGCGGGGGAGGCGTCGGTCATGGCGTCACCCTACTGGCGGCCTGCGACGCCGTGCCCGGGCCCCTCGACCCGGACGGGCGGGCCGTGCCCCGGACCGGTCCGGGGCAGCGCCCGCAGCTCTTCCCGTCGTCTTCCCCGAATGCGCACACGCGTCCTCTACGGTGGTGGGATGCCTTCCGACCACGCCCCGACCCGGCCGCTGCCGACCAGCGGCGGGGCGGGTACGCGGCCGCTCCCGGCGACGCAGCCGATGCCGCCCACGCCCGGACCGACGGCCGCGCCGCCGCCCGCCGCAGCGCCCCCGGCAGTGCCTCCCGCAGGCCCCGCCGCAGCGCCCCCCGCCGGGACCCCGTACCCGCCCGTCCCGCAGGCCGCCGCGGGCGGTCCCTCGGCCCCGGCGCCGCGCCGGGCGCCGCACGCGCACGCCGTCCCGGGTCCCGACGGACCGAGCACCGGCTCGCGCGTGGTCGCGGCCGTCGTCGCGCTGCTCGCGGTCGCGGGGGCGTGGCTCGTGTGGCGGTTCTTCGTCGACACGTTCGCCGGGCAGATGCTCGAGCGGGCCGCGTTCGACGGCGCCGTGACCGGCCAGGGAGAGCTCTGGGCGGTCGCCGAACCCGTGCTCGACACGGTCTCGGTCGCGTTCGTGGTCGGCGGCCTGGGCGCCGCGATGGGCATCGCGCTCCTGCGCCGCCGCTGGGGGCTCGCGGTGCAGGTCGCGTTCCTCGTCGTCGGCGCGAACGTCACGACGCAGCTCGTCAAGCACTCCCTCCTCGGCCGCGAGGAGCTCATCGGCGGCTGGCACTGGGAGAACTCGCTGCCCAGCGGCCACACCACCGTCGCGGGGTCGGTCGCGGCCGCGCTGCTGCTCGTCGTGCCGCGCGGGGCGCGGCCGCTCGTCGCCGTCCTCGGGGGCGCGTACACCGCGGCCACCGGGGTCTCGACCCTGGTCGGCCAGTGGCACCGCCCGAGCGACGTCGTCGCCGCCGTCCTCGTCGTCCTCGCGTGGGCCGCCCTCGTGTGCGTCTTCACGCCGAGGTCGTCGCTCGACCCGGGCGCCGGGCCCACGCCCGGCTCCACCGTCACGGCGGTGCTCCTCCTGCTCGGCGCGGCCGCGGCGGGCGTCGGGGCGCTGCTCGCGCTGCGCGCGACGCCCGCGACGTGGGGCACGACGGCGGCGCAGGAGATGACGGCCTACGCGGGCGGCGTCGCGGGCGTGCTGGCGGTGACGGCCGCGGCGTTCGCGGTGCTGCTCCTGGTCCGGCAGTCCACAGCCCGCCCCGACCCGCGTCCCGTTCGGGGGTAGGGTGCGTGCGGCTGGCGCGACGGGAGTAACGTCGTAGGCTGCCACGGCGGGCGACCGGACGGTCGTCCGGGTCGCCGGGGCCCCGGCGGGGCCCGCCGCCGTCGGGCAGGGAGCGCCCGCCACGGACACGTACGCACGGACGAAAGCAGGATCGGATGCCACGCAAGCTCGTGATCGTCGAGTCGCCCGCCAAGGCTCGCAAGATCCAGGGCTACCTCGGCGACGACTACGAGGTCGAGGCGAGCGTCGGGCACATCCGCGACCTGCCGCAGCCGTCCGAGCTGCCCGCGGACATGAAGAAGGGCCCGTACGGGAAGTTCGCGGTCGACGTCGACCACGGCTTCGACCCGTACTACGAGGTCTACGCGGACAAGAAGAAGAAGGTCGCCGAGCTCAAGCGCGCGCTCAAGGACGCCGACGAGCTCTACCTCGCGACCGACGAGGACCGCGAGGGCGAGGCCATCGCGTGGCACCTCCTCGAGGCGCTCAAGCCCAAGGTCCCGGTCAAGCGCATGGTCTTCCACGAGATCACGCGCGAGGCCATCCAGCGGGCGCTGCAGAACACGCGCGACCTCGACGAGCACCTCGTCGACGCGCAGGAGACCCGCCGCATCCTCGACCGCCTCTACGGCTACGAGGTCTCGCCCGTGCTGTGGCGCAAGATCGCCCAGGGGCTCTCGGCCGGCCGCGTGCAGTCGGTCGCGACGCGCCTCGTCGTCGAGCGCGAGCGCGAGCGCATGGCGTTCGTCCCCGCCGAGTACTGGGACGTCACGGGCACCTTCGAGCACGCCGACGCGTCGGCGCTGGACGCGGGCAAGGCGTTCGGCGCCCGGCTCGTGCAGCTCGGCGACGCGCGCGTCGCCTCGGGCCGCGACTTCGACGACCGCGGGCAGCTCAAGCCGGCGGCGGCGCGCGACGGCGTCGCGCACCTCGACGAGACGACGGCGCGCGCCGTCGTGACCGGCCTCGCGGACGCGGCGTTCGCCGTGCGCTCGCTCGAGACCAAGCCGTACACGCGCCGTCCCGCGGCGCCGTTCACGACGTCGACCCTCCAGCAGGAGGCGAGCCGCAAGCTGCGCATGTCGTCGCGCCAGGCCATGCGCACCGCGCAGTCGCTGTACGAGAACGGCTACATCACCTACATGCGTACGGACTCGCCGTCGCTGTCGGCGGAGGCCACGACGGCGGCCCGCCGCCAGGCGGCCGAGCTGTACGGCCCCGAGTTCGTCCCGGAGAAGCCGCGCGTCTACGCCGCGAAGAACCAGGGCGCGCAGGAGGCGCACGAGGCGATCCGCCCCGCGGGCGACTCGTTCCGCACGCCCGCGCAGGTCAAGCGCGAGCTGAGCGACGACCAGTTCAAGCTCTACGAGCTCGTGTGGAAGCGCACCGTCGCGTCGCAGATGGCGGACGCGAAGGGGTCGACGGCGTCCGTCCGCCTCGGCGCGACCCTCTCGGCCGCCGCGGGCGACGTCGCGGGCCGCGACGCGGTGTTCGCCGCGTCGGGCACCGTCATCACGTTCCGCGGCTTCCTCGCCGCGTACGAGGAGAGCTCGGACGTCGACCGCTACGCCGAGGACGCGCCCGTCGTCGGGGCCAAGGGCGGCGACGAGGCGCGCCTGCCGCAGATGAGCGAGGGCGACGCCCTGCGGGCCGACGACCTCACCGCCGACGGTCACTCCACGTCCGCGCCGCCCCGGTACACCGAGGCCAGCCTCGTCAAGGCGCTCGAGGAGCTCGGGATCGGGCGGCCGTCGACGTACGCCTCGACGATCTCGACGATCCAGGACCGCGGGTACGTGCTCTCGCGCGGGCAGGCGCTCGTGCCGAGCTGGCTCGCGTTCGCCGTCGTGCGGCTGCTCGAGGAGCACTTCGACCGGCTCGTCGACTACGACTTCACCGCGCGCATGGAGGCCGATCTCGACGAGATCGCCGCCGGTCGCCGCGACCGCGTCGCGTGGCTCACCGAGTTCTACTTCGGCGACGCCGCGAAGGGCGAGGACGCCGAGGGCCTGCGCGACCTCGTCGCGAACCTCGGCGACATCGACGCGCGCGGCATCAACTCGGTGCCGATCGGCGAGGGCATCCAGCTCCGCGTCGGGCGCTACGGGCCCTACGTGGAGGACCTCTCCGTCCCCGTCAAGGAGGGCGAGAACCCGCCGCGCGCGTCCGTGCCCGACGACGTCGCCCCCGACGAGCTGACCGTCGCCAAGGCGCGCGAGCTGCTCGCCGCGGGCGCCGACGACGGCAAGGTGCTCGGCACCGACCCGGTGTCCGGTCACGAGATCATCGCGAAGGCGGGCCGCTACGGCCCGTACGTCACCGAGGTGCTCGACCTGCCTCCGATCGACACGAGCCTCTCGGCCGCCGCGCAGAAGAAGGCGAAGGCCGCGCAGCCCAAGCCGCGCACGGCGTCGCTGCTCAAGACGCAGTCGCTCGACACGATCACGATCGACGACGCGCTGCGCCTGCTGTCGCTGCCGCGCGTCGTGGGGACGGACCCGGAGTCGGGCGAGGAGATCACGGCGCAGAACGGCCGCTACGGCCCCTACCTCAAGAAGGGCACCGACTCGCGGTCGCTGCCCGACGAGGAGTCGATGTTCACCGTCACCCTCGACGAGGCGCTCGAGCTGTACAAGCAGCCCAAGCGCGGGCGCGGCCAGCGTGCCGCGACGCCGCCGCTGCGCGAGCTCGGTGACGACCCGAACAGCGGCAAGCCGATCGTCGTCAAGGACGGCCGGTTCGGCGCGTACGTCACCGACGGCGAGACGAACCGCACCCTGCCCCGCGACGTCACGCCCGAGTCGATCACGCCCGAGCAGGCGATCGAGCTCCTCGCGGAGAAGCGCGCGCAGGGCCCGGCGAAGAAGCGCACCACGGCCCGCAAGCC